>Ga0326512_10000070_pt1 | contig 85449 bp, 77 predicted proteins | sample 1_2617_0518_D_FD_203652 | JGI IMG/M metagenome (GOLD analysis project Ga0326512, IMG submission 203652) | Bovine rumen microbial communities from UC Davis, California, United States - 1_2617_0518 | ecosystem: Host-associated > Mammals > Digestive system > Stomach > Rumen | place: USA...
TTTCAAGGCTTTGAAGTTGTTTTGTTTTGTCGCTGTTCATCGGCGACTTGATTATATTATCACCTAGGCAAGTTTATGTCAACAACTTTTTTCAACTTTTTTTGTTTTTTTTTGCAAAAAAGATTTAAAAAGGCCTAATTTCCGCCTTTTAGCACTTCTATAGCCACAAATAAATATAGGAAAATATCAAGCAAAGATAGAATATATGCAATATAAGCAGCATAAGATAAGCGACATATTCTATTTAGTCAGAGTCTTCTAATTTCTTTGGTCCATTGAAAAATGCTGGATTTGATGCAAACACACCAAGCCCAGCATAGAGCAAAATCATATACAAAAATAATTGATTACTATAATTAATTACAACCTAGCTTTTACCTTATCTGTAATCTCTTTCTGATATGCAATTTCATTTTCTATATTTCTTGCCTTCTCATTTGCAGTGTATGCTGCATCAACTACCTTGTTAAGTATTGAGCCTACTTCATCAGCCTTAGCCTTCTCCTCCACTGCATTGTTATATACGCTCTTCATAGACTCCACTGTTTCATCAACAGAGGTCTGAATGCTAGCTATTGTGTCAGTAATTTCCTTAGATGATCTTGCTGACTGCTCTGCAAGATTTCTTACCTCACTGGCAACAACTGCAAATCCCTTGCCCATGTCGCCTGCTCTAGCTGCTTCTATAGAAGCATTTAAGGACAGAATATTAGTCTTTCTAGATATCTCGCTGATTACCTTGGCGAACTCTTCGATCTTCTGTGAAAGTTCCTGAAGCTGAGTCACCTTATCTGATGATTCCTTAACTACAAGGTGCATCTCATCAATCAGTTTCAAAATATTTTCAATGCTTCCAATACTGTCACGTACTAGATTTAAAGATGTATCTGAAGAATTTATCACGTCAAATGCATTCTTTTCGAGCATTTCCTGGGAATCATCAAGCTCTATCATAATCTGCTTTAATTCTGCATTAGGTCCCAAATTATTGTCTGCCATAGTAAAACCTCCCATCACATATGCTGCTTAAATTCTACCAATTTAAGTCCTTATTTTCAATCAGATAGGCTGATTTTTTGCCCATTAATTACTTAGATTATATCTCCAATTTCTCTTATATTACGGATTCCTATCAAATTTATCTTCTTTGTCTGCTTGACATTCTTCAAGGATACATATGGCATAATAACATTCTTAAAGCCCAGTTTAATTGCCTCATTAATCCTTGCCTGCGGTTGGCTGACCGCCCTGACCTCACCTGAAAGTCCTACTTCCCCAAAGACCGTAGTCGACGGGTCAAGAGCCCTGTTCTTAAAGCTGGATACAAGAGCCAAAACAAGGCCTAAATCAACGGCAGTCTCCGATACCTTTAAACCACCAGCTATATTTATATAGGCATCTGAATTTGACAGGTGAAGGCCAGCTCTCTTTTCAAGTACTGCCATAAGGAGATTAACCCTGTTAAAGTCCACACCTGCTGCAGTTCGCCTTGGAAAGCCAAAGTTAGAATCACATACTAAAGCCTGTATTTCTATCATTAGAGGTCTCGTTCCCTCCATAAGGCAGGCAACAACCGAGCCAGAGGCATCTTCAGGTCTTCCATCAAGCATATACTCCGATGGATTTGGCACTTCAGCCAGGCCCTCCTCTCTCATTTCAAAGACTCCAATCTCATTAGTTGATCCAAATCTATTCTTTACACCTCGCAAAATCCTGTAAGATGCATCCCTGTCGCCCTCAAAATAGAGGACAGTGTCTACCATATGTTCAAGCACTCTAGGTCCTGCCACAACGCCTTCCTTAGTTACATGGCCTACTATAAAGATAGTAATTCCCAAGCCCTTTGCTAGCTGCATAAAGATACTTGTCGCCTCTCTTACCTGGGATACACTTCCCGGCGCAGATCCAACCTCGGCGTGGTACATAGTCTGAATAGAATCAATAATTACAACATCTGGTTTTGTCTGCTTTAAAGTCTCCTCAATAGCCTCCAAGTCTGTCTCGCACAAGACAAACATAGTATCATTAAAACCTCCCACTCTCTCAGCTCTAAGTTTAAGCTGAGTCAGTGATTCCTCGCCTGATATATAAAGAACTTTAACCCCATCCTTGGACAGAGAGTAGCACATCTGCAAAAGGAGGGTAGATTTTCCTATTCCCGGGTCACCTCCGACAAGTACTAAAGAACCCTTGACTATTCCACCTCCCAGTACTCTGTCAAGTTCCTCCATGTGGGTAGTAGTCCTATCCTTTTCTTTTATCTCTACTTCAGATAGATGAACCGGTTTCGGGTAGGCACCAGAACTTTTGGAACTGGTCACATTTATCACACCTTTAACTGCTTTTGTCTTATCCAGTGGAGCTTCAACCATAGTGTTCCAGGCCTTACACGCCGGGCACTGACCTGACCATTTTGTTGTCTCATAACCACAGTCTGAGCAAAAGAAACTTGTCACATTTTTTGCCTTTGCCATAAATCCTCCAAATAAAATAACGGAGAAGACCAGAATATGACTATATTCCGTCCTCTCCGTTTACTAACACAATCAAGGCCTAAATCAAGCCTTTTTAGCTGATACAGTTACTTCCTTGTCGCCGTCAAAGCCAACTGACAATACAAGTTTTCCACCCATATTAGTTGCCATAGTACCTGCATCTGTACCGTCAATCACGATATCATAAGATGCTCCCTCTTCCAAATCAAGAGTAATCTGTGCATCTTCCTTACCCTGAACTTTGAAAGAAACTCCATCTGAGTTTGCTTCAAAATCATTTACAGCAGTTCCTGGTACTGATTCATAAACAAATGAGCCATTCTTTTCAAGCTTTGTAATCTCATAAAAAGTCTTAATCTTATATGAGTCTCCCTTGTATGCGAAATCAGATTTTTTAGACTTCTCTGTAAGAGTATAGTCTCCAAAACTAAGCTTGCCGTTCTTTTCTTCACGTATCAATTCTTTAACTACTGACATCTATGTGTCCTCCTAAACATCTTTTAACAAATTATACTATAGAATTCTTTAAATCTCTACACAAATTTATTACAATTTGAGCTTATTTATGATTATTTTTTTGCATCTTTCTTACTTATTCAAGCCACGCTTCTTGTTAAAGTGAAGCTTGCCATCCTTGACAGATACATGGATTTTATTTCCCTCTTTGACAGTGCCCTCAAGTATTTTAGGCGCAAGAGCATCCTCTATATCAGTCTGAATGAGACGTCTCAATGGTCTAGCTCCATACTTCTCATCATAGCCCTTATCAACAAGATACTTCTTAGCTTCATCATCAATATCAATAGAGATCTTCATAGAAGACATAGTTCTCTTGTTGAGATTCTTGATCATAATATCAACAATCTTAGAAATCTGTTCCTTCTCAAGGGCGTGGAATACAATAATATCGTCAATTCTGTTAAGGAATTCTGGCTTGAAGATTCTCTTCACCTCATCCATAACCTTGCCCTTCATATCCTCATGTCTGGCACTTGCACTAGTATCGGTGATAAAACCAAGTGTCTTAGGCTCAACAATGTTCTGAGCTCCGGCATTGGAAGTCATGATTATTACTGTATTCTTAAAGTCGATAAAATGACCTGTTGAGTCTGTAATATGGCCATCATCAAGGATCTGTAAAAGAATATTAAAGACATCTGGATGAGCCTTCTCAATCTCATCAAAAAGAACAACCGAATAAGGTTTTCTTCTAATCTTCTCTGTGAGCTGATTTCCATCATCATATCCCACATATCCTGGATCAGATCCAATAATCTTGTTAACAGCTGTCTTCTCCATAAACTCAGACATATCAATTCTAATCAAAGCTTCCTGAGTTCCAAACATAGACTCAGCAAGGGTCTTAGAGAGCTCTGTCTTACCTACACCAGTAGGTCCTAGGAAAAGGAAGGAACCAATTGGTCTGTTAGGGTCTTTAAGGCCCACTCTGCCTCTTCTGATAGCCTTACAGATAGCACTTACCGCATCCTCCTGGCCTATAACTCTCTCGTGTAATTCATCTTCCATATTGAGTAAACGCTGAGTTTCAGCTTCAGCAATTCTTGCAACCGGGATACCTGTCCAAGAAGCGACAAGTTCTGCAATCTGTTCCTCATCTACCACAAGGTCTCTGTTAGCCTGTGCTTCTTTCCACTCCTCAGTCTTTTTCTCAATCTTTTCCCTAATCTCATCCTGCTTAACTTTTAGCTTGCCGGCTTCCTCAAATGCCTCAGTCTTTACAGCCTCTTCCTTCTTGGCACTTAGCTCTTTTAACTTAAGCTCTAATTGTCCAATTGAATCTGGCTTGTGATAGATTGATAACCTCTTTTTTGCTGAAGCCTCATCAATCAGGTCTATTGCCTTATCTGGAAGGAACCTGTCGTTGATATATCTCTTAGAAAGTCTGACTGAGGCCTCTATAGCCTTATCTGTGATAGTAACGCCGTGGTGTTCCTCATATTTTTCCTTAAGTCCTGCAAGAATCTTGATTGCTGACTCCTCATCAGGCTCTTCAATCTTGACCTGCTGGAATCTTCTCTCAAGTGCCGCATCTTTTTCAATGTGCTTTCTATACTCATCAAGAGTAGTGGCACCAATAAGCTGCAATTCTCCCCTTGCAAGTGAAGGTTTAAGTATATTTGCCGCATCCTGAGAGCCTGAAGCACTTCCTGCTCCTATAACTGTGTGGATTTCATCTATGAAGAGAAGGACATTTCCGTCCTCGATAGCCTCGTTGATTACTCCCTTAATTCTTTCCTCAAATTCGCCTCTATACTTAGAGCCTGCTACCATTGATGTGAGGTCAAGTGTGAGAAGTCTCTTGTCCTTTACTGTGTCAGGTACGCTTCCCTCAACTATTTTCTGGGCCAATCCTTCGACGACTGCTGTTTTACCAACACCCGGCTCACCTATAAGACATGGATTGTTCTTAGTTCTTCTCGAGAGGATTTCAATAACCCTCTCAATTTCGCCCTCTCTGTCTATTACAGGATCAAGTTTCCCCTCTGCTGCCATCTGAGTCAAATCTCTTGAATACTGGTCAAGCATTCCCTGACCGCGCCTAGAAGCCCTGTCAGATGAAGCTTTAATATCATTGGCATCCTTGCCCATAGCAACACAGATGTCACTGTAAAGCTTTCTTGTATCACATCCAAGTGTGACAAGAAGTCTTGACGCAACGCAAGATGTGTCCTTAATTATAGCTACAAGAACATGTTCTGTTCCTATACGGTCAGATTTAAAGGCCTTGGCCTCCTTAGCCGCAGACTTAAGTATATCTATAGCCTTAGGTGTGTAACCTTCTGGATCATCATAATCAGTAGATGAATCCGGCTCCATAAGCTTAAAGACGATCTGTATAAGCTGATCAGCGTCTATATTGTTATCCAGAAGAACTGAAGATGCAATGCTGTCCTCAGTTTGAGCCAATCCTATAAGAAGATGCTCTGTTCCTATATAATTATGCCCCAGCATTATTGCTGCTTCATTGGCATGTTCTAATGTTTCCTTTAAAAGTGGAGTGTATCTTTCATTCATAATTCTAACCTATTTTTTAAACCTTTATTTTACAATATATTTACCAGGTTCTCTCTGATAAAGCTAGCTCTCCTTACGTCAAGCTCCTCATCGTCAAGTTCCTCATCTCCCATCAGCTCTAAATTTCCTGGCTGTATGCCAATCATAAGCTGATAAACATTATAATTATCGCTAGCTTCCGGTTTTATAAGCCCGGTAGCTATACCTAATCTAATCTGTGAGAGCAGAACCATGGCATCAGTTAAGGTAAGCTTTCTCGCATACTTTAAAACTCCATAAGAGCGATACACATTATCAAGAGCATTCACCTTCTTCTCATTGATGAACTGCTTTCTCATACTGCGTTCCTGATCCACAATCTGCTTAGTTATATGAGTAATATTATCTATAATTTCTCCTTCAGAAACTCCCAGTGTTACCTGGTTTGATATCTGATAAATATCGCCATAGCTCTTAATTCCATCGCTGTAGACACTTCTGAGCACAAGGCCAAATCTACCCACTTCAGAGGCTAAGCCTGCAATCCTTGAATAATCTGTCAAGGCTGGCAGATGGAGCATATAAGATGTTTTCATGCCAGTTCCAACACTTGAAAGACAAGTAGTCAGATAACCATACTTTACATCATAGGCATAATTAAGCTCTGCTCCGAGATAATCATCGATTGTATCAGCCATCTTATAGCACTTATCTAAGTCCATGCCAGTCGAGTAGGTCTGAATTCTGATATGATCCTCCTCGTTAAGCATAATCGAAACATTTTCCTGAGATGATACATATCCTGCTGCCAATTCCTGTCCCAAAAGGTATTCACTTATGACATGGCGCTCTTTCATAGCCATCTTCTGGTAATCATCAAGAGAATCAAAGTTGTAATAAGCGTATTTTTCAAGCTCTTTAATATTATCAATCTTATCCGAAGTCTCTTTTATAAGCTTCTTAGCATCTTTATCATCTAACTTGAGCGAGAAGTTATAATCTGCAATGTTTCTGGCAAGTCTAACTCTACTAGAGATTACAACATCTCCATCTTTACCTGTCTCTTCAAACCATCTAGACATGATTCTCACCTTCTCTCAAAGCCTTAATGCTATCTCTAAGTTTAGCAGCCTGCTCGTAATCCTCAGCTTCTACAGCCTTCTTCAATTTTGCTTCAAGTTTTTTGATATTTGCACTTGTTTTAGAATCAAGAAGCTTCTTCTTTGATTCAGCCTGCTTGCCATCCTTCTCAGATGCCTTATTCTTTTTTTCTCTAACCTTTTTGCTAAGTTCGTCTGTATACTCTTCTATCTCGCGTGAGAGCTCATCATCATCCTTCTGACTCGCCTCAACTGCCTTGATATAAATCTTACCGCAGTGACTATCACTTCCGTGAATTTTCTTAATATTATTTTCTATAAGAGGTCCAAATACATGGTAGCACTCATCACAACCAAATTTACCTACATTGATAAATTCAGAGTACTCCATATTACACTTAGGGCATCTAATATGCATAGTTGGCGTATCCTCTTCCTCGCCCACAAGTCCACTAGATGCAAGTAAGCCTTTCAAAAGCCTTGCAAATGGCATATCTCCATTGATATCAACATAACTAGTAAGCCCCATCTTGGCTGCACATTCGCCGCAAAGATGATGCTGGACTGCATATCCATCTACAAGCTCTGTATAATGAAAAGTTGCTTCATTATTGTGACAATTTTCACATAACATAATCATAACCTCTTTTCTTTGCAAAACCAGTCTATCCCTTTAGTACATATTCCTCTTTTTAAACTGCATAAGCATAGCTGCATATGTGACAAATGCTACAGCCATAGCAAAGACTAGGGCTATAAAGTTAATCTTTACAAGTGAGTAAACAAGATTATAAGTAATCTTTGTAGTCAAGCCCATAGCAAGCGCGCTCACCAAAGGAACCATGACTGAAATCTTGTAATTGAACCTAAAGCCGGTAATCTTTTTCAAAGACTTAAAATTGAGAATAAATATCAAACAAGGAAAGCTTGCATTACCTATAACTATAGCATAAATGCCAAGTCCTGACCACCTTAGAAGCAAGTATACAAGGACAATGTGTACAAGAAGTGAAATTCCTGAATGTTTGACAGGAATATTCATCCTATCAACGCCCTGAAGTGCCGAAGATGAGACAGTTGACAGGGTGTAGAAAACAACCGCAATAGCTCCTAAATAGAGCATTACAGCTCCCTGATTGGCATCGTATCTAGAGAAAAGCAATTTGATAATAGGCTTTCCAAGAACCAGCAAGCCGACAAATGAAGGGAAGGCCACAAACATATTGGTTGTGATGGTATTTCCAATCTTCCTTCTAACTGCTTTCCTCTCCCCCTTAGTGTATGACTCAACTACACTTGGCAGCATAGATGCAGACATAGCTGAAGCCACACCCTGAGGAATACTGATAAGGAGTGAATAACTAGATGCAAAGTTGCCAAGATCCGACTTAATCTTAGAATCCGACAAGGTCTTAGCCATAATATTTGAAAACATCATATCATCGATAACCGCACTAATCTGATAGAGAGTCTGACCTATGATAATAGGCACAACAGTAATGATTATCATCTTATAGAGCAGCTTTTGGTCAAGATCCTGGCTTAGCTTATCGTGCTTTACCTCATAATTAAAGGCTCCCATTTTGGAAATCAAGAGCAAGAGCAAGAAAAGGAAACCTGACGCTGCACCCATAAGTGTACCCAGCGTTCCACCTGCCGCTCCATATGCTGCAAGGTCCTGACTTGAAGCATGTGTCTTTACAAGCACATATGCGGCAAATACTGATACAAAGGCATTCATAACCTGCTCTATGAGCTGAGACATTGCAGTCGGTATCATATTGCCCTGTCCCTGGAAGAAACCTCTGACTACTCCCATCACAGCCACTACCAAGAGTGTTGGGGCCAAAACCTTAAGCGGAATAGCTAATCCCGAAACGCCTTTATATATCTTTTCAAAAATTCCAGAACCTGCAAAGAGGATAAAACAAGCAAGACCTCCCGTAATAAAAGAAATAACCAAAGAAGCACGGAAAAGCTTCTTAGCATTTCTGTACTCTTCTTTGGCAATTCTCTCTGAAATAAGCTTTGATACTGCCATAGGCAAGCCATAGCTCGACAGTACCAAAGCGATATTATAGATATTAAAAGCAACAGAGTATATTCCATTTCCCTCACTTCCAATGATATTCATCAAAGGGATTCTATAGAACATACCAATAACTCTAACAAGAATTCCAGCCATGGCCAAAATTGAGCCATGGACTAGAAAGTTCTTCTTTTCTTTTGCTGCCATATTAAAACTCCTGCACTTAGCTGATGATCATATCTGCAACAACCCAGTTGCCGTTGATCTTAACGAAAGTATAAGTAAGATTTGTGTTATAAGTCTTGTTTCCTGTCTTCCAATCGACATAGAGATCAAACTTGATATCACAAGAGAAGCAAGCATCTGAATACTTCTGCATATTAGTAACTTCTTCGTTCTGGAACTCATAAGTGAAAGTTTTTCCGTAAAGGAAGGCCCATACAGCAGGAATATCATTGACATATTCCTTAGCATAACCAACCATATAACTTGAGAGCTTCTCAAGACTTCCGCGGTTAATGATATATCTACCATAAGTCTCTGCAATCATGAGTGCTCTATCCTTCTGCTCGTTGAAAAGAGTTGGATCATCAGGATAATTAGCGCTGTACTTGTTGCCCTCATTGCTGACAAGCAAATCAGCACCATTCATACTAGCCTTAATTTCTGGCTTAGAGATAAGTCCTGGAATTGTGTACTTTGTTGTGAGTGGCTCAGTCACAAAATCGCCAACATGCTGACAATATGTAATCTTAACATCGTCTTCGCTTATATAACTTGCATCAACTTCAACACCGTTGACTGTAAGGCTTGATCCCTTTGGCACACTTATTGTAATATCGCTATTCTTGGACTTTTTATCCATATTTCCAAATTCGATATTTGATAACTTCCACTTAGTAAACTTGTGGAAGTTCTTGCCGTTCTCCTTGAGGAAAACTTTTGCAATAGCATTGTCATCTGCATACACAAGGAATACAGGATTTGAGTCAGAGTACTCTCCAACCTTCTTCTTATAGCTGATCTTAGCATTTGACACCTTATCCTTTAAGTAGGCTGAAACGCTTTCGTTGCTTTCAAACTTACTAACCTTAATTCCGGAATCCTTAATAAACTTATCAATCTTTTCGCTTGTGAAATTCTCTGCGATAATGTCCATCTCTGAAGTTGGCTGACCCTGCTCATAATCCTTTATGAATGAGTAGAGTATGAGCCAACAAAGAAGAGCTGCGATGCCCAAAACTATTGCATAAATCTTGAGGAAGTTCTTAAACTTCTTAGACTGTCTCTTTTTAGCCTTAGCTCTCTTTCTCTTAATATCTGAGCTGTTTCTTCTAGCAGAATCATCTGATCCTGCAAATGAATCAGTCGACTTGCGCGAATTATTAACATTGCCCTGCTGAATCTTCTTTAATTCATCAGCACTGACTTTTCTGCTGCGTGTGTTATCAGTATTCATCATATCTCCCTAATCTTTGTTTTTATCTTTCAACTCAATAGCAAACTTATCAAAACTTACTTAATAAGGAATGCTGTAGGACAAGTTCTAGGTCCTGTTGGCGAATATGGTGTGTTAATTACAGAGCCATCATAGTACATCTGGCTTGAAGTACCACCATCCATAACTGATGCATTGACCGCATCGTTTTCAACCATTATCTCCTGAAGATCATAGAATGATGCTCCAATACTGTTAACCATACGACCATCGATGACAAGGAGAAGAATTGTACCATCACTTGCCTGACCGATAGCTGTTCTTGGATTATATCCACCACCTGTTCCATCTATATCCTGTGGTTCGCCGTTAATTACAAGGAAAGGTCCGATTTCATTTTTAATACTTACGCAATCACGAATATTGCTCTCTTTTGCCTTATTTGCATCCATATTACCAACAATAATCTTATTATCATTTGTAATTCCTGTAACATGCCATGTTCCAGTCTGACCGTTAAGCACCTGGCCGTCCTTCATAACAAGACCAATTGGCTTTGCGGTAAATGTATTGCCGTTAACGCCGTCGAGGAACTCTCCGCCGTTAACACCACCGATGGCGCCATATCTAGCAGCTATATCAGCAACTACCATTCCATCGCCATCCATAAACTGAGGAACTGTACCTACAAAAAGTCTTGCAGGATCCTTGATTTTCATAAGTTTTCCTCTATATGTGCTGCCCTTAACGTCTACGACTTCAATATCAGGTCTCTCTGTATCCTGAGCTGCAGCTGTTACATCAACAAGCTCAGTGTTTGAAATTTCCTGAGTATCCTTAACCTGGTTGGATGCCTTGATAGCCTCTATCTCTTCCTGAGAACAGAACCAGTTAGCCAAGAATCCAATGGCACTTGTCTCCTGTACAGAAAGAACAAACTGCTTCTTTGCTGTCTTTGAAGGTCCCTTACAAAGGATAGCCATAACTCCATACAACCAAACAAAAATAATTGCCAAGGTTGTAAGTAAAACAATTCCTATTCTTCCAAGAACTCCAAGAGCAGTCACCTTATTTCGGTTCCTTTTCTTGCCAGCAGTCTGTCTTGACTGAGTCTTTCTTGCATCACTCTGATTAGCCACTTTTAAATCTCCTTTACTAATTAGCATTTAATCAATTTTTCTGTATTTCATTAAATGTATATTGCCAAGCTAAATAAATCTCTTATTTTAAGAGCTCCTATTATCACTTTTTCTTAAATACCCATCTTTTCTGAATCTGATAGCTAAGAAGGAACAGTAATAAATCTACTATAATTTTACAAAGTCCTGTGCCAAATTCCTTTAAAGCAAGCACCCTCTCAAAGAAGAGTACACAGCCAAAGGATGCCGCAAGCTGACATGCCCAAAGTATATAGTATCTGACAAAGGTCTTGCCTAAGCCCTCTTTTGACTTAAATACCATCTTTTTGTTGATAGTAAAATTAAATATTGAAGAAAGCACCCTTGCTATGCCTGTTGCAAGGCCAATTCTTATATCATCAGCCATGGCCAAGAGGCTTATATTGAGTACATTGAATAAGAGATTATCAATAAGCCATGAAGCTATTGAACTCAAGGTATATTTAAAGCCTGTCGAAGCAAAAAGGTGCTTAAAGATCACCTTATATATCTTTATTGAATCCTTGATTGGATTAAAGTGTGATGACTCATTGTCATCGATATAGACAGTCTCGATTTCCACCTCTTCAAAAGGAATATCATAATCCTTGAAAGCCAAAAGCTGATTAGTCTCATATTCGTATCTCTCGCCATCCACTTTGGTAAATGTATCAAGATACTTGTATGGTATTGCTCTAAGTCCAGTCTGTGTATCAGAAATTTTAAGGCCACAAAGCACCTTAAAAATTCCGCTTGTCAACTTATTTCCAAACTTAGATCTGGCAGGCACATTACTCTGATCAAAGTTTCTAACTCCCAGAACAACATTTCCCGACTCAACCATTGCCTTACAACATTTGATGATATCTTTAGCTCTGTGCTGATTGTCGCCATCCACGGCCACAACACCGTCAATGTCTTTTCTGTTAGCAATACAGTACTCAAAGGCAGTCTTCAAGCCTCTTCCCTTACCCTTGTTAACTTCATGAGTAAGAACTGTGCACTGATCGAATCCTTGTGCCCTCTCAAAAGGGTCCAAATGATCTTTATCACTTCCATCATTGACTAGGATTATATCATCAAAACCTTCTTTAATAAGAGAATCCACAACTTCGTTGAGTTTCTCATCCGGATTTAAAGAAGGTACAATAACTGATATCTTCATTGATAAATCTCCATATATTAAAAGCATACTTTATATAATCGTATTTGAACACAATTACATTTAATCTTAGCATAAAACATACAATTGTCAATCTTTGTATTTTTTTTCAAACATAGGCTTTTTCATTTGGCTTTTAGCATCTTTAATGATAAAGTTAGCTTATTCAATCGTTAAATTAACGCATTAATGTAATAAAGTTTTAACATAGGAGTTTTTTGCATATGGAATCTCACTTTACAGCTGGCTTCATAGGATTTGGATTAATTGCGGGATCTATGGCCAAAGCCATGAAGAAAAACTGCTCATGCACTATATTAGCCACAAGCAGACATCTCGAGCCCCTCTACCGTGCTCAGAAAGATGGCGTACTCGATTACGTATTAAATGATATATATGACAAGCAAGAGCCTTCTCATGCCGACTTCAGCACCTGTGATATCATATTTATATCAACACCAGTAGTTACAATTTGCTCATATCTTGAAAAGCTCAAAGATATAGTTAAGCAAACATGCATTATCACTGATGTTGGAAGCGTAAAGAATTCAATATATAAAACAGCTATTGATTGCGGTCTGTCATCTAACTATATAGGCGGCCACCCAATGGCAGGTTCTGAAACCAGTGGTTATGACAACTCTGACGAGAAGATCATCAAAGACGCCTGCTATGTAATAGTTCCAACAAAGGATTCAAATCAGGAACAAATAGACTTTTACAAAAATCTAATGCTTGAGATAGGCTTTAGAGTCGAAATTATGGATTCTGAAACTCACGATAAGGCTGTTGCCGGCATAAGCCACGCCACTCACCTTATCTCAGCTACCTTAGCTAAAACTGTAGCCGAATCAGACATAGAGCCAGCCATGCGTTCACTTATATCAACCGGTTTTATTGACACAACAAGAATTGCCGCCTCATCCCCTGAGATGTGGTCACAAATCTGCCTATCAAACAGTGACGCAATCGTTGACTTTCTAGACGACTACCTGGAAAAACTCAAGGCTGTCCGCGACAGTGTCAGCCAGGCAACCATATCTCCAGAATCCACATCCAAGGCCATTGAAGATCTCTTCACCCAAGCCGGAGAGTATAGGAGCAAGATTCTAAAGTAAGGTTTAAAAGTAAGATTAAAAATAAGTTTTAAGAGTAAGATTTTAAAATTTAATTCTAAAGCAATATTCTAAGTATTATTCTAAAATGCTGCGGTTTTAAAATTTATAGATAAGCTCCTTCAAAAGCTGGACTTTTAAAAAGGTTTATCAAAACATAAACTAAAAAGAGGGCCGTAAGTAGAATTCATATCTTCTACTTACGGCCCTCATTTTTTTACATCATCAAGATTCCAGTCGCCTGCTGCTGCAAGGCTTCGCTGTTAACAGCTGAGAGAATATCTAACATAAAGTACATTATAGCTATCAGCAATAATGCCAGTACAAGAATAAATGCCAGGGCAAAAAAAGGATTTACCTTTTTCTTTTTCTTAGCATTCTGATCCTGAAGATTACTAAAATTGCTAGAGTTTATCATATCCTACCTCCATCTACTGATTATATCTCTGCTTATATTTCCGATTATATATCTGCTTATATTTCCGATTATTTCTCTGATTATATATCTGATTATATTTCTAAATTCTATTTCTGCTTATATTTCTAAATTCTATTTCTGCTTATTAATGATTCTACTTTTGGTGCCTATTCAAATGCCGCCAAAGCTTCAATTGCATGTCTTATACAATCATCACAGCCGCATAAAACCTGGCCTGTCTCTAAGCCCTTTAAATCCTTACAAGCGAGAGCTTTTGAGGATTCAAGAAATCTAGAACTAATCTGTCTTGAAAGCATAACTGTAGGTGTTTTTGATTCATTCATTAGACCTGCTGCTGTAACAGCGCCAATCAAGGCTCCACATGTAGCCTGCATTCCGCCCATTCCTGTTCCAAAACCAGAACCAAGCTTCATGCACATATCTTCACTAATATTCAATTCATCTTTTAAGGCCATAAGCACTGCCTGTGAACAGTTGCATCTTGTGTGCTTGTACTCTACTGCCTTTTCCTTATATATCTCAATTTTTTCCTGACTAAGCATCATTTCTCCTTTGGAAAATATCTCCTGTTATCGACTTTTTGATTCTACAATAAGGATTGATATATGTCAAATCGCCCTATTTACGGCAAATGTCACTATTCCCAAAAAAAATTTAAAAAATATTAGCACTCTCTCTTGACGAGTGCTAATAATAGTGTTATAACATACTTGTTCCAAACGAGGGAACATAAAATTTATCAACCATTTTTTAATAAACAAGGAGGAATGACTTATGTTAATGCCAAGTATTTTTGGAGACAACTTATTTAATGATTTTTCGAACTTTTATGATTTTCGTTTGCCGGATGTCGACAAGGCTTTATACGGCAAGCATGCTTCTAACCTCATGAAGACAGATATCAAAGAGTTGAAGGATTCCTACGAGCTGGATGTCGACCTTCCTGGCTTCAAAAAAGATGAAGTCACAGCAAAACTTGAAGATGGCTATCTCACAATCAGCGCCTCTAAAGGTCTTGAAAAAGATGAGAAAGACGAAAAATCTTCATACATCAGAAAAGAGCGTTATTCTGGTGCCATGAGCAGATCTTACTATGTAGGCGATGCTGTTGAACAGGATGATATCAAGGCTAAATTCGAAGATGGTATCCTTAAGATAAATGTTGCTAAAAAAGAAGCTAATAAGCTTGAAGAAAAGAAATATATAGCTATCGAGGGATAAGCTTAAGACTAGCTCCTAAGAGAACCTAATTATGGCTAATTAAGGAAAAGGCTTATTAAAGAAAAGGCTTATTAAAGAAAAGGCTTATTAAAGAAAAGGCTGTACCAAGTAGAAGATATGAATTCTACTTGATACAGCCTTTTCTTATTGCGGGATTGCTTATAGTTTCTTTCTTATAGTTTCTTAGAGTGAGATATTTTTACCATTTTAGACTTTTTCGCCCCCACTTTCTTGCTTTTAGCTTCTTGGAGGGGAGATTTTTTAACTATTTTAGACTTTTCCGCCCCCTGTTTCTTGTTTATAGCTTCTTGGAGGGGAGATTTTTTAACTATTTTCGACTTTTTCGCCCCCTCTACCTACTTAAAGATTCTTAAAGGGGAGATATTTTTACTATTTTAGACTTTTTCGCCCCCTCTACCTACTTAAAGATTCTTAAAGGGGAGATATTTTTACTATTTTAGACTTTTTCGCCCCCTCTACCTACTTAAAGATTCTTAAAGGGGAGATATTTTTACCATTTTAGACTTTTTCGCCCCCCATTTCTTGCTTTTAGCTTCTTAGAGAGGAGATTTTTTAACTATTTTAGACTTTTTCGCCCCCTGTTTCTTGTTTATAGCTTCTTGGAGGGGAGATTTTTTAACTATTTTCAACTTTCTTGCCCCCTCTACCTACTTAAAGATTCTTAAAGGGGAGATATTTTTACTATTTTAGACTTTCTCGCCCCCTCTACCTACTTAAAGATTCTTAAAGGGGAGATATTTTTACTATTTTAGACTTTCTCGCCCCCTCTACCTACTAAAAGCTTCTCAAATGGGAGATATTTTTACCATTTTAGGCTTTTTCGCCCTCTCTACCTACTAGCCCCCAGCAAAATGGGCATAAGTAGAAGACTCTCTTCTACTTATGCCCTTGCTTTTAACTAAAACATATATCCCCTTCAACCTCGCGGATTGTGACATCCACTATCTGGTTGATAAGATTTTCTTCTGTGACCTGCTCACAAACCTGCTCACCAGTCTGATTACCAGGCTGATTACCAGTATGCTCACTAGGCTTCTCACAAGTCTGATTACCAAGCTGATCACCCATCTTCTCATCCACCTTCTTGTAGACCTTGAGATAGTTTACTGTGTGTCCGCTGTAGTATTGCTGGCCCTTGTAGTCAACAATTTCCTCAAAGAGAACTGGCATGGACTTGCCAATATGATTTTCTCTAAATTGGCCTGACTGCTCCTTAGTCATTTCCAGCAAGACTGCACTTCTAGCAGTCTTTACCTTCTCAATAATCTGATCCTTCATGCCATCAGCTATGGTTCCTGCTCGGCGAGAGTACTTGAAAACATGCATCTCATAAAAATTGACCTGACTCAAGAAAAGTCTTGTCTGTTCAAACTCCTCGTCAGTCTCGGCTGGGAAACCAACAATAATGTCAGTTGTGAGAGCTACATCGTCGTAATACTTTCTAAGAATTCTCACCCCATCCATAAAGGCCTCTGTTGTGTAGTGCCTGTTCATGCGCTTTAAGACCTCATCACATCCACTTTGAAGCGAGAGATGGAAATGTGGACAAAGCTTGTCTATAGCTCTCATTCTGGCCACATTTTCCTCTGTGATAATTCTTGGTTCCAGGGAGCCCAGGCGGATTCTCTCTATGCCATCAATTTTGGCCAAGGCCTCGACTACACCTATAAGATCTCCCTCTCCTGTATCCTTGCCCCATGAGCAAAGGTGGATTCCAGTGAGGACCACTTCCTTGACACCTGTTTGAGCGATTCCCTTGACCTCATCGATAATCTCGACAAGCTTTCTAGATCTGATTCTTCCTCTTGTATAGGGAATTATGCAATAGGTGCAGAACTGGTTACAACCATCCTGAATCTTGATAAAGGCTCTGGTGTGGAGGTTTTCCTGCTGAATTGTCAGTGGCTCGTAATCCTGATTATTACTCAAGTCTATAACCTCAGCATTTTTAGAGTGGTCTTTTAAATAGCCCTCAATAACCTCAACAATGTTAATCTTGGAATTATTGCCAACAACTATATCGACAGCATCATCGGTATTTACAATCTCTTCATTGGCTTGAACATAGCATCCGCAGGCGATAACAATAGAATCTGGGTTCATATTCTTGGCCTTGTGGAGCATTTGCCTAGACTTTCTGTCGGCTATGTTGGTTACTGAACATGTGTTGATTATATATATATCTGCTTTTTCTTCCTCCGAGAAGGGAACTATGTCATAGCCAGATGCTCTGAGCAGCTGTTCCATAGATTCTGACTCGTAGGAATTAACTTTACACCCCAGGGTGTGAATTGCAACTTTTTTCAATATTTGACCTCATTTTTGTATTGACTTTAAATCTTCAAATCTCTATTATTAAATTAAAGAACTAATATTGTATTTGTGGAGGTAAGATATGAAAACTGTAAAAATCTCGCTTAATTCTATCGATAAGGTAAAAGCATTTGTTAATGAAATTACAAAGTTTGATGTTGACTTTGATTTAGTTTCTGGAAGATATGTAATAGATGCAAAGTCAATCATGGGTATTTTCTCACTCGACTTGAGCAAGCCAATAGACCTTAACATCCATGCTGATGCAGCTGAAGCTGAGACAATTCTTTCAGTACTTAAGCCTTACCTTTCATAATTTTAGAATTAAATTTATGACCGGCTCCTATTTGGGGGCCGGTCTTTTTTTGCAGTTTCAAGAGCAACTTACTCTACAATAATAGTCTCTACTGTGGCAAATGCTTTTTCCATAAGCTCATCAATGACACCATCAAGCTTCTTCTCATCCTTCTTGATAATGTTGAGATTTGGCTTAGTTACTGGATGCTTTGCGACAAATATTGTGCAGCAATCCTCGAATGGCTGAATTGATGTCTCGTATGTTCCAATCTTATATGACAAATCGATAATTTCCTGTTTATCGAAGCCTACAACTGGTCTAAACACTGGCATTGTACACACTTCATTAGTACAGTAAAGACTCTGCATAGTCTGGCTGGCAACCTGACCTATACTCTCACCTGTGATAAGACCCTGACAATCTGAATCGTAACCAATCTTCTCGGCAATCTTCATCATGTATCTTCTCATAATGATTGTGAGCTCATCATGTGGACACTTATCATATATAGCAAGCTGAATATCAGTAAAGTTTACAATGTGAAGCTTAACTGGGCCTGCATACTTAGATACAAGTCTTGCAAGGTCTACAACCTTCTGTTTTGCCCTCTCTGATGTGTATGGAGGTGCATGGAAATATGTAGCTTCAATTTGAACGCCTCTCTTTGCAATCATATAGCCTGCAACTGGGCTATCAATTCCACCAGAGAGCAAAAGCATAGCCTTACCAGCTGTTCCAACTGGCATACCGCCAGGTCCTGGTATAATCTCAGAAAAGATATTAATCTTCTTTCTAACCTCAACATGAATGATGACATCTGGCTTGTGGACATCAACCCTTGTCTTTGGAAATGCATCGAGAATCATGCCTCCCAATTCAGCATTCATCTCCATTGATGACTTTTCAAATCTCTTGTCGCTTCTTCTGCATTCAACCTTAAAAGATACTTCCTTGTCTGTATATCTCTTTGCAAAGTAGTCCAATACAGACTTTGTGAGAGCTTCGTAGCCTTCATTCTCAACCTGAACAAGAGGGCAGATTCCAACTATACCAAAAACTCTCTTTAAGGCCTCAAGCGCCTCATCATAGTCAAATTCTTCGCTGGCTGTAGCATATATACGGCCACTTTCCTTTGTGACATCAAACTTGCCATCAATATCTTTAAGGGCAAATCTTATCTGTCTTACGAGTGCGTCCTCAAAGAGGTATCTGTTCTTACCCTTAACGCCAATCTCGCCATACTTAATCAAAAATGCTTTTGTATCCATTTACTTATCCTTTTCTATTTCTTATTAAAGCTTGCCAATTTATTAAATTCCAGCTAATTTACTGATTTCATTACTATATCATGTGAATTCCAGCTAATTTACTGCTTTCATTACTATATCATGTGAATTCCAGCTAATTTACTGATTTCATTACTACATTCTATGAATTCCAGCTAATTTACTGAGTCTGCGCCCTTACTTTCTTACGAATCTTCTTAAGGTTGGCAGGAGAGCTTTTATGCTAACTATAGCATAATCGACATCCTGCTTGCTTGTCTCAAGACAGAAGCTAAACCTAATAGTAGAGTCAAGCAAATCTTTTCTGAGACCGATTGCCTCAAGAGTAGAGCTTAAGCCTGGTCTGTTTGATGAGCAGGCAGAGCCAGAAGATACATAAATATACTTATCTTCAAGGGCATGGAGTAAGACCTCAGCCCTGATATTATCAAAGCTCGCACTAACTATATGTGGCGCACTTGCAGCTCCCTCTTCTTCAGGCATAACACCATTGATAGTCACACCATCAAGCTTTTTAAGACTCTCGATCATATATTTTCTAATTTGATAAAGATTTTCTATCCTCTTATCAAATTCGTCATTGTAGATAAGCTCTACAGCCTTGCCAAGGCCTGCAATACCCGGAACATTGTCCGTGCCTGAGCGCATGCCCTTCTGCTGTCCACCGCCTAAAATCAAAGGATTTATCTTTGTTTTTTCCTTAATGTAGAGAAAACCAACCCCCTTAGGTCCGTTGATTTTGTGGCCACTTACAGATAAGAGATCGGCCTTAAAATTCTTAGGTATGACCTTAATCTTACCATAGGCCTGAATAGCGTCTACATGAAAGATTATATTTTCATTATATTCTTTGACAATCTTGCCAATCTCTTCAACTGGCTCAATTGTACCAATCTCGTTGTTTACATACATGCAAGAGACAAGTATTGTATCCTCGCAGAGGGCCTCTTTCAAGGCATCTAGCTTAACAGTGCCATTGGAATTCACTGGCAGGTAGGTAACCCTGAATCCATTTTCCTCAAGGAATCTAAAGGGTTCCTTTACTGAACTGTGCTCAATACCAGATACTATAAGATGGTTACCAGCGCGCTTATTAGCCATGGCAGCCCCTATTATGGCTGTATTGTTGGACTCTGTTCCTCCTGATGTAAAGAGAATCTCTTCTCTCTTACACTTAAGACTCTTAGCTATAATTTCAGCGCTATTTCTGACATATCTCTCGGCCTCAAGGCCCTTCATATGCTTTGATGAAGGATTTCCATAATCCTTTCTCATAACCTCTTCAACTATATCAATTACTTGGTCTGCACACTTTGTAGTGGCAGCATTGTCAAGATACACTTCCATTCTTTATTCCTCTTTTAAATCCAACAGCTCATAGTAATACATAAGGACACTCATAAGCATCATACCTGCTGTCTCTGTTCTCAAAATTCTATTTCCGAGTGTAATGATCTGGCCATCAGCCTGGCTTAGAGCTTCAATCTCGCTCTCGTCAAATCCGCCTTCTGGCCCTATAAATACTGCAATGTCCTGTCCTGTTTTTAAGCTCTCAATTATGGTCTTTGTCCTCGACATTCCTTCTGCGCATTCATATGGCACAAGTATCTTATCACACTTGCCCGCATCCTGCACTGCCTCTTTAAAGGACATAAGATCTCTGACTGGCATTTTAAGGCTTCGCTTTGACTGCTCTGCTGCACTCTCAGCAATTGTATTCCACCTTTTGACTTTGGCTTCAGCCTTCTTGGCATCCAGCTTGACCACTGATCTTTTCATGGCAACAGGCACTACAGATGCACAGCCAAGTTCAACCATCTTTTGGATGATAAACTCCATCTTATCTCCCTTGGGCAGACCCTGATAGAGATGAACTCGACCTGAAAGCTCTCCTGATTTTTCCCTTAAAGAATCTATATGACAGACCACAAAACTATCACTTATTTCTTCAATATGGCAATTATAATCCTGATTATCTCCACTGCTGACCATAAGCCCGTCACCAGCCTTCATTCTGAGAACATTCTTGATGTGATTGACATCGTCTCCGACAATCCTAATGGAATCCTCAGCTATATTGCCTGCTTCTGCAAAAAAATGATGCATATAGGCCTCACTTTCAAATCTTTCTTGCAGTCACATTAACCCACTCTCCATCGTGATTTACCTCAACGATTTCAAGCTGGCTGTTCTCAAGGAAAACTGCCTTAACTTCCTCTTCCTTGCTGTCAATAATTCCAGAAGTAATGAAGTAAGCTCCCTTTTTCATATGCTGAGTAATTTCCTTAGACAAAGGTTCAAGTACATCAGCTAAGATGTTGGCAACAACTATGTCATACTTCTCAAAGCCTGCATCTTCCTGAACCTTAGGATCATCAATAATATTGCCCTCAATAACCTTGAACTGTTCTGGCTTTATACCATTTACCTCAGAATTTTCCTCAGAAGCAATTATAGCATTAGGGTCCAAATCTGTTCCAAATGCATGTTTTGCGCCATATTTAAGGGCTACAACAGAGAGAATTCCACTGCCGCAACCTACGTCAAGTACTTCCATGCCTTCCTTGACATACTTCTGAATCTGCTTGATTACAAGTCTTGTTGTCTCGTGTGATCCAGTTCCGAATGCTGTACCTGGGTCAATTGAAAGAACTGGATGTCCCTTCATCTCCTCAGTTACTTCCTCCCAAGTTGGCTTAATATATAAGTCACCGATTGAGAAAGTGTGCCAATACTGCTTCCAGTTATTGATCCAATCCTTATCCTCAGTCTCAGACTGGCTAATTGTGCCCTCACCTATATTGGTATAAGCACTAATTTCCTTTAATCTATCCTTTACATCGCTGATAAGTTTGGCATCATCCTCAAATGTGCTTCCCTCTTCACACTCTATGTAAAAGCTGACCTTGGCTGTTCCATCATCCTCTGGAAGATCAGGAATGAAGTCTACAAACATAGTCTTAGCTTCTTCCTGAGTAAGCTGAACATTGTCCTCTATCTCAATTCCCTCTATACCGAGATCATCAAGCTCTGAGCTGATTATATCTACAGCCTCAGTAGTAGTCTTAATTGTATATCTTCTCCACTTCATAGCTTTCCTCCAATATTAATCTAACTTTTTTGCATTTTTTAAGAAGGCTACATAGCCCTTATATGCCTCATAAAGGTCAACCTTGCTGATTACCTCATATGGAGCGTGCATATTCTGCACAGCCACACCTGAATCCACAACATTCATGCCGTAATTTCCCAGGATATAGGCTATTGTTCCTCCGCCGCCTGCATCTACCTTACCAAGTTCAGATGTCTGGAAAGCAACGTCTGCGTCATCCATAACCTTTCTGACAGCCGCAAGATACTCGGCTGATGCATCATTGGAGCCGCTCTTACCTCTAGCTCCTGTGTACTTGTTAAATACCAAGCCACCGCCAAAATAGGCGCTATTGTTCTTCTCGCTCACAGAAGGATAATTAGGATCATAGGCCGCAGACACATCACTCGATAACATGTTAGAGTTGGACAATGCTCTTCTCAAAGCAAGGTCACTGTATGAGCCAAGCAGAGCAATTACCTCTGCACATGTATTCTCGAAGAATTTTGAGTGCATGCCAGTAGCGCCAACACTTCCAATCTCTTCCTTGTCAACCAGGATACATACACTAGTTCTCTTAGGAGCCTTCACTTCAAGCTGGGCAATAAGTGATGGATATGCACATACCTTGTCGTCATGGCCATATCCCATAATCATGGACTGATCTATACCATAATCTCTGGCTGGTCCAGCAGGAACTACGCAGAGCTCAGCTGAGAGGAAGTCTTCCTCCTCTATATTGTACTTTTTCTTTAAGATTGCAAGTACTTTAGCCTTAACTGCTTCTCTCATTGCCATGTCCTTAGAGTCAGCCCCATCATTTGCCTTGTCAGCCTTCTTTGCGTCAGCCTTTTTCTTGATTGGCATAGAGCCGACAAGTACATTTAAGGCCTCTCCTTCAACTACTGTTGAGCCCTTCTTTTCCATCTGCTTGCTGGCAAGGTGAATGAGAAGATCAGATACACCGACAACAGGATCCGACATGTCCTCACCTATTGTAATTTCAACATTCTTACCATTCTTCAATGACACAAGGCCATGAATAGCCATAGGCAAGGTAACCCACTGATACTTCTTAATTCCGCCATAGTAATGGGTGTCAAGAAAGGCCAGTCCTGTGTCCTCGTAGAGAGGATTCTGCTTGATATCAAGTCTTGGCGAATCAATATGGGCTCCGAGGATATTCATACCCTCCTCAATGCTATCCTTACCAATTGTGAAAAGAGCGATAGCCTTTCCTTTATTTACAGCATAGACCTTGTCTCCAGCCTTAAGTTTAGTCTTTTTGGCAATAGCACCATTGAGGTCTATAAAGCCAGCTTTTCTGGCTAAAACTACGGCCTCCTTAACGCACTCCCTCTCAGTCTTGCACTTTGAGATAAATTCTCTATAATCTTCGGCAAAGCTAAAGACTTTCTTCTTAGCATTGTCCCCGTACTTGTTCCAAGCATCTTTTCTTTCCATAAGAAACTTCCTTTCTAAACCATCTATGACTTCTGTACCATCTATACCTTCTAAAGGTCAATATGGAATATAGATTCCTCGTCCATAGAATCATCCGAATCTGACTCATCTGAGCTATTCGCTGCCTCGGCCTCACTGGCCTCCTGCTCAATCTCCATCTCAGCCTGAGTTTTAAACTCTTCCATCAAATCCTCACTAATTACAGGCAATTCATCAAGAGATGTCACGCCAAATGTTCTTAAGAAGGCCTCAGTTGTGCCAAAAAGGATAGGTCTTCCAGGAGCATCAAGTCTGCCAATTTCGCCTACCAAGCCATATTCAACCAACTTGCTCACAGCCTTATCTGAGCTTACTCCACGGATTTTCTCAATCTCAAGTCTGGTGCAAGGCTGCTTGTAAGCTATTATAGAGAGAGTCTCTAAAAGGGCATCAGTCAAGACTTGGCGTCTCTGAACTGTCACTACCTTTATCAACTGCTCATAGTACTCAGGCTTTGTACACATCTGAAAGGCTCCATCAAGCTCAATTATCTTGATTCCTCTCAAATTGCTAGCATATTTATCCATAAGGTTATGAACTATCTTTATTGTTGTTTCCTTGTCCTGCTCTATCGCAGCAGCTATTCTCTCAACTTCCACAGAGCCTCCCATGGTGAAGAGTATAGCCTCAATTGCAGCTTCCATCTCATCAAGCTTCATCTAAAACACCCTCATCAAAATCATTTAATTCTTCAGCATCCCTAAGCCTTGTGAATATGATATCAGACTCAGGGCTCTCCTGTTCTGCTCTTAAAAAGCCTGTTTTCATAAGCTCAAGCACAACAAGAAAGGTTACTATAACCGACAACTTGTCCCTATTTTTTTCCAAAGCTTCCCTGAAAGAGAACTTATCATGTGTTTTTAGATACTCTTTCATATCTACAAACTTGTCTGACATGCTTACTTCTTCTTTGGTAATCTTGCCAAACTGGCTACGGATAGGATCTTTTCTGTCCTCCTGCTTGCGCATTACATCTGTAAATATAGCATTGAGCTTGGCAAGAGTCATTCCGTCAAAAAGACCTTCTACATCCACAGGAGGCCTGTAAGCCTCAACTTCCTTAGGGATGTTAGCTTCTCTAAACATTGATTTATCCGCATCTATGGCCCTATCTTTTAATTCCTGGGCCATATACTTACACATTTTAAACTCCAAGAGTCTCTGAACCAGATCATCTCTCGGATCTATCTCCTGACCATTCTCATCCACCTCTTTAGGCAATAGCATTCTGGATTTGATGTCCAAAAGGGTTGATGCCATAACAAGGAACTCACTCACAAGATTGAGATCCTCCTTGTCCATGCTGGCCACGTAAGCCATATACTGTTCAGTAATTATGGCTATGGGAATATCCATGATATCTACTTTGTTTTTATCAATAAGGTGAAGCAGGAGGTCCATAGGCCCTTCAAATGCTTCAAGTTTTACATTAATACCCATACATATACCTCAAAAAACATATACGTTTTATTGTAACCAATTATAACTTATTATGCAAGGTTGAGAAAAATCCTGACTTTGACATATATGAAGATTTATATTATTTTATAGTTATAAATGCATAATTTCGGAGTTATATATGATTAAACTTATCATCTTTATAAAAAAAATGGCCAAGAAAATCACAGACGATAATTTGGCTGGCTATGCTGCCCAGTCTACCTTTTATCTAGTCTTAAGTTTTTTCCCTTTTCTATTGGTCCTAGTAAGCTTAATTAAATATCTGCCTATAAGCTCTCAGACTGCGATTTCCTACTTCAGTGATTTTCTGCCCGATCCAGCTATGGATCTGGTTCAGCCAATTATTGAAGACATATACTCGAATTCAAATTTCACGATTATATCTTTCTCTGCCATCGGTACCATATGGGCTGCTGGCACAGGCTTTATGGCTATCATTAAGGAATTAAACCTGATATACGACACCAGCGCCAATCATGCATGGATTGTACAAAGGATTATGTCCATGGTCTACACCTTTCTCTTTATGATAACCATGCTGGCAACGCTGATTCTCATGGTCTTCGGAAATAAGATTTCAAAGCTTTTGACCAACTACTTCCCTACAGGCCTGGTTGTCTTCACTACTATTTTGAGCAAGAAACTGATTATAATACCCGCTATCCTAATTATAATTCTAGCCCTAATGTATGCCTACATTCCTGCCAGAAAAAGCAATATCTTTCTAGAGCTTCCCGGTGCAATCTTGGCAACTATAGCAATGGTTGCCTTCACCTATCTCTACTCCTTCTTCTTTGAGAAGATTGCTGATTATTCCTACACTTACGGCAGTATGGCTACCCAAATTTTTGCCATGCTCTGGATTCTCTTCAGCACAGACATAGTCTTCTTAGGAGCTGAGCTAAATTCAGTTCTTATAAAGAGGGAAATAAAGCCCTTCCTTGATTTTCACGAAAAAAGAAAGCTCAAAAAGCAAAAATAAGGATAAAGCTAAGATTTAAAAAATAAGAGGACAAAGACAAGATTTAAAATCATAAAAGGCTAAAACCAAGATATGAAAACATAAGAGGATAAAAAAAAGCCATGTGGTCATGCCCACATGGCTTTTATAAAAGGTTCCCGGCAATGCCGTTCCTGCTTCTTCCGACTCCTAGCTTAGCTAGGTGGGTTACCGCATCCGAATCTCTGCCTTCCACTGACAAAGGAGGCCTGACATCAAAACGGAGATTAGGAGTCCCAATGGAATTATGTAGGATCAAAATACACAGGCTGTCGAACACCCTAGGAACCAAGTCTTTCCGTACTTCTTGTAAACATATTATAGCGCTTAAGGTGCTTTAATTCAATAAGCTTTTTACTATATTTTTATTCCCTTAAGATCTATATCCTCAATTTTTTTAGCTGAGAACTTGATAGTGTCTATTACTTCCTCTTCGCTGAGGCCAGTTTTTTCGGCAACTTCAGCTACTGTAGGCTTTCTAACTAATTCCTCCTTGAGGTCCTTAGCAGAGTCATTTACCATATTTACCCTGTTTACAATCTTACCATTGACCTTGAAGACATCCATCTGCTCATCAATCATAATATTGATTGATGCACTGACATCAGACTTAATCTCGTCAAGCATCTCTTGGTATACGCCAAGGATACTCTCAAGCTCTTCTGACTTAATTGCTGCCTGCTTATCATGATCTCTGACATAGTTCATATTGGTGACATAGGCTATCATGGCCAAATTGGCCTCCTGTATCAAATCTGATGTGAGAATTCCCTTATTTTTAAACTCCTCTATCATAGATGGAGTCTCTTTCATCAGCTCTGTTTCAAGCCTTATCAAAGCATCCTCATCATTTTCATTAAATATCTTAGTAAGGCAGTCAGCCTTGTCATGATCAGACAGCTTTTCAATAGCATTTAACTCTTCAAGGTAGTCCTTATACATAGCCTCATCTTCGGTGTAATCTGCCTCTTTTAAGGTGTTACCGGCTTTGGTATCATTTTCCTCTGCTTCCTTTTCAATGATAGCCTTCTCTTCCTCAAGCACAGACTTGGCATAGGCATTATCCTTTGCATCAAGACCCTCAATCTTAATGCCATTAGACATAAGATAGCCCTCAATCATGCCAAATTTTGCCTGATCAAGCTCTATTCCCTTAAAGAAGCCTGCAATATCTTCCCTTGTCAGCATATCTGCATTTAACTTAGCATAATCTTTAATTGCAGCCAAGCCGTCAAGCAGCATTGCCTCTTCATTCTTTATATCTTTACTCATTCTTATCTATCCCCTTAAATATGCTATATGTTATTCCGTCACCAATTGGTATAATGCTAGTCACAAGATTTTCATTGTGAGTCATGTAATATAAGAATTCTCTCATCCTCTCATGGATAGTTCTGTTTCTTCTCTCTATCACATATTTTGACTCCACTATATCGCCGTCCTGCAAAACATTGTCCGCGATAATAATGGCATCCTTGGCTAAAAGTCTCATAATCTGTTCAAGATAGAGGCTGTACTGTCCCTTGGCCGCATCTATAAAAACGAAATCAAATGGTCCATCATCATAATTCATAGACTTAAGTATCTCTAAGGCATCGCCCTCCAAAAGGCTTATCTGATGTGATTTGCCTCCATCTTCAAAATTCTTTTTAGCTATGGGAATTCTCTTATCATAATTTTCTATGGTAGTTATAGTACTTTCAGAATCTATGTATTGGCTCATAAGAAGAGAAGAATAACCAACTGCGGCACCAATCTCCAAGATCTTCTTAGGCTTTTTCTCAAGCAATACAACTTTTAAAAAGTTTTCCATCTCTCTTCGAATTATAGGAACATCGTTTGAGACAGCATCTTTCCTGATTCCCTCCAAGAAGTCATCATTGCCCCTGTCAAGCGAATTGATATATTCCCTTATTCTAGTATCAACAATCATTTTAAACCTCATCCGTTAAAAATGGGATGCCTGTTTAATCAAACAGTCATCCCTCAAAGTCATCTAAATCAATAAGCTTATAAGCCTATTCTTCTTCCTCACCGTTATCATCAGCAAGGATTTTAAGGATTTGTGCAGGCTTCATACCAGTATTTAAGAGATATGTTCCCGGTTTAATCTTATCCTTGTAATCAGAAAGTAAAATCTGAACATAAATAATTGTCTCGTCCTTGGCCAAACCCTTAGTGTATAAGATATGAGCAAGTTTCTTTGACTTGACACCTTCAGGTATCACTACCTCGAGCTCTTTAGCATCCTCCTCGCTGTCTACAGACTCTTCATTGAAGATATTATGGCCAAATGTGTAGGCCTTATTACCTGCAGCTGAGATAACATAGACTGCAAAAGCTACCAGTATCAAATTAAATGACACCGTAAGTATTATTCTAAGTGACTTGTTCATCTTTCTTCCCTTCCCAAGTGAAAGTTCTAATATTTAAATCAATCATCCAAAAAGTCAACATCAAAGTCCATAACGCTGACCAAAGAGATACATATCTGCTGAATCATCCTGTCAAGGCACATTTCAGTAACTAAAAAATCATTGACCAACTTGATAGATCTTGTCGCTGCAAAATTTTTAGCCAGCTCTTCTGACTTTCCTATAGCATCATCAACATCATCTGAATATTGATAATAGAAATTTTGCTTACGAAATTCATCAACTGCTCTCTTTAAATCAGGCCTCTTTTTGAGTTCTTCATTTAACTTTACATATCGTCTGTACTCATCAGAGTCAAGAATAGCCTGCTTCATCTGTTCTGTCAGCAGTTCTACCTTATTCATCATAATCAGACATTCGCCTCCATGATAATTGGAAGGATAACTGGATTTCTCTTCATCTTCTTCCACAGATAATCACTCAAATCATCTTTGATTGTATTCTTAATCTTGCTCCAATCAGTGATGTTCTTATCCATACAATTCATTACAGAATCAGTAACCACCACTCTAGCCTCATCAAGTAACTCCTCAGCCTCTCTGACATAGACAAAACCTCTTGTCACTATATCAGGTCCAGCAATCAGATTGCCTGAATACTTCTCTAATGTAAGCACAACGATAATAATACCATTCTCTGCAAGATTCTGTCTATCTCTGAGTACGATATTACCTACATCGCCGACTCCAAGTCCATCTACAAGGATAGCTCCTGTTGGAATCTTGCCTGAAATCTTAGCTTCCTCATCGTTGAGTTCAATGACATCACCTGTCTTTGCAATAACTATGTGATCATTGTCATAGCCAAGTGATCTAGCAATGTCAGCCTGTGCACAGAGGTGGCGGTACTCACCGTGAACCGGAATTGAATACTTAGGCTTTACAAGAGAATAGATAAGCTTAATCTCCTCCTGGCAGGCATGTCCAGAAACATGTGTATCCTGGAATATAACCTTTGCTCCCTTCATTCCAAGTTCATTGATAACCTTGGCAACTGACTTCTCATTACCTGGAATAGGTGTAGATGAGAATACTACACAATCACCAGGCTGTATGCTAACCTTTCTGTGAAGGTTTGCTGCCATTCTAGACAGGGCTGCCATAGACTCGCCCTGGCTGCCTGTGGTGATAAGAACTATCTGGTCTGGAGTATAATTTTTCATCTCCTCAGTTTCAATAACTATGCCGTCTGGAACCTTGAGGTAACCCAGATCAGCTGCTACATCCATGATATTGACCATGCTGCGGCCTTCAACCGCAACCTTTCTGCCATACTTGACAGCCATATTTACTATCTGCTGTACTCTATCGACATTAGAGGCAAATGTAGCAATTATGAGTCTTGAATCCTTGTTATCCAAAAAGATCTTGTCAAATGTATTTCCAACTGTTGACTCAGACATTGTAAAACCTGGTCTCAAAGCATTGGTACTATCACACATAAGAGCTAAAACGCCCTTCTTTCCGAGTTCTCCAAGTCTTTGAAGGTCAATTGGATCGCCCCATACTGGAGTGTAATCAACCTTGAAGTCTCCTGTGTGAATAATCACACCAGCTGGCGAGAATATTGCAAGAGCTGCTGCATCTGCAATAGAATGGTTTGTTCTGATGAACTCAACCCTGAAATCGCCAAGATTGATTGACTGGCCATACTTTACAACCTTTCTCTTAACTGTCTTTAACATGCTATGCTCTTTGAGCTTAGACTCTATAAGACCCATTGTGAGCTTAGTTGCATATATTGGCACATTTACATCCTTTAATACATAAGGTATTGAGCCAATGTGATCCTCATGTCCGTGAGTGATAACAAAACCCTTAACCTTATCAAGATTCTCCTTTAAGTATGTGACATCAGGTATTACAAGATCTATACCCAACATCTCTTCCTCAGGGAAAGCCAAACCACAATCAATTACAAAGATGCTGTCCTCATACTGAATTGCAGTTATATTCATTCCAATTTGTTCTAAACCGCCTAAGGGCATTATCTTCACAGAAGATGCCGCTTTCTTTTCTTTTTTCATTATTTCTCCTATCCGTATATATGCAATTTAAAGCAGACTATCGTAAACGGTAGTCTGCTTTTGTAACTTAAAGATATATATTAAAATCAATCTTCATCCTGTCCATCAAGATTATACTGCTCTTCAAATACTTTTCTGACAGCTTCAAACTCAGCTTCTTCCTCAACGAACTCATAGCAAGCATCATTCTCGCCTTCGTCAGATATATCTTTCATGATGTAGCAATCTGCCTCATCATCTTCATCTTCCTTAACTAAAATATAATTGAAACCTCCGATTCTGGCCTCATCTACAATATAAAAATCGACTGTACTTCCATCTTCACAGTCAAATGTAATCTTATCCATGGTCATCTCCATTCTCCTCTGCCTAATCAGCTTTATTCTTAGAGTTTAAGACATAGTCCTCCAAGATAATCTGAGCAGCAATCTTATCTATATATTTTTTTCTATCTTGTCTTGCAACACCACTCTCAATCAAGATTTCCTCTGCTTGAACAGTGGTGAGTCGCTCATCCCACATGATAACCGGCAATCCTGTTCTTCTCTCGACATTGGCCGCAAAATCCCTGCACATAGCAGAGCGCACGCTCTCACTTCCGTCCATGTTAAGAGGCAAGCCTACTACGATTGAAGATATGTTAAGTTCCTCAATCAATTCTTCAATTCTTGCATAAGTGCGACGCAATTTATTCTCTTCCTTGCGAAATATAGTTTCAACCGTCTGCACTGTAATGCCCAACTCATCGGTTGCAGCAACGCCTACAGTCTTAGATCCATAATCAAGTCCAAGGATTCTCATATTAAAGGCCTTTACCAGCTATAAAATACTTAAGAACTTCCTCTACAAGCTCATCTCTCTCAACCTTCATAATAAGGCTTCTTGCATTATTATGGCTTGTGATATAAGTTGGATCGCCTGACATAATATAGCCAACGATCTGATTTACAGGGTTATATCCCTTCTCCTTAAGTGCGAGGTATACCTGCTCTAAGATTCCCTCAACTGATATGTTCTTATCCTGCTGTGTCTTAAAAAATTGTGTGTTATTATCTGCCATTTCCCCACGTTCCTTTCAAATTATCTTATATATTATACTAAAATCGGTCATAAAACAAGCTTTTAAGACCCAAAAAAAGAGAATATCGAAATTTTTATAGAATCTATCTAAGAGATTTAAAAAAATATATCGATATCCTCTTTAATTATATTTGCTTATAAAATTCTTATTTCAAACTGATTCTTTTAATTTAAAAGACCTGAATCTTCACTTTCAAGTCCGAGGGTAATATTGAGATTGCCATTTCTAGTCCTGATAGCATCTATTAATTCTTTTTCACTTGCTCCCTTCTTCATAATAATTGAATATGTGAGTTCAAACATAGTTCCCATGTTAGTAGTCTTAACCTTCTTAAGTTCACTGTTTTCAGTGTTCTTATCTAAAATATCGTCAAATACACTTTCATAATTCAAGTTTTCTGGAATAGTGATTCTAAGCTGCTTCTTTCTTCTGCCGCCCTCAGCAAAGTGTCCTAATTCAAGAACAAAGAGTAATACAAGAATTGCGGCTGTAAATACACATGCAAAAGTTACATAGCCAAGGCCACAAGCAAGTCCTGAAGCCATTGCAAAGAAGACAACTGCTATATCCTTAGCATTTCCCGGAGCACTTCTGAATCTAACCAGGGCAAATGCTCCTGCCATTGAGAAAGCTCTTGCCACATTGCTGCCTACAAGTAAAATTACCGCTGCGACTATAGCAGGCAGTATTATCAAACCCAATATAAAGTTCTTACCATAGCCATCTTTCCTGCAAAGGAAAGTGTAGGCGAAGCCTATTACAAGTCCCAATATAATTCCTATTCCAATTCCTGTCACAGAACTGCTTATGCTGATGGCTCCATCTGTTGTTGCTGTAAAAATTGATTCAAACATATTTTTTCTCCTTCATAATTTCTATTAATATTTTTTTCTACTCTGTCCAAAACAAAGTTCTTATACTCAGTTCCATACTTTGAAAATGAAACTGGATTTATCTCAAGCTGTGATAAGATGTGTGCAAACCACAGCGGAACAGCCTTATTTATCTTTATCTCCATAAGATATGTATCTTCTTTGAGAAGCTGCTTGCCATATGAGCCCATATCAAGCCCTAAGTCATATCTTCTGGTCTCAATATTTGAGTCGAGGGTAACTCTGAAATCGCCATCATCCCTTTCAAAGAATGCCTGTCTGTCATAGGACAGATAAAGCTTGGGAATGCATCCGTAAAAGCCCTTAAAATAGTCAATTTCTTCTAAAACCTGTGGATTGACCATCTCTTCCATTTCTATAAGATCCCTGGAACTTAGCCTGCCATCAAGATAGGCTTTTGCATGATCAAGACTCATGCTTGTTCTTCTCTTATTTACAATGCCCTGGTACTTCTTTTTAATCTCTACAAAGACCTGGTCATTGCCGGATGGAGTATCATAAGATCTCATTCTCAACTTTTCCTTGTAAACCGGCTTTTCAATTGATGCCCTTATAAGTCTGTCATCCACACTATCATAGTAGATATTGCAGATCTTATAAGTGCCATGCTCATTGCAGTGAGGATCAAGTATCATATGCTGACTCATCAGCTTTTTCAAATCCTTCATCTGTGTAGAAGTTAGCATGTACTTTTTTTCGCATCTGTTAAAAACTTCAATAGCCATACGATCACCTTCTTCTCTGATAATGATCAAAAGGAAATTCAAAGAAAAATCTTTTAGGGGGGGAGGGGGTGATTATTGCTTCTTGTATGGGGGTAAAGGTTAGCAATATTTTGAACTCCCTTTTGATAAGTTTATATTAAAGTTAAATTGTGTTTAAATTTGGGAAGAAATGTGTTTATAATGTGGATTCTGTGAACATTCTGCGAACTTGTTTTTCAGGGCGCAAAAAAGGCCCAGTTCCATCCAGAACTGGGCCTTAAGCTTCTTAAATTCTAATCAGCTTTTTCTTCTTATGCTTCTTTTTCTTCTTTTGCTTCAAGAATCTTTTGAGTCATCAGAGCTGATTCCTCATCGAAATGAACGTCAAGCTGAGGGAATGGGATAGAAACACCATTCTCTTCAAGTGCTTTTTTATAGTTCTCATTCAAGTAATACTTTGCATTCATGTACTCTGAGTGCTTAACCCAGCACTGAGTCTGCAAAAGTACGCTGCTGTCCTGAAACTCACGGACATAAACCTCTATTGGCTTATCTTTGATTACCAAATCAAGGCCCTTCATAACATTCTCAAGGGCTTGTCTTGCCTTTTCTATATCGCTCTTATAGCTTATGCCAATCCTAATATCAAGTCTTCTTATGCCTGCGATTCCGACATTTACAATATTAGAATTTGACAAGGTTCCGTTAGGCATCATGACAAGCTCATTGTTAAAGGTCAAAATCTTAGTGTAGAGAATATCTATAGACTTTACTGTACCCTCGTGACCTTCAGCTATGATGTAATCTCCCAGTCTAAATGGTCTGAAGAGCATAATAAGGATTCCGCCAGCAAAATTGGCCAGAGAGCCCTGCAGGGCCATACTCAAAGCCAGAGCTGCTGAACCAAATATTGCAACCAATGAAGCTGTCTTTAAGCCTAAAATATCCAAGACAAGAAGCAAAAGCACTGCATATGTGATGAACTTTATCACTGAATTAATAAATTTGATAACGCCCTCTTCAAAGCTGGCCCTTCTCATAGCTCGATCAGTAATCTTAAGTATATACTTCAAGAAAATCTTGCCCAATCTCCATATGATAAAGGCTATGATCAACTGAACTCCCTTTTGAATAGCCCAATTTATGCCCTGTTCAAGCAAGGCTCTCAAATTGTCCTTTGTAAAAAAAGCTTTAGCTGTCTGTGTTTTCTCCTCCAGTGTTGCGGCATCGTTATTTACCAGGTTAGAAATACCTGTAACTCCGCTGTCTGCCGCTGCTAATACGTTCATCGAATCAAAAAACATTCATTACTTACCTTTATGTAAAGCATCAAGTTTGCTTTCCATATCTTTCTTAATTCTCTCGCACTCTTTCTGAGCATCTCTGGCCTTCTTCCGGGCCTCCTTTGATGCCTCAAGCGCTGTAGTTGCTGCTTCTAGAGCTATTGCCTCAGCCTCCTTGGCCGCCTTAGCTCTCAGTTCAGCCTCCTCCTCTCTCTTAAGAGAAATATAGACTTCCTTCATGGCATCGTCTAAGGCCTTCTTAGCAGCCTTCTTAATCTTGATCTCCTCTTTTTCAATAGGAGTGTACTCTGTGTATTCAAGATAGAGCGATCCCAATTGATCTATGTCAATCTCTATAGTCTCTGGACATCCCTTAGATGCCTCATCATATGACAAGTATTCCTTGCCAGTAAAGATATCTCTGTATTTGCCAGCCTTCATAACTCCGAGTTTAAAGCCTGTTCTCTTTACAGGTGTGAAATTGACAACAACAGTCATCTCCTTGTCCTGGCTCTTTCTAGCAAAAGCTATAAGAGTTTCATCAACAGATTCATCATCAACCCAGTCAAATCCATCCTGGTCCTCATCTAAGAGATAAAGTTCCTCATGGCTCTTTAAGATATCATTGAGCATCCTCACATGATCCTCGAGGCCCTTAGTCTCCTCAATATTTACAAGTTTCTTTCCTGGATATGCGTATATAAAGTCCAGGGCAGACTTAGCATGGGCAAGCCCATCGCCTGAAGGTGACATTTCTGCCAAATTTCCAAAATAGTGACCATAACCATTTTTTGAGAAGCCTACAAAGAAGCTCTCTCTATACTGATAGAGCATAGGATTTGTCAGGTTCTTGTAGTAGCCCTTCCTAAAAAGAGGATCAGTTCTGTAAAACTCTACAAAGTCCTTTTTAAAGCCATCATTCCACTTATAGTCAAATCCAAGACAGTCATCAGCTGGCTCTCCGCAAACTCCACCGAAAGCACTGCTCTCCTCAGCTATAAGGATTGTCTCAAAACCGGCTTTTTTAATGGTCTTTTTAAGAGACTTAATATAATCTATGGCCTCAAGATTCTCATTGCCTCCGTAGATGTTAGTCTCCCACTGGCCTCCAACTCTTCCATAGTCAAGATAGAGCATAGAAGCCACTTCTGGGAACTTGAGTCCATCAGCGTGCAATTCCTTCAAGCAGTATATAATGCTCGAATTGAGGTAAGACCTTACCTGAGGCTTCCTATAGTCAAATGTAGCTACATTGAGCGCCTCATGGTTATAGAGGCTCACCTGACTCTTGTCATAGAGATGACTTCCGTCAAAATATACCAAGCTGTACATGCCCTGACTTAGGTAGGCTATATTACAATCAACTATTACTCCTATGCCAGTCTTATGGAAATCATTGATCAGACTCTTTATTTCATCTAAATCAAACTCCTCACACATGGCAAAGTTGGTCATATTCTGGTCAATCCTGTCAAGTTCAGCCATAAAGAGGTTTGTGAGCTCTACATAATTAAAGCCCATATCTTTAACCTTTTTCACAAGCGCCTCATCTCTAAAGCTCTCTCTGTTGAGCTCTAAAACAGACATAGGCTCCTTGTGGCTGTCAGCCGCACTAGTTCTCTTGTCCAAGAAGGCCTTATCGCTGTACTCAAAAGAAGACTTGGCATCAGCAACTGAATAAAGCTGATCAAGCTCGACACAGGCCTTAGCATATGGGTCTAGTTTCTTTGCTATCGAGCCATCCTTAAGTCTAACTTCAAAGAGATAGGCGTCTCCGCTTGACAAGCCTGGAACAAAGAGCTCAAAGACTCCGCTCTCCTTGTCCAGATTCATCTGTAAAACTCTTCCATCATTCTTATTAAAGTCACCTATAATACTGACTCTTCTTGCATTTGGAGCCCAAACTGTAAAGTAAACACCGGATACTCCGTCAATTGTCATCTCATGGCTGCCAAGATAGTCATAGGCATCATAAGCATTTCCCGCTTTAAACTTCTTTAGCCAGTCCTTATCAAGCTGTCCTCTTAGGCTATATGGGTCAACAAACTCCGAAGTTTTCCCCTTAATATCCTCGACTATAAGCTTATATTTTTCTATTTTCTTAGCTGGTATTAGGCAGGCAAAATAACCCGCCTCATCAATCTTCTCCATAGGGTACTTTTTCTTTTTGCCCTCGACTGAGACATTGATTTCAACTGCTTCTGGTCTAAAAGCCTGAACAAGCATACCATCTTTAGTCATTGATGCCCCCAAAAGGCTGTATGGATTACTGCATTCTGAGTAAACCAAACCCTCTATGTCAGGCCAGTTCATATATTCATATAACTTGCTGCTCATAAGCACCTCTTTTCTCCTGCCAAAATCTAGCTCTCTTTAGCCCACTGTGCAAACATATCCGTCCACACGTAAATCTCCGGCTGATAGTGGTCGCAATTTTTTGTATCTGTATCCTTTGTTCCAAGCCCCAATCCATGCTTACCCTCGGTAAATATGTGGAACTGAGTATCAACCTGCTTGGCGATAAGCTCATTTAAAAGCAAGATTGAATTCATGACTGGAACACTGCCATCTTTCTGTGTATGCCAGATAAAAGATGGCGGAAAAGTGCTGTCAATATGTTTCTCAATAGAGACCATTTCTCTTAACTTGTCATCGCTGTCTGTACCTAAAAGCTTCTCAAATGATCCCTTATGGGCATATTCACCTGATGTAATAACCGGATATCCAAGTAAGAGCTTATCCGGCCTTATCTCCTCAGGGCTTGCCTTCAGCTCTTCAAGCAAAGGTTTCATAAGATCCTTGTTATAAAATGCTCCCAAGCTTGAGGCCACGTGACCTCCTGCCGAGAAGCCGGCAATTATAACCTTATCAGGGTCGCTGTCCCATTCCTCAGCGTGTTGCCTTGCATATCTTACAGCATAAGCGGCCTCAAACAGCTGACAAGGAAATCTGTCAGGCTCTAGGCTATATCTCAAAACTATGCAGTTAAGGCCTAAATCAAGCATTCTAATAGCTATAGCCTCTCCCTCTCTTGGAGAGTGATGATCATAGCCACCACCTGGACATATAATTAAGAGGGGTCTTTTAAAGGGATTCTGATATTGAGGATAAGTATCCCTAATATACATTGTCATAGTAGCTGCATTAGATTTCTTTTCAAAACCCAACTTTTCATAATCAAGCTCAATCTCGATTGTGCTGTTTATCATACTTTTCTTTCTCCTGTCTTAAAATCGTCCCCCTTTTAGTCTTAAATTCTATGAATAAAAATACCGCTTCTGAGTTTTGGCTCAAACCAAGTAGACTTAGGTGGCATAAGAAGACCTGCATCAGCCACATCAAAGAGCTCAGCGATTGAAGTTGCATACATAGAGAAAGCAACCTTGGCATCCTCATGACATCTCTTCTCAAGCTCACCAATTCCTCTAATTCCGCCTACAAAGTCAATTCTAGGATCAGTCTTTGGATTCTTAATTCCAAGGATTGGATCAAGAAGATTGTCCTGGAGAATTGCCACATCAAGACCAGCAACAGGATCTGTGCTTAAGATATCCTTGTGAGCACTAAGTTTGTACCACTTGTCATCAAGGAACATACCAAATGTAGCCTTCTTATCAGGCTCAAAGGCAGAGTTAAGCTCTTCTATGTCAAATTTCTTTGCGACTTCTGCAAGGAAGGCCTCTGTGCTAAGTCCATTTAAGTCCATAAGCACACGGTTGTATGGAAGAATCATAAGTTCCTCGTCTGGGAAGAGAACTGAGAGGAAGAAATTGAACTCCTCATCTCCTGTGTATCCAGGGTTCTCGTCTCTTCTCTTGAGGCCAACCTTTACTGCAGATGCAGCTCTGTGGTGACCGTCAGCGATATAGATCTCATTGATTCCGTCAAATGCTTCCTTTATAGCCTTCACGCTGTCAGCATTGTCAATCTTATATACCTGATGTCTTATTCCATCTTCCGATGTAAAGTCATATATAGAGCCTGCTGCCTTAGCCTTGGCTACTTCAGCTCTGATAACCTCATTGGCCCTGTAAGCAAGGAAGATAGGTCCTGTCTGTGCGCTCATAGTATCAACGTGGTGAATTCTGTCAGCTTCCTTCTCGGCTCTTGTGTTCTCGTGCTTCTTTATCACGCCGTTCTGATAATCATCTATAGATGAGCAGGCAACAATACCAGTCTGAGTTCTTCCATCCATTGTAAGAGCATATACATAATATGCCAGGCTCTCATCACTCTCATATATTCCTTCAGCAAGCTGCTTTTCAAAGATTTCTCTTGCTTTCTCATAGACATCATCAGCATACATATCGTGAGAGTCATCAAACTGAGTCTCTGCTCTGTCAATTGCAAGGAAAGAGATTGGATTCTTTTCTACAACCTGCTTAGCCTCTGCTCTGTTATATACATCGTATGGAAGTGCTGCTACCTTATCAACAACATTTGCCGCTGGTCTCACACACTTAAATGGTCTTACCTGTGCCATAGTCTGCTCCTTTTCTTAATCATATTTTTAAAAAATCTTATTGTAATTATACTACAAGATTTGTCCCATTTGTAGCCTTTTAATGGACTAATTGCTTGATATAAAAGAATTATTTAAAAGCAAATTATAAAAAAAACTGCTTTTGAGACAAGTCCCAAAAGCAGTTTATTATAAAAATCAAGCTAAATATCTGATTACTTTACAACTCTAACCTTGATTACGCCATCAATTGCTGATAACTTCTCAACAACTGCATCAGATGCAGCTCTACTGATATCAAGAAGTGAGTATGCATAGTCATTCTTTGACTTGTTAGACATCTCCTCGATGTTGATGCCTGCATCACCCATAACAGATGTGATCTTGCTGATTACAGCAGGAACATTCTTGTGACAGATAGCTACTCTACCAGCAGTTGCGCAAACGCCCATATCACATGCAGGGTAATTTACAGAGTGGCAGATATTACCATTCTCGATGTAATCTCTAAGCTCCTGAACAGCCATAACTGCACAGTTCTCCTCAGCCTCTTCTGTAGAAGCACCGAGGTGTGGGAATACGATAGCGCCATCCATATTAACTGAAGCTGTGTTAGGGAAATCAGAAACATACTTCTTAACCTTACCAGAAGCGATAGCATCAACGATAGCCTTCTCATCAACAAGAACATCTCTTGCACAGTTAATGATTACTGTGCCTTCCTGCATCATGTCAAATGCAGCCTTGTTGATCATACCCTTTGTGCTGTCGAGAGCTGGAACGTGAACTGTGATGTAGTTACACTCCTTGTAGATATCCTCAACATTAACAATGTGCTTAACCTTGCTTGAAAGATTCCAAGCAGCGTTTACTGAAAGGTATGGATCATAACCATAAACTTCCATGCCAAGAGCGATAGCTGCATTAGCAACTAACTGACCGATAGCACCAAGGCCGATAACACCGAGCTTCTTGCCAGAGATTTCAGTACCAGCAAAAGCCTTCTTAGCCTTCTCAGCTGTCTTTGCGATATCAGCATCATCCTTGTTTTCCTTAACCCACTCTACGCCGCCGATTTCATCTCTAGCTGCGAGAAGCATAGATGCGATAACGTGCTCCTTAACTGCATTTGCATTAGCACCAGGTGTATTGAATACTACAATACCATGCTCAGCACACTTATCAAGTGGAATATTGTTAACACCAGCACCAGCTCTTGCGATTGCAAGAAGGCTAGCTGGAAGATCCATATCATGCATCTTTGCACTTCTTACAAGAACTGCATCAGCCTCTTCAAAAGTAGCATCAATCTTATATGCATCAGAAAAAAGGTCTGTACCCTTTGATGAAATATTATTTAAACAATTAACGTTATACATTACTTAAGATTCTCCTTCTCGAACTGTGTCATGAACTCAACTAACTTCTCAACACCAGCCTTTGGCATAGCATTGTAGATAGAAGCTCTCATACCACCAACTGTTCTGTGACCCTTAAGGTTCTCAAGACCAGCGGCCTTAGCTTCAGCAACGAACTTAGCATCTAAGTCCTTATCACCTGTGATGAATGGAACGTTCATAAGAGATCTGTCTTCCTTAACAACTGTTCCCTTGAAAAGCTTGCTGTTATCAAGGAAATCGTAAAGGATTGCAGCCTTCTCTTCATTTCTCTGCTTCATAACCTCAAGTCCGCCCATGTTCTTGAGCCACTTGAATACCTTACCACACATGTAGATGTTGTAGCATGGAGGTGTGTTGAAGAGAGAATCAGCATCGGCCTGAGTCTTCCACTTAAGCATTGTAGGAGTTCCTGGAAGAACATCATCTGTGATGAGGTCTTCTCTGATGATTGCGATTACGCAACCTGCAGGTCCGATATTCTTCTGAACACCGCCGTAGTATACGCCGTACTTGCTGATATCAGCTGGCTCAGAAAGGAACTTTGAAGATACATCAGATACAAGAATCTTACCCTTTGTGTTAGGAAGCTTGTGATAAGCTGTACCGTAAATTGTGTTGTTCTCGCAGATATATACATAATCAGCATCCTCTGGGATGTCAAGATCTGAACAATCTGGAATGTAAGAGAATGTCTTATCCTCTGATGAAGCTACTGCTACAGCATCACCGTAAATCTGAGCCTCTTTATAAGCCTTTTTAGCCCACTGGCCTGTTACGATGTAAGCAGCCTTCTTGTTCTTCATAAGGTTCATAGGAACTTCTGCGAAGAACTGGTATGCACCACCCTGAAGGAAGAGAACCTTGTAGTTATCTGGAACATTCAAAAGATCTCTTAAATCCTGCTCTGCAGCCTTGATGATATCATCGTACATCTTTGAACGATGGCTCATCTCCATTACTGACATACCGCATCCACGGTAATCCATCATCTCTTCAGCTGCCTCTTTTAATACCTCTTCTGGTAATACAGCTGGGCCGGCACTAAAATTGTAAATTCTTGCCATTTTAAAAATCCTCCTAAATCTTACATGCAGCATACTTCCATTGCAATGCGACGCATCGGACTGCTGCAAACTACATGTACTAAATATTTCACGACGCTGATTCCGTGACACGACGCATCGGGCCACCACAAACGACGATATTGAGGTTCCTTGCACCTGCGTTGCCGAGTGCAACAAACTTCTTTTATTCTAGCCCTCCAGACTTTTAAAGTCAAGCAGAATAATTAAGCCGAATACCTAAGGCAAAAAAACCGCAGGATAAGAACAAGTCTTAATCCCGCGGCTTAAATATTTAAGTTCTTACGATTATATCTTCTTAAGATGACGACTGTCAGTCCTAGAATCAGTCTTTCTTCACATCTGTCTGGTCAAATGCTTCTGAGATAGCAGCTCCTGGGCTAACCATAGGATATACCTTGTCATCCTTGCCAATCTGACAATCGATAACACATGGAATGTTAAGGCTGATAGCTTCTGCCAATGCATACTTAAACTCATCCATATTCTTTACAGTATAACCCTTAGCGCCAAGGCCTTCAGCAACCTTTGCAAAATCAACATTGTCATCAAGAACTGTTGCAGAGTATCTCTTACCATAGAAAAGATCCTGCCACTGTCTAACCATTCCCAATACATGGTTGTTGAAGACAATCTCAATAACAGGGATGTTGTATCTAGTAGCTGTCGCAACCTCGTTTAGGTTCATTCTAAAGCAGCCATCACCAGCAATATTGATAACAGTCTTATCCTTAGCTGCAACCTTAGCACCTATAGCAGCGCCAAGTCCATAGCCCATAGTTCCAAGTCCGCCTGAAGTCATAAGAGCTCTAGGGTTCTTATATCTATAATACTGAGCAGCCCACATCTGATGCTGACCTACATCTGTTGAAATAAGAGCCTCGCCCTTTGTTGCCTCATAGATAGCCTGCATAATTGAAGGACCGTTGAAGCCCTTCTCGTATGTGAGTGGGAACTTCTTCTTATAGTCTTCAATCTGAGCAATCCACTCCTTGTGGTCCATCTGAGCAAGCTTAGCGTTGATTCTCTTTAAGATTTCTGCAGCGTCACCTACAACGCTTGCATCTGTCTTGATATTCTTGTTAATCTCAGCAGCATCTACATCAAACTGAAGAATCTTTGCCTTACTAGCAAACTTCTTAGCATTACCTGTAACTCTGTCTGAGAATCTTACACCGATAGAAATCAAAAGGTCACAATCTGATACTCCAAAGTTTGAAGCCTTTGTTCCGTGCATACCAAGCATGCCAGAATAGAGAGGATTAGTTCCGTCAAATGCTCCCTTACCCATAAGTGTATCGCAGACAGGGGCATCTACCTTTTTAACAAAGCGTGCGAGCTCATCCGAAGCATTGGACGCAATCACACCACCACCTACAAAGATATATGGTTTCTTGCTGGCAGCAATCATCTTTGCAGCCTTATCGATGTCTTCCTCAGTGATTGTATCAGTCTTAGGAACGATTGGTTCTGGTGTCTCCTTAACGTAATCGCACTCCTTGGCAGTTGCATCCTTTGTGATATCGATAAGTACTGGGCCTGGTCTGCCTTCCTGAGCAATCTTAAATGCCTGACGAATAGTTGAGGCGAGATGCTTAACATCCTTAACGATAAAGTTATGCTTTGTAATAGGCATTGTAATGCCCTTTATATCTATTTCCTGGAAAGAATCACGTCCCAAAAGTGGAACTGTAACATTACAAGTAATTGCTACAACTGGAATTGAATCCATGTAAGCTGTCGCAATACCTGTTACAAGATTTGTTGCACCTGGGCCAGATGTTGCGAAACATACGCCAACCTTACCAGTAGCTCTTGCATAACCATCAGCAGCATGGGAAGCACCCTGCTCATGGGATGTAAGAATGTGTGTAATCTCATCTGAGTGCTTGTATAAAGCATCATAGACATTAAGTATTGCACCACCTGGATATCCAAATACGGTGTCTACTCCCTGTTCTTTTAAACATTCAACAACGATCTCTGATCCATTAAGTTTCATACTTATCTATCCTTTCTATCCTCTTTAAGTTCAAGTATTGCACCTCTGTTGCCTGATGTAACAAGTGAGGCATATCTTCTCAAGTATCCTGATGTCACCTTTGGCTCTCTTGGAGTCCAGTTTTCTTTTCTCTTAGCAAGCTCTTCATCTGAAACCTTAAGCTCAATCTTTAATGCTGGAATATCAATGCTGATGATATCTCCCTCTTCAACCAAGGCGATAGGTCCGCCAACAGCTGCCTCTGGAGAAACATGACCGATTGAAGCACCACGGCTGGCGCCAGAGAATCTACCATCTGTGATAAGAGCTACGCTTGAACCAAGTCCCATACCAGCAATTGCTGATGTTGGATTGAGCATCTCTCTCATTCCAGGGCCACCCTTTGGTCCCTCGTAACGAATTACAACTACATCACCAGGAACAATCTTGCCGCCCTTGATTGCTGCGATTGCATCTTCCTCAGAATCAAATACTCTTGCCGGGCCTTCGTGAACCATCATCTCCTCTACTACTGCGGATCTCTTAACTACAGATCCGTCTGGAGCAAGGTTTCCTGAAAGTACTGCAAGTCCACCTGTCTTAGAGTATGCATTGTCAACTGTTCTGATAACTTCAGGGTTCTTATTTACTGAATTTGCGATAGCATCGCCAATTGTCTTACCTGTAACTGTCATACAATCTGTGTTGAGAAGTCCCTCATCTGCGAGTTCCTTCATAACAGCATAGACACCGCCAGCCTCATTGAGGTCCTCCATATATGTGTGACCAGCAGGAGCTAAGTGGCACAAGTTAGGTGTCTTCTCGCTGATTGGGTTAGCATACTTGATATCGAAATCAAAGCCGATCTCATGAGCGATAGCTGGGAGATGAAGCATAGAGTTTGTAGAACATCCAAGTGCCATATCTACTGTGAGAGCGTTGATGATTGACTCCTTAGTCATAATATCGCGAGCCTTGATACCCTTATTGTACATATCCATAACAGCCATACCTGCATGCTTAGCAAGTCTGATACGCTCTGAGTAAACTGCTGGGATTGTTCCATTTCCTGGAAGACCCATACCAAGAGCCTCTGTAAGGCAGTTCATTGAGTTTGCTGTGTACATACCAGAACATGAACCACATGTAGGACATGCATTCTGCTCAAAGTTCAAAACATCTTCCTCTGTCATTGTGCCTGCTGCATAAGAACCTACTGCCTCAAACATAGAAGAAAGGCTTGTCTTCTTGCCACATACATGGCCAGCGAGCATAGGACCACCAGATACGAATACAGTTGGAAGATTAAGTCTTGCAGCTGCCATCAAAAGTCCTGGAACATTCTTATCGCAGTTAGGAATCATAACAAGAGCATCAAACTGATGTGCAAGAGCCATACACTCTGTAGAATCAGCGATGAGATCTCTTGTAACAAGTGAATACTTCATTCCAATATGTCCCATAGCAATTCCGTCGCATACTGCGATTGCAGGGAATACTACTGGCATACCGCCTGCTTCGGCAACACCGAGCTTTACGGCATTAACAATTTTATCTATATTCATGTGGCCAGGAACGATCTCATTGTATGAGCTTACGATTCCGACCATAGGCTTCTTTAATTCTTCAGCTGTAAAGCCAAGAGCATTGAATAAACTTCTTGCAGGTGCCTGCTGCATACCGCTTTTTGCATTATCACTTACCATAACAATAACTCCTTCTTAATTATCTTATTATTGAATTTGCTTAAATTCTTTCGCAGATTCTATATCCCATCTCAGTTGTAGAGCACTTTGTAAAGCCCTCTGACATAATATCTCCAGTTCTAAAGCCATCTTTAAGAACCTTTACAACTGCTGCCTCAACTGCATCAGCTTCCTTATCAAGGTCAAGGGAATATCTGAGCATCATTGCAGCACTGAGAATTGTTGCAATTGGATTTGCTATATTGAGTCCTGCAATATCAGGTGCTGAACCGTGGCTTGGCTCATAAAGTCCGAGCTTTGTCTCGCCCAAGCTTGCGCTTGAGAGCATTCCGATAGAACCAGTAATCATACTAGCCTCATCTGAGAGGATATCGCCAAACATGTTCTCTGTAAGAATTACATCGAACTGGCCTGGGTTCATAACAAGCTGCATAGCGCAGTTGTCTACCAACATATTGCTGACTTCAACTTCAGGATAATCCTTAGCTACCTCAGCGACAATTTTTCTCCAGAGTCTTGATGAGTCCAAAACATTGGCCTTGTCAACACTGCAGAGCTTCTTGCCTCTCTTCATGGCAATTTCAAAGCCCTTAATTGCAATTCTTCTAATCTCTTTTTCATTGTATGAAAGAGTATCTACTGCAGTTGTGAGACCGTCAATCTCTTTTGTATAGCGCTCTCCAAAGTAGAGACCACCTGTGAGCTCTCTCATGATAACCATGTTAAAGCCACTTCCAATAATTTCATCTTTGAGTGGACATGCTGCCTTTAATTCGTCGTAAAGATAAGCTGGGCGAATGTTTGCAAAAAGGCCTAAGTCTTTTCTAATCTTGAGCAAACCTGCCTCAGGTCTCAAATTTGGAGCCACATCATACCACTTAGAATTTCCAACATTGCCGCCGACTGCACCGAGCAATACAGCGTCAGATGCCTTAGCCACTGCAACTGCCTCATCTGTCAAAGGCACGCCACATGCGTCAATTGAGCATCCGCCCATAAGAATCTTCTCATAGTCAAACTTGTGTCCAAACTTCTCTGCTACCTTGTCAAGTACCTTGACTGCTTCTCCTACGATCTCTGGTCCTATTCCGTCTCCAGGGATTAAAGTAATCTTGAATTCCATTTTTTCTCCCTTATCTTAAAATATTATTATTTAGCTGAATCTGGTTTCTCTACCTGTGCGATTGCCGACTTCTGCATAGAAATTCTGCAGTTCTTGTTATTACCAAACTCTACAACTACATCGTCATCTGATACATCAAGTATGACTCCGTAGAAACCGCTTGTTGTCACAACATAATCACCTACAGCGATAGAATCGAGAAGATTCTTCTGCTCTCTCTGCTGCTTTCTCTGTGGACGAATGAAGAGAACATACATCATTCCCACGATGACAACGATATAAACAATCAAAAATACGTTATTACTCATAAATTACCTCCAAAATAATCGAATTTTTCCAATCCTTCTAATAATAATCTAAATTCCAATAATTGTCTAGTAAATAATAAAAAGGCTGCAAATGCAGAGCTTGCGACCAGCACTGCCTTTACAGCCTTTTTTATCACTTATCATAAGTTTTTAATAATTCAAGTCTCTCTTTTTTGAAAGCAGCATAATTGTCAGCCTCAATCGCAGCTCTGATATCCTCCATCAGATGGTTATAGAAGTAGAGGTTGTGCAATACGCAAAGGCGCATGCCAAGCATCTCCTTAGCCTTCAACAAATGTCTCACATAAGCTCTTGAATAATTCTTACATGCCTCACACTGACATCCCTCCTCTATAGGAGCCATATCAGTCTCGTATCTGGCATTCATGATATTAATCTTTCCAAACTTTGTATAAACATTGCCGTGTCTTCCATTTCTTGATGGATATACACAGTCGAAGAAATCGATGCCACGGTCTACCGCCTCCAAAATATTGGCCGGAGTTCCAACTCCCATAAGATAAGTTGGCTTGTCAATTGGCAGATAAGGCACTACATTGTCGAGCACGTCATACATCTGCTCATGACTCTCACCAACTGCAAGTCCACCAACAGCGTAGCCATCAAGATCAAATTCTGAAATTCTCTTGGCATGCTCTATTCTTATATCGTTATAAACTGCTCCCTGGTTAATTCCAAAAAGCATCTGCTCTCGATTAATAGTATCCTCCAGGCCATTGAGCCTCTTCATCTCTGTCTTGCATCTATCAAGCCATCTTGTAGTTCTGTCGACTGACTTTGTCACATAGTCCCTGTCAGCCAAAGCTGGAGGGCACTCGTCAAATGCCATGGCAACAGTAGAGCCAAGGTTGGACTGAATCTGCATGCTCTCCTCAGGTCCCATAAAGATCCTGTGGCCGTCAATATGCGACTGGAAGGTAACTCCCTCCTCCTTAATCTTTCTCAAGCCTGCAAGAGAGAAAACCTGAAATCCGCCAGAATCTGTAAGTATAGGCTTATCCCAATTCATAAACTTGTGCAAGCCGCCCATCTGTTTAATCAGCTTATCACCTGGTCGCACATGGAGATGGTAGGTGTTGGACAACTCTATCTGTGTATCAATATTGTGGAGGTCCACAGTAGACACAGCACCCTTAATTGCAGCGACTGTTCCCACATTCATAAAGACCGGAGTCTGAACAGTTCCGTGAACTGTAGTAAACTCAGCTCTTTTAGCCTTGCCACTTCTCTTAATTACTTTGTACATTTCTTATAAAACTCCTCTATTCTGTCCATCCTTGATGTCATATTTACAAGAATCAGATCAGCAAGTGTGATAGCAGCCATAGATTCAACCACAACAACTGCTCTAGGAACGATCATTGGATCATGTCTGCCGTGAATGCTAACTTCTATCTCCTCGCCCTGCTTATTTACAGTCTTTTGAACTGATGCAATAGAAGGAGTTGGCTTTACAGCTGCTCTGAAGACAATCTCAGCTCCATCGCTCATACCGCCCAAGGTTCCGCCTGAGTTATTGCTGGCCTTGGCAACCTTTCCATCGCTCATGATAAAAGAATCATTATTCTCTGAGCCAGTCATAGATGCCACTTCAAAGCCTTTGCCGATTTCAAAGCCCTTGACAGCGCCAATCGAAACGATAGACTTGGCAAGTTCTGCATCAAGCTTATCAAAGACAGGCTCTCCAATGCCAGGCATAAGGCCATTGATTCTGCATTCAATTATTCCACCTATGGAATCCTTCTTTGCCATTGTTTCCTCAGCATATGCTCTTGCCTGCTCAGCAGCTAAGGCATCCGGCATCATAAGCTCATTATTAAAAGCTTCGTCTAAGTCAAAACGGCTGTCGTCAATCTTTACAGGTCCTATCTGTCTAGCATAGGCAACTACACTGATGCCAAGATTTGCAAGAATCTTCTTCGCAATAGCACCAGCTGCAACACGGCCTATAGTCTCTCTACCTGAGCTTCTGCCGCCGCCTCTGTAATCCCTAAAACCAAACTTTTCGTCAAATGTATAATCTGCATGTCCTGGTCTGTAATAAGACGCAATCTGACTATAGTCCTGCGATCTCTGTGATGTATTCATAACAGCCAAAGAAATAGGTGTGCCTGTGGTCATCCCATCAAACACACCAGAAAGAATCTCTACCTGATCAGCTTCTTTTCTAGGAGTAGTAAACTTTGAAGTTCCCGGTTTTCTGCGATCAAGCATAAGCTGAATATCGTTCTCATCAAGCTTTAAGCCAGCAGGGCAACCATCAACTACAACTCCGACTCCCTTTCCATGAGATTCACCCCATGTACTTATCCTAAAGCTTCTGCCATACTCTGATCCTGCCATATTCTCCATCCTCTTTATCAATTAATAATTCTATTAAATCTCTTCTTGACCTGTATACTGGCAAATTCCTCAGCTTCAGCATCCAGACAATATATAGCGCTAAATGACTTCTTGACTGAACCCATCTCATCTGAAGGTTTTATCAAGATAAGTCCGCTAGAATCTACATTACATTCTATATGCATATTATGCAAGTATTTTTTTTGCGAAAACTTGATGTTGACTTCTCCGATATAATCATCCTCGCTTGAGCCCCCCATATTCTCATAAAGTCTGAGATTCATGCTATCAGAGGCAAATATTTTATGCACTTCAAGGTCACTAGTCACTGAGGCAGGTAAGCTCTGTCCCTTCTTGACTATCTCCATCTTGCCAGCACCTGGAATAAGAATGCAAATAGTTGCATTGCTTTTTTCACATATATCAATCTTCTTAGAAACTTTCACCTGAGCCTGTTCATTCATAAGGCTAGCCCCGTACATGACAGCTCCCCTGGCATATGCTGTGTCAGAAATCCTGCAAACCTTAGTCTTTTCTGGAAATCTCTTTTTAACCAGTTCTAAAATCTTTGGCATAAGAGTAGCACCGCCGCCAAGGATAATATTGCCAATTTCATAGCCTTGTGGAAGCTTGCTTATAGTCTCATCCAGATAGCCCTCAATCCTGTCATAAAGTTCAGCTACAGCTTCGTCAAACTCATCAGCCTTGAGGTTATACATATAATCAGCATATCTGTCACTGTTTTGTTTCATCAGATAGCCAAGTTTAAGCTTTGAATCCTCATTGCAGGACAATTCTTTTTTAGCCCTCTCAACTTCAACCAAAAGCTTTAAGAGACTATTTTGATCCTTTATGATGCTCACACCTTCTGTGCGCTTTATATGTTCATTGATTTCATTAGCAAGACTCTTATCAAAGTCAAAACCTCCGAAAGAACAATCTCCCACATGGGCAAGGCTCTCAATCTTACCAGCCTCTGTGTGGATTATGTCTATGTCAAGGCAACCTGCTCCCATATTAAATACAAGAGCACATTTTTCAGCGTCATGACTCAAAGAATAATTAAAAATGGCTGATTTGACATCATTGATAAGGCCAAGGAGATTAAGACCAGCAATCCTTACGGCATGCTGCATAGTTTTTCTCTGAATACTATCAAAAGAGCCTGGCACAGATACTACAATATCTTTTATATCCTGGCCGGCCTCTTTTTCTGCCAGCGACACAAGATATCTAAGATAAATGGCTAAAAGTTCAGATTGCGAGTAAATGCAACCATACATTTTAGTCATATAGCCTGTTCCAAGCTTTCTTTTCATAAGATACTTAGGACATTCGTCGTCAATTTTCAAATGTTTGTAGGCATTGTTACCCACATACCACCTATTATCAGGGGTAGCAAAAAGAAAGGATGCGATTCTCTCTCTCTCATCCTCATCTTTAATCACAAAAGGCTCCCCATCCTTTATGATGCATATGCTGCTATATTTTGTCCCGAAATCAATACCCGCTATCATGTCTATTTCCTCTCAAAGAAGTACTAAACACCGTTCAATTGACTTAAGTATAGCATCCATGCAACAAGAGTCAAATTAAATGCATTAAAATTTTGAATAAAAATTTATAAATTAATGAGTCCAAGATGCTCCAAGAGAACCTTGAGGCCTATAAGAATAAGTATGATACCACCCACAAGCTCCGCTTTTGACTCATACTTACTTCCAAAAACATTGCCCACCTTTACTCCAATAGCTGACAAAACAAATGTTGTCAGGCCTATCAAAAGTGCTGACGTAAATATATTTACGTTAAGGAAAGCAAATGAAACTCCTACTGCCAAGGCATCGATACTTGTCGCAATTGCCATCATAAACATTGTCTTGAATGCAAAAGAATCGCCAACTTCTTCCTCTTCATTGCTGAAAGATTCGCGAATCATATTTCCACCTATGAGAGCCAAAAGGATAAATACTACCCAATGATCAAAAGAAGAAATCAAATCAGCAAACCAGACACCTGCAAAATAACCAATCACAGGCATAAGTGCCTGAAAGAAGCCAAAATAGCCACCGCATATAAGTGCATGCTTTAATTTTAGTTTCTTTACTGAAAGACCCTTACATATCGATACTGCAAAGGCATCCATCGACAAACCTACCGCCAGCAAAAAGAGCTCAATTATTCCCATTATACTTTTCCAAAACCTTTATCAACATAGATTCATCACTGTCCAGTTCAAACTCAGAAGCTCTCTCAAGTACATTTTCTACAAGCTTCTTGCCTGCTACCATACTTGAAATTCCCTGTACAGGGCCCTCATCTACTAAAAGTGACGTAATTATGAGGATAGCACTATATTCTCTTCTTTGTAAATCTTTTTTCAGAATCAGATTCTCAATATCACATTTTTTAGCAACAACTAAGGCGCTATATCTGCCGTCAATATCATTGTCAGTTCCGTTGAACAAAAGCCATTCCTTGACATCTTCTCTTCTGGCATTGAGAAGCTCAACAAGGTGAATTCTGCCCCATCCTCTGACTTTTTTAACTGTCTCAAAAATTGCATCCTCAGCATCAGGCCATGATTTCATGGCATAGCCTCCAAAGAATGACAGTTCATCAGCCATAGAAAATGCCTTAATCAGTCTGATATGATCCTCATCTGGATGGCTGGCTCCTATCATAGAGAAGATAACAAGGGCAAACTTGATATCTTCGACATTGTTGGAATTGACGCATATATAATTGGCCATGGTATATATATTCTCCGCATCCAGGTCAAATGCATTGTTTGCAATCCACTGAGTGATTGTTGGTGCCATAGGAAGCATTCTAAAACCTTCATTTCCACCAAAATACTTCTCAGCATTTTTCACAGCAACCTCAACACTTCCCGAAGAGGCCTGTTCAATAATCTCAGCCAGCCTGCCAGGCTCTTTCCTGGTCTTATTCATATGATAAAGATAGATTCCATCTAAGGCTCCATCGACAAAGCGTACTCCATCAATGACATTGGTGCCAAGGCTAAATCCCTTCTTTATCTGTCCACGCTCGTCAATAGCGCCTGTAATTTTATCAAAAATGCTCTCTGTCACTTTATCTCCTTTCAAGCGATATCACATATTTTTCAAGCTGTGATACTCCTTCTTTTCTCTATATAGTTCCTTGTCTGCCCTAGCAAGCAAGTCCTGTATTACATCTCCCACCATGAATTTTGAATATCCTATAGAGAGTGATAAATCATACTTAATTCCATTTTCAGCTGCAATTTTTGCCAGATTTTCCTTGATCCATGCCACAATCTTATCAGCTTCTTCCTCATTATCAGTCACAAGTGCCCCAAGGAATTCATCCCCGCCAAATCGTCCGCTAATCCATCCTGTGAAATCTGCTGTTTAAGGCAGTTGATAAAAACCATCATAACAGAGATTGTCATGCCAAGACACTCAAAAGGGATTCTCCATATATAAAGCTGCAATATACCACAAATAGCTGGCAAGACTGGAAAGATTGCTATCATAAGGAGTCTTTCCTTATTGAGATAGTTCTTCCTGTCAAAAGCCTCAATAAGGGCCAAGAAGCCGGAAGTGATAATATATGCATATATGAAAATATACTGAATCACAAAGAGAGATCCCCTGTGGTAAACCATATTCTCATCTATATAGAAAAAGATTGGATTCCAAAGATTGATTATAAGCATCACAAAATGTACCAGACTAGGCAATGCTATCAAATTCTTAACAAGTGTGGAATTAGTCCACTCAGCTTCCCTCAAGTAGCCGAGTATCACAAAGCAGAAGTAACCAGCCACAGTGGCTGAGAGAAAATATGTAGTCTTTAGAAAATAATTAGCTACAAAAGTATTTCTTATAACTCCTCTGTCTAAGGTATACCACAAGCTGTCAGACATGAAGAAAACCCCCAAAGTAAGACATGCATATATAAAATAATTCCTAGCATCCAGTCTATCAAAGGCAAAGCCTGCATATATGGCAATTAGAACCAAAAGCAAGAGGCAGAGCACATTTATTTCGTTATATAAAAATACATAGTTTTCCATGCCAAACCTCTCTAATCTTAAAATTCACCTTAATAATATCCAATTATAACTGAGCTTAAAATTCGCCTTAATAATATCCAATTATAACTGAGCTTAAAATCTATCAATTCTTTTTAGCCAGCTAGAGCTAAACTCAAATCTTCTTCAAGCTCTCGAGTTCACTCGAAGTCAGCCTTCTATACTGGCCTTCTTCTAAGTTCTCATCCAGTTTTATAGGTCCAAACTCAAGTCTTTTAAGATAAATGACCTTCATGTCAAATGCTTCAAACATTCGCTTTATCTGGTGAAACTTACCTTCGTGTATTGTTATTTCGACCTCTGAAATCTGCCCGGAAGAGATGATTTTAAGTTTGGAAGACAGAGCCTCCAGACTGTCATCAACCTTAAAGCCTGAGGCAAACTTAGCAACCATGTCATCTTCAACCACGCCATCAATTCTTGCAAAATATGTCTTATCGACATGGAATTTAGGTGCCAGGAGTCTATGAGCCAAGAGGCCATCATTGCTAATCAGCAAGAGTCCAACTGTATCCTTGTCGAGTCGACCTAAAGGGAAGAGATCCTTTCTGCTTCTCTCATCAATAAGATCAACGACAGTTTTAGCCTTTTTATCCATGCTGGCTGACACAACCCCAGCTGGCTTGTTAATCATATAGTAGACGTATTCTTCATAAAGAATCGTCTCTCCCAAGTAGACTATCTGGTCATCTAAGCTAACGTGAAGGCCTGGATCCTTGACTGTCTGGCCATTCACACTAACTTTTCCATGGCGAATATTCTTTTTTATCTCATTTCTATTACTTACTCCCATATCCGAGAGATACTTATCCAGTCTCATGCATACATTATAGCAAAACAGCCCTATTTGCACAAGTTATATAAAAAAATCCCCCAAGAAAGGCCCTTTGAAGGGCCCCCTTGGGGGATAAATTTTTTACTTATATTCAACTAAAGAATTAGTTCTCAGCTCTCTTAACAAGTGCCTCGTACTTAGCCTTAGCATTAGCCTCAGCCTGGCTGAAGAGCTTCTCAGCTCTCTCAGGATTCTGCTTCTTCAAGTTGATGTAACGGTTCTCACCCATGATGAACTCTGAGTACTCCTTAGTTGGAGCCTTAGAATCAAGCTGGAATGGGTTCTTGCCTTCTGCAGCAAGTCTTGGGTCAAATCTGAAGAGATTCCAGTAACCTGTCTCAACTGCAAGCTTCTCCTCTTCCATAGCCTTGCTCATACCCTTACGGATACCATGGTTGATACATGGAGCATAACCGATGATAAGTGATGGTCCATTGTAGCTCTCAGCTTCCTGGATTGCCTTTACACACTGAGCCATGTTAGCGCCCATAGCGATCTGTGCAACGTAGATGTAACCGTAGCTCATTGCGATAGCAGCAAGATCCTTCTTCTTTACATCCTTACCAGCAGCAGCGAACTGTGCGATAGCACCAAGGTTTGTAGACTTAGAAGCCTGTCCACCTGTGTTAGAGTAAACCTCTGTATCGAATACGAATACGTTAACATCCTTGTTAGCAGCGAGAACATGATCAAGTCCGCCGTAACCGATATCGTAAGCCCATCCGTCTCCACCGAGAATCCACTGTGACTTCTTAGAAAGGAAATCCTTCTGAGCAAGTACTTCACGAGCAGCCTCTGTGTTAAGTGAGATAAGAGCAGCAACAAGCTTTGTTGTAGCATTAGCATTTGCCTCAGCATCTTCAAATGTTGCATTGTACTCTTCAATAGCAGCCTTAATTTCAGCATCATCTGTACTCTCAGCGATAGCAGCGAGCTTGTTCTGAAGAGAAGCTCTCTCAGCATCCTGAGCAAGTTTCATACCGAAACCGAACTCTGCGTTATCCTCGAAAAGTGAGTTACCCCAAGCTGGGCCCTTACCTTCCTTGTTTGTTGTATATGGAGTTGAAGGAGATGAACCAGCCCAAATTGAAGAACAACCTGTAGCATTAGCAACGATCATTCTGTCACCACAAATCTGTGTAATGAGCTTAGCGTAAGGTGTCTCACCACAACCAGCACAAGCGCCTGAGAACTCAAGCAATGGCTGTACGAACTGTGAACCCTTAACTGTACCCTTCTTAAATTTCTCAAGTACTTCTGGCTTATCAGAAACTGTTAAACCAAAGTCAAAGTACTTCTGCTCATCAGCCTGAGACTCGAGAGAAGCCATCTTAAGTGTGTCAGCCTTGTTGTTACCTGGACATACATTTGAACATGAACCACATCCTGTACAGTCAAGAACTGAAACTGTCATTGAGAAGTAGTATCCTGGCATACCTGTCATAGCATGAATCTTCATGCCTTCTGGAGCCTGGTTCTTCTCTTCCTCTGTCATAACTACTGGTCTGATTACAGCGTGTGGACATACATATGCACACTGGTTACACTGAAGACATGACTCAGAATTCCAACATGGAACATCAACAGCAACGCCACGCTTCTCGTAAGCAGCAGTTCCCTGTGGGAATGTACCATCGATAACGTTCTTAAATGCAGAAACTGGAAGCTTATCTCCCTGCTGAGCATTGATTGGCTTCTGGATGTTGTTAACGAAGTCAAGAACAGCCTCTGAACCTTCTGTAGCCTTAGAACCAAATACCTGATCCTCGCAGTTCTTCCACTCTTCTGGAACTTCTACAGCTACAACTTCACCAGCACCACGATCGATAGCCTGGTAGTTCATCTGTACTACATCGTCACCCTTCTTAGCGTATGAAGCAAGAGCCTTCTCCTTCATGTACTTAATAGCATCCTCTTCTGGGATGATATTAGCAAGCTTGAAGAATGCTGACTGGAGAACAGTGTTAATTCTGTTTCCAAGACCGATTTCCTTACCAAGCTTGATACCATCAATGATATAGAACTTGATATTGTGCTCAGCCATATATCTCTTAGCCTGACCTGGAAGGTGATCAGCAACCTCGTCCTTAGACCACTCGCAGTTAAGGAGGAATGTACCGCCATCCTTAATATCCTGAACCATGTCATACTTATTAATGTATGCTGGACAGTGACAAGCTACGAAATCAGCCTTGTCGATAAGGTATGTAGACTTAATAGGTGTCTTACCAAAACGAAGGTGAGAGATTGTAACACCACCTGACTTCTTTGAATCATAATCAAAGTAAGCCTGAGCGTACATGTCTGTGTGGTCACCGATAATCTTGATAGAGTTCTTGTTAGCACCTACAGTACCATCAGCACCGAGACCCCAGAACTTACAAGCTGTAGTTCCAGCTGGAGCTGTGATAGCATTGTTTGTACGATCAAGTGAAAGATTTGTAACATCATCAACGATACCTACTGTGAAGTTCTTCTTTGATACGTTGTCAAATATAGCAAAGATATCTGCTGGAGTTGTGTTCTTAGAACCAAGACCATAACGTCCGTTAAGTACAGATACGTTAGCAAACTTAGAATCCTTAATAGCACCGAGAACATCAAGGTAAAGAGGCTCACCGATTGAACCTGGCTCCTTTGCTCTGTCAATTACGCTGAGAGTCTTAACTGACTCAGGGATAACTGAAAGAAGGTGCTTAGCAGAGAATGGTCTGAAGAGGTGAACTTCAACAAGACCAACCTTACCGCCATTAGCGTTGATATAATCAACTGTCTCTTCAATTGTCTCACATACAGAGCCCATAGCAACGATAACTTTCTCAGCATCAGCAGCTCCATAGTAATTGAATGGCTTATAGTTAGTACCAATCTTAGCATTAACCTTATCCATATACTCTTCAACGATAGCAGGAACAGCCTCGTAATAGCCATTAGAAGCCTCACGTACCTGGAAGAAGATATCTGGGTTCTGAGCAGTACCGTGAAGTACTGGGTGCTCTGGATTAAGAGCTCTCTTCTTGAACTCAGCTACAGCCTCCATGTTGCACATATCCTTGAGATCATCATAATCCCAAACTTCTACCTTCTGAATTTCGTGTGATGTACGGAATCCATCGAAGAAGTGTACGAAAGGAACACGGCCATCAATTGCTGCAAGATGGGCAACTGCGCCTAAATCCATAACTTCCTGTACGCTGTTGCTACAAAGCATAGCGAAACCTGTCTGACGACATGCATAAATATCGGAATGATCACCGAAAATTGAAAGTGCATGAGATGCTAAAGCTCTGGCAGATACATCGATAACACCTGGAAGTAACTCACCAGCTACCTTATACATGTTAGGAATCATAAGAAGAAGACCCTGAGAAGCTGTATAAGTAGTTGTAAGAGCACCAGCTGAGAGTGAACCGTGGAATGCACCTGAAGCGCCTCCCTCAGACTCAAGCTCTACAAGCTTTACTGTGTCACCAAAGATGTTCTTTCTTCCCTGTGTAGCCCACTGATCTGTGTAGTCAGCCATAGGTGAAGAAGGAGTGATAGGATAGATAGTAGCAACTTCTGTGAACGCGTAAGATACGTGTGCAGCAGCAGTATTACCATCCATGGTTTTCATTTTCCTTGCCATAAATGTTTTACCTCACTTTTAATTATTTAGGGCAAATTAGCCCCCATTAGTATCCATTTTAGTCTTTTATATCTAAATTGTAAAGTCAAAATATTGATATAAATATATCAATAATCTCTGTATTATAGCCAATTGCAGACTTCTTTCAACTGTTCTTTTGTAAGTGCATTCATTCTAGTCTTAATTGTTATTTTATTATCATAAATTTCCATATCCTTAAGCGCGCTTAACTCGTCAGTCATAAGCTTTGCTGCAAGTGGTCCCCATGTACCATTCTCAATCAAAGCAACCTTGCGGTTTCTGAATGTTTTTGCCTTGAGGTGATAGAGGAAGTCTTCCATAGCAGCTGGCAGCATTCCATCCCATGTAACTGAAGCAAGAACCATTGAATTATATTCAAAAGCCTTAGCAAGGGCATAAGATACATCAACTCTTGCCAAGTCTATAGGATAAGCCTCTTTGCCTGCCTCTTTTAACATATCGCAAAGTTCCAAGGCAGCCTTCTTTGTATTGCCATGAAGGGATACATAAGCCACAAGAGTTCCCTCTTTTTCTGCCTTATATTGGCTCATGCTGTCATAAAGTCCTATATATCTCTCCAAATTCTCAGTCAAGACAGGTCCGTGAAGAGGAGCAATTTTAGCAATATCAAGTCCTGCAGCCTTCTTCAAGAGAGTCTGAACCATATTGCCATATTTGCCAACTATATTTACAAAGTATCTTCTAGCTTCCTCATTCCAGTCATACGAAGAATCAGCAGCAAGCAGCTGAGCATCTGTCAATGCATCTTCAAGAATTCCAAAAGTACCAAATGTATCAGCTGAGAAAAGAACCTTTTCCTTAGTCTCGTACTCAAGCATAACCTCAGGCCAGTGAACCATTGGTGCCATAATAAACTTAAGCTCGTGCTCTCCCAAAGAAAGGCTATCTCCCTCTGCCACTGTCACTCTGAGTGCCTGGTCTATTTCGAGGTCTATAAACTGTGAAATCATAGACCATGTCTTAGCATTGGCCACGAGTTTGGTCTCTGGATACTTTTTCATAAAGCCCTCAATACCAGCTGAGTGATCAGGCTCAAGATGTGACACAATAAGATAATCAGGTGCCTTTGAATCAAGTGCCTCCTCAAGATTATCAAACCAAGGATCAAGTGCAGCTGCATCAACTGTATCCATAACAGCTATTTTCTCATCTCTAATCACATAAGAGTTATAGCTAACCCCATTAGGCACAGGATACTGGCCCTCAAAAAGGTCTATCTTTTTGTCATCTGCTCCAACATAAATAATGCTCTCTGAGATTTTCTTCATATTTGCTCCCTTCAAACTGTAATTATAAAATCGCTCATGACAAGATTGCTCAAGTCCATTCCCTTCTCAGTCAAAGCCAGTCTATCGCCCTTCTTTTCAAGCAAGCCACCGGCTATATGCTTGTCAATCACATCTTTGTATATTTTATCACAATCCTGACCAAAGAAAGCCTTAAATTTACTTAAACTTATTCCCTTGCACATCCTTAGGCCCAAAAATACAAATTCCTCCATAAGGTCTTCCCTGGTCTCTTGCTCCCATTTTTTCAGCTCCCCTTTAAGATAAGCCTCCATGCTGTCGGTATTTTTGCTTCTCTTGCCTCCTATAAAGCCCGATGCCCCCAAGCCAAAGCCGTAATACTCTCTCATAGTCCAGTAACCAATATTATGCCTGCATTCATAGCCAGGTTTGCAGTAATTAGAAATCTCATATCGGTCATAGCCATACTCCCTCATGAGTTCTATAGTCTTATGGTACATCTGTCTTTCCTCTTCCTCATCAGGAAGCTTTTTATAATTCTCTATATGGTCCCCCATCTTGGTCCCATCCTCGAGAATCAGGCTGTAAGCTGATATATGCTCTGGTTCTAGACTTATGACCTTTTTTAAGCCTGCCAGATAAGCATCCAAATCCTGTCCCGGCAAGGCTGACATAAGATCCACATTGATATTGTCAAAGCCCAGTTCTCTCACAAGCTCATAGCTCTTTAAAAAATCGGCAAATGTGTGGATTCGCCCTATACTTTTCAGGACCAGAACGTCACAAGCTTGCAAGCCAAGGCTTATTCTGTTTATCCCGCAAGCCTTATATATCTTAGCTTTATTTTGGTCCAGAGTACCCGGATTACACTCAATAGTAATCTCACAGTCAGGAGTCAGCTCAAAGCCCTCCCTTACAGTGTCAAGTATCTCTTTAATCATATCCCCATCAAGAATGGAAGGTGTGCCTCCGCCTATAAAAACAGAGCAGATTTTAACACTTCTGTCAAAATCTGCTCTGATTTCTCTCTTCAAGGCGTCCACATAAGTTCTCTTAGTCGCATCATCAGATGTAAAAGAAAGGAAATCGCAGTAATCACACTTTTTCACGCAAAAGGGAATATGGATATAAATCTCTCTATCTTCCATAAAATCCTCTACTTATCCAAAGGCTCATAGCCATAAATTCTAGTCTTCACTGTCAAGCTTGAGAACAGACATAAATGCACTCTGTGGAATCTCAACATTACCAAACTGGCGCATTCTCTTCTTTCCCTCTTTCTGCTTTTCAAGCAGCTTCTTCTTTCTTGATATATCACCGCCATAGCACTTGGCAAGGACATCCTTACGAAGGGCTTTAACTGTCTCTCTCGAAATAATTCGGCCACCAATAGCTGCCTGAATTGGAATTTCAAACTGCTGACGTGGAATCTCATTCTTAAGCTTCTCACACATCTTTCTTCCTCTCTCAGCAGCACTGCCTTCGAAGACGATGAAAGAAAGGGCATCAACCTCTTCCTTGTTGATCAATATATCAAGCTTAACAAGTTTTGATCTCACATACTCCTTGAACTCATAGTCAAATGAAGCATAACCTCTTGATCTAGACTTAAGGGCATCAAAGAAATCATAGATAATCTCATTGAGAGGAAGATCGTACTTGAGCATAGCTCTGGTCTCCTCTATATACTCCATGCCATTATATATTCCACGTCTCTCCTGGCAAAGCTTCATGATGGTTCCAACATACTCGGTAGTTGTCATAATCTCCGCAGATACAAACGGCTCCTCCATATAGTCAATCTCTGATGGATCCGGCATATTGGACGGATTAGTGATATCAATAACCTCGCCGTTAGTCTTATGTACCTTGTAGATAACTCCCGGAGCAGTAGTAACCAAATCAAGGTCATACTCTCTCTCGAGTCTTTCCTGAATTATGTCAAGGTGAAGAAGACCCAGGAAGCCACATCTAAATCCAAAGCCGAGGGCGACAGAAGTCTCAGGCTCATACTGAAGAGCAGCATCGTTTAGCTGAAGTTTTTCAAGGGCGTCTCTCAAATCTCCATACTTTGAGCCATCTGCCGGATACATACCACAATACACAAAAGGATTAACCTTCTTATAGCCAGGAAGTGGCTCGTCACAAGGATTTGCATCATCAGTAACTGTATCGCCGACTCTTGTATCTCTGACATTTTTGATGGAAGCTGTAAAGTAGCCTACCATACCTGCAGAGAGCTCGTCGCAGGCTATAAACTGGCCTGCGCCAAAGTAGCCTACCTCAACAACCTCGACAACAGCTCCAGTAGCCATCATTCTTACCTTAGTACCCTTGCGGATTCTGCCGTCCATAATTCTCATAAAGACGATAACGCCCTTATATGGATCATATAGCGAATCGAAGATAAGGCATCTGAGCTTGCCATCAGGATCTCCGCTAGGCGAAGGAATCTTTTTAACTATAGCCTCAAGAACATCTTCAATATTAAGGCCATTTTTAGCCGAAATCATAGGTGCATCCTGAGCCTCTATACCTATAATGTCCTCGATTTCATCCTTAACTCTGTCCGGTTCTGCACTTGGCAAATCAATCTTATTGATAACAGGAAAGACCTCAAGGTCATGGTCTAAAGCTAAATACACATTTGCCAAAGTCTGAGCTTCAACGCCCTGAGCGGCATCTACAACCAAAATCGCTCCATCACAAGCCGCAAGAGCTCTTGAAACCTCATAGTTAAAGTCTACATGTCCCGGTGTGTCGATAAGGTTGAAGATATATTCCTCGCCGTCACTTGCCTTATAGACTGTTCTTACAGCCTGAGATTTGATTGTGATTCCTCTTTCTCTCTCAAGCTCCATATTGTCAAGGACTTGCTCCTGCATCTCTCTTGATGTGAGAAGTCCAGTCTTTTCAATAATTCTATCTGCAAGAGTTGATTTACCATGGTCGATATGTGCAACTATGCAAAAATTTCTAATATGTTTCTGATTTATACCAGCCACCGTCTTGCTCCTTTATTTTCTAAATACCCTTATAATAATTAATTACGCCATCTGCAAGTCCCTTGCTCACGCTCTCACACTTATCTGTAAAGAGAGCAAGTTCAGTTTTATCGCTCATAAAGCCCATAAATACTACACAAGATACAGCATTTGTCTTGGAATTCATATCATATTCCTTTTTTGGATCAGATATAGTTCCAGTCTTTACTCCTCTGTTTTTAATGCTGCTGTCTGTATTGATGCCAGTCAGCAGATCATTGGCAAGTCTCGAGGCTTCTTTGTCAGCCGCATTTGCGACAAATGCTTCAGCCCCGCTGACCTTAACTGTAGCATCGGCCGAGTTCATTCTGAGCGAAATACATATATCACTAGAGGCTTGGTTTGCCTTTTGTGCCCTCTCCTCAGAAGTAGGATTGAGCTTGTCAGTTCTAGTGATAAGCACACTAGCCCCATGACTCTCCAGTTCCTTTTTAAGAAGACCAGCTACCTTGTAGGTTATATCCTTCTCAGAATACTTTCCAACAACAATTCCAGGATCACCGGTACCATGACCGGGGTCAATACAGATGACCTTACCGTCAAGGACATGATCCACTATCGTCACACTTGTATCCACATCCGAGAATTTGAACTCTGTCCCAGCTCTCTCATCTGTGAAATTACCCGCAACCTTTACATACTTGCTTTTAGTTTCACTGCTTCCTGAAGCCGAAAAAACTGACACTTTCTCTATGCCAAGCTTGTTTTTAGCAGTGTTAATCAAAGAGGTGATAGCTTCTGTCTGGTCATTATAGACCATAAATCCGCACACAATAAGGCAAGCAAGACACAGTTCAGCGAATATTCTATCCCATTTTCTTATTTTATTCTTTTTCTTTTTGAAGTCCTTCTCATCCTCATAATCAGCAAAATCGGCTCTTCTCTTGCCAGAGGAGGCCTTTTTTACAGCCATCTTCCTCTGATCAGCCCTCTTAGGTCCTGCCTTTTTAGCTGGCTTTCCCAATTCTTCATAGGCCTTATCTGCTTTTATTCTTCGGCTTTGGTATCTTCTAGGATCTTCATACTCTTCATATCGAGCACGCCTCATTGCCTACACCCCTTTTGATGCATTCATGGAAAAATCGCGTGGCTCAATCAACGAAATTGCCACGCGACCTCTCATCACTTTTATTAATATAATAAAACTCTTAATCTTAACGGAATACAGGAATATCAAGAGTCTTCTCTTTAACTCTACTCTTTACTGTGTCAGGGCGAACCTGTTCTGGAGCTGAGCTTGTCTGAGCTGCAGTGCTAGATGCAGGAGTCTCTGTCTTTACTGTGCTTCCTGTAGCAGCTGTTGATGCTGCCTCAAAATTGTATTTTGGCTTAGCTGCCATGCGTGAAATCTGAGCCTTGTTGCTGATTCCAGTTGGAGCTGCGTTCTTATTTGTATCGTCCTTAATACCTGTTGCAACGATTGTAACTGTAACTTCGTCAGCACTTGAATCATTGTCATCGATAAGACCAAAGATTGTATTGACTTCATCAGAACCGATAACTTCATTGAGGTATTCAGTTGCCTGTGCAACCTCTGGAAGATTGAGCTTACCTGAGAAGTTGAGGAGTACCTGAGTAGCTCCCTCAATTGTTGTCTCAAGAAGTGGACTCTCAATAGCAGCCTTAACCGCATCCATAATCTTGTCCTCACCTGAACCTGTACCGATACCTACATGGGCAAGTCCCATATTTCTCATAACTGTCTGTACGTCAGCAAAGTCAACAGAGATAAGACCTGGTTTGATAATCAAATCAGTAATACCTGTAACTGCCTGCTGCAATACCTGGTCAGCCTTCTGGAAAGCCTCCGTGAAGCTAAGTCTCTTATCAACAATATCATTCAATTTATCATTAGGCACAATAATAAGAGTATCAACATTTTCCTTAAGCTTTTCAATACCAGCAGCTGCATTCTTGTTTCTCTGACGTCCTTCAAAGAAGAATGGTCTAGTAACAACAGCAACTGTCAATATTCCCATATCATGAGCAATCTTAGCTACAACAGGAGCAGCACCTGTTCCTGTTCCACCACCCATACCACAAGTGATGAATACCATATCATGGTCCTTAATAGCCTCTGTGATAGCATCTGCAGATTCCTCTGCTGATCTCTCACCAACCTCAGGGATTGAACCTGCTCCAAGTCCCTTAGTTGTCTTCTCACCAATCTGGATTGTATTAGGAGCCTTGCAGTTATTAAGATCCTTAAGATCTGTATTAATACCTACAAACTCTACTCCTGAAGCATTTTCATCTATCATACGGTTAACAGCATTGTTTCCGCCGCCACCTACACCGACTACTACAATTTTAGCGATAATTTCTGAATCATCTGGTTTAATCTCTAACACAATTGCGCCTCCTCAATTTTTACATGATTACACTTTTTACATTCTATAAAAAATTTTTAAAAATAGCAATAGATTTCAAGGGCTTTTTTTCTCTATTCATCTTTGCTGAAATATACTGAACTATCTTGACCGTTATACTTGTTCAGATAGAGCGTTCCCTTAAGGCCGCTCAATTTTGGCTGCATCTGTTTTAAGGCATAGAGCCTGTCATTTGCATCCTTAGGATTACCAATTTCAACCTTAACCTGATCAATATATAGGTCAACATTGTTTGAAGAATCAAAGTAAATTGTATCAACCTTGATAGAGTACTTGTCAATTGCCTGCTTTAGATCAAGTATATCAGTAAAAAGTCCTTGATCTCCCTCATAGCCAATTTTTTCTCCAAGCACTATATTTTCAAACTTAAGTCCATCAATTTGGGGTACATTGCTGTAAATCTCTGATGAAGATTCAACAACTATGCCATCTTTATCGAAATACATATTGGAGCCTCGATAGTCGATATAACCTACCAGCACTTTCTCATAGATTGTAACTTCCATCTTATTAGGCCATTTGATATCAACATCGTATCTCTGAGCAAAAGGAACCTGTTTTTTCTTGTCAGCAAAGAGCTTGTAGACAAGTGCATTCGGTTCTTCTTCGCCAAATATCCACTTGGTATAGTCCTCATCACTATAGTTTAAATCACCTGCATAGCTTATAGAATTCACCTTAAAAATAAAGGTTGACGCATAAGCAAAAGCCGCAATCACAGCTATAGTCATAAGAAAAATCATAAATTTCTTCATGTGTCAGTATCCCCCGTTTCCCTGGCAGACACTGATAAAACCAGCCCCAATTCCGCCATCGTAGCTAGAAGGGCCGTTCCTCCATAGCTTATAAAGGGCAATGATACACCCGTATTAGGCAAAATCATAGTTGCCACCGCTATATTGAGAATGAGCTGAAAGGCGATATGGCCAATAACACCTGAGCAAACCATAATCTCATAAAAATCATCTGACATATAGGCTATAGTGACAATTCTGTATAAAAGCACAAAGAAGACCAAAAGAAGCATTATCATGCCAAAAAGACCTAATTCTTCACACAAAACTGTAAAGATCATATCGTTTTGCGCCTCAGGTATAATATACTTCTGACTTCCATTTCCAAGACCCTTTCCAAAAAAGCCTCCAGATCCAATAGCATACAAACCATTGAGAGACTGATAAGACTCCTTGCTCTTATAGAGTTCTGGATTAATCCAAGCAGCAATTCTGCCGCCTCTAAATCCATCAAGTGGAAGCAGGCCCATAATTGGTTTTCCAATAGTCACTGCAAGACCAGCTGCGATAATGCCGATATTGTATATCAGCCTTTTTCTAGCTGCAACGTAGCCCATAAAAAGTACAATAAAGGCCGCTATCAGGGCACTACTCAGATTGCTTGATGTAAAGAAAATTATCAATGCAATTACTCCTGCCATAGCTAGAGGTATGACAAAGTAGAAAAGAAACTTGTCCATCTTTGACCTTAATCGCTTATAGTAATATGCACTGCCTAAGATTACACCTATCTTAAAAAGTTCAACTGGCTGAAACTGAAAATTTGCAATAGCTATCCATCTCTTAGCGCCGTTTACTTCCTTACCGAAAGGTATAATCATAAACATTGTAACCAAAGTGGCCAAAAAGATAATCACAGAGAGCTTGCCATAAAAGCCCCTGCAATTTATGAATTTATAACCTATATACATGGCTATAAATCCTGCAATCATAAAGACAAATTGTTTGATAAAATAACTCTTTTCAGCTCCCACACTATTAAAATCCGAAGCGCTGGCTGAGTAAGCCATAATTGTTCCAAAGAAGACAAGTATTATCGTACATATAACTAGCATAAAATCGGGATGTCTATTTTTTAATTCAGTAGCAAATAAGGAATTGCTTACTTTTTTCTTTCTTCCCATCTTAATCCCCGCTTATTTTCTAATCCTCAAGAGCATTTACAAAGTCTTTGAACATTCTACCTCTCTGCTCATAGTTATCAAACATGCCCCAGCTAGCACATGCAGGCGAAAGCAAAACTGCCTCTCCCGGCAAAGCCTCCTTATGACATATATCAACAACTTCTTCAAGAGACTCAACAAATTGATAATTCTTAAAGCCATATTTGTCGCAAGTTGCGGCAATCTTTTCAGAAGTCTGGCCTATAAGAATTAATTTCTTAATATTTGGTGCAAAAGCCTTAACATATAAATCAAATTCTGAGCCCTTGTCATATCCGCCACCTATAAGATATGTAGGTCTGCTCATAGCTTCAATTGCCTTTACTGAAGCCTCAGGATTTGTTCCCTTTGAATCATTGTAATAAAGAACTCCATTCTTTGTAGCCACATACTCAATTCTGTGTTCTACAGCCTTAAACTTCTTAACTGTCTCAACAATAACATCCACAGGAATTCCCGCTGCCATACACACATTGATTGCAGCACAGACATTTTCGTAGTTATGACGACCTATCAAGTTCATATCGTGGACATTGAGCATTTTTGTCTCCTGCTCTCCATCCGTAAAGATAATCTCATCATTTTCAACATATGAGCCACAAGGCACCTTCTCGCTACTTGAGAACCAATATATCTTTGGCTTGCAAGCATTAGCAAATTTGCGAAGCTCACTGTCATCATAATTAAGAACACAGATATCAGATTCTGACTGATTCATTGCAATCTTTTCTTTAGTCTCAATGTAACACTCCATTGTATGGTGACGGTTGAGGTGATCTGGTGTGATATTAAGTATAGCGCTGACTGCAGGCTTAAAATCATGCACTGTCTCAAGCTGGAAACTGCTGATTTCAGCAACTGTATAAGAATCCTTATCAGTTCCAAGAACCTCCAAGGTATAAGAGTGACCTATATTTCCTACAACAAATGTCTTCTTGCCCCAAGCCTTAACAATCTCTCCCACAAGGCTGGTTGTAGTTGTCTTTCCATTAGTGCCAGTGATTGCAAGAACCTTGCCTGCCTCATAGTTGTAAGCGAGCTCAATTTCGCCCCAAACAGGCTTATCTGCAGCTTCAAATCTCTTGACAATCTCAGAATCAATTGGTACGCCTGGGCTGATTACCAAAAGATCTGCTGCCTTAATTTTTTCATCTTCAAGCTTGCCTATAATCAGCTCAGCCTTATCGCCATTGAGCTTTGCAAGAAGCTCATCCTCTGTCAGTTTCTCATTGCTGTCATGAAGGATGACATGAGCTCCCACCTGATTGAGGAGATGACAAGCGCCAATTCCGCTTATTCCACTACCTTCTACTACTACACAGCGATTTTTTAAATCCATTTCTTTTTCCTCTTTTCCTAAAAGATGTATTAATTATTCTCATTGTTTTCATTTACCACATTATTAGAAGCCTGTGGAAATTCAACACTGATTGGCACCGATCCCTCAACTACTCCGGAATCCGGACTTGTAGAGCCATCATCATTATCTTTGTATATATTCATATATGGGAGTATCTCCTCATACATATCATGCATAAGATACAAAGCATCAAGTGAGCTTCCATCTGTACCTGTTGTCTCGTATGGTTCGTCTATTACAGTATAGAGAACAAGCTGTGGATCGTTGGTTGGAACGCATCCGATTACGGATACAACCCACTTGAGCTCATCTCTGTTAGCCTTCTGTGCAGTTCCTGTCTTACCGCCAATTGCATATCCAGCAACACCTGATTTTCTGGCAAGTCCAGTGTCTACACCTTCTCTCAGGTAGGATCTTATAAGCTGAGATGTCTCCTCTGTACATGTCTGTCTTACCAGTTCAGCTGAGATGTCCTTGACAACCTGACCCTGAGAATCCTGTATCCTCTTAACCAAGTGTGGTTTGTAATATTTGCCGCCATTTACAATTGACGAAAAGGCTGCCGCCATCTGAATCTGTGTAACATTGATATTCTGTCCAAATGAGTTACAAGCCGCATCAAGTATAGTCATAGTGTTGCCATCTTGCAAGAAGCCCTTTCTCTCATTAGGAAGATCAATTCCTGTTCTTGTGCCGAAGCCCAGCATAATCTGGAAATTATATAGAGCTGTTGGTGTCATTCTGTTAGCGAGCTGAATCATTACTGGGTTACAAGACTGAATCAGTCCATCTTCCAGGGTCAATGTTCCATGTCCGCCTTCTGCTCTGACATGGCATCCTATCTCTACGCCCTGAACTGTCTCATATCCGCTACAGTAGAAGGTATCTCCATCGTGGGTAACACCCGCTTCAAGAGCTTCGACTACAGTAAATGGTTTAAATGTAGAACCTGGTTCGTACATATCTACAATTCCATGAGTAGCCCACAGGTATGAATAAGCACTTATGGCCTTAGCATTCTCTTCAGAATCCTTGCTCGCATTCCAAGCCTCAACTTCTTCTGCGCTGTATTCATTTCCTGTGTAGACAAAAGGATTGTTGAGATCAAAGGAAGGATAAGAAGCCAAGGCAAGAATTTCACCATTCTTAGGATTCATAGCCACTACAGATGTACACTTACTAGGCCTTTCATCGTTGAGCTTCTTAATCTTATCTTCAATTATGCTCTGTATTTTATAATCTATTGTTGTGACTATATCAAGTCCGTCCTTAGGCATCTTAACTACATTCTCAGACTCAGACACTCCTGATACATAGGTGTAGCTTGTTCCGTCTACACCAGTGAGCTCATCTTCGTAGTAGGCCTCAAGTCCTGTTTGTCCGACATTGTTCTTATTGGCAAAGCCAAGTACTCCGCAAGCCAGGGAACTATATGGGTATTTTCTGCTATAGTTCTTCTCTAAAGATATAGCGATTGAGCCCTTATTCTCCTCAATAAACTTTGTGTACTTTTCATTGACATCTGAATCCAGATTTTCAATCAGCTTGCAATACCTTCTATTTGAGTTTGCCTCCACCTTAGCGTTAACGTCGTTTTCACTGAGTCCAAATACTTTATTTAAAACCTCAAGTGTTCTTGATCTTTTGGTGACAAAAAGATAATAGACATTATCCTTTTTTTCATCATTAACTCTCTGACCTGCCACATGGTTGTCGTTAGCACTGACATCTGAGACCGCTGTCTCTTTGCCATCCACATAGGTCAGTTTAAGCAACTCAGAGCCATGATTTGTATACATAACAGGATCAATGATCAAATTGTAGTAAACCTGATTGTAAGCCAGTATAGCTCCGTTGGTGTCAAGAATTTTACCCCTCTGAGCTGATATATTGCTGGTCGTCTTAGCATCAGAGCTTGAAACTTTTTCTGAATACTCAAATCCATGTACAAGGTTAATATAAACCACATAAGCGATCAGGCCCAGAAAACTGAACCCAAAAATAAGTAGAGCAATGCGCAGCCCTCTGTTAGCCTCTCTTCGCATTGCTCTAGCGTTAACCATTCTATCCTTGTATCTTTTTTTATGCTTTTTCATTCTAACGCCCTTTATAACTACTTAGCTTCAGGAATATCTCCATATTGCTTAACATACTCACTGACTCCAGCGTCATATGTGATAATCTGCGCCTTTGCAGGGTTTGACATTCCTAAATCATTAACAGCAGTATTATAGAGTTCATCATAGTTTACAGATTCATTAATCTGATCTTCATACTCATCATTGGCCTTAGTCTTTTCCACAAGTTCGTCCTGAAGAGTACTCAATTCAACCTGTTTTCTTTTCATGCTGTTAAGATCGCTTAAATACTGAAAACCAATAACAAGAACGGCCACTGCTGCTGATGCAATTACACAGATTGCAATCTTGCTAAGTCTGTTCTCTCTTTCTATCTTTTCATTTCTTCTCTTCTGTCTATTTCTCTCATCTTCATATGTGCGAGTTTTTCTAGCAGGTGCAAGCTCTCTTGCTGCATTTCCATCAATATATGCCTGTCTGTTCTTTCCTGCCTTATAATCTCTAAGAGAAGTTGTTTTATTATTCCTCATATTACGTCTAGCGTTGCTCATTTAAGACTCATCCTCCCATATACGCTCAAACACTCGGAGTTTTGAACTCTTTGACCTTGGATTTTCTTCTATCTCCTCATCAGTTGGAATTATAGGCTTTCTTGTTATAACCTTTCCAAGTGATTTATTACCACATACACAGACCGGAAAACCTGGCGGACATGTACATGGATTTTCGTTGATTCTGAACCTGTTCTTAACTATCCTGTCCTCGAGAGAGTGGAAAGTTATGATACAGAGTCTTCCTCTGTCATTAAGTCTCTTAATCATGTCATCAATTGAGTTTTCAAGAACTTCAAGTTCGTGATTCAACTCAATTCTTATAGCCTGGTAAGTCCTCTTAGAAGGATGTGTATCCATTCTAAACTTAGCAGGTATAGCCGAACGTATAATTTCGTTAAGTTCATATGTTGTCTCAATCGGCTTAAGTGCTCTTGCCTGAACAATATGCTTAGCGATATTCTTGGCAAACTTATCCTCTCCGTAATCACGGATAATTCTGTACAAGTCAAACTCGCTATAGTCATTGACTATGTTCCTAGCACTTATGTTGGACCTTTGATCCATACGCATATCAAGAGGGGCATCATTTCTATAAGAAAAACCTCTCTCCTCATTGTCAAGCTGGTATGACGAAACACCTATATCAAGAAGAATTCCATCAACCTTATCAATGCCTAAATCATCAAGCACTTTAACAAAGTTACAGTAGTTATCTCTAACTATTGTGACCCTGTCAGCGTATGGCTTAAGTCTCTCGCTTGCAGCTTTAATAGCGTCAGCATCCTGATCTATTCCAATCAGTCTTCCACCCTCAGTCAATCTCTCGACTATATGGCTTGAATGTCCTGCTCCGCCTAGAGTTCCATCCACATAGATTCCATCTGGCTTTATATTCAGATTTTCTATTGTCTCATCCAAAAGGACTGAGCGATGTTTAAACTCCATATTAAAGCTCCATTCTGAATTTTAGAATGAAATATCAAAACCAGAATCAGACATATCTTCCATAAGGTCGTCTATGTCTACTTCATCATCGGATATTGTTTCATTCCACTTATCTGCATCCCAGATTTCAACCCTGTTCAACACTCCAACTAAAACAACATCTCTTGTGAGAGATGCCTTTTCCTTGAGTGCAGGAGAAATCAATATTCTGCCCTGCTTATCGAACTCGCATTCATCTGAACCAGATGCAAAGTATCTGGCAAGTGTCCTTGCTTTCTTGTTGTTCATAGGAAGTTTCATGAGTTTTTCATTGAATTCTTCCCAGTACTCCTTATCGAACACAAAAAGACAACCGTCCAATCCATTGCAGACATAGCAAGAGTCTTTAAACTTCTCTCTAAACTTTACCGGCATGATTAGGCGGCCTTTGGAATCAATTGCATGTTGGTACTGTCCAGTAAACATAACTTCCTCCGGTCTTTTGTCCTCTTTAAGAATTATCTTCCACTTTACCCCCATTTTGTTTCACAAATTGGGATTTCGTTTCACATTCAAATAATAATCCTTAAGTAACAAAAAATCAATGCCAAAAAAAGGCATAAAATTAGGCATGCAAGACAGTATAAACTGTTTTGCATGCCTATAGTTTCCATTATCTTGTGTTCAATTTTAAAATAATAAACAATATCTTGTGTTTTTATATTTTGTCAAAGCATTTCTTTACCATGAGTATTTTATATATTATTTTACTAATATAATAAACATTTACTCATTTAAGGCTTATACATTGAAACGGAAGAGTACTACATCTCCATCCTGTACAACATATTCCTTGCCTTCCATTCTCACAAGTCCCTTCTCCTTGGCACCTGCTATAGAGCCGCAATTCATAAGATCATCATATGACACAACTTCTGCCTTGATAAAACCTCTCTCAAAATCACTGTGGATCTTACCTGCAGCCTGTGGAGCCTTAGTTCCCTTTGTGATTGTCCAAGCTCTTGACTCTGTAGGGCCTGCAGTTAAATATGAGATAAGTCCAAGCAATGAATAGCTTGCAGAGATAAGCTTATCAAGACCTGATGACTGAATTCCAAGATCCTCAAGGAAGAGTGCCTTCTCATCATCATCGAGTTCTGAAATTTCTGCCTCAATCTCAGCGCAGATAACAAATACGCCACAATTTTCTTTCTCGGCATATTCTCTAACCTTTGCTACATATTCATTGTCGGCACCGTCATTAGCTAAATCCTGGTCCGAAACATTGGCCGCAAAGATGACAGGCTTTGCTGTAAGAAGGTTCAACTCCTTGAAAATAGCCTCTTCATCGTCATCCTTTAATTCAAAATTCTTGGCAAGTTTTCCCTCTTCAAGGAAGCTGTGAAGTCTCTCTAACATAGCCACTTCCTTGGCGATATCCTTATTGTTGAAAGCTGCCTTCTTCTGCTTTGCAAGTCTTCTGTCAAGGACTTCCATATCAGCAAAGATGAGCTCTAAGTTGATTGTCTCTATATCACGGATTGGATCAATTGAACCATCTACGTGAACGATATTGCCATCCTCGAAGCATCTTACAACATGCACGATTGCATCTGTCTCTCTAATATTTGCAAGGAACTGGTTTCCAAGGCCTTCACCCTTTGATGCACCCTTTACAAGGCCTGCAATATCTACGAATTCGATAACTGCTGGTGTTGTCTTTGCTGAATCATACATCTTTGTCAGCTCATCGAGTCTCTTGTCTGGCACTGGCACAACTCCCACATTTGGATCGATTGTGGCAAATGGATAGTTTGCCGCAAGAGCACCTGCCTTAGTCAATGAATTAAAAAGTGTACTTTTTCCAACGTTTGGAAGACCGACTATACCAAGTTTCATAATTATCTCATATCTCCTTTATTTATAAGGTTTTCCAGACTTTAATAAACTATTTTACGCCATTTTTTACGCCATCTGACATTAATTTATGTGATTATACATAGAATTTCATATGTCGATATATAGTTTTAAGCAAGTTTCATACAAGTCTGCATATTTAACTCAGGAGATCACTAATTTTCTGAAACACCTACGCCATTTCCCATGGCGTAATCCTCAAATTTTTGCATCTCCTTCATTTTCTCATCATCAGTTACATGAACATATAAGTTCATTGTGATATTTATACTAGAATGTCCTAAAATCTGCTGTAAGGTTTTAGGTCTCATACCCGCTTCAATACACCTAGTTGCAAATGTATGTCTAAGTGTATGCATAGAAAAGTTTTCCATTCCAGCTTGTTTTGTCAATTTTGCAATATTCGCATCATAGGTAGAGTTCTTAGTAGGAGTTCCTTTTCTATTTATAAATACAAAATCCTTAAACTCTTCCTGAACAAGCTTTCCAAGTTCAACTTTTTTCTTTAATTCCTTAAGCATTTCAGCACAATCTTCTGTCATGGGAATTTCCCTATAACTTTTCTTGGTCTTTGGTGGACCGATACGCCAGTCACCCGTCGAATAACGATATTCCATTGATCTTCTAATAGAAATAATGCGTCTATCAAAATCAACATCTTCCCATTTAAGACCTATTAATTCACCAGTTCTCACACCTGTATTTAATATAAACAGATACTGCGGATAGTTAGCTGTATATTTTGCGTACTCCATAAACTTGGTCTGCTCACCTATAGTAAGAACCCTCTTCTTACTCTCAATAGGCTTTGGCAGCTTTACAGTCTTTGTAACTGGATTAGACGGAATGATGCTATTTTCAAAGGCAGCTTGAAACATATTATACATAGCAATCAAACATTGATAAATAGTTGAACCAGCATAATCGACTGCCATATCATTAAGTACAAGCTGACAGTGCATAGGTTTAACATCATTAATCAGCATTTTTCCCAAATGCTTCTTCATGTTTCTATTGTATCGTTCCCTGTAATTTCTAACAGTATTAGGTCTGACGGTTTTTTCCTTGATATTTACAATCCAGAATTCAAACCATGCATCAACGGTCATTCCTAAAGATACACTATTTACGTTGCCTCTCTCATCCTGAAGTCTCGCTTCGGCTAACCATTTTCTAGCATCTTGATACATCGTGAAATACTTTTCCACTCGTTTGCCACAAGATGTTACAAATCTGGCAGAATATCGTCCATCCTTTCGCTGAGAAAGTCCGGCACCCAATTCCTTACCTTTTAGGTTTTTACCCATTAACTCAGCTCCTTTCCTAGTCTGTATGGCGTAGAAAAGAGCCTAGTACAACTGTTTAATGTTATCACAAAAACCTTTACTTTTCAATGGATTCGGCACAATTGATATAATTAGTTTGCATCAAATCTCCCTTACCGTTGAAAGATACTGCTCAAATTCTTTTCTCTTAACTAACTTTTTATTTCCTATGTATAAAACGAAATTACACATAGGGTTACGAAGCATCTCTGCAATCTTGTTTATTCCAATATTAGAATACTCCGCAGCTTCCTTAATTGTTAGATTCATCTTTTTTTCTATAGGCACATGTATTTTTTCGGTCACATCTACTGTTTCATCAACTATTCTTTCCATAGATATACTCCTCCTTTACATCAGCTTATGTAGAAACACATAAACTATTGTTTACATAACTCTGTCGAAATTGCAATAGTTATTCTTAAAAAAGTAAAAATACTGTGCTCTTTTCTCCGTAATAGCTGCCAATATCAATTCTCATATACTATAAAAACTCATATTGCCAGCCATCACAATATATAAAGCCGGTGGTTATGGTTAATAACCCACACTGGACTTGCACCATCATTTCTATTAGACCTTTTGCAAAAGGGTGTATCATTATCAAGAGCAGTCGCCACCACGAGACCACCACAGTCCCTATTCATCCTGATTTAATCGCTCCCTATCATCAATCTCAATGACAGATCATGGCGCACCAGGAAAGCGGCACAATGCGTAACTCACTCCGTACGTCCAGCTTTATATCGCCATATTTAATTTTCAAAGAACAATCAGCTTGTTAGCCTGATGAATACACGAATCAAATCTCAATGCTACTATCAACCTAGATTCATATATCCAGCCAGAATAACAAACAGATTACTGCCGTCAGCAAACCATATAACGGCAGCAATCCATTTTAAAATATACTTCTTAAATCTTCCTTCTGCTGATCATCATCAGTTTCTTCAATAGCTCTGTTAAGTGCTTTGATTTGGAAATCTTCCAATTGTTTCCTTCCAAACCACCAACCATTTTCTACTCTTATTCCTATTCCACTTTTATTGACAAATGGAACATTCAAAACATCATACAGAACATTCAAGTATCGAAATATTGTAGCCCGGCTTACATCATATCTTTCAGCCAACTGATTTGCTGTAGATGTACGTACTATAGATAGGTAATTTGCTAAATCCACTATTTTTCCAGCAGAAGGAAGCTTTCGTGCCTCTTCATTCGTTAACAACTTAACTCCTCCTTCTATGCTAACGTGACTAGAGTACAACACACCCGTCTCACTATATGCGTCTAAGTCCAAAAAAATTTGAAAAAATTCAAAAGATCATACGCATCACCTCTTTCATCGCTAAAAAACGAAAAAAAGAAGCCAAGCGATCAGAACTCTGATTACTCGACTCCTTGTATTTCTCTATGAAAATATGATGATTTCTATAGCAAACAATGAGTTCCTTTGTAATCTCATTCATTCCCTACGTGCAAAAATAGAAGTTTTTTCAAAAATGGTGGATAAGCCGCCTATCTTAACACATATTCTACAAAAATTGTTGTGTCATAAAAATGCCAGCCTCTTCTCCTTTGATACCCATTCCTTCTCAAATCTGAAATCTGACCAAAACAAAAAAAAGAGATAAAGAACCTTTCGATTCCTTATCTCCGGTATATCAAATTGCTATTCTATTATTATTTCTCTTTCAAGATTCAAAAAATGCAACTTAATAATGTCCATCTATATATCATGTGCTATTTAAATCTCTTAGAACATTACAACCATACCATCTTCATCACCGACTATATTTACTTTACCATTCAGCATACTGATAAAGCTATCTACCATCTCAGAATAATATTTATCCCCATAACACCTCTCAACTTTAGGAATTCCCCTCGAAATTTTTTCGGGTAGTTGTCACCCTACCCTTTTTTCCTTTCGTTTATTCTCAGGAGGCTTTCGCCTCCTTATTATCTTCTGTTACCTGTCTTGGATTCAACCACTCAATCTCTGAATATTCCCAATTTCTGATATCTCCACTCCATCTTTCTGGATGTGCTTGCTTTGCCGCTTCATAGACTTCAGTTCTTTTTCTAAGGATCTCTTTATCTAATCCTTCATGACGCTCTGATGGTGTCACAAATTGAATACCACTATGACGGTGTTCAGTGTTGTACCACTTCACAAAGCTCTTTACCCAAAGACGAGCTTCTATGATGTCATTGAATCCCTGTGGCTGATAATTAGGCATATATTTCAATGTTTTAAATAGGCTTTCTGCATAAGGATTATCATTGCTTACTCTAGGTCTACTTCTTGAAGGTGTAACACCAAGCGCATAAAGCGTTTCCAGCATTGTTGCCCCCTTCATTGGACTACCATTATCTGAATGGAGTACTAATGGCTGCTTATTCAAGAAAACCTTTTCATTCCTGTATATGCGCGAAATTAATTTTCCAGCCAAATCTGCGGATTCACAATCGTAAACTTCCCAACCAACAATCTTTCTACTAAATAAATCTGAAAACAAATATAAATAATAATACTTTCCTTTAATTGGTCCATTTAGATATGTGATATCCCCCATCCAAACCTGATTCGGTCCAGTTGCTTTATGTGTTGATACTACACGTTTTGTCTTAGCATGATCACGCCCTCTATGTAACAGCTCATTTGCTTCTTTTAGCACCTTATAAAAGCTACTTTCGCTAGCGATATATATTCCTCTATCCGCTAGTATTGGAACAACCTCACATGGTGTTTTAGAAGCGAATTCTTCTGAATTCATCGTGTCCAATATCAACTGTCTTTCTTCCGGTTTCAGCTTATTTGCCGGTTCCGGACGCACACATGTGGTGCGTTTATCTATATATTCGTTGTCAGTATTCTTCCAACGATTATAAGTTCTTTTACTGATTCCTAGTTCAGCACAAGCTTTGTATAGCGATGCTCCTGAATCAACAGCCTCACTGATTAGCAGTACTGCTGCTTTGCGATCTGAAGCGCTAATCATTCGGCCTCGTCTTCCGTCCCCCAAATCGCATTTGCTTTTTTTCTTAGCACTAAAAGTGCTGCAGTTTCAGCTAGAGCTTTTTCTTTTCTAGCAAGTTCTTTTTCTAAACGCTCATTTTTCTTACGTTCTTCTCGAAGTTCCTTGCTTGATTTTGAATTAGCTTCTTTTGTGGAATCATTTGCATTTATACAGGCATCTCGCCATTCTTTGACTTGTTCTGGATAGATACCTTTTTCTCTGCAATACTCAGAGAATTCTATTTCTGATAAATTTGCTGTCTCTAAAACAACTGTAAACTTATCCTGGCTACTCCATTTATCAGCATTCTTGTACTTTGTTGTAGCTGATAATCCTCGCTTGTTCTTGGCTTCATCTCGCCATCTGTACAAGGTGTTAATTCCTACACCTGTCTCTTTTTGGATGTCCATAACGACTACATCTTCTTCCAGAAGTCTAGCCACTATAGCTTCCTTCATCTCCTTTGGATATCTGTTATAGCTCATACTCATCACCTGTCCCTTTGGTAATTACCATACCAAAATGGGAGGCGGGTGACAACTACCCTACGTCAGAGGGCCCTTATCCCCTGTAGTATATTTTTGCTCCTCAGCAACCATATCCAAATCGTTATATTTAGCAGCCTCTGAATATGTAGTTTCTTCACTTGTACCTCTAAGACTCTTATATATCTCATCTGTAAATATCCCCAGTACTTCTCGCTTTATTTCTTCATTTGACAATAAAAGTGAGAAGAAATCCTGATTTTGCTCTAGTCCTTCAATAAGTGCATCATCTATATCGTCAAAATATGAAAACTCAAACTCTTTCACTGAGTTAGCCTTTGCACTAGCTTTGAGTTTATCGGATTTCATAAGGATATCCTTTATCTGTAACATAGCCTTAACGGCAACATCGTTATCATATGATTTACCAGTACGAGAATTAATCTCAGCAATGATTTGAGACAGCCTCTCTTCTTTTGCCGGAGTAAGACCAAAGTTTTCAGCAGAAGGAAGTTTTACAACTGGATTTGATGGTATTTTCGCTTTCGTATGCTCCTGATTCTTCTTCTGAACAAAATTAGTCGCTCTTATCTTTCCATCTAAGTTATAGCCTCTTCCAGGATGTTTGACATTTAAGTAACTGAGCAAGCAGGAAATATAATTATATTTCTTGTGAAGCTCAACATCTTCAAAGCATGATACCTGGATCATAAATTCATAGAATCTAACAAAGTGACGCATTGTAACAACTAATTCTCTTTGTTGGTCATCACTATAGTTTTCTACCATTTTCTTTGATTTATTCATACAGAAGTTAATCTTCTGCATATCTTTAGCCGAAAGCTTTCCGTTTGAATTTACTTTGCCGTTATACAGTATGTCATTAACAGAATCCAAGTCAAACGGATCTAATACTGTAAATCCATCAATCTTTGCTTCAAGATCATAAATAGCAGTCGGAGTTACTGAATTAGATAATAATGTAGTCGTATAGTATGTAGAAAATGCATTTACTATGTCTTCATAGCTATTAACGAAATCAAGAATAAATGTTTTTTTATCATATGGAGGACAAATACGATTTAACCTTGATAGTGTTTGAACAGCTGCAACACCCTTAAGCTTTTTCATAATATACATAGCACACAGCTTAGGCTGATCAAAACCAGTCTGATATTTATTAGCTACAAGCAGAACTTGATAATCATCTTTATCAAATTCTTTTGCTAATCTATCCTCTGGAATACCATTTATTTTTGTCTCAGTATATTCCTCTTCATCATCCGGAAGTTTCACCTTACCCGAAAATGCTACAAGCGCATGAATATCTGTATATCCCTTCTTATTACAATAATCCTCTAATGCTTGTCTGTACTTAACAGCTCCCTGTCTTGAATTAGTAACAACCATTGCTTTAGCAGTTCCACCCAGTTCCTGCATTACAGTCGTTCTAAAGTGTTCAATAATCACTTCGATTCTCTGACCTATATTGGTATCATGAAGTTCTACAAAACGAGCTATCTGCCTTTTAGCACTAGCTGTCTGCATAGTTGGATCTTCTTCTATTTCCTTGTTAATCTGATAGAAAGTATTATAAGTAGTAAAATTCTGTAAAACATCAAGAATAAAACCTTCTTCTATAGCTTGCTTCATTGAGTAAATATGGAAAGCTTCTCTCTGTCCTCTTTCATTTACTCTTCCAAAAAGCTGCAACGTGGTAGGTTTAGGCGTTGCCGTAAAAGCAAACATAGCTACATTGGCCTGTTTACCATTACGAGCTATTTCACCGGCAATCTGATCCTCTACATCCTCAACTAATTCATCCCCAATTCCAAGAGATTGTGTTACTGCAGCCATATCCTTTCCTGCAGTAGATGAATGAGCTTCATCTATGATAACCGCAAATCTTTTATCTTTAAGATTCTTTACTTTATCAACAATATAAGGAAACTTCTGAATTGTTGTTGCAATAATCTTCGTATTACTGTTAAGGGCATTTGCCAAATCTTCAGATGAGCATTTATCATCCATAACCCTTATAAGTCCAGATTTATGCTCTAACCCCATAATCGCCTTCTGAAGCTGTCTATCTACAACAACTCTATCAGTCATAATAACTACATTATCAAATATTATCTTATTATCCGCATCATGAAGGGATGAAAGTCTATGCGATAACCATGCTATAGTATTTGTCTTTCCAGAACCGGCACTATGTTGAATCAAATAATTATTTGAAGATTTATTCTCAGCTACATCCGAAAGAAGACTTCTTATTGCATCTAATTGATGATAACGCGGAAAAATGATATTTTCTTTTACCTTAGTTTTTCCGGTTAGCTCATCTTCCTCTTCCTTCACTTCAAGAAATATAAACTTAGATATAAGGTCGATGATAGTATCCTTCTTAAGAATATCATTCCACATATATTCAACCGGATACTCTTCACCCTCAATTATTGGATTTCCTTTTCCCGCCTGAACACCTATACCATTACCTCTGTTAAACGGAAGGAAAAACGTATCTTCACCAGTAAGCTTTGTGGTCATATAAACTTCATTTAGATCCATCGCAAAGTTTACGAGCGTTCCTGACTTAAATAAGAAAAGTCTTGTCTTAGGATTTCTATCTACTCGATATTGATAAATCGCATCATCCACTGACTGTCCAGCAAAATTACATTTCAACTCAAAGCTCATAATAGCAAGTCCATTTAAGAAGATAACCAAATCTATCCTCTCATCATCACTCGCCCAAACTTCCTCCATAACCGAAAAAACATTCTTTTCATATAATTCATTCAGTTCTTTATTAAACGTTGTAGCTGGTTTTGTGTACATTAATTCGAGCTTCTGATTTGATAACTCTATACCATGTTTTAAAACCTCAAGAAGACTACCTCTTTTTTTAGTAGTCTCTGAGCTAATATAAGATATTATTGTATCTTCAAGTTTATCCTTATATATCTTGGATAACTGCTCCATTGTTTTAGGCTGAGTATCATTCAGAAAACCAAATAATAATTCTCTATCAATGGCAAAATATCTATCAAAGCTTGTTGCCTTTCTTATAACAAATCCATTTTCATATTGTAATTTATCAAGAATAAATGCCTGATATTGTTTTTCTGATTGAATCACATTCATTATACCTTCTCCATTTTTCTTATCTATAATCTATTCTATTAAATCATTTTATATGGTTTATAAGATCTACTTCTCGCATTAGCCTTTTCTATATATAACTCCATATTTCTGATAAAATCATTCCAATTAACTACTTGGGCATATCCATTTTCCTCATTTTTCTTCAAAATGTTAAATTGATTCATAAACGATTTATAACTATAATACCCCGATTTATCCGGTAATACGACATATAACAAAGCATTTGAATGGCTTGTTCTTCCATTCCTTGAATGCTCTTTTAACGAATATGAAACCTCCGAAGGAATCCACTGATCTTTTTCATATTTACCCCAATCTTTCATATTCGGAGAAATCATAACTAATGTTAGTGTACTATCAAAAATTCTTTCTTTTAACTTATTCCATATTGTATCATCAGAAAATTCAGCAAGACTCTCTCCATCCATCTCGCCTTTATATATCATAAAATTTTTATTGTATGACCGAGAAATAAACTCATCAACATATGTTCTTACAGTAGTATTCCATTTTCCATTTAACTGATAAACATTACTATCTGCATATTTATATGAAACAAAAATTTTCTGTGCCATATAATTCCTCCTATTTTAATGTCACTTTTAATATAATTAATAAAATAATAACTATCGAATAAAAACCACCTGTACTCCACGAAAATAATGCTTTCTTTCTATTTTTCCAACTTCTGTATTCATTAGGAATCGACAAGTCATATTTTTTAATCACCTTATCGCTTTCGCTAATTCCTGCAACAATGTTGTATAGTTCTCTATAACCTCGTTCTAAATACAAATAATATGTATCAACAAAGCAAAATAAACATACAACCACACATGCTATCATTATCGAATAATCTCTTAAATCATAAGCATCTTTTGATAAACAAAAAGTAATTAAAGCCGTTATTATGGTTATCCCCCAGGTTTTTGCATGAAAAGAGTTTTGGGCCATACGCGATATAATAGATTGTATAAATCCCAAGTGTGTCACTTTCGATTCCTCTGTATTATTACTCATCTTCTTCCTTCTTTCCTGTTACATATTCATAGATTATCGATTTCTTGTAATCTGCAAGTATTTCAAGTTGTTCCATTTTTTTTGCTATAATTTCTTCTATTTCAGATGTTTTTTCTTCAATAATCCTAATTATTTTTTTTTGTTCCTCCTCCGGTGGAATAAGAAGCATGATATTGTTAAATTCGTTAGGACTCAAATCCCATTGTCCCTCTCTAATTCCCCCTGAAATCCGTCTAAACTCATCCTTATAACAACTTCGGAATAGATAGTGAATATATTTAGGTATGAGCAAATCATCCGTAAAATGATAAATGAAATAAGCAGGACTTACGATGCCTTCATAATCAGAAACCCCCATAGAACCTTGCCATGCCTTCATTTTGTTGATTACAAGATTTCCTGGCCTCACATATTTATATTTTGATGTATCTTCAGATGTTACATTATGATTATCATCCCGACTATCTTTAGGAATAACACCGTATTCTCGATATACTGACAGCACTTGTTTATCACCTTGATTTTTAGGTTCTTTTCTTGTGAGATGATACTTCACCTTTTCAACCAACCAATGACTCGGAACTTTTCCTATCCAAGGCATTCCGCTATCCTTCATTGGAACTTTCCTATCCAATCCTTTTGTTACAGCTTCTATAATAACTGATTTCTTATATTTATCTAATATTTCAATCTCACTCTGTATATCGACCATGAGAGAATTAATCTTGTTACATTTCATATCCAGAAATTCAGCGATATTTTTTTGTTCCTCTTCCCCAGGTTGTAACAGTGGAAAACTCATTAACGTTTCTGCATTCAATGTCCATCTATTTTCGTACGAAACACCTTTCCCATATGAGAAAAAAGCCATTGACCAATACTGATACTTAAAATAATAGTGATAAAACTTAGGATTAAATCCTTTTTTATACCTTAAATTTATATATGCAGGACTAATCACACCCTCAACTTCAGATATAGAACAGTTATCTCCACTGATCAAATCCATCGGGTTAATTAGAAGATCATCTTTACTAACTGGATTATAATTAAAATAACTTGCTGCAAACTGTCCCTCTGCACTAGACATATCTCTAACTTTTACACCACTCCTTGCAAGTGTTAATACAACTGGATCAGATTGACATGCCTTTGATTTTTTTTGTGTAAATCCGTCTTGCACTTTTATAACATTCCAATAATTTGGTATCTCGCCAAGCCATTCGACTCCAGATTCTTTCATTTTTCGCATAGTTCCTCCTAATTAAATAACTCAGTTATTTTCTTTGATACAAAAGAATCTAATTCAATAAATATCTTTTCTAGTTGTTCACTCGGAGTAGGTTTTTGATATTTATAAAAATACCGTGTAAACGGAATTTCTGCTCCTGTTTTTATAACAGGCTTCTTCTTTCCTAAATCTTCTTCAAAGAAAGCCTTCGCATCCGGAATATGCGGAAGAACTTCTCTTTCCATATATGTATTTATATCTTCATCAATTTTAACTATCTCTGTATCCTTAGTATTCTTATCGTAAATTACATTTCCTTTTTTATCTTTCTGAACATCAGCATCCTTATCCATAACTGATAATCCATCAGCTATCTTCTCAATAAGCTTTTTATCTTCCGTAACATCAATAAGAATATCTGTTAATACAGGAATAAACTTATCAGGAGACATATATTTATCTTTACTTATAGAAGCATTTAATGCATTGATTATATTGTCATATTTTGGTTTACAAGCTATAAAACTCTCTAGTTTCTTTTCGTCTTTTGAAGATAATTTTTCTGTAGAATTCTCTAATTCTATAACCTTTGCCTCATCATAAACTGATGCTAAAGCACCAGATTGAAGCATGTTCTGGATTCTTTCTTCCGTGATTGCATAACTTCTCTGAAGAGGTTGCATAACTGTATATTCGCGATAAATAAATTCATTATTACTATAAATCTGGCACAAATCATTCTCTTCAAAAGCAGCATACAATTTTGTTATTTCAGCTCTATCTTCTCTTGTAAACTCGTTTTTCTTATTACCCAAAGGCTTTCTTAACTTATGACAAATATTAGTAGCATCTATGAGTTGTATTTTTCCTTTTCTTCCTTCTCTTTTATTCTTAGATAAAACCCAAACATATGTTGCTATACCTGTGTTGTAAAAAAGATCTGTCGGCATCGCAATGATAGCCTCAATCAAATCATTCTCAAGAAGCCATCTTCTAACCTGTGATTCTCCTGAAGAAACTCCACCTGTAAATAAAGGTGATCCATTTTCAATAATCGCACCTCTTCCATTTTTATCATCCATCTTTGCTACCGCAGACTGCATAAACAGAAGCTGTGCATCACCGCCTCCCGGAAGACCTGCACCCCATCTTCCGTTATATCCTTTTTCATATTCTTCTTTAACAGCTTCTTCCTGTCCTTGTTTTGCATCTTTTCCACTCCAAGGAGTACCAAACGGTGGATTTTCAATAAGAAATCTCATCTTGGTATCAGGGAAACAATCCTCTTTTAATGTATCTGCATGACAGAAATTTTCAGCATTCTGTCCTTTTATAAGCATTTCAGCAAGACCAACTGCATATGACTGTCCCATTAACTCCTGTCCAAAAAGACGAACATCTGCAGATGGATTAAAATGCTTTAAATATGTGAATGCTGTAGAAAGCATACCACCTGTCCCACAAGCCTGATCACATACAGTAATAACTTTTCCTTCTTCAAAAATATCATCACAACCTTCAGCTGTAAGTACAGACACTATCATTTTAATAATGTCACGTCCCGTGTAGAACTGTCCGGCATCTACATTCTGATAGAATCTACCAATCAGATTTTCAAATATATACCCCATTTTTATGCTGTCAAAAGTATCAATTGAAAGATCCAGTTCAGAAAACGCTTTAACAACCTGATATAAGCATCCATCTTTCTCCATCTTATCAATATGAGTATCCATCTCTAACTCTTTAAGAATATCCTGAACATTTGGACTGAATGCATCCTTATAGGCTTTGAAATTAGCAGCTACATGATCTGGATCATTGCATAGTTCCTTCAAGGTAAATTCACTTGTGTTGTAAAACTGGTATCCAGATATACGTTGCATAGCCTTTGCAGGATAATTTGGATTACTTTTAAATTGCTTGACCACAGCATCCTTAGTCTTTTCCAAAGCGCACTCAAATCTACGTATAATAGTCATCGGGATGATTACATCGCCATATTTATCTGGCATATAAGATCCTCTAAGTTTATTTGCAATGCTCCAAATAAAATTTGCCTCTGCTGTAACATCAACAGGTGTATCATCCCATAATTCATTAATATTCTGATTCATCATTTATTTCCTTCCTTCTGGTTATCTA
>Ga0326512_10000071_pt1 | contig 81730 bp, 71 predicted proteins | sample 1_2617_0518_D_FD_203652 | JGI IMG/M metagenome (GOLD analysis project Ga0326512, IMG submission 203652) | Bovine rumen microbial communities from UC Davis, California, United States - 1_2617_0518 | ecosystem: Host-associated > Mammals > Digestive system > Stomach > Rumen | place: USA...
AACTCAAAGTACACACTTATTACAACAGGCACTAATGCAAGTACAATGGAAGCAACCGTAACGATCGAAGCTAACAAAGAGAAAAAGGCAGAGATCACGAACAACTTCGAGCAGAAGACAACACCTGCACCTGCTACAGGTACAATTGAGATCACTAAAAATATCCAGGGTGTAACTGATACTACAGTTGTCGGCAAGCTTACATTTGAGATTTCATCTGATGTCGGTTATAGCGCAACCGTTACTTATCCTGATGATTTCAGTGGCAATACATGGAGTGATACAGTTCCTGTAGGTACATACACTGTTAAAGAAACAAATAAGGGCGGCACAAGTGAATATCTTATTGATACTTACAGCGTTAATAACAAAGGAATAGGTTCTGACGAAGATTCATTGCAGTTAGCAACCAATGGAACGGTTTCATTTGAGTTTACTAACGTTTATAAGGACAATTCTACTGCTGCAGAGAAAACGCTTGTTATCAACAAGGTTTTCGATGGTATTACTGTTTCTCAGGCATCATGTTTTGGAGACGAAATTACATTTGTAATTACACAGACAAGCGGAACAGGATTTAATGGTGATCAGCCGTTGACTGTTTACTATTCTCAGTTCACTAACGGGACTTATCTGATATCAGGAGTTCCTGATGGAGAATATACAGTTGAGGAAACAACATTTGGAGGAACGTCTACATATTCTTATGTGGCGACTACGACTAACGGAACACAGGGTGCTACATCTGCAACTGTTGATTTTGCTAATATAACTGATAACAAAGCGGAATTTACATTTGTAAATGAGTATAAGGATAATTCTGCCGGTTCTCAGACACCCGGTTCATTGGTTATCTATAAGACTGTTGATGGTAATATTCCTTCAGGTGCAGATTCTGCAACTTACTATTTCTATGTAACAGGTCCCAGCTATCCTAATGGCACAACAGTTTCTGTTGTTGCTGGCAGTTCAGTTCCGCTGGATAATCTTATTCCCGGTGATTACACAGTATCTGAGGACAGGGCATCTGCAAAATACCCTGATTACACTCTCAATGTAAGCGGTGAGAGTACTGTCGGTGTTTCGGCAGGTTCTGCAAGTGATTGCACTATAACAAACAGTTACACTAAGGACGGTGTAACACCCGGCCCCGGTCCGGGTCCTGGACCTGTAACGCCTTCAACAGGTTATATTTCATTCTCCAAGACATTTGGCGGTGATGTAACTGAGGCTGAGGCAGCAGGGTGCGGTCTGTACTTTGTAATCACGAATGAAGCAGGTGAGTATCTTGATCTTGACGGTAATATCTCTTCTGATGAAGTCCGTATTACGCTGAAGGATATGGATCACACAGACGGAACACTGGTTTGGAGCAAGACCATCAATGATGTTCCTTTTGGTACTTACTATGTAACAGAGCACAATGAAGTTATCTATATCAATGGCGGTAAGGTTCCTTACACATTTGATAAGACCACATCTTTGACAACAGACCATACTTCTTTGGAGAAAGCCTCTCCGGATGGCACTTTTGTTCTCGAGAACTACTATACACATCCCGGATTTGACGTAACCATCTCCAAGGAAGACATTGCAGGTAAGGAGATTGCTCAGGCACAGCTCAAGTTCAAGAGCTTGGACGGCTACGATCTTTCAAAGGTTGTCGTAACACAGAACGGCGTTCCTGTTCAGTTCACGCTTTCTGAGAATAATACGGCCATCACATTCACTACGATCGAAGGTTATCCTTCAATCATTCAGGGATTGTTCTCCGGCCGTTACGAACTCGAGGAAACAGTAACTCCTGAGGCTTACCTTACTGCTGAGAAGATTGTATTTGTACTCAACAATGACGGTACTATCACTGATGGCGAAGGAAAGATCTCTGCTTACGGTTCTCCTGTTGTCATGATCGACCAGGCAGATCCTTACTACGATACAGAGGTTATCTCAGCTAACCGTACTCCCAGTTCGCTTCCTGCAACCGGTGAGAAGACGAGCATATTTGCTATTGCAGGTACTATGCTCTTAGGCTTATTTGCTGCTATTGTTGCAGGTATCGGAGTTTACCGTAAGAAGAAGGACGGAATCTGATCTGTCCGGATTGGCTAGAACTGCAAAGGCTGTATCTACCTGATACAGCCTTTTATTTTGCGATTATTTGTGTAATTCTCACAGTACTGCTTTTAGCGCAATCTGATAGAATTAGTCTAAGCTAACTCAATTGCGTAATTGGAGTGAGTAACATGAATATAAAGATTATAATTGGTATCCTTATTCCGTTTGTTGGAACGTCGCTCGGTGCGGCGATGGTATTTTTCCTTAAGAATAATGTATCTCAGAAGCTTCAACGCGTACTGACCGGATTTGCGGCAGGCGTTATGGTCGCTGCATCTTTCTGGAGCCTTTTGGAGCCTGCCTTAGAGAGTTCTGAGGGTATGGGAAGGCTTTCTTTTATTCCTGCGGCAGTCGGATTCCTCATTGGTATAGGATTTTTGCTGCTGCTCGATGTAATCACTCCTCATATGCATATGAATAAAGAGGGTGAAGGACCGAAGTCCAGCCTCAAGGGAACAACAAAGCTTATCCTTGCGGTTACGCTTCATAACATACCTGAGGGAATGGCCGTAGGTGTTGTATATGCAAACATCATTGCCGGAAACAGTCTTGTAAGTATGGCAGGAGCTTTGGCACTGGCAATCGGTATTGCGATCCAGAATTTTCCGGAAGGTGCGATCGTATCGATGCCGTTAAGGGGAGAGGGAATGTCCAAAGGGAAGACATTCTGGTACGGAGTCCTTTCCGGCGCCGTTGAACCTGTAGCTGCATTTATTACGATATTTGCTTTCAGTCTGGTATCTTCATTGCTTCCATATATGCTGGCTTTTGCTGCCGGAGCAATGATGTATGTTGTTGTGGAAGAACTGATCCCCGAGATGAGCGAAGGTGAGCATTCAAATATGGGAACGGTAGCGTTCAGTCTTGGATTTGTGCTCATGATGGTGCTGGATGTGGCACTGGGGTGATGAGTGATCAATGCAGGATTACTCGTTGAGATAACAAAAAAGGTTGCCTCTATGAGACAACCTTTTATTTGGTGCGGCCGACGAGACTTGAACTCGTATGAAGTTACTCACACGCCCCTCAAACGTGCGCGTCTGCCAGTTCCGCCACGGCCGCATTTATACCGCTTTGTGAGCAAGCCTTGTAATTATAAAGTTTGATGATTTTTGTGTCAAGGGTTATTTTCGAATTGTGTGATTATCTTTTTTCAGCTATCTTTTTTCAGTTCTTTCTCCGTTCATAGTAAAACATGAACTGCTGCATTATTCCGGCGGTGTCAGGATAGGGCGTACAGTCGAAGTGTCCGCCGTAGTAATTGTCTTCTATTCTCTGGATCCAGACATCTACAGGGAATCTGCCTGTTCTTGCAAATGCAAAGAGCATTATGCAGTTTGCGACCTTGGTTCCTACACCGTACATGGATGTAAGAGCCTTGTATAGATCATCGTCTGAAAGTGAGGCAAGTGATTCGGGGTCGAGCATACCGGTCTTAAAACCTTCAGCTGCTCTTGCGATATAAGGCGCTCTGTAGCCGACACCAGTGTTCTCCAGTTCTGTGAACGGAAGCGAATTCAGTTCTTCAGGGGTAGGGAAGGCGTAGTATTCATAGAATAAAGGTTTTACGAACGGATCAGAAAGCCTTGGTGCCTTGATCTTCCTGCCGCAAAGTTTTGAGATGCGCTCGACCGATGTCGTTATCGAAGGGATGGAACGTCTCTGGGATATTATGTAGCTTATCGTGGTCTCAAATATATCCTGCTTTAATATCCTGATGCCTTTTCCGAATCGGGCAGCCTCAATAAGATACTTATCGTTCTTATCTATGGATTTAACGATGGCTTCGTAATCCCGTCCCAGATCAAAATAGTTCTTCCAGATGTTATCGAATTCCTTCGAGCTGCAGGAAAAAGCAAATCTGTCTTTGCCTGTCTTTGCAACCTGAAGGTATCTGCCGAAGGCGACAAGTTCTATATGAGAGTCGTCAATGACCCTGATCCGGAAAGCCTGACCGGAATCGGCTACCTTTGCAAGGTCCAGGAATGGAATATCAGCGGTTACCATTTTTCTTATCGCCCAATTTGAAATAATTGCTGAGTGTGCAGACGATCGCACCGTTGTATAGCTTTACGCGCTTGTCAGGCTTGTGGCCTGTTGCTTCTTCGAAAGCGTTCTCAGGTGTGATTACGGAGAGTCTTAAGCCCTTTTTACAGAAACCTTCTTTTGTAAGGTAGGTGCGGTCGATCAGCTTATAGATCCTGGCAGCGTCTTCCGGTGTCATGAGACGTCCCCCGTAAGGAGGGTTCGTGATAACGAGCTGTCTGGGGAGTGAAGTGAGCTTCTCAAGATACTCGGGAGTCATCTTGGCTGCATCAGCCAGTCTGAACTTTGTGAGCTTTCCGACACCTGCAGCTTCCGCATTGCGCTTTGCAGATTCGACAGCCTTAGGGTCTATGTCAGAACCATAGAAGTAGCAGTCGTCCATTGGTTCTGTGTCTTCATTGTCCAAAGCTTCCTGAAGAGCTCTTCTGTACGGCTCTTTGCCGATGTATGGGAGAGCTTCATATGCGAAATGACGGTCTCTTCCGGGTGCGATACCGCAGGCTGTCCTTGCTGCTTCGATAACGATAGTGCCTGAACCGCAGAAAGGATCAACCAGAGCTTCATTGCCATAAGGCCTGTATTTTGCATATGTGAGCATTCCGGATGCAAGAGTCTCTCTTATAGGTGCTTCATGAGTAAGGGGCCTGTAGCCGCGTTTGTGAAGTCCTGCTCCCGTCGTATCGATCATGAAGCGGCAGGAGTCGTTAACGATGCCGAATTGGATCTTAACTGTTCCCAATTCCTCGTTCTCGCTGATAAGAGTGCCGGCGGAAAGTCCTCTGGATACAGCCAGGCTCTCGGCGATTGCCTTTTTGGCAAGCTTTTGAAGAGCGGGAACACCGTAGAGCTTGGATTTTCTGGAAAAGCCGTTTACGATAAATGCCCAGTTGGCGGGAATATAATCCGACCACTTTATGGCACGGCATCCTTCAAAGAAGGAATTGAAATTCGTATCAGCATCATCTGAATTGCCGCAGTCAAATTCTCCGACATCGATAAATATACGTTCGGCATGCTTTACCCACATGTTTGCACGGGCAACATCAAAGAAGTCGCCGTCGAGTGTGACAACACCGTCATTGACAGTGATCTTTTCCTTGTCGTAGCCTCTTTCAAGGAGGTCGCCTTTAGTGGGTGATTCAAGCCCGAAGAGTGTAGTAATAACTATTTTCATAGAAAGAAGTATAACAAACTTCAATACATCTTGCCTAAGAAGAAATGTTATACAAAACTTGCTATTTTGAATTGATTATCAAAAACCCTTGTCAAGTAGCAATTTCGTTTTTTAGGTGTTTTTCTCTCGTGGACACCTGTTATCGAACAAAGGTTCAAAAAAACTCAAAACGCCTTAATTTGTTGACTCTCAAAGTTTTGCTAGCATCTTGTAATTGTTTTGTCAACAAATGGTAACAAATTGTCAAATTCAATATTTATCGGGGGTTTGGGCACTTTTAAATTTGAATTGATTGTTTTTGTAGTTATAAACAAAGTTATGCACATTATGAACATTTTTGTAGATTCATAAATTTGTATTTTCGAGCACGAAAAGGCAAATTTACCACTGATTATTTGTTATAATCTTGCGGTAAGAATAAAGATTAAGAGGAGAATCGTATGTCTGAACTCCATGACATTGCCAAGGTTGCCCGTGAGGCATCTTACATCATGGCTTCTTTGGGAAGCGACGTAAAGAATCAGGCTCTCTTGAATGTGGCATCAGCTCTCAAGGCTTCAAAAAATGAGATATTTGCCGCAAATAAGACCGATCTTGAAGAGGCACAGAAAGCTGACCTTGAGACTCCACTTATCAAAAGACTTAAGTTTAATGAAGATAAGCTCAATGATGTAGTATCAGGTATCGAAAGTCTGACAGGCCTTAATGACCCGGTCGGCAAGGTTACTTTGAGAACGACTTTAGACGACGGTCTTGAACTTACGCGTGTTACATGTCCTATTGGTGTAATCGGCGTAATCTTTGAGAGCAGACCTGATGCTTTGGTTCAGATCGCATCATTGTGCATAAAGAGCGGCAATGCCGTTTTCCTTAAGGGAGGATCGGAAGCTATAAATACCAATAAAGCTCTGGCTTCTGTTATCAGCAAGGCAGGTGTTGAAGCAGGACTTCCTGAAGGCTGGCTTAATCTCCTGACAACACGTTCAGAGATCGCCGACATGTTAAAGCTCGACGAATATATCGACCTCATTATTCCGAGGGGTTCCAATTCCTTCGTTCAGTACATAATGCAGAATACCAATATCGCCGTATTGGGCCATGCTGACGGTGTATGCCACACATATATCGACAAAGATGCAGATCCCTCAAAGGCTATAAAGGTTGCCATTGATGCAAAGACACAGTATGTATCGGTATGCAATGCCACGGAGACATTCCTTGTAAACGAGGCGTTGAAGGACACTTTGCTGCCTGAACTCGTAAAGGCACTGAAAGATGCCGGAGTTGAGCTATTCGGTGACGATTATGTATCTGAGACTTTCGGTCTTGCCAAGGTCTCAGAGTGGCACCATGAGTATCTTGCCATGAAGTGTTCAGTCAAGATCGTGAAGGATGTTGACGAAGCTATCGCTCATATCAATCACTACGGTTCAGGCCACACTGACGCTATAATCACGGAGAACAGTGAGACAGCTGACCGTTTCATGACTATGGTTGACTCCGGAAGCGTTCTCGTTAACTGCTCCACAAGATTTGCTGACGGCTTCCGCTACGGATTCGGTGCTGAGGTTGGTATCGCGACGTCAAAGATCCACGCAAGAGGACCTGTCGGACTCGAAGGACTTGTATCTTACAAGTACCGTCTTGTAGGCAACGGCGATATCGTCGGACCTTACTGTGACGGAACTAAGAAGTTTAAGCATATTCATCATGAGATTTAATTAAGGAAAGAGGCATTAATATGGTTGTATCCATCGCATCAGATCACGCAGGCTATGAATTGAGACAGAAAGTCAGAAAGCACCTTGAGGAAAAGGGCTTTGAGGTCCTTGATGGCGGCGCTCCGAACGGAACTGACTCTTATTCTTATGTGGATGCCGGAATCAAGGTTGCAGAAGATGTAACGAGCGGCAAGGCTGAGAGAGGAATCGCGATCTGCGGTACCGGAATCGGTATTTCTCTTGTTTGCAATAAATATAAGGGCATCAGATGCGCTCTTTGCACCAACGAGTTTATGGCAAAGATGTCCAGACAGCATAACGATGCGCAGATCCTTGCTTTCGGTGAGCGTGTTGTAGGTCTGGGTGTTGCTCTCGGTATGGTTGATGCCTTCTTTGAAGAGGAATTTGCAGGCGGCAGACATGCTGTGCGCGTTGACGGAATCAGGGAAATCGAAGAACGTCACTTCAAGTAATTTAAAATATTATTTAATTTTCGCAATAATAGCGTAAAATGTCTGTAATAACAGGAAGGGAGCTGGTGGATCAAAAATGACGATTTTATCGTTTATTCTGGCCGGCACATGGTTTACGGAGTTCTGGGCTGCCTTTGTAGAACAGCTTACTGAAAGACTGTTTGGTCATAAGAATATCGGAGAAGAGATAAGCGAAGCCATTATGCAGGTGCAGATGAGCTTTTCTGCCGGCAATAAATCGCTCATCATTACCGATGCCATCATAGTAACCTGGATCGCTGTTGTTATTATGCTGATCATTGTCGCTGTTTTGCTGGGTAAACCTTCAAAGGACCATAAGCTCACCAAGGGTCAGACGATCCTTGTTTCCTTGACAGAGCTTGTTATCAGCACTGCCATGGGCTTCGGAATGAACCGTAAGCAGGCAGAAGAAGTTGCTCCGATGGTCATGACTTTCGGTCTTGTGCTCGTAGCTTGTAATTCCATCTCATATTTTCATCTCCCGCCTCCGGCGAAGAACGTTGCATTCCCTGTAGGATGCGCTATTGTTGCGATCGTTTATGTAATCTTCATGACGTTCAAGTTTATCGGAGTTAAGGGGTTTTGGATCTCACTTACACAGCCCGTAGCTATCATGCTTCCGTTCAGGCTTTTGGACTATGTTATTAAGCCTTTGTCTCTTGCATTGAGACTTTTCGGTAACGTTTTTGCGGCATTTGTATTCATGGAGTTCTTGTCTATTTCCTTACCGGTAATCGTGCCGGGTATTGTAGGTCTCTGGTTCGACATCATCGACGGAGTTATCCAGGCTGTAGTATTTGCTTACCTGACAATGTCTTACATCGGTGAGAACCTTGAAACTTACAATGAGTACATAGAACACCCTGAAGAACATCAGAAAAAGAAGAAAGCCAAGAAGAGCAAGAAATCTGAAGCTGTAGCAGCTTAATACGGAATTCAAACAGATAATATTTTAGGAGGCCAAATATATGACTAACATTCTTATCGCAGCATTACCTATCATAGCTGCACTTGAGACTAAGGGAATCGCAGCAATTTCAGCAGCGATTGCTATCTCTTGTGGTGCTATCGGATCTACTGCAGCCATGGGTAAGGCGACAAGTTCAGCTCTTGAAGCAGGCGCAAGACAGCCTGAGATCATCTCAAAGCTTCAGACACTGCTCCTTATCGCTATCGTATTCATGGAGTCAATCGGAATCTATGCACTCGTTGTCGCATTCCTTTTGATCTTTACAGTAGGCTGATCAGAAAGATTTCCGAGAGTTAATGGAGCTAAACAGTATGTCATATTTACCGGAGCTGTTATTTGAGGCAGGAGAGTCCAATCTCTTTTCGCCCGATCAGTTTGCAGGATACGCTGTAACTGCCGTTATCACGATATTCAATATCTTATTGGTATTCGTGGTTTTCAGACTGTTCGCGTATAAGAAGATCCTTAAGCTTATTCATTCACGCCAGGAAGCGCTTGACGCGGAGCTCGATGCCGCTAAAAAGGCCAGGGAAGAAGCACAGGCAATCGTTGATTCTTCCAAAGAGACTATCGATGACGCAAAGCGAAAAGGCTCTGCGATCATGGAAGAAGCCAAGGCAAATGCCGAGAAGCAGAGCAAGGCTGTTATCGATCAGGCAAACGAAGAGGCTCAGCAGATCATCGAGAGAGCTGAAGAAGATGCTGCAAGAATGAAGCATAACGCCTTCGAGACAATGAAGGACGATATTGCAGACCTGTCAGTTCAGATTGCAGGCCACATCATAGGCGATGCAATCTCAAAAGAAGAACTTCAGAAATCTGCTTCCAAGCACACTGAAGAGATCCTCAACCAAGAGGTAGCAAAGAGTGAGTAATAACGCAGCTGACAATATGGAAAACAAGCAGCCCAATAAGGGAAGGCTCAAAGGACCTTCTCTCCGTATTGAGACTGCAGGTGATATCCCTGAGGAAAAGCTTGTCAGGGTAGCTGCCAAGTTTGCCGAAGTAAACGAGATCGAAGAGTACCGTCTCTCAATTGAACAGAGAGATGATCTCATCGGCGGTTTCATTGTTTACTATCAGGGAAGCCGTTACGACTATTCGATCAAGGGACAGCTCAGCAGAGTCGGTTCCTTCATCAAGCGTACAAGATCTTTCGATGCTTTGGATGAAGACAGCGAAGCATCCAGAAAGGCTCTTTCCAAGGAAGAATTCCCTGTTACCAAGATCAAAGAAGATCTTGAGAAGGCTTTAGAGCAGTTCCCGGAATCCCATAATCTCAGTATTGATAACATTGAGCTTACCGAGCTTACGGATTCACAGCTCGATAAGCGTGTACAGGATGCCTTCCTTTTCCAGGAACATAAAGACGAGATCGGTAAGGTCGCCTCTATTTCAGACGGTGTAGCATCTGTTACAGGCCTTCGTAACTGTATGCTCAACGAGCTTATCTATTTCGCATCCGGAGCTACCGGTATTGCCATGAACCTTGAAAAGACCAAGGTCGGCGTAGTTCTCCTTACAGGTGAAGATACCGTTGTAGAGAGCATGAGCTGTAAGCGTACCATGACCACATGTTCCGTTCCTGTCGGTATGGGACTTTTGGGAAGAGTAGTAGATGCCCTGGGCCATCCTATCGACGGCAAGGGTGTCATCAGATATACGGAAGAGCGTCCTGTCGAGTCGCCCGCTCCTTTGATCATTGAAAGAGCACCAGTCGATACTCCGCTTTTCACGGGTATCACTGCCATCGATGCCCTTACTCCTATCGGAAGAGGACAGAGAGAGCTCATCATTGGTGACCGTCAGACAGGTAAGACATCCATCGCTCTTGATGCGATCATCAACCAGAAGAATGAGAATGTCATCTGCGTCTATGTCTCAATAGGCCAGAAGATGTCCAATATTGTTTCCACAGCCGGCCTTCTCGAAAAGCACGGCGCTATGGACTATACGGTTATAGTTGCTGCTTCAGCTTCAGATTCAGCAGCAATGCAGTATATCGCTCCGTTCTCGGCCTGTGCTATCGCCGAGAAGTTCATGTACGATTACCATAAGGATGTGCTCATCGTTTACGATGACTTATCCAAGCATGCTCAGGCATACAGAGCAATTTCACTGCTCCTTCGAAGACCTCCGGGAAGAGAAGCTTATCCGGGTGATGTTTTCTATCTGCATTCAAGATTATTGGAGAGAGCTGCCAAACTGTCTGACGAGTTGGGCGGAGGTTCTATTACTGCACTCCCGATCGTAGAGACACAGGGTAACGACATCTCGGCTTATATTCCGACCAATGTAATTTCCATTACAGACGGTCAGATCTATCTTTCACCTGAATTGTTCTTCTCGGGCCAGAGACCTGCCGTCAACGTCGGTCTTTCTGTATCCCGTGTAGGCGGTGCCGCACAGACAAAGGCTGTTAAGAAGGTTGCCGGACCTTTGAGAATCTCTCTGGCCCAGGCACGTGAGATGGCTTCTTTCTCGCAGTTCGGTTCGGATCTTGATGAGAATACCCAGCTCCAGATCAAGAGAGGTACGGTCCTTAACGAAGTATTGAAGCAGGAGAGATTTGCTCCGCATACAATGGCTTCCGAAGTCATTGTCCTGTATTGTGCAACGACTGATAAGTTTAATTTCCTTGCCACAGAGGATATTACGGAATTCTATATGGATCTTTTGAGCAGTATCAAGATCCACCATCCGAATATCTTCGAAGAGATCACAGACGGTAAGGAAATAAACGATGAGATCAAGTCCGAGATCGATTCGGCATATGAGGAGTTCAAGGTGGAATTCCTTGCCGAACACGAGGAGTACGCTGAGGAAGACTGATCTTATGGAGAGCTTTTCCGCAATCAAGAAAAGAATGAAGAGCGTCAATGACATTAGTCAGATGACTAATGCCATGCAACTTGTTTCGAGCGCAAAAATGCGCCGTTCCCAGCTTCTTCATGAATCGATGTATCCGTTTTTCCTTTTCTGCGTTGAGAGTATGCAGGAGATGATCAGAAACAACGAGCATCTCGATAATCCGTTCTTTGTCCTTGATCAGAAAAACGAAGGTGATACCTGGAAGATTGGATACTATGTTCTTTCGGGTGACCAGGGTCTTGCCGGTGCATACAACAATAACATGGTAAAGATCACAGAAGAGCATATAAGACAGAAGGTCATGGAAAATACCCAGAAGAATATGTCTACGACTTTCGAGCTCAACGTATTCGGACGTCTTGCCAGAGAAAAGCTTGAAAGACTTGGATATAACGTCAATTCAGACTTCTCGTTCCCGATCTCAGAGCCGACTTACTACGATGCAAGACAGGTTAGTGCCATCATGAGGCACCGTTTCCTGAAAGATGATTTCGACTTGGTATATCTTCTTTATACGCGTATGGAGTCTTCAGTAAAAATGGAACCTGTTGCATTGAGACTTCTCCCTGTAGATACGAAGTCTATTTCAATGATCCTGCCTAAAGACCTGAACGATGCAGGTATGGCTATGCAGAAAGGTGACGATCTTGAATACTTCCCGGATTCTGATGCGGTATTCAATTACCTTATCGATTCTTATACTAATGCAATGGTTTACGGCGCTATGGTGGATGCTTTCGCAAGTGAGCAGACAGCTAGACTTACTGCAATGGAGAATGCTACCGATAACGCAGAAGAAATGATGAAAAAGCTTGAGCTCATGAGCAACCGTGCCCGTCAGGCAAAGATCACGACGGAGCTGACCGAGATCGTCAACGGTGCGCAGCAGGCTGATAAGATGTGAGGATAAAGATATGGCATACGGCAAAGTAGTACAGATTATAGGACCTGTCGTTGACTGCGAATTTGCAAAAGGCGAGATTCCGAAGATCAACGAAGCTATAAGGATCATGAGAGCTGTTCCCACAGTATCTACAGATGAAGAAGTTCTTCCCGCAGAGCAGGAACTCGTAAAGAGCGATAACGATGTCTATGTCGAAGTACTCCAGCAAAGAGGAAGCGGTATCGTAAGATGCGTATCTTTTAATGCAACAGAAGGCCTTAAGAGAGGCCTTGTATGTGAGTCTCTCGGATCTTCAATCAAAGTTCCCGTAGGTGAGAAAATAACCGGACGTCTTTTCGATGCCATCGGTCACCCGATCGATAATCAGGGCGATGTACAAAGTGATGCCATGTGGCCTATCCACAGACATGCGCCTTCATTTACCGATCAGTATCCTGCAGAGACAATGCTCGAGACAGGTATCAAGGTTATTGACCTTCTCGTGCCTTTCTCAAGGGGCGGTAAGATTGGTCTGTTCGGAGGTGCCGGTGTAGGTAAGACTGTCCTTATCCTCGAGCTTATCCGTAACATTGCAAGTGAGCATGGCGGTTATTCTGTATTTACCGGTGTCGGCGAGCGTTCCCGTGAAGGTAATGACCTCTGGAACGAGATGAGACAGTCCGGCGTTCTTGATAAGACGATAATGGTATTCGGTCAGATGAACGAGACTTCGGGTGCAAGAATGAGAGCTCCTCTTACAGGTCTTACGATGGCTGAATATCTTAGAGATGAAAAGCACAAGGATGTATTGTTGTTCATTGATAACATCTACAGATTCGTTCAGGCAGGTTCGGAAGTTTCAGCTCTCCTGGGACGTATTCCTTCAGCCGTAGGTTATCAGCCGACGCTTGCCGGAGAAGTAGGTGAACTTCAGGAAAGAATCACATCCACACGTAACGGTTCGATCACCTCGATCCAGGCCGTTTACGTTCCTGCAGACGATATCACGGACCCTGCACCTGCGACGACATTTGCGCATCTCGACGCAAACATCGTTCTTTCCCGTGCGGTAGTTGAGCTCGGTATCTATCCGGCTGTCGATCCGCTTGAATCTTCTTCAAGAGTTCTTACTGAAGAAGTAGTAGGAGCCGAACACTATCACGTTGCACGTAAAGTCCAGGAGATGCTCCAGCGCTATAAGGAACTCCAGGACATCATCGCAATCCTCGGTATGGAGGAGCTTTCCGAGAAAGACAGGATCATGGTATCCCGTGCCCGTAAAGTTCAGAGATATCTGTCCCAGCCGTTCTTCGTAACAGCTGATTCCACGGGCTTTTCTCCCAGATATGTTCCCGTTCAGGAGACTGTAAAAGCCTTTGGTGAACTTATCTCCGGTTCTTTGGATCACATTCCTGAGCAGTGCTTCTTCATGAAGGGCGGTCTCGATGACATCATCAAGGCATATAAGGAAACAACGCCTTAATTAACGACATATGGCTGAACACGCAACTCACAAGATCAACCTTCTTATCATTACCCCTTATGAAGATTTCTTCGAGGGTATGGTTGACAGTGTCAGGATTCCGACAAGTGACGGCGAGTTCGGTTTTATGGCCGGTCATTCGCCTTTTGTAGCAGCTTTGGAACCCGGAGCTTGTGTTCTTACAACAGGCGGTGAGACAAAATACTGCATGCTCTCCGAAGGCTATTGTGAGATCAACGGTATGCTCGCACTTATTGTCTGCAACTCAGCCGAGTGGCCTGAAGACATTAGGCTCAGAAGAATAATCAACGCTTACAAAGCTGCGATCGAAGAGATAAAGACCCATCAGGACAAGAACGGCAGACCGGTATTTTCTGAAGACAGTGTTGCAAAAGGAAAGCGTGCTCTTGCAAGAATGCGTTTTATCGAGCGTTACGGTACTGACCAGCAGAGAGAAAGACTTGCCGACTATAAAAAGAGCGATTTCCCTGACGGAAAGATTCCGAGACTTCAGTAATTGTAAGGAAACCGAGCCAAAAGAAAAAGGCTCTGGGCCCTCCGCTATCCAGCAGTGGGTCGAGCCTTATCTTATCTAGATAATATCACTTGGAAATGAAAAATCAATGTGATTTTTTGTAAGATAGAAGAGTACAATCTTTTCTTATTATGTATAGTTTTTTAAGCTGGGAATTTAACTTAAATTCCAGTTCAAGTTTATGAATGCTTTTTGCTTCAGCCAACTTAGTATTTCTTAGGTCAAATATGATATTTTGAGATTGCTTAATTGCTTTGCGTATATTGTTTTCTATGGTTCTTTTGCTTTCACCTATAGGACATTTGATTTCCCATTCAATACCATCCATTATAATGTCAGGAGTATGTTGTTTTGGTATTGCACTTGGATGTATAAAAACTATATTTTTACCTAAATTAGCGAAATATTTGGCTGTTTCAAATTCAGTTTTTTCCGGTGGTGAGTTTAGTTGAGATATATCTATTGTCCCAATCGTATTCATGTACTAGCAGCTGAATCTGAATTCAAGTTCTCCAAATGTTATCTTTTGTCCTGATTTGATCTCATAAGTTTTTCCGTTATCAACCGGAGAGTCTTCAATATATGTTTTGCCTGTGCCCTTGGAAGGCACTAAATAGAATGATCCTTCTTTTTGTTTTATTACTGCATGAAGAGGAGCTATCTCCGGTCTGTCCAGTACGATGTCAGACAGGAAACAGTCTGAACCGATATATGTTTCGTCAAGATAGATCGAGTATTTTGAATTAACCCCTTTGCTGTCTGAGATAAGAGATAAATACCCGGAAACAATCGGATTGAAATGTTTTGCTTCTGATGAAATGCTGTCAGGCTTTTGAAAAGATCCTGAGACAGTCCGTTCATTTCCCCGTTCTGAGGAATTGTTCTTAACTGCGTCTGTATTGCCTGAAAAAAGGATCGAGCTTCGCTGTCTGGATTTTTCTTCCGATTTGGCTTTTCTGTTGTTATCCTCCAACTTCTTTTGTTTGAGAAATGTCATTGCAAGTATCAGTGCGGAAAGAAAAGAGAACAGAAAGCAGGGAAGAAGCATTCCTTTGATCAGAAGAGCAAAAGAAAGGAACGATGAAAAAACTGATACGATAAGATCCTTTTCCGATTTAGTCAGGTCTTTTATTCCGTGCGGAAACTTTCTTCTGTATTTATTTGCATCAGGTACCGCAGGGTCTGAAGGCGGCATATTACCATCTGATTCTCTGATGATGTCAGCGATCTTAAGGAACATATTCTCGTTGTTTTCCCTTACGCTGAATACCAGGGCATTTGCCTCGTCTTCTGTGATGATGCTCTTGAAGAAATTACAGTTAAGGAGTTTTTCAAATCTATCCGCATCAATTGAAGACAGGCATAATTCATCAGGCCTGCTCTTAAGCGGAAGACAGCATATCTTTATGGTAATTCCATCCGGATCGGTAAAGATCATTTCAGGATCCAATACGATACATGAAGGCGATACGAGATTATCCAGAAGCTTTATAAAGGAATAAAAAAGGTCCCCTGCGGTTTTTCTTCTCAGGCTGATGCTCTTGAGGTCTTTCCTGCGTATGAATCTGTTTTTGTCCGGAGATAATACGGAAAACTCCGGGTCTGATATCTGAACATATCCTGAGAATTCAAAGTAACATATAATACCTGATCCAACAGTATCTATGTTGGGAGTAAGATAGAAGTCTGCTTTGTTTCCGGCAATTACCTCTTCGGCGTAAGTGCATAATCTATCCGGATCTTCAAGCTTCTCGATCGCGTAATATCCGTAGGGTCCCTTTTTTATCTGCATATCATTGTTCCTTTAGTAAGCAACTCAAAAACTGAATAATATAATCTGTCAGAAAGCAGAAGCTATCTTGGAATCGTCAAAACAGAAATCCATGACTTTTTCTCCGTACTCCGTAAGTCCCGCTCTGAATAAAAGGGCGAGTGCGACGAGGACGGCGATGATGATAACTATCTCAACGGTTCCCATGCCTTTCCTGTTTTTCCGTTTTGTTGTTTTTCTCATTGTCGTTTCCTCCTTTATATGCCGAGAGAGATAATTGCGGGTGTCATTGCGACCATAAGGACACTTATAAAATCAAGTGTCATTGGTATGATCATTCCCAAAGCTTCACGTTCCTGTCTTTTGCGTGATGCGTTCCTGCAAAGGTTCCAGCAGGCCTGGGACTGAAGGTTCAGCATATTCAGCACTTCAGAAGAACCAAGCCTGCCATACCTTGCGATAAGGAGAAGCGCTGCCTGTGCTTCGGGTATCTGTATCCTTAAAGAAAATTTCTCTACTGCATCTGAAGCCGGAATCCCGCTGAGGATCATGGCTCTCAGATTCTTTATCTCAAGAGACAGACTCCTGTTCTCCTCAAAAGCTTTCGAACAGATGGTAATTGCTTTCGGGAGCTGCATTCCTGATTCGAGAAGTGTCGATATCAGGCACAGAAACAGCGGTATGTCACTCATGAGATCCTCTCTTTTGCGCTCGACGTCTGTTTTGATCTCACATCCGCCCAGTAATACAATTGCGGCCGTAAATACGAGCGAAAAGAGAGGATTCTTGTGTAGAGTGATGAGGATCGCTGTTGCTATTAGGCAAGAGACAGATCCGGTGATCAGCTGTTTTTTGAGATACTGTTCGTAGGTGTAATCGGGATTGACCGAAAGTTCATTGAACAGTTCGTGACGGGCAGTTATAAAACTTGCAGGGAAGATCTTCCTGACAAGTTTTGTCAGAGGAGTTCCGGGCATTTTCCCTCCCGGACTGATGCTGACAGCAAGTTCTGATTTATAAGCTTTTCTTCCTTGTTCATGAGACATGTATTTAAGAAGCATTGCACAGGCTATAGTGCATATGCCGAATGCAGCGGCAAGGATGAAAGATCCGGTTCTGGTATTCCTTGCCATATCAAGATATTCATGACTCATATAGTTGAGTGCAAATGTAACTCCGAAAGGCATGGCGCACAGGATTGCGGCTTCGGCATTCTTGCCTGCATTTGATGCAGCGATCTCTCCCTGTACGGCATTCAGTTCCGAGAGCATCTGACAGGAACTTCTTAATATCGATAAACTGTTGTTGCCGATCTCACCTGATATAGCAAGAGCATGAAAAACAGGTACAGTCTCAGGGAAACCTATCTGCTGCGCAAAAGTATTAAGTGAGTCCTCAAGACTTACATGGAGCTTTAAGTTGTTCTCGAGATTGATCAGAGGCTTTAAGAGCATGGAACGTTTTCCGAATGTTTTCTCGATAACAGGTCTTATAAGAAGCAGTGATTTTTCTATCGAGTAACCGCCCGATACACTTGTGCAGAGGACCTGAAGCAGTACGAGAAGCTGGGTCCTCATATGCCTGTAGTTATTTGAATAGATCTTCTTCATGGCTTCTTTCCAAGGAAAAATGCTGAGTAAAATTGCAAGTATCAGCCTTATGAATTCCGGGCCTATAAACAATCCTGATGCAAAATAAACGACAGCGACAAACATGGGATATACCCAGATATTCTTTGCAAGGAAAACAGGGAAGGAGTGACTCTTTTTATGCTCGGTATGCCATAGCGTTCCTGATGTCTTCAATGTCTGCGATACGTTCAAGTCCGTCACCTCCTTTATTCTTATATAGTGTCTTAAGTCTGTATTCGTGATCTGCGGGTGGCATGACTTCGCAGATCTCATCTATATATCTTTTGCCTTCACGGCTTCTCATGATGTGGATCACGATATTAATTCCCATTGATACCTGGGTTAAGATCGCATCGTAAGGAAGGCTTGAACCTGACATTATCATGGCGGTGAGCCTTTCCATCATTTCAAAGCAAGAGTTGCTGTGGCCCGTGCTCATCGAACCGGGATGTCCGCTCGTAAGGCAGGACAGGAGATCAGAGCTCTCTTTGCCTCTTACTTCACCGACGATTATCCTGTCCGGGCGCATTCTCAGAGATGCCCTGATCATCATTCCTATATTCACTTCACCGGTTCCGTCAGGTCCGGGAAGCCTTGCCTCCATGCGCACAAGATTCTCGATGCCCTGCAGATTGAGTTCGGCCGAATCCTCGATCGTAACAATGCGCTCGTCCTTTGGAATGAAGTTGCTTAGACAGTTCAGGAAAGTCGTTTTGCCTGAACCTGTGCCGCCACAAATGAATATGGTCCTTTTATTGCGAACGCACTCTGCCAGAAACCTGGCAGCTTCCTCGCTTATGAATTCCTGTCTTATAAGTGTAACGATGTCGTGAGTGATGCCTGTGAACTTTCTGATAGTGACAGTCGTCTCCCGGGATATCGGAGGAAGCACCGCGTTAGCTCTTGAACCGTCAGGAAGTCTTAAGTCTGCTATAGGATTTGCTTCGTTAAGAGGTCTGTTCTGGTTTGCGAAAAAGCAGGATATACATGTCTTAAGAGATTCCTCGTCTCTGAAAGTAAGATCTGATCTGTAAAGTCTTCCGCCTCGTTCATAGAAGATCTTATAAGGACCGTTGACCATTATCTCTGTTATTGAAGGATCTTCCATCAGAGGTTCGATCACATCCAGACGCCTTAAGGAATTGAATACAGATTTCGCCATCTCTCGCTTCTGATCAAGGTTCATCCTGAAAGATGTGTTCTCTGAAATGACGTCGGAAATTATCTCCCTGAGTTTTTCATCGGAAGGATCAGTCTCACCGGAAATCGCATTAAGAACGCAGTAAGTAATCTGCTCTTTGATTTCTTCTGTATTTGTCCTGACAGGTGTCATACAGCCATACCTCTATCAGTGAATGAATCATCTGCGTTTCCTTTAGTTGTGAAGTCTTCCTCATAACAGACAGATACACATTCTTTGCCGAGGACCTTAGTCAGTTGTGATATAAGGTCTTTGGCTCCGATATCCTCTCCGGCATTTCTGGCAGGGAGAAGGATGTACACCCTGTCGCATCCTGAAAGCAGGTCCGGAAGATCTTTTGTCCTGAAGCCTTCGATAACTGAGATCACATTGACAAATCTTATGTTTGAATGTGCAAGGTCAGATGCAAGATGCATAAGGGTTAAAGACCGCTCTATACCAAGATCGTAAACGTCATCGTTATTCTTGCAGCTGCCGGGAGTGAGAAATCCCGAATCATCCATATTGCAGTATTTAAGGATATCTTCAGGAACAAATCGCCTGGATCTGCAGTCCTGAAGAAGAGCCGTCATGTTTGAACCTGATGACCTGTTCCACAAGGATCTTATTCTTGTCGTGAAATCAAGCCTGATATTAAAGTCGGCTCCTTTCAGCTCATTTTCAAGATCTGATACGAACCTGTCTCTTACATCAGAGTAGACGAACGGAATGACGGCGGTGTGTGTTCCTGTGGCCGGTTGGTTGATAATGGGTGCGTCTTCTGAGGGTAAAAGAAGTTGTATAAGTCTGGAACAGTCTATTATTCCGCCGTCATCCGTTAGCCTTAAAGCTGAGGCCTGCAAATGAGAAATGTCTTCTTCTTTTATGTTTGAGGGATCGTAGATGACACGTTCATATTCGCTGAATATGTCTTCTGAATCCTGATCTTTCAGATAAGGGTTAACAATATATGCATCCGGGTAGAATTCACCCAGCCTTCTTTTGAGAAGTGAATAAATGTAGCAGTCGGTCTCATATATCCTGATGGTAAATGCCATAGTGTGTACCCTCACTTCCGTTTGTTGATCTTAAACGGATTGTAAGACCAAACAGCTTGGAAAAAACCGACAAATACCGACAAAAACCGACAAGGGAAAGGTTTAAAAACTGAGCTTTTAGGGGGGTAATAGATAAATTAATATTATTAACAAATCGGCCTTCACGAATCATTTTCGAAAACTTTTTCGTGACTTAATGGTCAAATACAAAAAGAGCGATTGACAAAGAAGAGTCGTATAAGTAAAATCAAGCCACAACAATTTAAGTTCATTGCTTATCAAGAGTGACTCGAGGGACCGGCCCGTTATAAGAGTCCGGCAACCGCGGAAAGCAGCGGTGCCAATTCCGGCAGGGAAACCTGAAAGATGAGGATCGTTTATATAAAGCGTCGGCCTTCTCCTTTCGGGGGAAGGTTTTTCTTTTACCAGGCATTGAACGGAAAGGAAAGAAAATGAGAAACAAAAAAGGAAACTGGCTGTTCACTTCTGAATCAGTTACTGAGGGACATCCCGACAAGATCTGTGACCAGATCTCAGACAGCGTGCTTGACGCTATCCTGGAGCAGGATCCAACGGCACGTGTTGCATGCGAGACATGCACTACAACAGGAATGGTGCTCGTTATGGGTGAGATCTCCACATCCGCTTATGTTGACATTCCTTCTATCGTCAGGAATACAGTAAAGGAGATCGGTTATAACTCAAGCGAGATGGGTTTTGACAGCCGTTCTTGCGCTGTACTCACTTCGATCGATGAGCAGTCTCCTGATATTGCAATGGGTGTTAACGAGTCATACGAGGCACGTCACGGCGGCGAGAAGGAACTCGACACCGGTGCCGGCGACCAGGGTATGATGTTCGGTTATGCCAATGATGACACACCCGAGCTTATGCCTATGCCTATCTCACTTGCACACAAGCTTACGATCAAGCTTACGGAAGTACGCAAGAACGGTGCTGATTTCTTAAGACCTGACGGCAAGTCACAGGTTACGGTCGAGTATGAGAATGACAAGGTTAAGAGGATCGATGCCGTTGTTATCTCAACACAGCACAGTGCAGATGTAACTCTTGAGTATCTTGAAGAATTCATCAAAGAGAATGTTATCAAGGCAGTTATTCCTGCTGATCTTATGGATGAGAATACTAAGATCTACATCAATCCTACAGGCAGATTCGTCGTAGGCGGACCTCAGGGTGACTCAGGTCTTACGGGAAGAAAGATCATTGTTGATACTTACGGCGGATTCGCACGTCACGGCGGCGGATGCTTCTCCGGTAAGGATCCTACGAAGGTTGACCGTTCCGCATGCTATATGATGCGTTATATCGCAAAGAACATTGTCGCATCAGGCCTTGCTTCCGAGTGTGAGGTTCAGGTAGCTTACGCGATAGGTGTTGCTAAGCCGGTATCTGTAATGGTGGATACTTTCGGTACAGGCAAGATCGAAGACAGCAAGATCACCGAGATCGTTGACAAGGTCTTTGACTTAAGACCTGCTGCCATCATCAGAGATCTTGATCTCAGAAGACCTATCTATGCGAAAACAGCAAGTTACGGCCACTTCGGAAGAACTGATATCGATCTTCCCTGGGAGAAGACAGATAAGGCTGAAGAGATAAAGAAACTCGCAGGAATCTGAAAACCCGATAATAGGACAATTTAGTCTTAAACGCCTGGTTAAAGTCTCATCTTTGACCGGGCTTATTGTTTTGCACGATTTTTATTGTTAGCATTTTGAGAAGATTACGAAAAGAAGAGAAGACATGGGAAAAGAGCCGAAAGACAATAAGAGATTTACATTGTCGGTCGATGATATCGGCAGTGATATTGAAGATGCAAAGGTTACGTGCATCAAGGTCTTCTGCCCGAGGAAGGCCAATAATTTCGTGTCTTTTCTCTGTGACGGAAGATTTACCGTGGCCGGCAAATCCAAAGTCGATGTTGTCGAGGGAGGAACCTACATTATCTCGGGTAAGGTTACCGAATGGAACAACAGACCCCAGGTCACATTAAAGAATATAAGTGTTGACGAAGAAGCAGGCGATACGCTTCTTATTGCATCTTTTCTGGCTGATAACATCACGGGACTGGGCAAGACCACCTCTGAAGCTCTGGCAGAAAGATTCGGAAGGGATATCCTGAAGGTAATGATTGAGACTCCGGAACTCGCATCTTCTGAAGTAAGCGGCCTTTCGCAGGCCAGAGCTATGGCTATTTGCGATCAGCTGACACAGGAATACGAGTTCTTTGACCAGGGCCTTGAAGCCAAGCTGATGGGCTTTTCGCAGGCTCAGATCAAGATACTTAAGAATCTCGACAGACTTGACTGTGAGGATATAAGGAAGACTCCTTATTCTCTCATGGGACATGGTATTGCAGGCTTTGAACTTCTTGACAGGATCGCTTTGGGTGAGGGTGTATCCAATGTAGCACCCGAGAGGATCGCTGCTGCACTTTATCAGGCCTGTATGTATCTTCATGAGGATTCCAAGTCTACGGCGCTCATGCCGCAGGATGTGAGAAAGAGAGCGCTTGAATATGTGAATACACACGAGCCCAAGATCACATCCGAAGAGTTCTCGAAAGTGTTCAGGGAAGGTTGTTCGCTTGCAATAGAAGACAAGAAGATCGCCGTCTATAAATATGATTCCGGCAAATGTGCCGTATGTGATGTGGAAGATCCTGATGCAAGATTTGCCACTATGAGCTATTTCGCATCGGACCTTGCGATCGAAAGACGCATCAATCAGATGCTTAAGACAAAGACAGTTCCGCCGCCGAGAGACGAGAGCGACAGGATAATGACGGAAGTCGCATCAGATCTCGGTATAATTCCGGACACCTCACAGCTTGATGCTCTTTATCTTTGTATGTACAGCCCGATCAGTGTTATTACGGGTGGTCCCGGCACTGGCAAGACTACGATAATGGGTGTTCTCGGAGAATACTTCAGAAGAAGTAAGATCTCCTGTGTATTTGCCGCGCCGACCGGAAGAGCTGCCAAGAAGCTTTCCGAAGCGTGCGGAAGCGAAGCATCCACTATTCACAGACTTCTCGGTGTAAGAAGGACTATCAATACGGATGATGACGAACTCCTTCCTGATGACAGGGCGGGACAGTATAACAGCCTTCTTTTTGCGCACGGGAAAGATAACCCGATCATATGCAGGGTCATAGTTATAGATGAGATGTCGATGGTCGATACAATGCTGTTCAGACATCTCCTTGATGCTACTGATAAAGGCACGTCGATAATATTAGTCGGAGACCCTGACCAGCTTCCGTCTGTCGGATGCGGAGATGTCTTAAGAGATCTGCTGTCCTGCAAGTCCATCCCTGCAATAAGACTTGATGCTCTGCACAGACAATCAGATGACGGCACTATCGCTTCGAATGCAAATCTTATCTTAAACGGCGAAGAGCCGAAAGGCATCGGAAGTGACTTTGAGATCATCAGCTGCAAGAGTGAAGAAGAGGCTCAGGAGACGATAGCAAGACTTGTTATAGAGCATAAGGATGAAGACCTGATATGTCTTACTCCAACCAAGAATGAGAATGTTGCTTTGGGTACGGTTCAGCTCAATAAACTGATACAGGCATTGGAAGTAAAAGACGATCTAAAAGTTCTGAAAAGAGGACAAAGCCTCGTCCTTCATGTAGGTGATAAGGTAATGCAGAATAAGAACGATTACTCGACAGAGTGGATCGATCCCGTGACAGGCGAAGTCCTTCAGGGAATATTCAACGGCGAACTCGGAGTAATAAGTGACATAGATCCCCTGAAAGGAAGCATTACAATTACCTTCGATGAAGGAAAAACAGCCGAGTATAAGGGCAAGCTCCTGGATAACATCGACCTTGCTTATGCAGTAACTGTCCATAAGTCACAGGGTTGTGAGTTCGACCGGGTAATAATTGCTCTCGGCAAGATGAATGCTCTTTTATATAAACGCAGTTTGCTCTACACGGCTGTCACCAGAGGCAGGATGAACGTTACAATTGTCGAATGCGAAGGCGTACTTGGAAAGTTTCTGAGGGCACCCAAAGGCGAAGTAAGGGAGACGTGTCTTAAAGATCTTCTGAGAACTGTCGATTACCGCAGAGATAACTTATGAGTATGATCCGCGGTAATGATGTCAGAATAATCATTTCCCAAGCGGTAAGAGAAACAATTACAGGGGCGGTGGATCTTATCCTTCCGTTCAGATGTGCGATTTGCGGCAAAGTGTCTGATACAGAGGAAAGATCCGGAGGATACTGCAGATTATATAAAGAACTCTACGGAACATTTCCTAAGCTGCATCTGTGCGGAAAGTGCCTGTCGTCCCTTAGCAGCCGTGAAGAGACCGAAAGATGGCATTACTGCCTTTCGAATCCTGTAGAGAATGACCCTCATCCGGAGCTTCCGCTATATCTTCCTTTTCCATACAAAGGAATAATCGAACGGGCAATGCCGAGAATAAAGTTCGGAAGACAGATTGAACTTGCCAGGTTCTTCGGCTCGGTTTTGGGGACATTATTGTGCGGGGAAGATTTGAAGGCGGACCTTATAGTTCCTGTTCCTCTTTCTTCCGAAAGATTTGAGGAAAGAGGATTCAACCAGGCATCAGAGATCGCATATCCGGTCTCAAAGCTTTGCAATATACCTTTTGCTGATGACTGTCTGATAAGACTGAAGGATACGGCAAGACAATCTGAGATGAAGGAAAACTCCGAAAGAGCCGCCAATGTTTCCGGCGCATTCGGAGTAAGCGGCAGTTGGGATGTCACCGGCATTACAGTAATAGTGGCTGATGATGTTGCAACAACCGGGTCCACACTTCATGAAGCAGCATTAGCCCTTTATAAGGCGGGTGCTTCTAAAGTCTTATGTATAGCTTTTGCGGGTAACAGGCAGGATAAGTACTGATATTCCTATGTCAGACTGCGCCGGCCATTCTCAAAATGGCTGATACGCAAATGTAGATGAAATCGATAATGACTGCGGCTGTAACAAGTGTGAGCCATACCTTCTTAACGCTGAACTTCCTGTTTTTGCGGAGTTCATCGTGGAGCGGGGTCGTGATGCTCTTAAAAAGAATGATCTTCTTCTTTGTAAGTCTTCCCACCGTGATCTTGATTATCGAGATTCCGCCGTCACAAAGGAAGGGGAGACCGACGATAAAGTACAGGAGCGGGATCCTGCAGTAGATCAGGAAAAAAGCGATAAAGAATCCCAAAGCTCTTGAGCCTGCATCGCCCATCAGCATTTTCGAAGGGTTGAAGTTGAATACGAGATAAGCAAGAAGTGCAGGAACAAAGATAACTGTAAGAAGGATCGCGTTATCGTCAAATAAAGATTTTGCAAGATAAGCCATAACAAATGTGGCGATAACGGAAACGATCGAAAGCGAGCCTGACAGACCGTCGATTCCGTCTGTTGCATTTGTTGCATTAATCGAAACAACGAAAAGGATCACTGCGAGGATATAGAAAAGAACAGGGTGGAGATCAAAGTATGTTCCCGTAATTGCTATATAAACGCGTGTTCCGAAGAAATGAACGCAGATAAATGCACCGGTCAGGGAAACAACGAAGTCAAGCGCACCCTTGATATATTCGTTCCAGGCATTCTTGGATCTGTCATCAAGCCAGCCTGTTACCATCTCGGCCAGGACGGCAAGAAGTCCGAAGCCCAATCCGGCAACAACGTTGCCGCTCTCGAAAATACCCTTGTCAGAGCTTACCGGATTGACCAAAAAGCATAAAACGGCTGAGATCACAAGGAAAACGAGCACAAAATAAAAACCTACACCGGTCGGTTTGCCGATGTTTACTTCCGATCCCTGTGCGTATTTACGGCCACGGTCGTGACCCAATATGATCTTCTCTCCCGGAAGGAGTTTGAGAAGTATAAGTGTAATGGCAAAGGCCGCGATACAGCCGATAGCCATTTTGTAGACCAAAATCATCTGAATTTACCCTCGCTCATAAGGTTTCTTCGCCAAAAGCATTATACAGTATGCCTATATAGATAAAAATTATTAAATAGTTCAATAAATGGGCTTAATTTGCTCGTCAGTATTGGGTAAATATGTTAACATATTCATTCGTAATAAGGAGAATACACCATGGATTACAAAGATTTGATCGCTACTAACTTAAGCAACTGCACAGGCCTTGAAAAGGCTCAGATAGAGGGACTCATCGAGATCCCGCCGAAGCTCGAGCTCGGTGATTTCGCATTTCCGTGCTTCGTTCTTGCGAAGACTCTTCACAAGGCTCCGCCCATGATCGCAAATGAGCTCAAGGATTCGCCTGAACTCGTAAAAGGTTTTGACGGTGCTGTCACAGTTGATGCGGCAGGTCCTTATATCAATTTCAGGATCGACAGAGGCATTCTCGCCAAAACAGTCGTATCTGAGATCATCTCTGAGGGCGATCAGTACGGCAACAGGAATATCGGTGAGGGCAAGAATGTCATTATCGAGTTCTCATCTCCTAATATTGCAAAGCCTTTCCATGTAGGTCATGCTTTCACGACTATTCTGGGTAATTCCCTTTCAAATATCTATTCAAGACTCGGTTATAACGTAATCAGGTTCAATCACCTTGGCGACTACGGCACACAGTTCGGCAAGCTCATTACCGCTTACAGGCTCTGGGGTGACGAGAAGGCCATGGAGGAGAACCCTATAGATGAACTTACCAGGATCTATGTTAAGTTCCACGATGAGTGCAAGGTAAGCCCTGAGGCAGAGAAGGAACTCGAAGATTCGGCAAGAGATAACTTCAGAAAGCTCGAAGAAGGCGAAGAAGAGGAAGTAGCTCTCTGGAAGCGTTTCAGGGATTTGAGCCTTGAGGTTTTCGAGAAGACATATAAGAGAATGGGCATCAAGTTCGATAACTACAACGGTGAGTCCTTCTATTCATCAAGGATCCCGGGTGTCGTTAAGATGCTTGAAGATAAGGGCCTTTTGGAAGAGAGCGAAGGCGCCAAGGTCGTAAAACTCGATGACGAAGGTCTTCCTCCGTGCCTTGTAGTTAAGAGCGACGGAACCACTATCTATGCTTCGAGAGATCTTGCCGCAGTCCTTTACAGACACGAGAAATTCAATTTCTACAAGAATATCTATGTCGTAGGACTTCCGCAGCAACTCCACTTCAAGCAGGTCTTCGCCGTGCTCAAGAAGGCCGGCTATGACTTTGCTGACGACTGCGTACATGTCGGCTTCGGTCTTTTGAAGTTCAAGCCTAAGAAGGATGAGAACGGAAATGAGGTTGCAGAGGCATTCTCAACACGTGCCGGCAACATCATCAAGCTCGATGACTTCCTTGATAAGGCAACAGAGAAGACAGCCGAGATCATCAGAAAGAACAGTGAACTCAGAGGCGGCGACATGACCGACGAGCAGATCGCTGAAGTATCCGAAGTTGTCGGTCTCGGTGCAGTTACATATACATATCTCAAGGCCGGAAGAGAGAAGGACATCTTCTTCGACTGGGATGACATGCTCGATTTCGAGGGCGATACAGCGCCATACCTCATCTACACATATGCAAGGATCAAGTCCATCTTGAGAAAGGCAGAAGACCAGGGCTTTACAGGCAACATTGATGCCGCCGACAAGCTCACTGCTGAAGATGAGTATGCTGTTATCAGAAGCCTTGCAGACTTCAAGGATGCGGTAGTTAAGGCTGCTGAGAGCTATGAGCCTTTCATGATCTCACGTCAGATCGCGCTCATCGCAAGAAATTTCAACCGTTTCTACAATAACTCGAGAATACTTAATGCGGATTCCGAAGAGATCAGAGATGCAAGACTCAAGCTCTGCGAGGCTGTTGCTGACTGCCTCAAGTCAGGACTTGATATGCTCGGAATCGGCGTAGTCGAGAAGATGTAAGAATTAGAAAGGTGATCTAATGGAGAATACAGCGAACAGCTCGGTACCGGATTTTAAGGAACTCAACTATACAAGACCGGACCTTGATAAGTTCACGGAGACCGTAAGAAACGTAAGACTCAGGCTCATGACCGCCAAGACCATCGAGGCAGCCGACGAGGCTCTGGGTGAGTACGAGATCGCCATCAGTTCATTTGATACGCAGTATGCTCTTTGTCAGATCCTTCATGATCTCGACACGTCAAACGAGTACTATAACACCGAGATGGAGTTTTTCGATGAGGCCGGCGCAAGAGTCCAGGAACTCTCGTCAGCCGTCCTGTCGGGACTTCTGACATGTCCATGTGCCGACAGTCTTAAGGCCAAGTACGGTCCCATGATCTTCCGCAAGGCCAAGAACCAGAGGGAGATAATCTCCAGCGAAGTAATCGACGATCTTACTGAGGAATCAAAGCTCGAGAACGAGTATTCCCAGAAGCAGTCTGAGGCAGAGATCCCTCTTGGCAAGAAGACTCTTAACTTAAGCCTTATCCAGCCTTATCTTCAGTCTACTGACAGGAAGGTAAGACGTGACGCTCACATCGCTCTGGACAAGTACTACATGTCCAGAAAAGAAGAGTACGACAGGATCTACGATGAGCTCGTAAAGACGAGAACTACCGCAGCACAGAAGCTCGGATACAACAATTTTACGGAACTCGGATATAAGCGCATGGAGCGCTACGATTACAACAGGGAAGATGTTGCCAAGTTCAGGGAGAACATCAAGAGATATATCGTGCCGCTCACGACACAGATAAGAAAGCTCCAGCAGGAAAGATTAGGCATTGACAAGCTCATGTTCCATGACCTTCCGTGCCTTTTCTCGGAGGGTAATCCTACACCTGTCGTAAGCAAGGATACATACGAAGAGGCAGCAGGCAAGTTCTTCAGGAACATGTTCGGCGCTACGCCCAGTTTCTTTGATATTCTTTCCGATCACGGATATACGGATCTTTTGTCCCGTCCCGTAAAGTCTACGGGCGGTTACTGCATGTATCTTGAAGATTACTGCATTCCTTTCATCTTCATGAACGGCAACGGTACGTTTGACGATGTCGCAACTGTCGTACATGAGGGAGGACACGCTTATGCTGCTCTTGCAGGTGCTGAGTCATCTCCTTTCGTAGAGTGCCTCTCACCGACGCTTGAGACATGCGAGATCCACTCCACATCTATGGAATACATGTCATATCCTTTCATGGATATCTTCTACGGCAAGCAGGCTGACCAGTACTGCGAGCTCCATATGACCGACGGACTTCTGTTCCTTCCTTACGGATGCATGGTCGACGAGTTCCAGCACATTGTTTACGACAATCCCAACATGACGCCTGATGAGCGCCACGAGATCTGGAAGTTGCTCGAACAGACATATCAGCCTTTCATAAACTACGATGAGAACGATACGCCTTTTCACGCAATGGGCGGCGCGTGGATGAAGAAAGATCACATCTTCACGACACCGTTCTATTACATTGACTATTGTCTTTCTCAGATATGCGCTCTTGAGCTCTGGGATGAGTCCAGAGCCGACCTTAAGGACGCTCTCGAAAAGTACAACACACTCTGCCAGCTCGGCGGAAGCGATACATTCCTGAACCTTATCAAGCGTGCAGGTATCGAATCCCCGTTCAATGTTGATGTAATCAAGCGCCTGGCATACAAGTGTGCTGATTTCCTTAATCTGTGAGGATAAGATGAAGCTTCCTGACAGTTTTGTAAATGAGATGAACGAATTCTTCACGCGTCACAATGAAGTGCCGCGTGATGGTTTTTATGAGAGCTTTGATAAGGTCCCGCTAAAAGGCGTCAGGTTCTCGCGCTCGAAAATATCCTGCAACGTGCAGGAAAAAGAATTCCTGGTCGACATGAACGAGGAGATAAAGCCTGTTTTATGGTGCAGCGGCGGTTACTATGTTAACAACGAACCCGGCGGAAGAGATCCTCTCTATCACGCAGGTGTTTACTATCCTCAGGAGCCTTCTGCAATGCTGCCCGCACAGGTAATGGCTGCAAAACCTGGCGAGATAGTCCTGGATCTTTGTGCGGCCCCAGGCGGCAAAGCGTGCAGACTTGGCGAAGATATGCGCGGCAAGGGAATCCTTGTCGCAAATGAGATAAGCTTCGAGCGTTCCAAGGCATTGCTCAGGAACATCGAACGTTCCGGTATCGAAGGACTCGTTATCCTTAATGAGACTCCTGAAAATATTGCATCAAGACTTCCTTTGTTCTTCGATAAGATCCTCATCGATGCACCATGCTCCGGCGAGGGAATGTTCAGAAGAGATAAGAATGCATGCAGGAGCTACATGAATTACGGCCCCAAGGTCTGTGTCCCGCTGCAGGAATCCATTCTTGAAGCGGCAGACAAGTGCCTTAAAGAAGGCGGTTCCATCGTATATTCAACATGTACTTTCTGCGTCGATGAGGACGAGAACCAGATAAAGAGATTTATTGAGCGTCACCCCGAATACCATGTAAAAGCGCACCCTGAAATAAAGGGTGTTACTCACGCGGGAGAAGATTCTATCCTGCCCGGATCAATGAGGATCTGGCCACATATGTCTGAAGGTGACGGACACTTCTGCGTTCATATCGTAAAGGGTGAGGAAAAGGATCTTAAGTCAGCTGATGAAATCCTGATAAAAGAGACTGTCGGTACCAAGGATAAGAGTGCTGAAGCCGCATTATCCGTGCTTGATGAAGTGCTCTCAGACAAAGGCAGGGAAGATCTTTTACAGGGCCGCTTTGTAAGCCATGGAACAGGTCTTTTCAAGATGACTTTCGATGAGAAACTCTTTAAAGGACTTAAGGTCGTCAAGACCGGACTTTATGTTGGCGATATCAAGCCTTTGAAGTCGGGGAAAAAGGTTTTCGAGCCGTCGAACAGCATAGCTCTTGCGCTCTCAAAAGACGCAATAAAAGAAGACTCTTATCTGGGCCTTCGAAGAGACGATGACAGACTTACAAAGTATCTTCGCGGCGAGACTATATCAGTATCAAGTGAAGACGGACTTAAATCATCCGGCACTATAATCGTGGGCATCGGAGATTTCCCGCTGGGCTTTGCCAAGATCAACGGCCAGACCGCGAAAAATATGTATCCCAAGGCATGGAGGCTTATATGACAAAAGAATTCAAACTCATTCTTGCAACTTCGAACAAGGACAAGGCAAGAGAGATCGCAGAGATATTAAGTGACACCCCCTTCGTCGTTACGACCATGAAGGAAGAAGGATATGATCCCGATATCGTGGAAGACGGCAAGACATTCGAAGAGAATGCGCTCATTAAGGCCAGGACAGTACACGCTCTTGCCAAAGGCGCTTATGTCATGGCTGACGATTCGGGACTTTGCATCGATGCATTGGACGGTGCTCCGGGCATCTATTCGGCACGTTTCTGCGGCGAGAATTCAACATATCCCGAGAAGTTTGCGAAGATCTTCGAGATGCTTAAGGACGTTCCCGAAGAGAAGAGAACTGCCAAGTTCGTTTGCAGCATTGCAGTCGTAAGACCTGACGGCTCTGAATTCACGGTAAGAGGAGAGGTGCGCGGAGTTCTTCATGAGAAACCAATGGGTGACGGAGGATTCGGCTATGATCCTATTTTCTATGTTCCGGAATTCGGCATGACGACTGCACAAATGACAAAGGAACAGAAGAATTCCATAAGCCACAGAGGCAAGGCCTCAAGGGCTATGGCTGAGAAGCTTAAGGCTGAATTGGCGTAAGTTTTTAGGAACCGGTAAACTGTATTTGTGTCTTAAAATACGGCAAAGAGTACGGCATAGCCGTATTGTCTGCCGTATTTTTGAGTCGAAATTTTCGAAAAATCAGGCATAAAGTACGGCATAGCCGTATCAGTTGCCGTATTTTTGAGTGGAATGTTAAAGTATAGCATCCGATACGGTTCAAGTATTTTTGCTTTTTATTATTTACATTGAAAAGCCATACCAATCGTGTTAATATTTTCAGGCGCGTACAAATGTCCGTCACTGAAAGTATAGTTGCAGCGCGAAAACTTGACAGAAAGGCCTTGATTTATGCATCAGGAAAACCCCGAATACTTCCTTGTAGATAAAAGAGTTTTGCCCGAAGTCTTCATTAAGGTTATGGAGGTTAAGCAGCGCCTTAACACCGGTGAATCCATGTCTGTTAATGAGGCTGTACGTAAGACCGGTCTTTCAAGAAGTGCTTACTATAAGTACAAGGACTCCGTTCTGCCGTTCTATGAGGCGGCTAGCGGCAAGAAGGTTACGCTCCTTCTCTCTGTTGAGAATTTCCAGGGCATCTTATCTGAGATAATAAGGACTATCGCAGAATCCCGCGCAAATATTCTTACTATCAATCAGAATATTCCAATCAACGGTCTGGCTGATATCTCGATCTCTATTGAGACCGTATCGATGTACGGAACTGTTGACGACATAATCAATGATATATCCAAGCTTGCAGGCGTGCGTAAGTGCATGATCCTCAGCAGGGAATAATGAAAGGCAAGGACTAAACAATGGCAATCAATGTTGCGATCATGGGTTTCGGTACGGTTGGTTCAGGCGTAGCCGAGACGTTGGATGTAAATAAGGAGATCATCGCCAAGCGTGTCGGCGAAGAGATCAACGTAAAGTACATACTTGATATCAGGGATTTCCCTGAGAGCAGATTCGCTGATCTCGTAACTCATAATGCAGATGAGGTCTTCGACAGCGACATCCTGATCGCAGTTGAGACAATAGGCGGTGCAAGGATCGCTTATGAATACACCAAGCGTGCACTTTCTTTGGGAATCAGCGTTGTAACTTCCAATAAGGAGCTTGTTTCGACTCATGGTCCCGAACTTTTGCAGATCGCAAAAGAGAATAACTGCTGCTATCTTTTCGAGGCAGCCGTAGGCGGCGGAATCCCGATCATCAGACCTCTTTATCAGTGTCTTGCTGCAAACAAGATCACAAAGATCGCGGGTATCGTAAACGGAACGACAAACTACATTCTCTCCCAGATGAAGAACGAGGGAATCGATTTTGAGACGGCATTAAAGCAGGCTCAGGATAACGGTTTTGCAGAGGCAAATCCTTCAGCTGATATTGACGGCATCGATGCTCAGAGAAAGATCTCCATCCTCTCAACGATCGCAAATGACGGTGATTATATCGCACCTGACAAGATCTCTGCCGAGGGCATCTCGAAAATCACAACAGACGACATGAAGTTTGCCGATTCCATCGGCTGCGACATCAAGCTCATCGCTCTTTATGAGTCAGGCGAAGATCTGCCTGTAGTTTATGTTGCTCCCGCTTTGGTCGATAAGAGCAATCTTCTTTATAGTGTAAACGGCGTTTTCAACGCAATCATGGTTGACGGCAACTCATTGGGCCAGGCTATGTTCTACGGTCAGGGCGCAGGCACGCTTCCTACAGCTTCTGCTGTATGCGGAGATGTTCTTGAAGCTGCTTTGGGCAATCCTGCCGAATCGAGGGCATGGACGGCAGAGAGCGTTAATATCACACCTTACGAAGAGATCAGTGCAGACATCGTTATCAGGGCTGATGTTCCCGCTAAGGTACTTAATGCTGCAGAAGGATATGATGTAGAAGTTCTCTCTGACGAGGCTATCCTTGTTAAGGGCATTAAGCATAAGGACATCGAAGCACTTGTAAATGCATCTGAGGCCAAGTCCTGGATGCACTATCTGAAATAAGTTAAACGGAATTCGGAGGAATATTTAAATGAAGGTACTCGTAGTAGGCGGCGGCGGAAGAGAGCATGTTATCTGCTGGAAACTCAAGCAGGATCCCAGAGTTACGGATCTTTACTGCGCTCCCGGTAACGGCGGTATCGCTTCGATTGCTACATGCGTTGATATTAAGGCTACAGATATTGAAGGCATGGTCGATTATGCCAAGAAAGAGCAGTTCGATCTTGTTTTCGTTGCACCCGACGATCCGCTTGCAATGGGTATGGTCGATAAGATGGAAGAAGCAGGCCTCAGAGCATTCGGTCCCAAGGCAAATGCAGCGATCATCGAAGGTTCAAAGGCATTCTCCAAGCAGCTCATGAAGAAGTATTCGATCCCTACTGCCAAGTATGAGATCTTCGAAGATGAAAAGGCAGCTCTCGATTATCTTGAGACACAGCCTATGCCTATCGTTATCAAGTGTGACGGCCTTGCATTAGGTAAGGGTGTTATCATTGCCCAGAACCTTGATGAGGCTAAGCAGGCCGTAAAGGACATGATGGAAGACAAGAAGTTCGGCAATGCGGGTTCCACGATCGTTATCGAGGAATGCATGACAGGTCCCGAGCTCACTGTTCTTGCTTTCTCTGACGGCAACACATGCGTTCCTATGGTTTCTTCCAGAGACCACAAGAGAGCATACGATCACGACGAAGGCCTTAACACAGGTGGCATGGGAGCCGTTACACCCGGTGCTGACATGACTGATGAGCTTAAGGCACGTATTCAGAACGAGATAATCACACCTACTGTTGAGGCACTCAAGAAAGAGGGAAGACCGTTCAAGGGTGTTATCTACTTCGGACTCATGCTTACACCTGAAGGACCGAAGGTAGTAGAGTATAACGCACGTTTCGGAGATCCTGAGGCACAGGCAGTACTGCCTCTTCTCGAGAACAGTCTCCTTGATATTGTCGATGCTGTTATCGACGGCAAGCTCGACCAGATCGATTTCAAGTGGAAGAATAAGTGCTCATGCGTTGTTGTCATGGCTTCCGGCGGATATCCGCAGAGCTATGCAAAGGGTTACGAGATCACAGGCATCGATACCTGCGGCAAGATCGTTTTCCAGGCAGGCACAGCACTTAAGGACGGCAAGCTCGTTACCAGCGGCGGAAGAGTCCTCTGCGTTTACGATGAGGCAGATACCCTTGATGAGGCTATCGACGGTGCATATGAAGGCGTTGCTAAGATCTCATTCAAGGATATGCATTTCCGTCACGATATCGGAAGGACACTCGGATAATAAATGAAGATCGGTATTTACGGCGGTTCATTCGATCCCGTTCATAACGGTCATATAGCCATGATCAAATCCGCTTTAAAGAGCGGATTTATCGATTGTGTGATAATAATCCCTTCAGTAAGGAATTCTTTTAAGCTTTACACGAATAAGCTTCCTCCGCCGTACCGTTACTACATGATGAAGGAAACGGTTGAAGGCTTAGGGCTTAAGAACTGCTATGTAAGCGATGTCGAGTATGGTATCGAAGGTGTAAGCTATACTGCTGTCGTTCTCGCTAAGCTCACTTCTGATGAATACATAAGGGATTTCCTAATATCAAATGATGTTAAGCGCAAGAAGGCGGAAGAACACCATGAATTCTTCTGGATAATGGGTTCTGATACACTGGGCTCTTTTGAAGCCTGGTACAAACCCGGTGAGATCCTGAATTATGCAAGTCTTCTTGCTGCCGCAAGGCCAGGTGATGACACCGATGTCGAAAAGGCAAAAGCTTCGATAGTAAAGAATCTCGGAGGCAGGGTTGAGATATTCAGGCTCAACGGCGTTGAGTGTTCTTCATCAGAAATAACCGGAAGCGGTGACTTCACCGAGGTCCCTGAACCGGCATTGAAATTCATCAGGAAGCATGCTCTTTATACGGAGAACACAAAGCTTGAAGGTGTTTCAGATGAGGCGCGAAAAAACTTTTTCGAATATGCCGTATGGATGTACGGATATCTCGGAGGCAAGAGACTTCTTCACACACTCAATGTCGGATATCTTTCCGCACACCTGGCAGACGTTTTCGGTTGCGATAAGAATAAGGCACTGATTGCAGGCGCTCTGCACGACTGCGCAAAGGAACTTCCGATAGAAGAGCAGACGGAGCTCGCAAAGAGGTATTCTGGTGATCTTTTCACCGAGAAAAAGCTCCTTCATTCACCGGCAGGTGCGGCATTTGCCATGGAGCAGCTCGGAATAGAGGACAGGGAGATCCTTGATGCCATCTGCTATCACACGACAGGCAGAGGTGATATGAGCGTCCTCGAAAAGATCGTCTATCTGGCTGACAAGATAGAGCCGTCCAGAGATTATACGGACCTGACACCGATCAGGGCTGCGGCCGAGAAAGACTTGAACAGCGCCATGCGTATGACCGCTTCATCTGTAAGGGACAAGTTCGTGTCGCAGGGCAGGGATATCCATCCTATGACAGTCCTCATGATGAAAGAACTAGGAATGTAACACGTTGTGCTATACTTGAAATACTAATAAACCCAAGGAGATATTTATGGACAGCAAAGAATTAGCCGCTAAGATAACAGAGATACTTGATTCCAAGAAGGGTATCGACATTGAGACGATCGATCTGACGGGCAAGACCGTTCTTGCTGATTACTTCGTTCTTGCAAGCGGTAATTCAACTACACAGATCAAGTCATTGGCTGATGAGGTTGAGTTTGTCCTGAAGAAGGATTTCGATATTGTTCCCGACCATATCGAAGGCCGTTCCGGTGACAAGTGGATCCTTCTTGATTACAAGGATGTCGTTGTTCACGTTATGGGAAGAGAAGAGCGCGAGAACTATAACATCGAGAAGTTCTGGGAAACAAAGCGCAGAGAAGGCGAATCTTAATATCATCCGCTTCTAGTAGATTATTTAAAAGTAATGTCCGGAACCGGCAGGGAAACCCCTTGTCGGTTTTGTCGTATTTTGTCGGAAAAAACCGACAAAGAATGATGCTATGCTCTTTCTATGTTGAAGAAGAGCACTGTAAAAAAGATAAAGGGTCTCATATATCCGGCGGCATTCATCCTGATAATCGTTCTGAGTGTCGTCTATAAGCTTGTTCTGAAAGGTAACGGGGATCTGACCGTGACTGCCTTTAAGAGCGGGAAAACGGCGGAAGTAACCGGAGCAGAATTTGAAGAAAGTTCAGCCTCTGAGCAGGAACTGACTTCTTGTGATTCTGAGCAGGCTTCAGTAACAACTGAGACGAAAGATCTTATCAGTATCTATATCTGCGGAGAAGTAACAAATCCGGGCATCTACGAAGCACCGAAAGGCGTTATCCTGAATGACATCATCGAAGATGCAGGAGGGTTTACTGAAGATGCATCGGTAAATAACATCAATCTTGTTTATCAGATCACATGCAACATGTCTGTCTATATTCCTTCCAGATCTGAGATCGAAGGAGGATTTACGGGAGGAGACATAATAAGGCAGGACGGGGTGTATGTCTGGGGCAATAATTCAGGGGGCGGAACAGATAACGGCAGCACAGGCACGCTTATGGTCAACATTAATACGGCTTCCGTAGAGGAGCTCAGGTCCCTTCCGGGGATAGGCGAAGTGACGGCACAGGCGATAGCTGATTACAGGAAAAACACGCCTTTCACTGCGATAGAGGACATAAAGAACGTGACAGGGATAGGGGACTCAAAGTACAACAGGATAAAAGACTATATCTGTGTCTGATCAGGTGTAGCCGTAGAGCCCTCTTACGCTGACTTCGCCGCTTCTGAGGTCTGAAACCGAACCGTCATCGAATCTGACTTTCAATGAGAAGTCATCGTTGATCTCAACCGCTGTTCCGGTACGGCCCTGACCATTCTCTGACATCTGCGGGAATGCCGTTATCCTGCTTCCTGTTGTGATGTTGAGTTCACGGTAACGGTTCAGGTAGTAGCTGTCGTCAGGCCAGCCCGAAGCAAGCTTATCCATTGACTTTATGATCTCAGCAGCAAGAGTGGAGCGGATGAATGTCTTTCCGCCGTTTTCTATTGAAATTGAAGTTGCGATCTGAGAGATCTCTTCAGGAAATCCAGATTCGTTGACATTGATCCCGATACCGATGATACATGTATCTATGAGTCCGCTCTCGCCCTCAACCGTGACTTCTGTCAGGATGCCGCAGATCTTTTTCCTGTTCATAAGAAGGTCATTGACCCATTTGATCTGTGAATCAAGTCCGTAAGCATTTTTTATAGCATCAGCAACTGCTACGGCAGTCCAGCTCGTGAGGTCGGATATCTTGTCAAATCCTGAATCGGGCTTAAGAAGGTAAGACAGGTAGATGCCTACGCCTGACGGGGAAGAGAAGCTCCTTCCGCGTCTGCCTTTTCCGCCGGACTGGTGATCTGAGATGACCACTGTTCCTGACGGGACCCCTTTGGATGCCATATCTTTCAGAACATTGTTTGTTGAATCGACAGTCTCGAAAACATGGACATTTCCGCTCCTGCTGTCAGGAAGGAGAGCAGCAATAGAGCCTTTGGAGAGAATATCCGGATTGTTTGTGAGGAGATAACCTTTGTTTGTGGAGGAGGTGATCTCGTACCCGTCTTCTCTTAAAGCCTTAACAGCTGTGTTTACCGCTGTGCGTGAGACATTGAGCTTCTGGCTGATCGCTTCGCCTGAGATATAGCCGTTTTCCCTTGAAATAAGCTTCAGCACATCGTCTTTAAGCATTCTGATTCCTTTCTGTTTAGCGTTTCAGGCATGTAAACATCAATATTATTTATTTAGAAAAATAATAACACTTTCAGGGCATTGTGCGGTAGAATATTAACGGGTAAGTGCATTTTACTATTTTGCGATAGGGTAAACATGGGTACATATTCGATTGTTTTGGCAGTAGTAATGCTGCTTAGCATGTTGTCGACTTTCGCACTCGTTCTTTTTTCGAGGCGAGGCACTAATACGCTTGAGATTCTGATTTCCGTCTGCGTTATGATCAGTAACGCCGGATATTTTATGCTTTCATGTTCCAGAAACCTGCAGGAGGCCGTTCTGGCCAATGCGCTGACTTATGTTGGAGGAGTATTCCTTCCGCTCCTTATCGTCTATATCCTGATCGACTATTCGGATTCAAAAGTGCCGACATGGTTCTCGTTTGTCATCATGATCCTAAACATCATAGTATTTATATCCACTCTGCTTACAGACAGGATCCCGCTGTACTATGCAAGTCTTAAGTTTATCCCCGGTGATCCGTCAGTTCTCATAAAGGAACCGGGTTCCATCTATTACATCAGATACATTATCCTGGCCGTTGAAGTCGGTCTTGCGGCTTTCTTCACGATCCTTACATATCTTGGTAAAAGAAGCGCATCCTTCAGGCTCATGATGACTTATGCCGGATCTCTGTTCGGCGTGCTCCTGGTCTATCTTGCGAGAAACATCTTTGATATGAAGTATGATCTTATCCCGTTCTTCTATCTGATCTGCACACTGATGCTTGACTATGTTGTCGCAAGATCAACTATCTACAACGTTAATCTGAGCGTCCAGGAGAAGATAGATGAGCTCAGTACATTCGGTTATATCGTATTCGACAAGAAGTTCAGATATGTCGGAAGCAACCCCGTATCACAGAAGTTTTTCCCTGAGATCAAGGAAGCCAGGATCGACTCAAAGATCATTGCCAAGGACTATGCCTTGAAGGATCTTCTTAAGTGGGTCATAAGCAATGCCAACGAATCCACTGATGAAAAGAATACTCAGACCAAGTTCAAGAGAGACATAGTTATCAACGACAGAAACCCGAGCGAGAGAAGACATCTTGAGATTGAGATGAGCTTTATCCATTTCGGTTTCCAGAACCATGTAACGGGCTACCTTGTTGAGATCATCGATACAACTGAGCAGTACAACATGATCAAGTCGATGAGCTACAAGGGTGAGTCACTCAAGCGTGAGGTTGAGCGTCAGACCAAGAGAGCAAAGTCGATGCAGATGTCCACCATCCTCGGTATGGCTGCCATGATCGAGTCACGTGACAACTCAACAGGCGGTCACATCAACAGAACATCCGAGTGCGTCGCACTTTTCGTTAACCATCTCCGTCAGCTCGATGATTACAACATGAGTGAGAGTTACTGGGATGCTGTAATCAATGCTGCTCCTCTCCACGATCTCGGTAAGATAACAGTTGATGATGCTATCCTCAGAAAGCCTACGGGACTTACCGATGAGGAATATGAGCAGATGAAGGGACATGCTGCCAACGGCGCAAAGATCATGAGCAAGGTGTTGGAAGACGTTGACGATAAGGAATTCGTAAGTGTCGCCACAAATGTTGCCCACTATCACCATGAGAAATATAACGGCACAGGCTATCCGGACAGGCTAAGAGGTGAGAATATTCCGTTCGAAGCAAGGATAATGGCTCTTGCTGATGTATTTGACGCTCTTGCAAGCCGCAGATACTATAAGGAACGTATGTCCTATGATGAGGCATTTGAGATCATCAGACAGGAATTGGGACACCACTTCGATCCGCATCTCGGACGTATATTTATCTCGCTGAAAGATGAGATCATCCGTCTTTACGAGTCATTCGAGAATACTGACTACGCAAGATAAATCAGACTTCTTCGTCGATAATGTTTTTAACCCACTTATACTTCCGGTAGTGAATTATAACTGCCGGAATTTTAATTATCTCATCAAGATTTAAGATGAAATATACAACCATCGGCGGCCAATCGAGTTTGTATGCAAGGAATCCGAACGGAACGATAAATGCCCACATCGTCAGTGTATCGCAGATAAAACCAAACTTGGTATCTCCGCCTGCTGAGAAGATTCCACCAATGAGGATCGAATTAATGGATCTTCCGAGAATATAGTAGCTGCACATCAGGAGCATTATCAAAAGGTAATGCTCGGCTTTTTCCGATAAGTTCACGAACTTGATGACCAGAGGAGAAGATGCTGCAGCGACAATGCCGAGGATGATTCCCGATATGACGCCGATCTTGAAAAGCTTATCTCCATATAGCTTGGCTTTATCAAGCCTGTTTGCACCAAGTTCATTGCCGATAACGATGACGCTTCCGCTTGCGATAGCATAGCAAAGACACGATACAAGATCTTTTATGATCGTAGCTATGCTGTTTGCCATGGCAACATCTTCTTCGAGACGACCTAAGATCACGGTGATCATTGCAAAGCCGAAGCCCCAGAGAAGCTGGTTCAAAGTGTAGGGAAGGGTGTACTTTGAAAACCTCTTCCTGAGATCAAGATCCACACGGAAAATGTTTTTGAATCTCAATCTGAATTTGGTCAGTTTGAGATTGAATATCAGGCAGATGATAAAGCCGGTGCCGTTGGATATCGATGTTGCGAGAGCCGCACCGGATATACCCATCTCAGGCGCACCGAAAAGGCCGAAGATGAATACTGCATTTAAGAATATGTTGAGAAATACGATAACGATACTTGCGATCGTACACTGCTTTACGAATCCGACATTCTTCAGGAGTGTCTCATAGATCATGGCAAGAGTCATGAACACATATGAAAAGGAAGCGCATCTCAGATAAGGAATGGCACCTGTAATAAACACCTCTTTATCAGTGAATATCCTGATAACATATTCGGGAACTATCATCGTGGTTGAGAAGAAGACGATCATGATCGGCAGTGAAAGCGTGAACATGTATCCGAATATCTTCTCGATCGATTCAGTATCGCCTTTGCCCCAATATTGTGCAGCAAGGATAGATCCTCCTGCAGTTATCGAATAAATGAAAAGAGATAACACGAAAGGAACCTGTGCAGAAAGCGATACAGACGTCATGGCTTCCGGTGAAAGGTAGAGCAGCATAACAGCATCTGATATCGGTACGAGTGCAAAAACAAGGTTTTGCAGAGTCATCGGCAATATCAGAGATATCAGCTTTTTTCTGAATGATGTGTCTTTTACCTGTTCCATGTTGCGAATTATATCTTAAATCCCCGTTAATATAATAGCAGGAGGGCATTTTAACCCGAAAGATTAAGAAAATCAAATGAATAGTGCATGTCTGAACTTGTAAAGTGATCAATAATAAGTGATAATTGCATTCGTTTTGAAAATCAAAATGTTTTATGGGGATGAAAAAATGCAGCATTTAACTAATCAGCAAAAACTAAAGCCGTGGATGGGTTTTGTCCTTTTCGCAGTCGTAATGATCGTATTCCGCTTCGCCGGTGCACCTTTGCAGGAAATGTGGGGCTTGCCGGGACTTGTCGCAACAGAACTCGAATTCCTGGTTCTCGCAATTGTCTATGCGCTGGTATTCAGGATTCCTGTTAAGGAGATGTTCCCGATCAGGAAGTTCTCTGCCAGGGATTTCTTCGGTTCTATCTGTCTCGGATTTGGCGGAGTTCTCTTCGGGCTTATAAGTGTTGCTTTGGTTGGCATTTTCTATCCGAAGTCTCTTGAGGGCGGGGATGTACAGGCTATCCAGAGTTATATTGGAGGCGGTGTAGGATACCTGATAATGATCTTTGCTATGGCAATACTTCCCGCAGTATGCGAGGAAGCCATACACAGGGGCGCGATAATCGCAAACTTCAGAGCGATAAAGAAGGATTGGGTTATTGTTCTGATAATGGGTCTGTTCTTCGGCATTTTTCATCTCTCGACATTGAGATTTATCAACACGGCGATTATGGGCGCATGCCTTACTTATATTGTTGTAAAGAAGAATAATCTGATCCTTTCAATGATCACGCATTTCCTTATCAACTTTGTATCTTCTACTATGAGTTTCATGTCGACTCTTTCTATGAAACAGTCTGGCGCACTGCCGGAAGATGCTCCCGCTGTACAGATGACTGCCGCTACGATGAAAGCTGCGCTGGGATTATATCTTTGGATCGGCATAGCAGCACCGTTCCTTATCGTAATAGGACTAATGCTCCTGAATCCTGAATCACATAAGAAGATCAGATTCCTTTTTGCGGGGATCACAGCAGCAGTTATGTTTGCCGGCGGTATGGCTGTAAATATAAGTAATACAAACGGCAGGCAGGTTGCCCAGTCAAACTTCAGTTATCAGGTTATGGCAGAAAATACTGAATCTTTGCCTGTCACATTCAACGTTGAAGAGGAAGGCAATTATACGGTCAGTGTGGTTACCGTGAATGCCAAGGGTGAGTACTTTATCAGGATCGAAAAGGATGACGGCGAATTCATTTCGAGAGTTGATTTTTCGCAGGGTGCCATCCCCACATCTTCGCAGCAGCTGGATCTTGAACCCGGATCTTATAATATCTTTATCATTAACGGCAATGGTTCAATAGGCGAGCATCCGACCTTCTCGGTACAGGTCAACAGAAGCTGATCTTACGTTTTAATTTGCAGTGCGCTGCAATCTGTTGACGGAATATATCTGATGCCTGATTTTGACGAATAACGGAAGATACGGCAAGCATTAACTGAAATATAAAACAAAGCCCCCTTTATTTTGGAGAGAAGGAGGGGGCTTTGTTATTTTCAGGAAAGATAACGCTCAGAAGGACTCGTTGAACGTATTCCCATAAAAAAGTCCATGAGAAGATCAGAAGATAAAAATCATTTGACCTTGTCACCGACTTCTAATATGATTTTATCGACACTGTGTTGAAATTTCAATGAGCAGTTAATCTGTATGTGTTGCGAAATCGACACATATAAAAAATCTGTTGATAAATCTGAGGCAATTATGGCTGATTCAAGAAGAACACAAATGACAAAGTCTCTTTTGCAGACTTCATTAATAGAGCTCATGCAGGAGAAGCCTTTTCATAAGATCACTATTAAGGAGATCTGCGACAGGGCTGACCTTAACCGTACGACGTTTTATCTGCATTACACAGACCAGACAGAACTTTTAAATGACGTTATCACCCAATTGGAAAACGAACTGTCCCAGTATATCTATATGTCCGATGAAAACGGCATGGGTTACAAGATACAAAAATATCTGGAATACGTAAAGGGAAATGCGAAAGTATACCGTACGCTTATGAGAAGTGATGATGAGGGCGGTGCAAGAACGAGAATAATCACTGACATAATAAGAGATAACAAAGAGGACCTTCCTATGTTCGGCGATGTCAAAAAGAGCCGTTATATCTACAAATTTATCATTGAAGGAATTGTGAGTGTTGTTCTCTACTGGATTGATAATGATTTTGATCTCAGTACTGAAACGGTTGCCGATCTTATTTTGAAAATAGTCTCATTCTCTCAGGAAAAATCGGAATCAATGGTTTAATATAGTACAAAGATTAAGGGGGATAAGGATCAAATCATGGCAAGAGGCAGTCATCACGGAGGAGGATTTCATTCCGGCGGATTTCACAGTTCGGGCGGATTTCACAGTTCCGGAGGATTTCATAGTTCCGGAGGATTTCACAGTTCCGGCGGATATCACGGTTCCGGCGGACATTATTCAGGTGGTAGCTCCGGTGGCGGCTCCGGTGGCGGCGGAAGTCCTGAAGAATTCTTTGCCATGATCTTTTTACGCGGAATAACTTTTGTAATCGTATTCCTTTTTTGGGGGTTTAGTGAGGACGGTCTCCCCGGCTATAACATATGGAATGTTCTGATCTTTGTTGCCTCTTTTGTGGTTTTGGCTTTTGCCATGAAAGATTCCTACAGATATGAAGCTCTTAAATATGCCAAGAACAACTGCATGTTAAAAGACAGTTCCATTTGGAAAAAATACAATTATATGGAACCGTCCGGAACTGTAAGTGACAACCGTACCTGGGCTTCGGTTAAAGGGAATTACTATAACATTGCTTTCTATGATAAAGAGTTCGGTGAGGAGAACTTTAAGAAAGTCCGTGAGACTATGAACAGGACGCCTAAGATCCTGTGGGTAGGAAAGAGCTTTTTCATTGCTCCGGTAATTATCAGTTTCCTTATAACTGTTATCTACTATGAAGCAGTTATCCCGTTTTTCGAGAATGCGGTAATGACAGATGAAGCCTTTGCTTTTATCGATGCAGCGACATTTTATTTCACATCGGTATTTGCACTTCTGACTGCGATTGCCTGTCACGTTGTTTTCGGCATAAGAGACAGAATACTGCATGAGTGTGCATTAAGGATAATCGAAGATAATGTTGCTTCGGTCAAGCGTGAAGAGACTGAAGAATTCATCAAAGAGAAAACCATCAGCAAGTGGTATCACACTTATTGTCCCAACTGCGGTGCCAAAGCTTCTTCAGCATTAAAGACATGTCCGTTTTGCGGTACTTCTTTGGAAGTTACGTCTTTTGACGGTGCTTCTGCCGGCTCATTCCGCCGGATTAAGGAGAAGGCGGAATCCGACAGTTGATCTTCTTGCTGCAAAATGGGCTTGTTCCTGTTTTGTATCTGTTTTGCTCGATTTAGATACAATACACAGCACAAAAGCCTTTGTGTGCTCATTTTTGTATCTGAAGTCCCTTCAATTGAGCACAAAACAGATACAGTGAATAATCACACTTTAAAACTGTAATTATGTCTGCCTCCGGAAAACAGAAACTGCCTCACATAATGAGACAGTTCCCGTTTTAAAGAGAGAGAAAGGATCAGGTGTTCTTCTTTCGTTTAAGTGATAAAAGGAGGCAGCTGATCACAGGTGCTGCAAACATTGCAAGATAAACGAGTGTGATCCATGGCTGATAATCGATGTAGAATTCCTTGAATGTAAGGCTCCACGGATGCGGTACCAATACCCATCCGACAAGGTCAATAACGATGCTGATCCCTGACCACAAAGCGCCTGTTGCCATTGCTTTTTTCAGTGTGGGTTCTTTAACTTTTCTCAAGTAGAGCAGACCGAATACCGTAAACAGAATGATGTTATATAAAGGATGCCAGGGCTTTGTCATCTCATATCCCTGACCAAGGCCCGGACCTTCCGCCATCGAACTCATGTGCAGTACCAGAATGTTGAAGATCGTATGTGCGATACCTACGGAAGTAACTACAACGTAACTGATCCAATACCATATAAGAGACATTACGATATCTTTGCCGGAACCGAATTCTCTTAACGTCTTTTTGCTCATAACTTTTCTCCTTGTGTGAACTGATTGTTTGTTATGACCAGATTCTAATAAAGCGCTGTCTTAAAACCTTTGTATATGCCTTATATGTTTCTTAAATAACTCTTAAGTCTGTAACGTCAAATTAGCGGTATACTTAATCAAATCTGACGGGTTTCCGAAAAGAACTGCCGGAGACATTAAAGGGGGGAAATCAAATGAAGGCACTTATTATTAACTGCAGTCCTGTAAGAACAGGTGCAACAGCCGAAATAGTAAATATAGTAAACACAGAACTACAGTCGCGATACGATACCGGGTGCATCTGTATCGATGACTATAAGTTTGATTTTTGCAGAGGATGCAGAGCATGCCATAAGACTGCAAGTTGCGTAATGAGTGATGCTCAGATAATAAGAGACATAATGAGTGAATTTGATAACGCCGACATCATCGTATCGGTTGCGCCTTCATATTGGGCAGATATTCCCGGACAGTTCAAATCCTTTATCGACAGAGTTACTCCGTGGTGCAATACACATGAACCTCATGCAACTATCAGGCCAGGGAAGAAGGGTTATGCTATTGCTCTCCGTACCGGACCTAATATGCCCGAGTGTGAGAGACTGATCGGCAGTATAGAGCACTTCTACGGTCATCTTGAAATAGAATGCGCCGGCCATCTCGGTCTGACATCTGTCGAGTACAAAGAAAATGTTGAACCCAGAAAACAGGAGATAGTAAGTTTTTGCAAAAACATGTAAACATGGAAAACGACTGAATTGAAAGCCTTCGGTTTACCTTCAGCCGAAGATCGACATCATGACCGAAAAGCTCAAGGACGCTGAGGCCTTGGACAATTTGAGAAGGGCAGGACGGATACTTTATCCTATTTGAATAATCATGATAAGACAAGAAAACGGCCGGACTTTCATCCGGCCGTTTATTGTTGGGGCACATCTATACCTTTGCCCACCTGTTAATGGTGGAGATGAGGAGAATCGAACTCCTGTCCGAAACCTCTTCCTCCGGGACAATCTCCGGGTGCAGTCAGTATTTGAATTATTCCAATTCCCGCGTCATCTGCTGACAGATTGCGGTTCCTGTAGCTTCATGAAATATTAAAGTCGCAGATCGGCGCAAAGCTTAGCCGGGAGGACTGCCTGCTTAACCTCTCTCAGGCGAGGTCTTCGGTGTACGTACACCCGGGTGAGAAGATACATCCGGGGACGGTAGCCTTAGGCTGCTACGAGCTCTGTGTCGTTTGCAATTACTTGCAGTTTCCCGTTTTTTAAGGAGGCACAACGAGAATCCTCCACCCGCTTTCCCGATCTCAGAAGCCCCGTCGAAACCGGTACATCCCCAGATCTGAAAGAAATTGCTCCGGTCACGACACAAGTGACCGAAGCAATATAGCTTAGCGTGATTATACAATCTCTTTTAAGAAATTCAAGTCTCGTCGTCGAAGTTAAGATCCTTGGTAACATCGTACGGTTCGAAACTCTGGCTGATGATGTCCTGTGTTTCCTTGAGCTCTTTTGCATCAGCTTCATCATCGGAAATATAAGGTTCGGGTTCTTCGGTCTTCTCCGCATAACCTGTGTTGTAAGGATCCAGTCCGTCGTACTTTTTGTAAGGATTATTGATTACTTCAAGACCGCAGTAATAGCACTTTGAAGTGAAGAGCTTGTTCTCCATTTTCTGTAGGCCTTTTCCGCAATTGGGACATGTGGTTACATTCCTGTAGTCTTTTCTGGTTTTAAGGAGAGAGGCATCAGTCAATGCTTTATCAAATTCTTCATTGGTTGCACCTTTTTCTTTGAGCAGGAGCCAAAAAGCATGAAGGATGCATGACTGCTTTTCAACCATGCGCTTGAGTTCTTCGACTTCTTTAAGAGACTGATATTCGTTCTTGATCTCAGTTTCCTTCGGATCGCCCTTTAAGCTGTTGAGAAGCTGGTCGGCTTCACCGGCACTTCTAAGCTTAGCCATGTCTTTCATTATCATGGGATCGATGTCTTGCATTACAATTACCTCCTCGAAAAATATTGTTTGCTTCAATAACCCTAATATATCAAACTTTTTGTATTTTCTATTGAGTAATGGAAAATTATTCTCCAAGAAATTCTGAAACCGCTACGGCGACTTTATAAGGAGTATCTTTCTGATTTAAAAGTGCATCGTCATCACTGTTGGAAAGATAGCCGACTACAAGCTGATATGACTTTACGGAATCAGCGTGATTAAGACCTGTATACATGTTGGACTGAACGACACCCAATGATTCAGAGCCGATGGCTTCTGCAACAGTTTCAGCCAGATCTTCTCCGTCTGAATCGATGCTGGAAGAGTATTCTCCGGTGGAAGGAACATAGACTTTGACACCGCTGATATCACTGTCAGGTGCGCTGTCTGCATGGATCCTGATGAAGTAATCCGCATCGTTATCGACTGCGATCTGTGCTCTTTCGATGTTGGAGATATTAACGTCGTTTTCCGTTCTTGTAAGGATGACTTCGGCACCGCATCCTTCAAGATAGGACTGGAGTACCATTGCATACTCTAATGTGAGCTCGTATTCTTTCGCGCCGCTGTTAACGCCTACGGCACCTGAAGATGCACGTTCCTTTTCGGCAGATGTGCCGGGAATGGCTTCCTCAAGTTCAGTGTCCGGTTCCATCTGATGACCGGGATCGATAACGATCACAAGACCTGAAAGATCCGGATGGTCATCTGCAAGCGGAACTGGTGTGGGAGTGGGTGTTGCCGGAGGAGGCGTGGGAGTGTCGGTAGGGAAGTGCTTAACATCAGAACCTTCGATAATGCTTCCTTCAGCATCTGTGACGGTCGTTTCTTCCGGTATTCCGAGCATCTCATTAAACTTGTTGTCGAGTTTCTGCTTATTGAAAACATATATGAAATAGCACATGCCGACTATGACCAATGCTATAAGGAAACCGAGAATAATACTCAGGGATGCGTTTTTGGGTCCGGAAGGCTTTTTCTCTTCCACATAATATTTCTTTATATAGTCTGATATAAAAGCTTCTCTTTTCGCGGGGGGCATAGCCTGAAGACGCTTATAGAGAAGCTTCTTTTTGTCTTCGGGAAGCTTAGAGATAAGTTGCTTGAACTTGGAAATATCGTCTTGCTGCGGCATAAGTTCCTCCGTACCTGATAATATCATTCTTTATTAAATGAACAAAATAAAGTTTTAGGCCTTTTCGGGAGCCGACAGAATTACTCTAAATTTAGTATTGAACAATAAACAGTAGTGTGCTATAAATGATAGTGACGGCGGGGCGCTATGGAATAGGGGGCGCCCCAAAGCCCGTCAAATCGGAATGAAAGGGGTATTGCCAATGAATAGCCAGATCAAGAAGGGCATTCTCGATTTGTGCGTGCTGGCTCTGCTCGAGAAAGGTGACAGTTACGGTTACGATCTCGCAGGCAGCCTTGCGCGCAAAGTCGAAGTAGCAGACGGCACTGTGTATCCGATACTGCGTAAGCTTGCTTCTGAAGGCGTGGTATCAACTTACCTGCAGGAATCTCAGAACGGGCCGCCGCGCAAGTACTATCACCTCACGGATGCAGGGCGCAAAAAACTTAACAGCGACCGTGAAGAGTGGATTAAGTTCTGCGGGGAAGTAAATGGAATACTTAAGCAGGAGACTGGAGGAAAAGCCGATGAATAAAACAGAATATCTTGCTAAGCTCACCAATGAATTGGGGCAGATGCCCTATGGTGATGTAAAGGACATCATCGGATCTATTGAAGAGCATTTTGAAGAGGGTATTGTTGAAGGCAGAAGCGAAGAAGAGATTGCAGCAAGCCTTGGCGATCCCAAAGAACTGGCCGCAGAGTTTAAGGATGGCGCTAAATTCAAGCAGATAATGAAGAAGCGCAAGATGTCCGATAACTTTAAGGGACCGGACGGAAGAGGAAGGATCTTCGTAATCATATTCAATGCGTTCGTAGGAATCGAGTGCTGGTTTATCCTTCTTTGCGCTATCATCGCTGCATTCATGTGCCTTGCAGGTGACGCGGCTTTCATAGGACTTATAATCGCAGGACTTATCACAGGTGTACTTACCGAATTCATAGTACCTTTCATTTTCCTGATCCTTACTTTGATCTGTGTTGCGGTTTTCCTTGTGGTACTGCTAATCCTCGGAATCAAGTACTATGCAAAGGGACTCAAGTCCTACATCAGATGGAATAAGCACGTTTGGAATTACGGACTCGGGGAGGACTGATATATGGAAAAGAAAGATATTAAATTGCTGATCACCGGTGCCATAGCTCTTTTCCTTGCTTGCTTTTCGGCAATCGTTACAATAGTTCTTTTCGCAGTTAAGCTTGGCGGCAAGGCTATGGAGTATGACTGGAAGGGTACTTTTGGTCAGGTAACCGAACAGGTCCAGGACCTGGGAGACTAATTAAATAATTTTCGTTAAGTTTTTGGGATAGGGGTAGATGTGAGGCTGTCTTGGTATAATGAGACAGCCTCAACATTTAAACGGAGATAATCTATGGACAGAGATAATGAATTGGAATCAAGGATCGACGAGATCCTTAAGGCGGAGAAGGAGAATAAGATCCCACGCATGACAAAACGCGATTACATAATCGCTGCGGTCATAACAGTAATTTCCCTTTTAGGGATTATAGGAGGTTTCCTCTTATGAGCCGCAAACATGATGTCAATAAAGAAATCGAAAATGAGGTTTACTGTGGAACATTACCCGTTCTCCCCAAAGAGCGGAAATACGGATTCATGGATGCACTCCTTGTGTTATCGGGATACTGCATCGCCACATGGAGTTACACTCAGGGATCGTATCTTGCAACATTAGTAGGTTTCAAACAGCTCCTGATCGGAGCATTTCTCGCAGCAATTTTCATGCTGATGATATATCAGCTTCCGGTAATCCTTTCGGTAAGATACGGTATCGATATATGGATCTGGCTTAGAAGCGTTTTCGGGCCCAAAGGAAATAAGATCGTTACGATAATAATCATTCTTGTAAATTTCCCGTGGTATGCAGTGTGTTGCGAACTGTTCGCAGATTCCATGGAGAACCTTCTGGAGCTGTTCGGAATACATCTATTTAACGGGGCTCATCTTGTATTAAGTCTTTCCTGTGTTGTTATAGGAACTGTAATCGCACTTAGAGGTGTAAGTACGATCACATGGACAACGAGAATACTTGTTCCGCTCCTTCTCCTTGTAGGTGTGGCAGTTGTCGTTGTCGGATTCACATCGGTTCCTATGGATGTCATCTGGAATTATCAGCCTCAGCTCGCGGGCGATGCAGATAAAACAGTTAATTATGTGCTTACAATAGAAGCAAACTTCGCATTCGTTATCACGCTTGTCGGAGGCATGGCCGAAGTACCGCGTCTATGTAAATCCGAAAAGTCAGGTTACTATGCAGGCGTTCTCGGTCAGGGTGCTGCCGGTTCTTTCTTCGTAGTAGTCGGAGCGGTTATGGCTATCGCCATGCAGTATGTAACAGGTAAGATGGTTGATGATCCTACGCTCATGATGGCAACATTGTCAGCCCCGATACTTGGCCTTTCCTCGCTGCTCCTCGTTGCTTTCGCGAATATCGGAACTCAGGCTGTCGGATCTTATATCTACGGAGTAATGCTCAAGTCGACATTCAAGAAGTCATCTTACAAATTGCTCGTTCTTGTCCTGGGCATTTATGTAGCTTTGCTCTGCGTATGGGGTAAGATAACAGAATATTTCGGAAGTTTTCTTACGATCGGTGCCTGCGTTTACGCGCCTTTGGCAGCATTGCTGTTCGTTGATTTCTTCCTCATCAGGAAACAGAAACTCGACCTTAAGAGTGCTTATGAGCTTCCCGGCCATAATGCCTATCAGTATTCCAAAGGATTCAATATCGTCGGTATTATCTGTCTTGCTTTAGGATTCGGATTCACGCTTCTTATCTACGATCCTATTCAGGGAATAATCCATAACAAGATACTCTTCATGCTGACACCGACTTTTGCATCGTTCATCTTCACGGGAGTTCTATATCTGCTCCTGAGCAGGATACCCGGTATCCGCCGCTACATAAGAAGAGATACACATGCAAGCCCGGACAAGCGCCCTTTTGACAGGGCGAAGACACCGCCAAGACAGAATCTTTTTATGCTTCCTATACTTTGGCTTATCTGCAAGATCACCGTATCTCCATATAAGCTTAAGATCGACAAACACAATATGGAAGGCATCAAGCCGCCGTTCCTTGTATACGGATCACATAACTCATTTATGGATTTCTATGTTACGCCTCTGGCTTTAAAGCCTTACCGTGCGAACTACATTTCCGAACTTGAGGGATTTGAGGCATTCGGTGAATGGATCTACCGTCAGATCGGCTGCCTTGGCACAAGGAAGTTCATTAACGATCAGTATTTGATAAAGAACATAAGAAAAGTTATAGAGCGCGGCGATGTCATGGTCATATATCCGGAAGCAAGATATGCGAATGTCGGTACCAACTCACATCTGACACCGTCAATTGCCAAACTTGCAAAGATCCTGAAGGTTCCTGTGGTAACGATCAATATGCAGGGCAATTATCTTCAGCAGCCTATTTGGAATCTTAAGGAACGCAAAGGCGCAAGACTTCATGCCGACCTCAAATGTGTCGTAACTAAAGACGAAATAGATAAGCTCTCCGTAGATGAGATCCTTTCCCGCATTTCCAAAGAACTTACTTATGACGAATACAAGTATCAGCTCGACAACAATATCGTGATCGATGACGAGTGGAGAGCAGAAGGTCTGCATTATCCCTTGTACCGCTGCAGAAAGTGCGGCAGGGATTTTGCAATGACCACATCAGGCAGTAAGATCACATGTAAATACTGCGGCGACTCTTACAATATGGATGAACTCGGTCGTCTGCATTCTCCATCAGGTGAGACGATCCATATTCCGGACTGGTATGAGTGGCAGAGAGGCTTTGTCCATGAAGAAGTCAGGGAAGGAAAATATAAGCTTGATATCCCCGTAAGGATATGGGCTCTGCCAAACAGCGTTAACTTCGTTGACTGCGGTGAGGGAAGACTGATTCACGACAACAGCGGGTTCTCTCTTGAGTTCGATAACTACAGGACGGAAAAGCATGAGACTTTGAAATTTTCTGCTAAGTCGATGGTATCTCTTCATACCGAATACGATTACAGAGGAAAATACGGTCCCTGCATCACGCTTTCTACTTACGATGATACTTTCTTTATCTACCCGACAGACGAGAGCCGTGATGTCTTTAACCCTACCAAGATCCAGTTTGCGACTGAATTCTTAGGCGGACTTTATAAGTAGGGAAGTCTTTAACAGCATTTACAAACTAAAACACCGCTAAAAACTTGAAATGTTGGTTTTTAGCGGTATTTTTTGGGGTCAGGGATGTACCTGGATACCGTCAACACATTGTAAAATCGGTTTTTTGACGGTTTGAACAGACAATTTGCGCAAAAAAACTACCGTCAGAATCCCTGAAATGAAGATTCTGACGGTATTTAGTTCAATTTAGATCAATTTAAACCTAAGTTTTACTTGGCTTCGAAATTTGTCTCAGGATCCCAGTAGAGATCTTCGTGCTTGTGCATCCATGCTGACAGAGCTTCTGTCATCTTATGGGCATCATTGTCGTAATCTTCACCATGCATAGGTTCGCCTACATAGATCCTGATCTTACGGCGGTGGAAGCCGTTAAGCGGATGAGGCTTCTTTGAAGTTCTGGGCCAGATCTGATAAGCACCGGCAATATAAACAGGGACCATGGGAACGCCGGCCTTGATAGCAAGATAAGCAGCGCCGTCCTTCATCTCGGCAAGTTTACCTGTGTGAGATCTTGTTCCTTCAGGGAATACGAAGCAGATATTACCTTTCTCAACTTCCTTCTTGGCTTTGATGAGTCCTCTTACAGGGTTGCCGTAACGGTCAACAGCGATACCTCTGCCTACTCTCATGATGAGACGGCCGAGCTTGCCGTGATTAGTCTCAAGGTCGGAAGCTGCAAGGCAGCACATCCATTTGAAGTGTCCCTTAGGGAGATAGTCGATGATAAGGACTCCGTCCGGATAACTCTGGTGGTTTGAAGCAACTACATAAGGGTTGTCCTTGGGGAAGTTCTCTCTGCCGATACATTTCATATCGCAGAGAATATGTGTCAGGAGAAGGAAGCCGTTTTTTGCGACTACATCCCAGAAACCTCGTTTGGTGGGATACTTCTCATCAAGATGCTTATGGTGATCGGCACGGGACATCTTTGTTTCGGATTCTGAAGCCTGATTCTCGTCCGGTTTGATTACTTTTTCTTCTTCAGACATAAATACTCCTGAATAGTTTCTGACATAAATACGCAACTAATATAACTCAAAAATGGTATTTTAGCGAATTATTGTAATTTTCTTCCCAAGTATGATATATTTTTTTAGTTCGGTTGCTTTTTGATTTTCACAAAGCAACCGCCGATGGAGGTAATAGTATGAATCCTGTACAGGGTACCCCTGTTTATACAGCTGAGAAGTTTACGGACTTAAGAGATCTTGTCGTTCGTACATGTGCCAAGTACTCTGAACTCGATGCTTTTATTTTCAGACGTTCACCTAAGCTCTCAGAGATCCATAGAAGCTTTTATGAATATGGAAATGATATAAAAGGTCTGGCAACCTATCTTCTTAACAGTGAATATGCCGGTGAGAGACTTGCCGTTGTAGGCGAAAATGCTTACGAGTGGTTTGTCTCATATAATGCGATCCTGTCTTCCGGTGCCGTTGGTGTCCCTTTGGACAGAGCACTTCCTGAAGATGAGCTTATCCAGCTCCTTGTAAGATCCAGATCACGCCTTATCTTCTACCATCACAGACATCACAAGATGATGCTGTCCATTGCAGAGAAGATCAAGAAGGGTGAACTTGATATTCCTTTGAACAAGTTTGTTATATTTTATAAGGACGGACTTACCGGAAAGACCAAGGATGATACATGGCCTGAGGATGACGACCGCTTTGTCGATATCTATGACCTTATCAAGCAGGGCAATGTTTATGTTGAAGCCGGCGATAACAAGTTCATGGATACTCCGATCGATGTCAATGAAGCAAAGATAATCCTCTTTACTTCTGGTACGACATCAATGAGTAAGGGTGTTTTGCTCTCTCATAACAATATCGTTTCAAATGTTTATTCGATATCACAGACACTTGATGTAAGAAAAGGAGACAGAGCGTTTTCTATCCTTCCTTTGCATCATACATTTGAGAATACCTGCGATTTCTTTATTCTCTCATGCGGTGCATGTATCTGCATGTGTGACGGACTGAGATATATCGTCAAGAATATGGAAGAGTGGAAGCCGGATGTATGTATATCCGTACCTCTCCTTTTCGAGAATATCTACGAGAAGATCGAAGACGGTATCAAGGCATCAGGCAAGGAGCGCATTATCGCTATCGCAAGACCTGTCACAAGATTTCTCAGAAAGTGCGGAATCGATGTCAGACGTAATGTCTTCAAGGATATCCTTGATAAGCTCGGCGGTAATTTCCGTATGATCGTCATCGGCGGTGCCGGAATCGACAAGAAGTATATTGATGCATTTACAGACTTCGGTCTCCAGTTCTTTATGGGTTACGGCCTTACAGAGACATCTCCGGTTATTTCCGTTAATACGGAAGTCTGTGATGTTCACGGTTCTGTAGGACGTCCTATGGCGGGTATCACTGTTGCCATTGATGCTGAGGGCACAGGCCCCAAGGCGATAGGTGAGATCCTTACAAAATCTGACTGTGTCATGCTCGGCTATTACGAGAATGAGGAAGCCACAAAAGATGCCATCGATGAGGAAGGCTGGTTCCATACAGGAGACATGGGTTATATCGATAAGACAGGTTCAATCCATATTACAGGCCGAGTTAAGTCCATGATCGTTCTTACAAATGGTAAGAAGGCTTTCCCGGAAGAGATCGAAGCTGTCCTTACAGAGATCAAGGGTGTTTCGGAGGCATTTGTCTGGGGCAACAAGAATGAACGTGAGGCTATTGATATCTGTGCCAAGCTCCTCATCAACCGTAAGACTATCGGTGCTGAATTGGGCCTTACGACAGAAGCTGACGACGGCCAGATCGAGACATATCTCAACGACAAGATCCATGAGGCTAACCACAAGATGCCTCAGTATAAGATAGTACGTAACTATGTCTTCTCCGAAGAGGACATGATCAAGACGACGACTCTCAAGATCAAGCGTCCCAAGGAGCAGGAACATATCGAATCACGCCTTGCCGAACTTGGCCATACAATGTATGACGTTAACGGCAAGAACTTCGATAAGTTGATCAAGGCTAATCCCTAAAGGATCTTTATGTCCTCTTTCCGCAAGATAATTCTCGGCAACCGGGAAGTCGGAATCGAATTCGAAAAGAAAAGGATCAGGAACATAAATGTCCGTGTAAGGCGCGACGGTACTTTATATTGCTCGCTTCCGTACTTCGCAAAGGTCGAAGAGGCGGAAGCGTTTATCATCTCCAAACAGGACTATCTTCTGAAGTCTATCGACAGCATGTTAAAAGATGAGAAGACAAAGAGTCTTTCCAGAAGATATGTTGACGGAGAGGTTTTCGAGGTGCTTGGGAAACCTTATGTCCTGAAAGTTGTCCCGGCATTGAAGAATACATGCCGTGCTGAAGACGGCATTATCACTTTGGAAGTGACTGATACTGCCGATTACAGAACGAAATACATGACTTATGAGAAATGGAGACGGCGCGCAATAAAAAGTCTCATAATTGACCTTTGCAATGAGATGTATCCCTGGTTTGAACGAAGGGGCGTTCCTATGCCGAAGAAGATCACACTTGGTGAATATAAGTCATTCTGGGGTGAATGCTTCGCGAAAAGGGGAGAGCTCAAGTTCAGTTACCGTCTTTTCGAAAAAGACAGGGAGCTCATAAGATATGTGGTGGCACATGAGTTTGCCCATTTCATTGAACCAAATCACTCAAGCCGATTCTGGAAAGTCGTGGAAGAGATCATTCCTGATTACAAGGAACTCCGTAAAAGACTGAATTCCAAATAAATAGTCCGCCTAATTGAGTCCTAAATAAGTTATAATTATTTGATAAAAGCCTTTTAGGGAGGAGTCACTTATGGGAGAACTCAATAGTGATAGAAGCAAAGTCAAATTTGACTTGTGGGAGCGCAAACTCCTTGATCTGAGTACACGCAATTCACTTCTTAATCTTAGGATAAAAGGCTCAAGCATTCCGGTATTTGTTCCGGACTGCGCTAATATCGAAGACCTTATTGCCCAGGAAAAGAATTTCCAGATAATCTCCAGAGGCGAAGATGACGAGCCTGAAGAAGATACGGCAGAAGAGACGACAGAAGAGACGGCAGAAGAGACTTTCGAGGTTCCTGATGCAGATGAGCCTGCAAAAGATCCTGTTAAAGAAAGCAAGAAGATCAAGGGTGTCCCTGCAAAGGATTATTCCATTGAAGATCTTGCCGACATTACTGAATTTAAAGAGTTTATCGATAAGAAGTATGAGAAGGGCGTGCTCGTTTCGTCCCTTACAAATTCCGTTCTTGACAAGAATATCAAGACTTTATACAGAGGTGCCAAGACTTCAATGGAAGAGAACGGCGCCAACACTTTGTTCCTCGCATGCGGATTCCTTAAGTGGTTTGAGAAAGACAGAAAAGAACCGTGCTATGCGCCGATACTTCTTATCCCTGTGGAGCTTATCAAAAAGTTCGGTATCAAGTACACGATGAGAAGAAGAGACGAGGATGTTCAGTTTAACATTACAGTCTCCGAAAAACTCAGACAGGACTTCAAGATCGAGTTTGATTCATTCAGCAAGACTCTTCCGCTTGATGAAAACGGTGTTAATGTAAATGAGGTTTTCGACAAAGTTGAAGAAGCCGTAAGTTCTCTTAAGGGATGGAGTGTCGTCAGATCCTGCGTACTCGGTCTTTTCTCGTTCTCGCAGTTCGTCATGTGGAATGACATGCACAGCCACAGAGACCAGATAGCTCAGAACAAGATCGTAAAAAGCCTTATAAACGGTCAGCTCGAGTGGGATTACGAAGATCTTTCAGCCAATACAAAAGTGCCCGAAGAGGATGTTTTCCTTCCTATCGTTGCAGATGCATCCCAGCTTGCTGCGATCAAGAAAGCCGGTGAAGGTGCAAGTTTCGTCCTTCACGGTCCTCCGGGAACAGGCAAATCACAGACGATCACATCGATAATCGCGAACTGCCTTGCCAATGGCAAGAAGGTTCTTTTTGCAGCCGAGAAAAAGGCTGCTCTCGACGTCGTTTACAACAGACTCGAGAAGATCGGCATCGCGCCATTCTGCCTTGAACTGCATTCAAATAAAGTCCGCAAGAGTTATGTTCTTGACCAGCTCAAGACCGCAAGCGAAGTAAAAGCCAACATAAAGGTTGACGGTGATTACGATAAAGCTCTTGAAGATATCGCGGCAAAGAGAAGAGAGCTCGACAGGTACGTCAATGAGCTTCACACCAAGCGCGGCTGCGGTCTGTCGCTCTACGAACTTATCAATGTGTATGCCACAAATCAGATTGCTGCAAATTGCGGTGTTTTCGATGAAGGCTTCATAAACGAACTGACACCTGACAGGCTGAAGGAGACAGAGACCGCATTGGGTGAACTCGTGGCTTCATCGGGCAAGCTCGAAGGCAAACTTCCCTTTGTAAAGTCTTCTGAGTACTCCCAGGAGATAAAGAACAGGCTTCCTTCACTTGTTGAGAACTTTGTAAAAGCATACGATGAATTTGTTTTAAGCATCGATAACTTCGAAAAGCTTATTGCTTCGAATAATTGCCGCGCTGCTGGCGGGATCAATACGGTAGGAAGGATCGCAGGACTTAATGCGTGCGGAATCGCAATCCTCAAACTTAAGAACCTCAATCTGCCTAAGGGGCTTATATGCTGTGATGATACGGAGAGTGCATATCTTTCACTCCGTGACATGATCGCAAGCTGCAAGGATGCTCTTGCCAAGAGAGATACACTGCTTGCTTCATGGCAGCCTGGATTCTTAGATCTTGACGGTGCTGCTCTGTTAAGTGAGCTCATGACCGCCAAAGCAAAGAATGTTCTTATGCGCGGCATGGCTGAAGGCAATGTCTATAAAAAGGTCAAGGCGTATGATCTTAAGGGTAACCGCAAGGATTCTCTGGAACAGGATTTCAAGCTTCTTTCCGACTATAAGAATTCCGTTCAGAACAGCCTTGCATTTATCACCGCCGCAAGAGGATATCTCGGTGAGCTTTATAATCCGGGCACGGCTTTCCCGGGCTTTGATGTGGCAGCACTGGAAGCTCTCAACGAGAATGCGCATACAGCTTTTAATGAATTTGCGGCTTTCGATCCTACGGGCTCACTCAGAAAACTTATCGGCAGCGGAGACCAGACCGTTATCGATATTACCAATGCATTTAACATCAAGGTTTCCGGTTATAAGAATGCTTACGATGAGCTTCTTGCGACATACGGTCTTGATTCAGGTGCATTTGAACCTTCAGATGCTTTGCTTGAATCCAAGAAACAGATGGCAGAGACTCTTAAGAATGACAGTGAATTCTTAAGAGACCGTATGCAGTTCAATCTCATGGCTTCAAAATGCGGTCAGTACAAGGTCAATAATCTTGTTAAAGCATATGACAGCGGCACCATTGACGGTGACGGCATCATAGGTTCATTCCGTAAAGGATACAGTTCGATGCTGATCTCCTTGATCATCGATAACTCCGATGTATTAAGGACTTTCAGCGGACTCGTTTTCGAGAAGAAGATAACAGAGCTTTCCAGGGTAAACGACGAATTCGAGAAGCTCACAAGACAGGAGATCTACCTGAGGATTGCAAAGAATCTTCCTGACTTAAGCAAGGATGCCAACGTCTCTTCGGCATTGGGAATCTTACAGCATGCGATCAAGTCGGGCGGAAGAGGAGTATCTATCAGAACTTTATTTACACAGATAGGAGATCTTATTCTGAAGCTCTGTCCCTGCGTTCTTATGAGTCCTCTTTCATGTGCGCAGTACCTTGATCCTGACAAGTGCGGAATGTTTGACGTGGTTGTTTTCGACGAGGCAAGCCAGCTTCCGACATGCAAGGCGATCGGTGTTATCGCAAGAGGTAAGGAAGCCGTTATCGTCGGTGATCCCAAGCAGATGCCGCCTACGTCTTTCTTCACTGAACAGGTAAGCGATGAGGACGATTATGAGACAGAAGATCTTGAGAGTATTCTCGATGACTGCCTTGCTATAAGCATGCCTCAGATGTTCCTTGCCTGGCATTACAGAAGCCGTCACGAGAGCCTTATCACATTCTCAAATAAGTCGTTCTATGACGGCCGGCTTTATACTTTCCCGTCGCCTGATGACAGACTCTCAAAGGTAACTATGGTTGACTGCGGCGGCACTTTCGATTCCGGCAAGACTAGAACAAATAAGGCTGAAGCTCAGGCCGTAATAGATGAGATTATTATGCGCGCTCACGATCCGGTACTTTCAAAGTACAGCGTAGGTGTCGTAACTTTCAATATTCAGCAGCAGTCTCTTATTGAAGATCTCCTGGATGAAGCTGCAAGCAAGGATCCCGAACTCGAGAAATGGGCATTCGGATCTGATGAACCTGTATTTATCAAGAATCTCGAAAATGTCCAGGGTGATGAACGTGACGTGATCCTTTTCTCTGTCGGATACGGTAAGGATGAGACAGGCAAGCTCATTATGAACTTCGGTCCTCTCAACAGAGACGGCGGCTGGAGAAGACTTAATGTTGCGGTTACAAGATCAAGGATCGAGATGAAGGTTTTCTCTTCTATCTCTGCAGAGGAACTTAGGATCAACGATACGGCATCTGAAGGTGTTAAGTCATTCAAGAGATTCCTTCAGTATGCGGGCGGAAGCAACGTATGGGATCAGGATATCGCTTCAACGGGCAGTTCTTCCGATAATTCAGGCACGCCTATCATCGACAGGAATGCCGCTTTCACGGGTATCGCAGATGATATCTGCGCAAGATTCAAGGCAATCGGCTATGACACAGATAAGGGTGTCGGCAAGTCCGGATTCAAGATCGATATCGGTGTAGTCTCACCTGATAAGGAAGGTGCATACTGCCTTGGTATTTTGCTCGATGGTCCTGTCTATGCTGCTTCCGGAACGACCACATCCAGAGAAGTTTCACAGATATCGATGCTCAAGGGCTTTGGCTGGAACATCGTAAGGATCTGGTCTCTCGAATGGTGGGAGAATCCTGACAGCGTATTCGAAAAGCTTGTTGCCCTGATCGAAGATTCAAAGAAGGAACCGGAAGAACCTGCTGCAGAAGAGACTCCCGCAGAGGAAGTCCCGGAACAGTCAACAGAGACATCTGATGAAGGTGAGGTAACAACTGAAGATACAGAGAACGGACCTCAGATAACTATCTATGGCGCATCTGAAGGCGGGGATACGGAAGATAATACTTCAGTCCCTGAAGATCAGGCTCAAAAAAAAACGACTGATGTAGAGACAGTATCTGACGGTGATCCCGCTGTTGTATATAAGGCCGCAGAACTTATGCCGAAGACAATGACTTCATCCGAGTTCTGTGATGCGAGAAATACAAAGAGCCTTCAGGATCAGGTAATTGCCATCGTGGAACAGGAATCGCCTGTAAGCTCTGATGTGCTTGCCAAGGAATTAATAACAATGGCGGGAATCAGCAAGATGACACCTAAGCTCCGCGAGCGCTGTGCTTATCTTGTCAGAAGTATCGAGAAAAGTGTTAAGCTTCAATATACTTCGCAAAAGCTCGATCTTGCTTCGGATGATGACGATTCGGAAGTCATATTCCTTTGGAAAGACGGGACTGAGATCGGCAAGGTCATGGACTTCTACAGAGTGCCTGCTGAAGGTGAGAAGCCCAGAAAGGCTGCTGATATCCCCGTGCAGGAGGCTGCATGTGCAGCAAGATATCTTGCTGTTTCACAGTACGGCATGCCTTACGAAAGCCTGATCACAGAGACATGCAAGGCGTTGGGCTTTTCGAGAGCGCCGGAAGATTCCGATAACTACAAACTCGGGAAAAGAGCGGTTGATTACTGTATCAGACAGGAACTTCTCATCCTGGATGACGACGGTTTCGTAAAAATGGTATAATTTGCGGCATGAGTGAAGAAGAGAACAACTTAAATCTTAATAACGTTTTTAAGACTCCTCTGTATGAGAGGCCGGGAAGACTTGATCCCGACCGTAATGTTCCGATTACGAGACAGGACAGAGTCGATGTTAATATTCACTACGACAGTGAGCAGAAAACGTTTGTGAAAGATTCGGATTCTGCCGAGTTTACCGAGCAGTCCGTAAATGCTATGGATCCTTTCGAGGATTCTGCTCTTCTGAGCGGCGATATCAAGCCGAAGGTTGTTGGTATCAGGACCGGAGCTCCGAAATATGAGAGCAAGATCTTCGTACCTGAGATCGATACGGGTGTTGCCGGCCGTAAGATCAGGACTCCTGTTATAAATGAACCCGAGCAACCTGTCTATGTCGCAGAAGAAGACGCTGCTGCTTCATCAGATTTCATCGCTGATGCCATGAGCGGCGTTGAGACGGCTGAGAAAGTTCAGGCCAGGACTTCATCTTCATCTGCAAATGAACCAAGCGTTACCAGACTTAAGATGTATGCATTGCTCTTAGGCGTTGTAGTTGTTCTTGAGATCGCCGGAATCGCGGTTCTGGCAGTGATTTAAGCAATCAAGTTATATCTTAAAAAAGAAGAGGTTGCCTCGTTATGAGACAACCTCTGTTTTTCATAAGTTTTGAAAGCTTATTTCTTCTTTTTCTTCTCAGTCTTCAAAGGCTCATCTGTTATCGTTGAGTCCTTGGCCTGAGCTGCCTTCTGATTGCTCTCGAAAACATAGTCTTTGCCGGGAAGGACTGCGTTAAGGATGATGCCTACGAGTGAACCTACTGCAAGACCTGAAAGTGAGATAACGACTAAAGGCTCTGTTGCAGTGACTGTTTCTTTAACGGAATCGCCTGCCTTAACCATTAAGTCTGCAGGAATATTTACGCTTCCGTCAGCTTCTACATAATATTTGTTGCCGTCAACTTCATAGTATTCAACATTCTGCTGAACTTCCTTGGTGCCGACAGGGATCTTGATAGCCTGAGCTGCACTGTACTGAATTCCGATCGAAAGAACGAGAATGATGGCTGCGATTATGACATTACGTGCCTTGCCGAAATCGATCTTGTTCTCAACGACATTTCTTACACCGACTGCTGAGATCATTCCGTAGAGTACCAGTGAGATACCGCCTACAACAGGAGTAGGGATAGCGGAGATGCATGCTGCGAGTTTGGGTGAGATTGAGAAGCAGATAGCGAAAACGGCTGCAAGTCTTACTACGAAAGGATCGTAAACTTTGGAAAGAGTAAGAACGCCTGTGTTCTCGCCGTATGTTGTATTGGCGGGAGCGCCGAAAAGTGATGCCAGTGTTGTGGCAAGACCGTCTCCCATGAGTGTTCTGTGGAGTCCGGGATCCTTGATGAAGTTCTCGCCGACTGTTGAAGAGATAGCGGAGATGTCACCGATATGCTCAACGATAGTAGCAAGAGAGATAGGAACGATGGTGATGATAGCTGTGATGAGAAGGCTTGTATTGAGATTGCCGCCTGTGAAAATGCTGAAAACGGTATCCTCATACTTGAAGGGCAATCCGATCCATGCTGCATTCTTGATATTCTCGATGCTTGCAACTGAGAAGAGCTGGAAGTTTGAATTGCCTGCAATCGTATAGTAATCGCCTGATACCTGTCCGGTAGCAAGTGTAAGGATGATGCAGAGTGCGCATGCTCCGACTACACCTAAGAGGATAGGAATGATCTTGATCATGCCTTTGCCCCAGATATTGCAGATTACGATGATGAGGATCGCAACAACTGCGACGAGCCAGTTTGTTGAACAGCTGTTGATAGCTGTAGCTGAAAGGCAGAGACCGATGGCAATGATGATAGGACCGGTTACGATAGGCGGGAAGAACTTCATTACACGGTTAACACCGAATGCCTTGATAAGTCCTGCGAGAATGAGATAAACAAGACCTGCAAGCGCAACACCGAAGCATGCGTAGGGCAGGAGCTCTCTTTCACCGTGAGGAGCGATAGCAAAATAACCTGCGAGGAAAGCGAAAGATGAACCTAAGAATGCAGGGACCTTTCTCTTGGAAATAAGATGGAAAAGGATAGTTCCCAATCCTGCGAAAAGAAGTGTGGCTGAAACTGACAGACCGGTGAGGATAGGGACGAGGACGGTTGATCCGAACATAGCGAACATGTGTTGGAAACCAAGCACGATAACACGGCCGGCACCCAGTGATTTCGCGTCGTAGACAGCTCCATCCTGAAGACTGGATTTACTCATAACAAGCCCTCCGTTGTATTTGGAATTTAATTAATAATAGCACTCTTATGTAAAATTCAAGCAACCATTTTGACATTTGGCTGTAATATTTATCACTTTAATGAAGCTGTGTTTATTGACTTAATATTTCATTCATCTAAAATATTCAAGAGATTGTTCTAAGCCGATCCTCTATATGAAAAAGGAGACGAATATGCAGTACAAGGATTTTAAGAACGTACAGGTAATGGACCATCCGCTCATCAAGCACAAGATCTCACTTTTGAGAAAAGTGGAGACGGGTACATACGAGTTCAGACATCTTGTAGAAGAGATCGCAATGCTTGAAGGTTATGAGGCATTACGGGATCTTCCTTTGAAGGATGTTGAAGTCCAGACCCCTCTTGAGAAGACAATGACTCCCATGATCGACGGTAAGAAGCTCGCTATCGTTCCTATTCTCCGTGCAGGTCTCGGAATGGTTCCCGGTGTTGAAGCGCTTGTTCCTCTTGCAAAGGTCGGCCATATCGGTCTTTACAGAGATCCCGAGACTCATGAACCTCACGATTACTACTGCAAGCTTCCCGATCCCATCGATCAGCGTCTCATCGTTGTAGTTGACCCTATGCTCGCTACAGGCGGTTCAGCAGTTGATGCGGTTAATTCAATTAAGGCTCACGGCGGAAAGCAGATTAAGTTCATGTGCATCATAGCAGCTCCCGTAGGTATCGAAAGACTTGCAAAGGCTCATCCTGACATTGATATCTATGTAGGCAATGTTGACAGGGAACTGAATGAAAATGCGTATATTCTCCCCGGTTTGGGAGATGCGGGTGACCGTATTTTCGGCACTAAATAAATCATTAAAACCATTGGAGGAAAGTGTTTTATGGTTATGAAGAAGGTTGTGGCTTCTGTTCTGGCAGTAGCTACTATGGCACTTGCTTTTGCAGGTTGCGGCAAGAAGGACACCAAGAAGTTTGTCGTAGGTTTCGATCAGGAATTCCCGCCTATGGGATTCGTTGCTGATGACGGTTCTTATGTAGGTTTCGACCTTGATCTCGCACAGGAGTGCGCAAAGCGTATGGGACGTGAATTCGTTGCTCAGCCTATCGCCTGGGATTCAAAGGACCAGGAGCTTAAGTCAGGCAACATCGACTGCATCTGGAACGGCTTTACTATCAGCGGCAGAGAAGACGGATATACATGGTCTGAGCCTTACATGGTCAACGATCAGGTAGTAGTTGTTAAGAACGATTCCGGCATTACATCTCTTGCTGATCTTGCAGGCCTTAAGGTTGCAGTTCAGAAGGATTCATCCGGTCTTGCTGCACTGAACGACAATCCGGCTCTCACAGATACATTCGGTGAACTTGTTGAGATCGATTCTTATCTTCAGGCAATGATGGAACTTGAGATGGGCAGTGTAGATGCAATCGTTATGGATGAGATCGTTGCCCGTTATGAGATCCAGACATCAGGCAAGCCTTTCACTGTTCTCGATGAGGCAGTAGCATCCGAGGAATACGGTGTTGGTTTCCTTCTCGGAAATACAGCACTCCGTGATGAAGTTCAGAAGACTCTTGAAGATATGGCTGCTGACGGCACAATGAAGCAGATCTCCGAGAAGTGGTTCGGCTCTGACGTTACGATCATCGGCAAGTAATATAAGTGCTTAAATGACTTTCAAAAGCTGTTCCTGGTATTTCCGGAGCAGCTTTTTATTATGGTAAAGCAAGTTTTCCGTATATTTGTTATAATCTGTTCGTTATGGGTTCATTACAGTCGACATTTATTCAGTTAGCTCAGGGCTTTAAGTTTACTTTCGGGATCTTCTTCTTCACGTTGATCTTCTCGATTCCTTTGGGTCTGCTTGTTTCAAGGGGAAGGATGTCAAAGATAAAGATCGTGTCTTTGATATTCCGGCTTTACATCTCGATCCTGAGAGGCACGCCTTTGATGCTTCAGCTCCTGCTTGTCTATTTCGGACCCTACTATATCTTCGGCGTGAACCTTGGAAGTATCCAGCTCGGACCGTTCAATTACAGGTTCATTGCGACGATCATTGCATTCTCACTTAACTACGCCGCTTATTTTGCAGAGATCTTCAGAGGCGGAATCCAGTCGATGCCCAAAGGTCAGTATGAAGCTGCAACGGTTCTGGGCTTCTCGAAAATGCAGACTTACTTCAAGATCATTCTCCCTCAGGTCGTAAAGCGTGTACTTCCGTCTGTTTCCAACGAGATCATTACGCTCGTAAAAGACACTTCTCTCGCACAGGTCCTTTCCGTTACCGAGATGTTCACCAAAGCATCAGCAGCGGCATCTGCGCAGGTATCCGTAATGCCGTTTATCGTCGCAGGCGCTTTCTACTATGCAATGAACCTGATCGTAGAGACGATACTGAACCGCGTGGAAAAATCCATGTCTTACTATTCGTGATGAGGTTATCCTAATGTCTGATTCAAATAAAGATGCAGTTCTTGAGATAAAAGACATATTCAAGTCCTTCGGTGACCTTGAGGTCCTTAAGGGAATAAACCTGGAGGTTAAAAGAGGTGAGGTCGTTGCCGTTATCGGTCCTTCGGGCGGCGGCAAATCCACGCTCCTGCGTTGTGCGACCACACTCGAAAAGGTCGACTTCGGAAAGATCGTTATAGGCGGAGATGTCCTTTGCGAAGACATAGACGGCCATTGCAGATACTGCGATAAGAAGCTCGAAAAGCAGATCCGCTCAAAGTTCGGTCTCGTATTCCAGAACTTCAATCTCTTCCCGCACTTCTCAGTTAGAAGAAATATCACCGAAGCTCTTATTCACGTTCATAAAAAGTCCAAGGCCGAAGCAGACATAATCTGCGATGAACTTCTTTTGAAGATGGACCTTGTCGAAAAGGCTGACGCATATCCGTGCAACCTTTCCGGCGGACAGCAGCAGCGTGTATCTATCGCAAGAGCTCTGGCTACAAACCCTGAGATCATTTTCTTTGACGAGCCTACATCCGCATTGGATCCCGAGCTCACAAAAGGCGTTCTTACCGTAATCAGAGAGCTTGCAGAAGAGAAGATGACAATGGTAATCGTAACTCACGAGATGAGTTTTGCGCGTGATGTTGCAGACAGGATCATCTTTATGGACGGCGGTGTCATCGTAGAAGAAGGTCCCGCATATGAGCTTGTTTCAAATCCTAAGCAGGAGAGAACGAAAGCGTTCTTAGCAGGATATTAAGGGCGCAATTTATTCACGGATTTCAAACAGTATTTGCCTTACGGCAAAGAACTCATTCGTTAGAAGAATAAACTGCTTTGCTTTTCTATGATTAGAAAGGGGATTAGCAAATGATTGACTTCGATGAAATTATTGACAGAAATACCCCGGAAGATATTAAGTATGAACGGATTGAAGGCATCGATGACCTTATCCCGATGTGGGTTGCTGACATGGATTTCAGGTGCCCTTTGGAAGTAAGGCAGAGCCTTACGAAAGTTGCCCAAAGGGGCGTATTCGGTTATTCGGAAGCGGATGAATCTTACGATAAGGCGCTTACCGGCTGGTATAAGAGAAGATACGGTTGGGATGTTGATCCCCGGACTGTTATAAAGCTTCCGGGTGTTGTCCTCGGTATCTCGGATTCGATTATGGCTCTCACAAAAGAGAACGACAGCATCCTTATCTTTGAACCGCTCTATGGTCCTATCGGAAGAGCCGTAACAGGAAGCGGAAGAAAGCTTGTCGTATCGGATCTTGTTATGAAGGGTTCCCGTTATGAGATCGATTTTGATGACTTTGAGAAAAAGGTCCGCGAAAATAATGTGAAGATGCTGATATTCTGCAATCCGCATAATCCTGCAGGCCGGGTATGGACCAGGGATGAACTCTTAAAGGTAGGCGATATCTGTCTTAGAAATCATATGGTGATCGTCTGTGATGAGATCCATGCAGACTTTGTTTACAGCGGACATAAGCATATTCCGTTTGCATCTTTGTCGGAAGAATTGAAGAAGATAACTGTTACATGCACTTCGGCCACCAAGTCATTCAACATAGCAGGCATCCAGGCTGCTAATATCGTCATTGCCGATGATTCAATGCGCAGGGCAGTGGATAAGTATGCTTTTACGACTGGCGCATTCGGACTTAATATCATGGGCCTAGTTGCGACCAGGGCCGCCTATACATACGGCGACAGGTGGATGGATGAACTTATCTCCTATCTTGAAGGCAACACAGAACTGGTTAAGTCACGCCTTGAAGGCACAAAGCTTAAAGTGACTGATATCGAAGGAACATACCTTATGTGGATAGATGCATCTGCAATGGGTCTTGAAGATCCTTCAGGATTCTTCCTTGATAAGGCTCACATTAAGTTTTCTGAAGGCAAGTTCTTCTCGAAAAAGGCAGGCCAGTTTATCCGGATGAATGTTGCCTGCCCAAGAAGCGTTGTGAATGAAGCATTGGACAGAATGCTTGCTGTACCCGGGATCAGATAAAGCTCTTGACCTAAAATCGAACTTGCAGTACGATAATCGTACTGGTAGTTCGAAAAATGAACTGATAGTTCGATTTTAGGGAGGCAGACATATGCCAAAAAAGAGAAGATTTATCGAATTTAATAACGAACTGTTCCTGATCTGCGGAGAAGAGATTTTCGAGAAGAAAGGCTTTGAGGCAGCATCAGTAGACGATATTGTTAAGTGCGCCGATAAGAGCAAGTCAACATTCTATGTTTATTTCAAGAGCAAAGAGGAACTCTGGGACAGCATTGTCTGCAAGTACATGGAGTTGCTCCTTGAGTCCGCTAAGAAAGCTGCAGAGAGTACGGGCAGTTTTGAAGAAAGATACTATGCCCTGTGTTTTGATATAGCTTCGAAGTTTGAGCAGCACCCAGTGTTTTACAAAGCGACACTCGGAAAGATCTCAATGGATATGGAGAAGGATATCTATAAGAAGATCTACGATGTCGGTGAACAGACAAACGAAGCAATCGCAGATTTTATCAGAAGCGGCATCAGTGAAGGCACTGTCAGAAAAGATATCGATATCTATCCGGCCGTCATCATGATGTGGTCTTCTATCTCCGGGATAATCTCGATGGCTACCGATAAGGAAGAGTATCTGAAGTTAAGATTCAAAATGAGTAAGGACGAATATCTGAAAAAAGCATTCAAGATGCTTCTGGAGGGTGTTAAATGAACGCTGTCTATCTGAGCGGTACCGGCAATACAAAGCATGTAACTGAATTGCTTTTCAAAGAAATCGGAGCAAAAGGCATATCTGTACCGATAGAATCTCCATGTGTTGATGAAGCGCTGAAAGACGATGAGCTGATACTGGCTTATCCGACACAGTTTTCGAATATCCCATATCTTGTAAGAGACTTCATAAACAACCATGCGGATATCTGGCAGGGTAAGAAGGTCTTCCTTATAACAACGATGGGCCTTTTCGCAGGTGACGGGACAGGCTGCGCTGCAAGGCTTCTGAAAAAATACGGAGCCGTAATAACAGGCGGCCTTCAGATTGTTATGCCTGATTCAATAGGTGACTGCAAAGCGCTGAAAAAGACCAGTGAACAGAATAGAGCTGTCATAGTCAAAGCAGACAAAAGGATTACCGAAGTCGCAAAGCAGATGAGGGAAGGCAATTACCCGAAAGAAGGCCTGTCCTTTGCAGCTCATCTTGCCGGATTATTCGGCCAGAGGCTGTGGTTTTATAACAAGACGACCGGCTATACCGGTAAGCTTAAGATCGATCCTTCAAAATGTATTGGGTGCGGACTTTGCGCGAAAAACTGTCCGACTCAGAATATCAGTATCGAAGACGGAAAGGCGGTTGCTTCCGCCGGCTGCACCATGTGCTACAGATGCGTGGACTATTGCCCGAAGCAGGCGATAACCTTACTCGGCAAAACACTTCACGAACAGCCGACATTTGAGAAGAACTCAAAGCGACAATAGCCGCTAAAGGAGGTTTTGCCGGAATCTTAAAAATATTGAGGAAATCGGCAAAACTCCGGTCCGTTTTTGCCGATATTCGTCTATTTTTAAATAGATACGACAAAACTAAGTGCCAAATTGCCGAAACCGCTATTGTTCACCTGTAAAATCGGCAATTCTTCATTGTTTTTTGCCGGAAACAATGCGTTTTCTATGGTTTCAGAAAAAACGGGATAACGAACCGATAATTGGATACCTCTTTGACAGCATGGAAAAAGAAAACCGCCCCATACATGAAGTGAATTGGCTTCATAATGGGGCGGTCTTGATAATAAACGTTTTCAGCAACAGGTATTATTCAGGTTTAAGCTTGCAATCAGTATTGTTCAGGGTTGTAGCCAATCTTAGGTATTATTCAGGTCTGTAGCTGTCCTTCAAGGAAACTGCTCTGTTGAATACGAGATGATCCGGTGTTGAATCTTTGGAGTCGGCGCAGAAGTAACCTGTTCTTAAGAACTGGTATCTGTCTTCAGGCTGTGTATTCTCAAGGAACTTCTCAAGCTTAGCGCCCTTAACGATCTCCAAAGAGTTGGGGTTGATGAAATCAAGATAGTTGCAGTCAGCAAGATCGGGCTGCTCTGTAGTAAAGAGCCTGTCGTAAAGTCTGATCTCTCCGTCAACGCAGTTGTTGGCATCTACCCAGTGGATTGTTGACTTGATCTTTCTGCCGTCCAAGGTGTTGCCGCCTCTTGAATCAGGATCGTATGTGCAGTGAACTGCGGTTACGTTTCCTTCTGCATCGTGGTCGCATGAAACACACTTAACGACATAAGCAGACTTAAGACGCACCTCGTTGCCGGGGAAGAGTCTGAAATACTTGGGAGCAGGAATTTCCATGAAGTCTTCGGATTCGATCCAGAGCTCTCTTGAGAAGGATACCTTACGTGTGCCGGCATTCTCATCCTTGGGATTGTTCTCGACATCGAACTCTTCGGAAGCACCTTCGGGATAGTTGTCTATGATGAGCTTGACGGGCTTTAAGACAGCCATTGCTCTCTGAGCGTGATCGTTAAGATCTTCTCTCAGACAATATTCAAGGAATGCATAGTCAACAACGGAGTTGACCTTTGCGACACCATTTCTGGCACTGAAGTTGTGGATGGATGCAGGTGTGTAGCCGCGTCTTCTGAGACCGCAGAGTGTAGGCATTCTGGGGTCATCCCAGCCGTCAACGATGCCTGCTTCGATCATTGCACGGAGTTTTCTCTTTGAAAGAACGGTGTGTGTGATGCCGAGACGGGCGAATTCGATCTGACGGGGCTTGCACTCAACTGAGATATTGTTTACGACCCAGTCGTACAAAGGTCTGTGTGACTCGAATTCCAGAGAGCAGAGTGAATGTGTGATGCCTTCAAGTGCGTCTTCGATCGGGTGAGCGAAGTCGTACATAGGATAGATGCACCATTCGGTTCCTGTTCTGTGGTGAGGCAGATGATTGATCCTGTAGATAACAGGGTCTCTCATGTTGAAGTTGCCTGATGCGAGATCGATCTTGGCACGGAGAGTCATCTTACCGTCTTCAAATTCACCGGCTCTCATTCTCTTGAAGAGATCAAGGCTCTCTTCGATAGGTCTGTCACGGTAAGGGGAGACAGCGGGTGTCTTTGTGTCGCCTCTCATGTCGTGCATCTGGTCGGGGGTAAGCTCGCAAACGTAAGCCAGACCCTTGTTGATGAGTTCGATCGCGAATTCGTACATCTTCTCGAAGTATTCGGAAGCATAGAAGAATCTGTCATCCCAATCGTGACCTAACCAATGGATGTCTTCCTTGATTGCCTCAACGAATTCCTCGTCTTCCTTTGTAGGATTGGTGTCATCCATTCTGAGATTGCAAAGACCGTTATAGGCTTCTGCTGTGCCGAAGTCGATCTCTAATGCCTTTGCGTGTCCGATGTGAAGGTAACCGTTGGGTTCAGGAGGGAAACGGGTATGGATCTTCTTACCGTAAACTCTTCCGCCTTCCTTAAGTTCCTCGTCGATTATCTGTTCGATAAAATTCTTGCTGTCTGCCATATTCCACCTAGCTCCAATCAAAGTCTTGAATAAGCGTATTTAATTCTTCTGAGTGATTCGTCTTTGCCTAAGAGAAGCATTACTTCAGCGCATCCGCCGGGGGTGACTGCAACTCCTGCAGCAGCGATCCTTACGGGCCACATAACAACGGAGTTCTTTACTTCAAGGCTCTCAGCCAAAGTCTTCATTGCTTCCGTGATGGCATCTCTGTCCCAGTCGAGATCTTCGAGGACGGGGATAGCCTTTTCGAGCATCTCTTTGGAAGATTCGAGAGTTGATTTGCTCTTCTTGTGCTCGAAAAGTGCGAGATCGAAATCACCGTATTCCTTGATGAAAGAGAGTTTCTCAGTAATCTCCGTGAACTTTGCGATCCTGGGCTTTAAGAGCTCGGCGAGAAGTTCATAGCAGGAAGGCTCGACACCGGCCTCATCGTAGTAAGGCTTTGCGTGTGTGAGGAACTCCTCGTCGGACATAGCCTTGATGTGTTCCTGGTTGACCCATGAGAGTTTGTCGTAATCGAAAACCGCAGGGGACTTGGAAATACCGTTGATATCGAATGCTTCGATAAGCTCGGGGAGAGAGAAGATCTCTCTTGTATCCTTGGGAGCCCAGCCGAGAAGCGCAATGTAGTTGATGATCGCTTCGGGCAGATATCCCTCATTTACAAGATCCATAAATCCTGTTGAGCCGTGACGCTTGGAAAGCTTGGAGATAACCTCGTTACCTTCCTCATCAACGGACTTGCCCATTATGAGCGGAAGGTGAATGTATGTAGGGATCTCCCAGCCGAAAGCCTCATAGAGAAGATTGTATTTCGGTGTGGATGAGAGATACTCGCTTCCTCTTACAACATGAGTGATGCCCATTGTGTGGTCATCGATAACGTTGGCGAAGTTGTAAGTGGGGAATCCGTCTGTCTTGATGAGGACCTGATCGTCAAGATCTTCGTTGGGAAACGTGATATCTCCGTAAACGAGATCGTGATAGGAAGTAGAACCTGTAAGAGGCATCTTCTGTCTGATGACATAGGGCATACCGGCATCAAGGTTCTTCTGGATCTCTTCGGGTGACAAGTCTCTGCAGTGGCGGTCGTAGCCTGTTCCTTCAGGAGCATTCTCTTTAAGAGCTTCGAGTCTCTCCTTGGTGCAGAAGCATCTGTAAGCTTTGCCTTCCTCAACGAGCTTCTCGGCATAAGGCTTATACATTGAAAGCCTTTCGCTCTGAACATAGGGTCCGAACTCGCCGCCGATATCAGGACCTTCGTCATGTTCGAGTCCTGCAAGCTTCAATGTGTCGTATATTACCTGAGTTGCACCCTCAACATAGCGCTCGCGGTCAGTGTCTTCAATCCTGAGTACAAAAGTGCCGCCTTCGTGCTTCGCTGTAAGATACTCATAAAGAGCTGTGCGAAGATTGCCGACATGCATAAAGCCCGTAGGGCTGGGTGCGAATCTCGTTCTTATTTTCATACGTAACCTCTATTAAATAATTTACCTGAGCGTTTATTTTATCACTTTTGTGTTAATATACAAATTGACTTTGCGAGCGAAAGGAGCCTTAAAAGCTTGGACAGACTTGATTGTAACCGCAGCTACGATTGCTTTACGGGAAGCGGCATTGCAGAAGAATTCATTGCAGGATTCATTCTCGAGCAGTATGACAACAAAGATCTTTCAGGTCAGGAGATCAAGGCTGCCATCATATCTGACAGACAGGTAAGCGGATATTACTACAACGCTTTCGAAAAGCAGTTCGTCTTAAGGGATATCAGGACGAGTCTCATCACTATCGATGAAGGTGAGCAGAACAAGAATCTTTCGCAGGTCAATTATGTCATCAAGGAACTTGCTGATGCCGGACTTAACAGCAATGACTGGATCATTGCATTAGGCGGCGGTGCAGTGCTTGATATTGCCTCATTTGCGGCATCACTTTTCACGGGAGGATCACGTTATATCGCGGTTCCTACGACATTGTCTTCAATGGCCGAGACATGCTGTGCCGACAAGGCATTCCTTAATTCAGGAAGCCGTAAAAACACATCATCTGTCGGCATTTCACAGACCGCTGTGTTTATCGATCCGAAATACCTTTCGACAGTTCCAAAAAAGTTTGTTCCGAACGGCTATGCTCAGATAATAAGATACGCGCTCCTGGCTGATTTCGGGCTTTTGACTGAGCTTATAACTCTATCTGAATCAAGCCTTTCGGATATAAGAGTATTCCTTAACCGTGTGTATGCTGCAAGAGCTGCTATCGACAGGAAGAATCCGGCACTGCTCACACTCGGTGATGAGTTGTCACACGCAATAGAAGGCTACTTCAGATTTATGAATTATTCAGAAGGTGAAGCTCTGGCTCTCAGCCTTTTCGCGACCATGCCGGATAAGGCAAGGACAGCGCTTTCTGCTATCTACTTCAAGCTCGGTCTGCCGACCGAACTAAAAGGCGTCAGTTTTAATGCGATCATGAATTCTTTAAAAGAATCCTATAAAAAGGGTGCTTCGTCGGATAAACCGATCGTCTGTTATGAAGAGAAGGACGGTAAGGGAAGCTGGGCCATAAAAGATCCTTCTGCTGTTGAGACTCTGGCAATTTTGGAAGAACGTTTGAAAAAGATAACGGCTCCTTCTTCTCCGATTGCCACAAAAGATGAAGAAGATTAGGGTATAATTACGCAGGTTATGAAAAGTGATTTATTGAAAAAGATTATTTCTGTTGCGGCATGTGTCACGGTATTGGCACAGCCTGTTTTTCTTGCTTCTTGCAAGAAGAATAAAGGCGATCAAAAGCCTGCTGATTATGGCTCATACGGCTCTGACATCGCAAGGGAGATCGCAACTAAATTCCCTGACAGAAGTGCATATTCCTCTGGTGAGAGCCAGACAGGTGCTTATATTGAAGAGAAGATAAAAGAACTCGGCTATACTCCTGAAGTTCAGACATTTTCAGGCTCAGGCGGATCGTCTGCTAATTATATCGTTAAGGTTCCCGGAACAGGTTTTTATTGTGCCAAAGATGACGGCACATTCGAACTTGAACACAGAGTAGCCATAATCGGTGCGCATTATGATGCTGATCTTCTTCCCGAATACGGCGGATATGAGGCTGCCGAAGAGGATGAAGATGAAGAAGATTACGATGATGAAGATTATGATGACGAAGATTACGATGAGGACTATGATGAAGATGAAGAAGAGGACTCCGAACCTGTTTCCGGCTTTGACGGAATCTCGGATAATGCTTCCGGTACGGCATGTGTCCTGACGGCTCTTAAAGCATTCAAGGATTATCAGAATGTCGGTTTCGATGTCTGGTTCGTTTTCTTTGGTGCGGGAACGGATAATTTCACCGGAGCTGAAGCATTCTATCAGTCTCTTTCATACGATGAACAGCACAGCATAGATGTTATGTACAATGTCGAGAGCCTTTATGCAGGCGATAAAGTCTATGCTTCCTCAGGATATAAATCACTTATCTCGAGCAGAAGATATGAGATGAGAAGAAAGCTCTATCAGGCATACGATGTATGCTTTGCCAATACGCTTTATACTAACTACGGTTTTGATCTCTATTACAATGAATCCGGGGTCAAAGTCGATCTGGATGATGACGGCGTAAACGATACATTCAAGGAGATGCCGAAGACCGTATCTGACTTTAAGGTTTTCGATGACAGAATGATCCCTATCGTGTATTTCGAGAGTTATGAGTATAACTTCACCTATTACGATCAGATGAAAGAGACCAAGAATCTTAGTCTTCAGGAGTTCGACGGCAATATCAGACAAACACCTGCCGACTGTCTTGCAGTTCTTGATCCTGTTCTGGTTGAAGAAGACTATGACAGAAACGGCGACGGTGAGATCGACTGCAGCGGCGACAGACTTCAGATTAGGATCAACTGTATTGCATTTATCATCTGCGAATCACTGCTCAAGGGTTCTGATAAGGGTATGACTCCTGCTGAGTACGAAGTCTACAGAACTGAGCAGACCCGTGTGACATACGGTTCGCAGGAGACGACCCAGCCTTCGGTCTGATAATTGTCATTCAAAAATACCGACTTTAAAGTAATTGATTTTCTGACCTTATGTTATAATTAATAAGATAAGCGTGAGGGAAGAAGGACCGATTGATGTCCAATACATCTATAATCAGCCAGATATTCGAGTTTTTGGGCGAGCTTTTTAACAGCCTTGATAAGGGCACGCTCTTTTTCGGCAGCGTATGGGACTTCATACGTTATGCAATCGATATCGCACTCGTAACATTCCTTTTCTATACGCTGCTTATGTTTATCAGACAGACCAGAGCATGGCAGCTCATCAAGGGTATAGTACTTATCCTTGTTTTCGTTGCATTCTGCGGAATCGTCGGACTCGACATGGTCGGATTCCTGTTTAACAGACTTCTTTATGTAGTCGCTATCCTGTTCGTGGTCCTTTTCCAGCCTGAACTAAGAAGAGCGCTTGAGACTGTGGGTCTCCGTACTTCCAATGCTGCCAATCCTTTCAGACACAGCGAGTCACTCATGACGGATGATGAACTTAACTCATTCATCAAGGAGATCAGTTCTGCCTGCAAGGAAATGTCCAGAACTTACACCGGTGCACTTATCCTTATCGAGAGGCACACAAGACTTGATGAGCTTTTGTCACAGGAAAACGTAGTCACATTTGATTCTGAAGTTACAAGTTCTGTTTTACAGAGCATTTTCTATAAAGGATCACCTATGCATGACGGCGGTCTTCTCATAAGAGACGGAAGGATCATTGCCGCAAGATGCCATGTTCCGCTTTCGGTTACGATGCATTCATTAGAGCGTGCCGGAACCCGTCACAGAGCTGCGGTCGGCGCAAGCGAAATGGGTGATACTGTTGCAGTTGTAGTATCAGAGGAGAGAGGAAAGACTTCTATTGCAGTTAACGGAAGACTTTTCGAGATGAGATCCACAAGGGAACTCGAAGCAAATCTTTCATATCTCCTGGGTGTAAAGGAATTCGGCGGAGAGCAGAAGACCATCATCGGAAGGATCCTCGATAAGTTCCACGGCAAAAAGGATACATCCGATAACGAGATATTAAGTCCTGATGAAGTCGGAAAGGTATCAAAGAGCAAGGCAGCTGCTGCGGAAAATGTGGTTGTAGCTTCAACACAGGTTGAGATTGCAGGCGAAGCTTCTGTTCCTATTACGATTAAGACAAAAGATGCAGATCAGACATCCAATTCCAAGAGAGTCGGCACCCCGACGAGGATCGTATTCCTTGTTGTCTCAATATTTATGTCGCTCTTCCTGTGGATGTACATTCAGGTCAATACCAACCCTGTTGTTTCCAGAAGCATTACGGTTCCGATCAGCCAGTATCAGAATCTTCCCGACAATGCTGAGGTCTCATACCCGATCAAGTCTGTTGATCTTGAGATCGTAGGACGTGCAGGAACTATCAATAAGCTGACAGCTGATGATATCGTTGCTTCCATCGATTATTCCGAGATCACTGAAGGCGATACCGGAGTTGTCGAGCTTCCTATAACGATTACAGGTGCGGAGGGCAATATCTACTTCCGTGTCGAAAGGCAGATTCCTGAGACAATATCCGTAACGGTATACTCGTCCAATTGATTCTATTGCCCGCAGTAACACACCAAAGGGCAGAAAGGATATATTTATGTTAGAAACAAAAGACCTTATTGATTTGACACATACCCTTGCCGCTCCTATTCTGGAAGACAAGAAGTACCCCTGGGAAGCACTTCCTCTTATCAAGGATTTTATCCTCGCATTAGGTCCCACACTTGATCCTGAAGTATATGAGAACAAAGGAGAGGGAATCTGGATCGCAAAAAGCGCAAAGGTTTTCGATTCCGCATATATTGCAGGTCCTTGCATTATCGGACCTGAGACTGAAGTGCGTCAGTGCGCTTTCATCAGAGGCAGCGCTCTTATCGGAAGCAAGTGCGTTATCGGTAATTCAACAGAGCTCAAGAATGTAATCATCAGCGACAATGTTCAGGTTCCGCATTACAACTATGTAGGCGATTCCATTCTCGGTTTCAAGTCACATCTCGGTGCCGGCGCCATCACTTCAAATGTTAAGTCTGATAAGACTCTCGTTTGTGTTAAGAACGGTGATGAAGTTATCGAGACAGGCCTTAAGAAGTTTGCCGCAATCGTAGGCGATAATGTTGAAGTGGGATGCCAGAGCGTTCTTAATCCCGGTACTGTTATCGGAAGAGGTTCAAGAGTTTATCCGCTTTCAAGAGTAAGAGGCGTAATCCCTGAGAAGCATATCTTCAAGGATGCTGATCACATCGTAGCTATTGAAGAGTAAGATACTTGCAAAAAGATGATCCGAAAGTCTGAATTTGCCGCATAGGTTCAAGTTCAGACTTTTTTTTGAACTGACCATTGCATCAGAACAAGCTGATCTTTCATGCACAAAAAAGGCTGCCTTTGAGACAGCCTTTGATAACTAAATTAAACCGGATTCAGACTACGCTGTCCTTGAGCTTATCGAAAGCCTGTTTTGCAACCTGTCTGACATTTGGATCGGAATCAGCGAAAGCGAGCTTTTTAACATATTCTTCACAGTGCTTTGCATGGATATCTGCTGCTGCGGTAGCAGCTGCTGCTCTTACCATAGGGGATGAATCACGGAGCAGGGGAATAAGAGCCATACCGGATTCGTAATTGGGAATCATACCCATTGCCATCGCTACAGTCATTCGGACGTCATCTTCAACGCTGTCAGCATACTTGAGTAAAGCACCAAGCTTTTGCTTAGATCCGAGTTTCAGGATTTTATCTTTGATTGCGTCCGTTCGTGCCATAACCCTATAGACTCCCGATATCGTATTTAACAATATTATAGATTAAAATCGCTAAAAAAACATCACTATTAACAAAATATAAACAAACGATGTTAGTTTTTGGATTGCTTTGCTCTATAATACTTACGATTATACATTCAAAGTCTAAAAAATTAAAAGGATTTTTTAACATTTTTGATTGATTTTGTGAGGAAATGGAAATGAATAGATTTTTGCGCGGATTAAATGTCTTAGGGCTTTGCGGGGTTTTAATGCTGTGTTCCTGCACGACCAATTTAGGACCTGAGACGTTGCCGTCGATCACCACTACAACAGAGACTACAGAGACTGAACCTACAGTGACAGAAACTACACTTCCGCCTGAGGCAACGGAGCCTTCAAGCAGTGCTGTTGTTACTGATATTTTAGTTGAGAATACGGGCAAGCTCAGAGTTGAGGGATCTAAGATCGTAAACAGTGAAGGAGATGCTGTAGTCCTCAAGGGAATAAGTACTTTCGGTATTCAGAATTGCGAAGGATTCTTTACACCTGAAGTTGTTAAAACACTTGCAGAAGACTGGGGTTCAGACGTCCTTAGGATCTCTCTTACCGGTGATAAGAATATCGAAGGTTATCTTAAAGATCCTGAGAAGTATTTCGATATGGTCTGCAAGATCTGCGATATGTGTATCGACCAGGGTATATATGTAATTGTTGACTGGGATGTGGCTTATGTTGAAGAAGCGGATGAGAATAAGGATGATGCCGTTGATTTCTTCAACAGACTTTCCGCTATTTATTCTGATTCCTCGAACATCATCTATGAAGTGAACAACTATCCTCTTTTCTATGAGGAACCGGATGATGATTCCGATGAAGAGGCAAATGAGTGGGAAGATGTTATCAAGCCATTTGCTTCAGAGGTTATTACTGCTGTAAGAGAGAATAATCCTGACAGTATCGTTATTGTCGGAATTCCTGATAAAGGCCGTGATTTTGAGAAGGTTTCAGAGTCCTGGCTTGAATTCGAAAACATCATTTACGGATGCCGTGTCTTTTCCGGTTCAAACAAGCAGGAGATGAGAGACAGCATCACTTCGTTACTTGAAAATGAGGTTTGTGTATTCGTTACAGAGTGGAGCTTCTGCACCGATGACTGCAAGGGCGGTATCTTTGAGAAGGAAAGCGATAAATGGGCTGAATTCATGAGCGCAAATCAGATCTCATGGTGCAATCTCGGTATCGGAAGTGATATTGATAACGATACAAATGCACTCCGCCTCAATGCCGACAACTATACTGACGGTCAGAAGTATGGCGGACACTGGCCTGACGGATTGCTTACGGATGCAGGTATTTATGCAAGATATCAGCTGCTCAATGAACCTGTTCCTGCTGAGGAAAATGCATCAGCGGATGAGACAGAATCGACAGCTGATTCTTACGCTGAAGATGACGAAGATACAGACGATGAGGAATAGGGTTAGAAGTTGCTGATGTCCAGAACCGGCTACAGTGTATCCACCAACAGGGCAAGATGTGAAATGCTTGCTTTGGAAACAGATAATCTGAAACTAGCCGTGCTCCGTAAAAGCGAAGCTTCAAGAGTTGCCGGTTATCTTGTGAAAAACATGGAGTTTCACAGGAGATTTTCCCAGACTCATACAGACGAGTATTTTACTGTTCCCACGCAGAAGAAGTATCTTGCATACGACTGCAATTCTTTTCTGGATGGCACACTGGTCCCTTTATGGATCATGGAAAAGGGCAACGATTCGATAATCGGCCGTGTTTCATTCTTCAATTTCGCTTATGGCGGAATGATGTCCTGTGCATGCGGTTATCATCTCGATAAAGATCATACGGGCAAGGGGATCATGACCGAAGCGTTAAAGGGTGCCATGGCCTTTGTTTTCGATGAATATAAACTTCACAGGATCGAGGCTTTTATCGTGCCCGAAAATACTCCTTCGCTTAACCTTGTCAGACGTGCCGGTTTCCATTATGAGGGCGTCAGGAAATCCTATATGCATATTAACGGTGAATACAGGGATCACGAAGCATTTTATATTCTGGAATATGATGTCAGATAAAAGAGTCTGACCACACAGAATAAAAAAGTCTTAACTTGTAACAAAAATTCCATAAATTTATCTTTAAAGTGTGTAATAATAAGATATACGATTATGCGGAGGTGATAATTGTGAACAGAAAGAGATTTACAACCGCGCTTATTGCCGGAATGATGGTTACCGTTTTGGCTCTTGGAGCTGTTGCCTGCAAGAAGACAAAGCCTACGGAATCAACACTCGACACTTCCGAACAAACCACCACCACAACAACTACTGTTCCGACAACTACTCTTCCTGAGTATTCAGGTCCTTTGACAAATGATGAAGAGATCACATGGACTGAGACTCAGCTTGAGACACCTGCCACATATTATGCGAATGTATCCAAAGGCGAATTCCTTAATGTAAGGAAGGGCCCCGGTACGGGTTATGAAAAGGTCGGAACACTTACCAGAGGACAGCCGATCGAGGTTGTTGCCAAGGCAAGCGGCGGATGGTACAAGACAAAGGACGGTTTCTACGTTTCCGAGACTTATCTGACAGGTACTCAGCCTAACTGATATTTTTCTGTTGATTATTTTCAAACGTTAGTGTAATATACATAGGCACTTAATCAAAAGTGCCATATGCGAGTGTAGTTCAATGGTAGAACTTCAGCCTTCCAAGCTGACCACGTGGGTTCGATTCCCATCACTCGCTCCAGGGTCATTAGCTCAGCTGGATAGAGCAACAGCCTTCTAAGCTGTGGGCCGGA
>Ga0326512_10000072_pt1 | contig 81263 bp, 128 predicted proteins | sample 1_2617_0518_D_FD_203652 | JGI IMG/M metagenome (GOLD analysis project Ga0326512, IMG submission 203652) | Bovine rumen microbial communities from UC Davis, California, United States - 1_2617_0518 | ecosystem: Host-associated > Mammals > Digestive system > Stomach > Rumen | place: USA...
TGTTTTGCCTACAGAGTATGGTTTACAAAACAATTCTCCAGAATATATCTCAACAGAACTTGCTGATAAGACTGCCTCAAATCCTTATATTGTTCCTCATGATGGTACTATTTATGCTGTTATTTCAAGTGTAAATGGCTATGGTAGCAGGGGCGCAAACTTAAATGGAAATTGGATAAACTTTACCAGAGGTTGGGGTTCTGCAACAGGTGTTAATGCAGGATTAACAATAAATGTAAAGAAAGGTGATGCTCTTTATTTAACGAGCGCAACAACAGGTAGTATAGCAACACCGGGTGCTTCAGGAGACTTAGGCGATAATAAATGGTATGCCACAGCTGTATGGAAGAAACCTATTTATAAATATATCAAAGCAGTAAGCGGAATTGAGACATCAAGTACAGAAGCGTCAGAAGTTGCTAATGCAGTCAATACTATTAAGGCCTATTGTAGAGCTCAGAATATATTGAGTGATTATGAGGATATAACATTACCTACAACAGCGGAAACAGCTATGGCAATGCCCTATGACGGAGTTTATATTCTTGCAAACTATGGGGTCGTCAATGTTCATCATATATACTTGAATGGTGTTGAAATATCAGGTGGTATAACTGGTAATGGAACAACAGGAGCTTCAACAAGTTCTACAATTCTCTTTAAGAAAGGCGATAAGATGTATCGTTCAAATACTTATACCTCGTCGTCACAATTCTTAGAGCATGTTGCCTACTACAAACTTCGTGATTATACAGGAAGATAAAAGGAGTTAAATAGAATGAGTTTGTTAAGAAAGAGAAATGGTAAATTAGAAGTAGTAAGCGGAGCAAATTCATCAGGTTTGCCTATCGGAACTATTATACCTATTTATTCGGTTAAGGTTCCAGTTGGTTTCTTGCCTTGTGATGGAAGCCAATATGATACCACACAATATCCAGAGCTTTATTTATTGTTAGGCTCAAACAAGCTTCCTGACTTGAGAGAGTCCACATTAGTAGGTATTGGTACTTCTGACAGAACTGAAATTGCTGCACATGATGTTTATACATTAGGTCAGTTCAAAGATGACCAATTACAAGAGCACAAACATTACACAGTCCAAACCGCCTTGACAGGCGGTGAGATAAATGGCAACTTATATGCAAGACAGTCAAATTCAACCCATACTTATACTGGTAACAGACAAGTAGCTGGTGTAAGAGACGCTCGAGTTGGAACTACTACTCACGGTAAACAAACTGGTGTGTTCTTTGTTATTAAGGCTGTTACTGGTTTAACTACTGGTTCTGGTGAGTCTATAGAAGTTGTTAACGCAATAAATACAGCCACAGACGGTTTAGAGCAATACATTGTTGATAATTGTGAGACATTAGTAGAGAACGCATTGGGCACTATGCACTACAACATTCTTCCATTGACAGTTGATTCTACAAGACATGTTTCTATTGACTCTTCTTTGTTACAAGGTGTTAACTACAGATTCAGACAGACATTCGCTGACCAAGCAACAGGAACTTGGACTATTCAAAATACGGGAAACCATGATATTTCTGTTTCAAGATATGGCGGTAGAGGTAGTTCAGCAGTTGATAGAGTTGTAACATTCTCTACTATTGCGGCTGGAGCTTCTGAGACATTTATTCTTGATTCTGACGATCCATACTTGGATTCAAATACATTCTCACTAGAAGCAATAAGGGTTTCATAATATGAATTACATACTGGCTAAACACAACTTTTGGCAACTCGTTCATAAGCAAGTTATCGTATACAGAGATGCCCCTGACTATGTTTTAGACTATTTAAGACACAGGGGCTCTACAGTCATTCATTCTGAAACAAGACCAGAAAATGCTGTATTGATTAAAGGTACAGGACTTGACTGGCCAACAAAAGAAGAGCTTGGTGTTGTTGATGAAGTAGAAAATGACATTCAAGAAGGCTATGAAGTTGTTCAGTTTGTTGGCAACACAGCCAAAGGATTAAACATCTACAGAAGACAGAAACTTAACGCTTATTTGAAGAAGCATTACAAAGTCGCAACAGTTTATAAAGGCTCTGTTGACACTTCTAACTGTAAGTTTATTGTTATTTCAGACCCAAGAGGAGCTGATGAGTTAGTAGAGAAAGCCAAATGCCCAATTTATTATGACAAGACAGATATGTGGGATGCTTTGGTAGACGGTATTGATAAGACAGTATTAAACAAGGCTACTGGAGTATTCTGTTCAAGTAGGTTTATCTATGCTAACACTGAACACAAGAATAAAGTTTTGTTAGAGAATGCTGCCAATTATTACCAATATCCATTTGACAGGGTTTATGAGAAAGAAAACATTGCTGTTTATGTTGGAAGAGCTGAGAATAAAGTTGATGTTGAGTTTTGCGATAAATTGAGACAAGAACATCCAGACTTCAAGTTTGTTTCTATTGGATTAGAAATTCCTGGTTTTGAGAATATTCCTTCTATGAACTGGGAAGATATGATGAAGTATTTACAGAAATGTAAAGTAGGTTTAGTTCCATTAAAAGACAACGCATATACAGCTGGTCAGTTTAACTTAAAAGTATGGGATTATATCTTAAACAAAATGCCTGTAATTGTTACTAATGACTACAATTACAAGAGCATCAAGAATGTTCACAAAGAGTGGACAACTGAGTTTGTTGAAGAGCCTATAACTTATTGGAATTCTGTATTTGACAAGATTCTTTCTTATATAGAGGAAGACACGGAGGACGGCTTATGCTAACTCACAACTTGGATAACTTCTTTGAGGTAAGCTGGAAAATATCAGAGAAATGCAATATGAATTGCCCGTATTGCGTTGTTAAGAATAAAGCTCAGTTTCCAGATGCTGAGACTATAAGAAGAATTGCGCATAAAATAAATGAGCTTATAAATATAAGAAAATGTAGTAATTCTCAGGTTTACATAACAGGTGGTGAGCCTTATTTACAAGACATAAATGAAATTATCAAGATATGGGATTCGCCATATTTAAGAATGGTAAGAATAACTTCAAACATGTCATTAGATAAGGAAAAGTATTTGCAAACAAGGTCAATCTTAAAAGAAAGGGGCGTTAAGTTCTTGTTAAGAGCTTCTTATCATAATGGCGACTTCGGTCAATTCGTAAAGAAGTGTTCAGAATGTCAAGTTGATAACATAAATATAGTCTGTAATGACGATAACTATGAGTGGTACTTAAATGAGCTTAACAAGTTTGAGTTTGATGGAAACAAATATATCGTAGTTAACAACAGAATTATGATGATTAACTGGATGGTCGAGAGACTTCCAGGTGGCGGTATTCCTGAAACAGTAAAGAATATTCCAAAGAAGTCAAGAACATTCAGTATGGAAAATGGTTGCTGGTGTTCTGCAGGTTGGACTACAATAAGAATTGAGCCATTCGGGGATATTAAAAGATGTTTCTCTACAGAGGTTGAAGGTAACATTTTGAAAGAAATAAAGACATTTCCAGAGAAGTATAGATGTACAAGAAAGACTTGCTCAGGATGCCAGAATATATTTGTTTATGATGAAAGTGAGATAAAATATTTTCATAGGTAAAACTAGGGCTTTTTATCCTTGAAGTACCCCCCACCTAAAGGAAGGGGTTTTCTTGCTATTCCTTAATAAAAATTATTCACTTCAAAAAAAGGTTATGCACTTCACACTTTATTCAGTGCATAACCTTTTTTTTTGCATATTGACATTTTTTTTCTCTTTCGATTTAAGGTCTTTTTTTTTCTCTTCTATATTTCCTTTAGAACGGTAAGAAACAGAAGTTTTCTCCCTCGGACGAGGCGGTTCTACTTTTACAGTTTGCAGGAGCAAAGACATGGGAACAACACCAAACACAGACGATCAGCGTTTAGCTGAATTTTCACAGAAATTGGATTCATTCAAGCCAGAAGGTTTTGATGATGAGAAATGGGGCAACCTGAAAGCTTCGGTCATCGGATTCCACGAGGATGAGGTTAAAGGACTGAAAATCAATTCGGCAAAAATGAAGGAAGAGAAAGATACCCTCTCCTCAAAGCTTACCGCATTGCAGGGTTCTTTCGATGACACCTCGGCGAAGATGAAGACATTGGAGCAGCAGCTGGCTGAGAACCAGCCGGAAGAATTGAAGAAGGCATTTGAGAATTCTCAGAAAGAGATGGAAGAGAAATACGCTAAAAGCCTCTCAGAGCTTAACAAACAGCTTGCGGAGCGTGACGAGGCAATCAAAGGTCTGAAAGCCGGTGTCCTTGAGCGGGATGTCATGGCAGAATTCAATAAGGTTGCGGCCGATAAACAGTGGCTTGGTGGCGGCCGTGAGCTTGCGCAGTCGTTCATTATCGGTGAGCACGGAGAGAAATTCTCCCGCTTGAAGATGCCGGACGGAAGTGAGGTTCTTGTGAACAAAGATTCTTTGGATATGCGTCAGGCACTTAATAAGTTCCTCGACACAGAAGTTGGCAAAAACTTGCTTAAATCCGGTCTGAGCGGCGGGGGTGCGGAAGGCTCTGCTGGAACAGGCGGAAACGGCAAAAAGCTGACACAGGCTGAATATGACGCGCTGGGGCCGCAGGAGCGAATGGACTTCGACATCAGCGGCGGGCAGATTATCTAGCCTGTCATAACTTATACAGGAGAAGATTATGGCTTCTAACTCAAACATCAACAAAATTCGCCGTGATTACATGCTCGGCTTGCGAGAGAGCGGTTACTCACCGTTCTGTTTCATCAACTCAGTGAACACAAATACTGGGGCGGAAGAGGCCGCTGTCGGTGACATCGTTAAGGTGCCTATCGGAAAGGCTGGAAAGATGATTGACACCCCGGTCGGATTCAACTTCCCGAATGAGGCTGAGTCTGACGTCAACTCAATCAACATGGAGCTGACATTCTCAAAGACCGTGCCAATCGACTGGAAAGGTGAAGACCAGAAAGCCGTTATGAATTCAGGCGCATGGGGAACTGTACGGGCCCAGCAGTTCGCGGACGCTTTCAATCAGATTCGCGACGCGATTGAGGAATCTGTCGCAAAAGAGGCAGTCCGTGCGGCTTCACGGGCTTACGGCACGGCAGGAACCTCTCCGTTCGCCGACGGCACTAAAATGGGCGACATGGCTCAGATGAAGGGAATCCTTGACGCGAACAAGTGTCCGAAAGTCGGGCGTTCAATCGCCCTTTCGCCGGAGGCCGAGACAAGTCTTCTTACCAATCAGGTGAATCTTGTCAAGGTGAACGAGGCAGGAAGCGATGCCGCCCTCCGTCAGGGAATCATCATGCCGACATACGGATTCAATGTCCGCTCAACGGCACAGCTCACGGAACATGTTGCCGGAGCCGGAACAGGATATGTGACAAACCTCGCCGAGACACTTGCGGCAGGCGCAGAGGAGATTGCCGTTGACACTGGCTCAGGCGCAATCAATGCGGGTGACATCGTTACTTTCGAGGGCGACGCAAACAAATATGTCGTAAGTCAGGATTACGCTACAACAACCACAAAGGTTGCAATCGGCGAGCCAGGCTTGCGTAAGGCACTTGCTGACGGAAAAGTAATGACAATCGGAGCAAACTATACTCCGTCTGTTGCTTATCACAAATCGGCCATTGCCCTTGCTATCCGTCCTCCAAAGGCTCCCGAAGAGGGCGATATGATGGAGCGTACATTCGTGACAGACCCGTATTCTGGCATCACTTTTGAGGTGGCTCTCGTAAAGGGCCAGCGTGTTGTCCAGTATCAGGTTTCTGCCGTATGGGGCGTAAAGGCAGTAAATCCTGCATGGATTGCCCTCTTGCTCGGCTAAGTCCCAAAAAAAATCCGCCCTGCATTTTTTCAGGGCGGTAAATTTTCCATCAAGGAGAAATTATGGCACTCGTAAAAATGATACGCGACATTCCAGAAGTTGCAGGCGGAAAAACCGAGGCGATGATGCAGGAGGATGCTGTCAAGGCGGCAATCCAGAACGGATGGCGTGTAGCTGATAAAGCGGTTGGCAATAATCAGGCGCAAAAAGAGCCTGTTAAAGAACCTGTTTCTGAGGCAAAGACCGAACCAAAGGCTGAGAAGCCAGAGGTGAAACCCGAGACAAAATCGGAGCCTAAGTCTGACAAGGCTGAATCAAAGAAACAGAAAACATTGCGTGACGCATAGGAGCAGGCATGGCTGACATAGCAGAGAACGAAGAAAGCAAGGTTATTCTCATTACGGAGGACGGCTCGTGCGTTCCGAACGCGAACTGTTATGTCACGCTTGCTTATGCTGACACTTACATGAGGAATACAGGTCGCACGGCATGGGCCGCAAAGACCGAAGACGAGCGCAAGGCATATCTCATAAACGCGACCAAGTACATCGACCGCACTTACTCAAAGGTAGGCTGGAAAGGCGTGAAGAAGTTCCATCGGAAACAGACTCTCTGTTTTCCCCGCGTAGAGCTTTTTGACAAGGACGGGGATGAGGTTCTTGGAATCCCTGACGAGCTGAAACAGGCTGTCTGCGAGGCGGGCTTTATCGCCACCACCACTTCCCTTTTCACTACGAAAGATGCTTCGGGAACAATTAAGAAGCAGAAAGTTGATGTCCTTGAGGTTGAGTATTATTCCGAGAGCGATTCTTCTGGCGGATATATCTCACGCTTCACGATTCTTGACTCCCTTCTTTCTGATTTCTATAAGACGAAAGGCGGAAACAGGATTCTGAGGGCGATTCACACCGACCTTCTTGGAGGACGAATCTAAATGGATTACGAAGCCCTCCGTAATGTCGCGGACTCGCTTATAGACAGTTTCTCAAACAGTCAGACGGCCGTTCTTTTGAAGGAAGTCCTGACAAAAGAACCTGAGACGGGGAAAACTACAAAATCTTTCCGCGAGGTGTCGGAAGATGCCCGTGCCGTTATGACAAGCTACTCTGAGGAGGCTATCGCCCAGAGCAATGGTGTCGTAAAGGCAGGTGATGTGAAATTCGTGTGCAGGTTCACGGAGGAGCCTACGGAGGTCAAGGACAGGGTTCGGTACGCTGGTACTGAGTACAATGTAATCCATTACAGGCCAATCAATCCGACCGGGGACTATGTAATTACCTATGTAATTCAGGGAAGGAAGGCATAAGTATGGGCGCGACATTTTCTATAAAAGTAAGAACAGAAGGAAGTTCACATCAAAAGGTATACAAAGGAAAGGACGGGAAAGCTGTCGCCAATCTGATGATTGGTGCTATAGAAAACAAGGTTTTTGACCTTACAGGCAGAATGGTCGCGCATAAGGGACTTGAAGCGTCTGAGAGGACTTTGTGGTATGCAGCGATTTATTTTCAGAGGTTAATTTCAAGAACTCCGAGAGACGAGGATTATTCATATCGCGATGATAAGGGTCATATACATTATCACAAAGCTGATGATGATTATATGCAGGATTATTGGACTGCGAGGTATTGGAATTATAAAGGTATTACAGCCAAATATTTAAGAGAAAGTTGCGGCTGTACTTTTGAGGTTTTTAATAATCAGAAAGAAATAGAGACCATTTATGGGGAATTTCGTGACAGGTTTTTCGGTGCGGCTGGAAGCCGAGGGAGAGCTAATAAGGAATCTGGAAGAACAACTCTGAAAAGTGTCAGGTTTTACTGTGACTATCCAAAGGATGAAGAACACGAGCTTAGGTATCATCTCCTTGAATACGGCGGATATATCGGAGATGGAATCATAAAAAAAGATGGGGAAAACAAACATTATCACGGCGTTGCAAACGGCCACTCGATACAGGCCGCGAGAGGAATGACCGCAATGACAGACATGGAGTTCAAGTCAGGTCAGTTTAAAGCTCCTGGGAAAAGAGTTTATACGAAAAATATACTGAAACATATCGGCGGAATGCAGAATATAACAGAAGAGGTAAAGAAAATACTGAAAGGCAAGACTAAGCTTTCAGATTCTGATGTGGCGAAAATTATGAGTCTTTACGGAGTGTAATATGACTGACACTTACATCTGGAAGCATATAAAAAAGCGGTTCTATGCGATGTCTCGGAAAGAGTTCAATAAGGAGACTCAGGAATGGGAGATTTTTGAGTTTCCCTACTTTATCAAGGACGATGACGGAAAGATTGAGAATGTCGTCGAGCCTAATATGACTTTGGAAAGACCATCCGATGACCTCTGGTTCGAGATATTCCCGCTTCATTCCATGCCGCGACAGCAGGAGCTTGGAACGGCAGGAAGGAACAGGTGGATTTTCGGATTGCAGATAAACATCAACTGTTCAAGGACAGGTGGTTATGGCACTGACGACATTGACAAGGCCTACGATTTTATCGCGGGCTGTTTCAAGCGTGGTGATATTTTTGACGGGATAAGGGTTCTACGGACGGCATACCGTTCTTCCGCGCGGCTGCTTGACGACTATTATTCCGTGCCTGTGACCGTAATGGTTCAGGCAGATTTGAAAAACTAGGAGATACTATGATAGACAAGTCAGAAGTATTGCACAATATCAAAACGGGCTCGGACACCGACCTCTATCTTTCGAGAATCAACACCGACAAGGCTTCTGCTGATTTCACGAAGATTAAGTCGCGTGACAAAAGCTACAAGTTCCCGTACCTTACGAGAACCACTGGAAACAGCCTGAAGCCGACAACTGAATACATTCAGTCAAGCGAGCTCCGTCACGGCGGCTCTGAGTCGGCTCCGAGACCTGGAAACACATCTGTCGAGGGAAGCATTGACCTTGAGCTTTCTCCTGTCACATTCGATGACAACCTCTGCTCGCTCTTTCAGAGTGAATGGCGTTCATGGAAGAACGACACTGATTCAGTGACTAACCTTGACAAGATTCCCTGTGAGGACGGCAAGTTTCTTACGAGAGCCTGCAAAGAGGGAGAGACCGAAGGAACATACGATGAGGAGAATTACAACAACAACGAGGCTTTCAAGCCCCGTCGCCTCCTTAATGACGGTATTACCGGGCACGAGGACGGACTTCTCATCGTTCCAAAGGGAAGCGTCGTAAACGAGCTTGCGTTCGGGAAGAAAAACATCGAGTACCTTATCGCCAAGAAATACGGCGGCACTGAGGGTGAGGACCTGTACCACATCTTCAAACGCCTTACCGTCAGCACGCTTGATCTGAGCGCGGAAATCGGTCAGATTGTCACAGGCTCGTTCGGCTTCTTGGGAGACTCAAGCTCTGACATCCTTGACACGGCAGAGGCGAAGGAATACCTCGGCGGAGCGACATCGGCGAAATTCGAGGACGGCGTGACCACGGGAGAATCGTTCATCGACAACCTCCCTGAGAAAGCCACCGACACCGACCAGTTCACCGCCCGCGAGGGTGACTTGTGGATTAACGGGAAGAACATCACTTTCGGCCAGACACTCACTCTCAACATCGACAAGAACATGGAGCACAAATACGCCCTGTTCGTAAAGAACGCAATCTCAAAGACATCTCAGAAGAAGGCTATCACTTCAAACCTTGACACCTATCTTGTTCCTGACGCAAAGGTTCTCTATAACCTCGCGAACAATAACAAGACATTCGAGATTCTTTTTGCGTTCGAGGACAAGGGATATATGAACGACTCGTTCAAGGATGAGGACAAGCCTGAGTTCATTTATCTCTTCCAGATTTTCAACGCGAAGGCGGAGGACAAAGACCTTTCTGCTTCGGGTGAGTCTGATTACGACATGTCGATTCCTCTCCGCTCGTTCGGCGAGAAACTTTGCCGCGTCTTCAAGATTGCCCTTCCGAAGCTCCTTGATTCAGAGGCATTTGAGGTCGTCGCTGAGGGAGAAACTGCTACTGGCGCGCCCAACGCGGTTACCTTTACCCCGAATATCCTTCTCAGTCAGGGAGAAATCCCGCTCTATGACGCAGATGAGAATCCAGGCGGGCTTAAAATCAGCGTGAAGGTTGACAATACGGAGCAGGAGTTTACCCCTGTCGTCGGCTATGAGGTTGATGACGGAGCGGGCGGCTCAAAAATCGTTGACGCTAATGGCGACGCGGTTGCGAACGCAAATGTTATCCTTGACATCGTCAATAAGGGCGGGAACAGTGACAACTACGGACACATCACCGTCCTTACGGGTGTCACGCAGGGGGCGGCTGAGAAGAATGTCGAGGTCACTGCAAGCTGGAACGGCAAGGACTGCGTGAGCTACTTTACGGTTCCGGCCTCGGCATAACATTTAAGGTCTGATTTTTTAGGCAATAGGATATATCCGTGATTCGTAAGGGTCACGGATATTTTTTTTCAGGAGCATTTATGGCAGAGAACGCAGAGAACGCAGAGAAAAAAATCGTTGACATCGAGGATTTTTTCACTATTGACAATGAGCAGGCCGGGAAATGGTTTGAGCCGAAGGTCAACGGGATTCCGTGCGGCTTTGAATTCCTCGTAACCGGCAAGAACACTGATGAGAATGTGATTGCATCGGAGCGGTATGACAAGGCACTGGCTGAGGTTGAGGATATAAAGGACAGTTTCGAGCGGACAAAGAAAAAGAAGGAACTGGACGCTAACCGCGTGGCAGATTTCGTCAACGGAATCCGAGCAGCAGGGGGCAAGGAGCTTCATTTCGGGGGCAAGCCTCTTGAGTATTCAAAGCCTTTTATCCAGCAGCTTCTCTTGAAGTCTCCTCTTATCAAGGAAGAAATCGTCAGATTTGCCATTGACACCGCAAATTTTATCGGAAGGGAGAAAAACGCTTAAAGGAAGCCGTAGAGCGTTATTTCTTCCTTTACCATTACCACCCGAAGAAGAAGAAAGTCCTTAAAAAAGGAAAGGAGACCACGGAGACTGAGTGGGTGCGTAATGTTGACGCGAGGGAGCGTCTTATAAAGCAGTTCGGCGGGAAGGATTATCGGAAGGGTTATCAGAAATTCATCGAATTCGGGGAGAAGGAGGAAAAGTGGAAGAAACTCCGTGAAATCCCCTGCCCCCCTGAATACTCGTGGATTTTCAGGCACTTCATGCAGATATGGCAGAACGCTGAGTACGATATGGCGGGCAATGTCATATTCACATACAGGACGGTGAACGAGTATGTGGAGTGCATGAAGGTACCGCTCACCGTTGAGGACAAGAAAATGCTCTTTAAGATGAAGGGCTGGGCTTTAGGGGTTATCTCTGAGCTGAGGGAAAAAGACAAGGAGTAAATACTATGGCAGAGACAGAAATAGCAGCGGGAATAGATTTAAGTGTAAATGTACAGAACGCACTTAAAGGTATTCAGGCTGTTGATAAAAGCACGGAAAATTTGGTTAAGTCTTTTCAGGATGTCTCTGCTCAGGTTGATGCCGTCATTCAGCGGATAGAGAAACTCACGACTGTAGCCTCTAAAGCAAACAGGACGGTAAATAATACTCGGAACGATTACCAGAACTCTACCTTTACAAATCAGAACAATTTCTCAAACGCCACTTATGCCGCAACTTCTGCGACTGGTGCTTCAATGGTGTCGCCGACTGGAAGCGACAAGGCATTTAAGGATTTCCAGAAAGCGCAAATCGATGAGACGAACGCCCGTATAGAACTGACAAATGAAATCAAAGAAGACACGAAAGAGCGAAAAAGGCTCAGGAAATACCGGGCTAATACAGAAAGAATTTCAGCCAGCGCGGCTCAGACGAAAGCTAATAAGAAGGAAGACCAGACTACGGCCGAATACATCGCAGACCGCGCGAAGCTCGCCGATGCAAAGCTTCTTAATGCTAAAGCTAATCAGGCCGGAGCCTTAAATAAGAACTGGCGGTATCAGATTGGCCGTGGCGTAACTCAGGTCGGTGATAAGCTGAGCACTATGGGGACAGGCGGACGGATTGGCGGAGACCTGCTCAGTGTCGTCGGAAAATCAATAATCTCCCCCGCTTCGGCTGCGGGTCTTGCCATTGCCAAGCTCGGTGAGGGAGTTCTTGATTTTGCAAAAGCCGCGACGACGGCATACGCGGAGATTGAGTCGATAAAGACCCAGTTGGGCGTTGTGTTCTCTTCACAGTCGCAGGCTGATTCAATGTTCGGAGAATTGTCGGTTTACGCCACGAAATCTCCGTTCGGAGTTCAGCAGACGAGCGAGCTTGCCGTCCTCTTGAAGCAGTCGGGTGTTTATGCCTCTGACCTTCTGAGTACGCTCAAGATGATTGGTGATACGGCTGGCGGCAACATGGAGAAGATGAAGCGTATCGCAAATAACTACGCCCAGATTATGTCTATCGGGAAAGCTTCCATGCTCGATATGCGACAGTTCGCTTATGCTGGAATACCAATTTTTGAGGCTGTGTCAAAGGAGCTGAAAGTTTCACAATCGACGCTTCGTGAGATGATTTCTGATGGAAAAGTTTCATCCGAAGTTATTGAAAAAGTATTTAAAGATTTAACAGGTGTAAATGGCATATTTAATAATGCGACTCTTCTAGGTTCAAAAACGGTAAAATCTCGTTTGCAAAACCTGTCCGATGAAAAGCAACTCGCAATGGCTTCTGTGGGTAATTCTTTTTGGAATTTAGGAGGAACAAGCAATTCTACAAGCATCGCGAAACAGTTTCTTACATCGGCAGAAAATTTTTATAAATCTATAAATAATTTATCTTCTAATTTTGTGGATTCTCAAACTTATGCGTATGCGAAATCATCATTTTCACTTCTTGAAGACTTAAAAAAAGCATATAAACAAGCTCTCCAGGATGAAAATCCTAAACTTGCAGAAGCTATTGGTCAACAAATAGCAATCATTCGCTCAAGTGAATTTAATGAAAGTTCTATTAGAGCTGAATTCGCAAAGCAATTTCTTAAAGACAATGGGCTTGATAATAAAAAAATTATCAGCAATGAAAATTACCTACGATTAGAAAATGAAATAATAGATATTCTAAAAAAATATGGAAAAGTTTTGGGAAATGGGGGATATAGAAATCCTAATATCTCTGAAATAAACAAATTTTTAGATACAGGAAACCTTTCTACTGCTTCAATAGCGTTAAGAGGAGCACCACGCACTCTTTTAGATAATTTGTATTCAGAATACTCGTCTGTTATCAATAAAGGAGCCGTTAATGTATCATTATTAAATGCTGGTCAATCTGCTAATGGTAAAATAGATTTTGAAAAACTTAATAATGCTTTCGCTTATAGGGGGTCAGAACTAGAAAAAAGTATTATTTCATTTTCTGAATCTGCTGACAAATTAGGGAAAAAATCAGATTCTTTATTTTCTTTATCAGAAAAAGCAAACCAAGAATTTAAACATTCAAAAGAAGGTCAGGAGGAAGAAAAGAAAGAGAAGGAACGGAAGGATGCTGAATTAGCAGAATTTTATAATAAAATGTCATCTATGTATGACTCAAATATAAATAGGGTAAAAGCTTCGGAAATAAGAAATCTTGAATCGCTTTCGGCTTTTTATGAAAGTGGCTTTGTAGGAAAAGTGACGGCGTTAAAAGGTACAGAGGAATACCTAAGTGGAAGCGAGAATGCAGATAATGTATTAGAAATTGAAAAAAATGTAGAAAATGTGTTACAGATTTTGTCGGCATTGAGAAAATCTGGAGATTTATCGTCGAAGGATACAGATAAAATTGAGCAGCAACTTGGCTTTATATTAAATACGATAGGTACGGGGATGTCCCCCGATGGAAAGTTTAAGGGGCTTTCAAATGGAAACGCAAGATCCTTACAAAGTTTTCTCTATGAAATAGCAGATATTGCAAACGATTTTTCAGATGATAATGTCCTGAAAAAACTTCTTGGAGATATTTTTGTAAAATATACTGAAACGGCTAGTAAACCACGCTTTGCAAGTGATGAAAAAAAAGGCAAAGACCTTCCAGACTATATTCCCCTTTGGAAACGCATCGTCGCCAACGCTACGGGCTGGGATGCGTCCCTTGTCGGCAACAGCGGCTCTGGATTCATTGATAAATACTCAAATCAGGCGGCTCGGAATGTCGTAACTGGTGGAGTACAAGGTCTTGTCTCTTCGGGAGCAATGGCAGGCGATATTTTGTCGCGGATGAGATATGACGATGAGCAGAACAAACAGGGTGTAAGGCAGATAAACTGGAAAAAGACAGAGAGCGACATGATAAAAGATGCATTGTCGCTGAAGGACGGAGTGAAGATGTCGGCTTCTGCCTTGTCGGGTCTGTCAAAAGCCTTGGAGAGCCAGCTTTCCGTTTATGAGAAACTTACCGTTGACATGATAGGTGTCGGCGAAGACTGGGCTACGATTCAGAACAGCCTGAACGAGAAGTTTGCGAACAATCCTTACCTGAAAGAAGGCAATTTCCTTGACAATGCGTTTCAGGCATCTGCTAAAAATATAGGCGGCTACTCGCTCGGATATGACTCTGAGCTTGGAATGATTGTAAAGGACAGTACGGGAGCCACAAAAGGAAGCGTAGAAGAACTTAAAAAAAGCTCTAATACTCTGAGTGGAGATTTGAAAGAATTCGTTGACTCAATAAAAGTGGATACGATTGTAGAAGCACTCGACAATCTCCGTAAATCAACAATGAGTCTGAATGATACAGTCAGTCTCGCAAATAGTTTGGCAAACCAGAGCGTTGATTTCAGGAATCGCGCCGGACAGCTTCGCGGTGAGGCTTGGGGAAATTCAATCGGAGCCATGTCTGCCATGTCAGTATCAGCAGGAAATAGGACTGTATCAAAGGGAGCAAAAAATCTTCTCTCAGAATATATGACAGGCTTTGCAGGAAAACTCGCCAGCTACGATACGCTCGATAACGCAACTATTGATAAGATTTTTAAAGATAACGGAGGGGAATCTACTTTAGGGAAAAACCAATACGAGGCTATACGACAGGCTTCCGAAAATTTTAAGAACGCAGGATTCGATTATCAAAAACAAACTGACGCGATGAAACATCTCTTTGACGCTTTCGGAATACAGATGAAGGAGCTGATAGAAGCTGCTGAGGACGCGGCTCAGGCAGAGGAAGGAAAAAAATATTCAGACGCGGCTTCAAATGCACTGAAAAACAATTATTTTGACTCATGGACTCAGGCAGGTAATAAATACGCATATCTGCAAAAAGGAAACTCTATCACTGAGCAGAATCTTATGACATCACTGGGACTTGGCGATATGAGTTTTTCAAAGATGTCCGCAAATATGACACAACAGGTTTTTGCTGATAAAAAATTAAACCCAGAATCTACGCAATATGCCCAGCTTCTTAACGGATACAAAGAAGCTGGTGGAAATTTTATTAAAGATACATGGGGAGAAGGTGAATGGGGGCAATTTAATACAGAAGGTTTTAACGCAGCCATAGATTCAGGAAACCTTGAGGAAGCACGGCGAATTATTGAAAGCATGGGCGGAAATTTCGATGAAATGACGAACAGTGTGAACAAGACGAATCTTGCTTTTGATGATATGGCTCACAGGCTCTCTGATTTAGGTGCTAATCTGGGTAATCTTCTTGAGGACTTCGCGGGTAACGCAGTGTCGTCAACTATGGAAACATGGGGCAAATCCCTTGCGGAAGGTGCGGATTCATCCAAATCTCTTATGGAGAATTTCAGACAGCTTGGCGCGGGCCTTATGCAGAATATGGGCACGATGATAACCCAGGCAGGTCTTTCAATGGCGATTCACGCCTCTTCAAAGGGTGAGGTTCTTGCGGGATTGGCAATCGCTGCGGCAGGCGCCGGAGCTTCGTTTCTGGGAGGGTATTTATCCGCTGATAAGAGTGAAGATGAAGGTGAAGAAGATGAGTATCAAAGACTTTCAAAAATAAAGGATGACCTTGCCGACCTCTTGAAGCAGGCCCGTGAGGACGCTATTTATTACGAGAACACTCTCCGCCACAAGAACGCTATATCTGCGAACGACAGCTTCACGCAGAAAAAAGTAAACGACGCTATCATAACGCCGTCAGGAGACATTATTTCGACACACCCGGACGATTACCTTATCGCCACCAAGACACCTCAGACCTTACTCGGAAGCGGTGCTGGTGCTCCGACAATAAACTTCTCAGTGATAGATAAGTCAACGGGAATAAAGGTCACGCAGCAGAAATCCACTTACAACGAGAATGATAACTCGATTGACTTTACGGCAATAATCGAGAGCAAGGTGAACGAGATTATCGCAAGCTCTAAGGGTGACGATGCCTTTGCCGCACGGGAAGCCCGGCTGAGAGGAAGGAGCGTCATAGCTTAATGAAAAGCATAGTTCGTCTTGAAGACTTAGACCCTGCTGACTTTATCATAAAATGGCGTATGACGGAGATATGTAATCTGAAATGTTCCTATTGCATAAGAGGCTGGCGAGAAAACAGAGAATTTGATAGGGAAATACTTTCTGCACAGGAGAAAAGACTCTGTGAGGTTGCGGAAAAGCTATCCTCTATTCTCGATAAAACGAGATTTAATAATATAAAGATTGACCTTATAGGTGGCGAAGTGACTTTACTTGATTTAAAGGGAATACTGTCACATTTGGCCACAAAGAAAATTACAAAAATACAGGTTACGACTAATTTTATGAGAGACGCTGATTATTACGCTTCTCTCGCCGTTTATCTGAAAGAGCGCGGTATATCACTGTCAATGACGGCCTCTTTCCATTATGAGTTTCAGTCATTTGAAAAATACTTTGAGAAAGTCTGTAAGGTAAAAGACAAGGTGGGTATTTTTACTGCGGAAATCGTCTCAAATGAAAAGAATCAGCCTTTATGCAGAAGATTTCAGGCGAAGTGCAAGGAACTTGGAATAAATTATATGATAGAGGCTGATTTAAGGAATTCTTCTAAAACAGCGAGGGAAAAAGGGTTTTTAGTTGACGGCAATAAACCGTCTAATATTCCCAGATACAAAGCGATATTTACAGATAACACTCAAAAATTTTATACGACGCGAAACCAGTTTCTTACAGATAAAAACATCATAGAAAACTCTGACTTAAAATATATGAAAACTAAAGGATATTACTGTACTAATACCAGCGATTTCTTTTACCTCGATTTTGACATGGCTGTGGGAAGAACCGAACAGAGCGACTCCTGTACGAACCGTATGCCGATAGAAGATTTTAAGGTGCTTCCGCCAAGAAAATGCCCTCATAACAAATGCTCTCTTTGCGGACACATGAGCCTATGGCGGTGATTTAAGCGAATATTTTTTCTGCCATATCATCTCGTTATGGCTTATGTCGGCTGGGCTACGAATGTAAACAAGATAATCCTTGACTCTACAACAATCACTGTCGGAGATGGTGCGACTATTCAGGACTCACTTGAAACGGGCGGTCAGAAAAAATCACGGCTCGTTTCTGCCAATCCAAGTGATAAATTTTCCGTCACTATGGCTTTTAATTGCGTTGAAAAAGATGTGGACGGTGACGGCAAGTGGGTCGGAGACGGGCTTACCGAATACGAGCGTTTTATGGCCTGGTTTAAATACCAGCATTGTTATGGCACGAATCCGTTTATGTTCCCCGCGATACTCATAAATTCAAATCGCCAGCAGGGAATGTCTCAGGAAGATGTCGAGCATGTCATCAACAGGATAGCCAACGGTGACACAACGGCGAAGCTCCCTGATTACGAGTATTACAGAATCACATCTGCGGCCGAGGGCAGTAAGAGCGGCCTGCATCAGCAGGTGACTATGACATGGGAGACTTATGCCACGGGAGCTTTCACTATTCCCGATGACATCTCGGCGATCAATAACATCACGGCAGAAAACGGCTGTGTAGATGTCGTGCTTACCTCTGCCCCTTCCACAGAACCAACGATAGACACTTGGACTCTTATGATAACGCCTCCCGGCGGAACGGAGGCTCAGGAACAGGTCTTGTTCTGTATCTTTGACGGAGACCTGACCGCAAAACTTTACTTTGAAAAAAAAACAGGGACGGTTGGAACCTATATTGCCCGTATAGGTGATTTTACGGCGAGCTTTACGGTTTAGGAGATTTTATGAACGAGAAAAACATTCAGACGATAGCAATGGAAGAAATATGGGCAAGGACAACGGACGGGCATATTCCCGTCCTTCTTGAGATTTATAACCCTGACATAAAGTGGGACGATGGTTCCGTTGAGCAGGAGAATATGTATCTCAGGGTTATAGACGACTCAAATCCTGTCGTTTACAAAGGAAAGAAGTACCTGCCTGCCAGCTTTGAGTTCACGCCTCCCGAAGAGGACGGAAAAACAGTCGGACAGGCATCGATAACCCTGTCCGCGATAGATTCCCGCGTGGTCCAGATGCTCCGTTCTATAGAGTTGCAATGTGAAGTCACTGTAATGGCGGCTTTCGCAAAGCTCGTCAATGAGAACGGAAAGACGACTTTCAGGTTCTATCCCCTTGACCAGATAAAAACCCGTATGCCGTCAGCGACTTACAACCGCACGACGGCTCAGCTGAGCCTCGTCTATAAAGATGTTTTGAAGCTGAATGTCCCAAGAGACAAGGCAACCAAAAATCAGCTTTCGTCGGTGAGTGAGAATGGCTGATTTGCGGATAGATGACCTTATAGGAGTCAGGTTCACGAGCCATGGGCGGTCTGTTGTTGAGGGCTTTGATTGTTACGGGCTTGCGATTGAAGTGTCGAAAAGGCTCGGACATAAGCTTCCTGACCTATGGTACGAGAAAGCCTGTCCCGCGACCTTCTCAGAGAACGCGGAGATAATGCTGTTCGGTCTCGGAGACCTTTTGGAAGAGACGAAAGAGAGGGAACTGGGAAACCTTATCGTGTTCTCGGACGGAAACGGGAATATGGTCCATATAGGGGTAATGCTTGACGAGGATGATTTCATTCATGCCGATACGGGCGGAGTGAGGGTCACTGGGCTTGACGGATATTACAGAAAAAGCTGGAAGGTGTATAAATGGCGACAGTAAGGATTCTTAACAACATTCTTGAGGATAAAGTTGACACATTCACTGTGGAGAAAGGCATTACCATTGAGACCCTTATCAGGGAGCATACTGACGGGAACGCCTATGACGGACAGCTGGTGGAATGTTATGACCTTGATACGGGAGAGACATATTTTGCCCCTATCGAAGACGATACCGCGACAACGAATGCGATTGTCCAGGTAAACGGAAAGGACACATCTCTTGATTATGTAATAAAAGAAAATGACATTGTTTCTGTAATCATAACACCAGCAGGCGGCGGCGGAGGATGGAATTGGACAACGGCATTGCTTGGAGGAATTGAAGGTGCTCTAACAGGAGCTTTAATTGGTTTTCAAGTAGGCGGCCCTATAGGTGCAGTTATAGGTGGGGTAATAGGTTTTGTTGTTGGTTTTGCTGTTTTTGGAAGTTTAGGGGGGATGGATTTAAATACTGACGACCAGACTTCTTCATCTGGTTTAAATTCAGAGCAGCTTCCCGATGTCCGCGGCTCACAGAATCAGCCTCTTACAGATCAGCCCTACCCTATGGTTCTCGGAAAACATCTCGTCACGCCTTTTATAATCGGAAGCCCGTGGAATGAGATTTCTGGCAATCACGGTGAGGATAACTGTATTCATATCCTATATGCCGTTGGTTACGCTCCGCTTCGTCTTACGGAATTCAAGCTCGGAGAGATGGACTTGGCTCACAATCAGCCTTGGAGCGGCAATAAAAATCTTAAAAACATTTTTCATGGCGAGCTAAGCGGAATTGACAGTCAGACTGGCTCAGGAAGTGACACGGGCGATATTGTAAGCACATGGAAAAACAATGACATCTCCATAGAGATTCTTCAGCAGGGACAGAACAGACAGGCGGTTGATTGCGGAAATATCTACCCATACGCGAAAATCCAGGAAGACATAAAGGCTAATGTCCTTTACATTGCCGACGGTTCGATTGAGGAAATTGACAGTGCGAACAATATTTCTTATAAAGGGCTGGGACTTGCCAACGGTCTCAGAAATAATCCGATAAGATTCTCCGAACAGTATGCAGACTCAGTAAAGGTTGAGCTTGATTTCCAGAACGGACTTTATAAGACGAGAAGCGAAACAAGCGGAAGCAATTCTTCTGTCAAATACTACCAGATTCCTATGTGGATTGCGGTTCAGTGGCGGGTGTATTCTGATGACAATGTAAAGACAGACGGAGATGAGCACGGAACGGGAGTTCCGCTTCCTGAATTTGATTATGATAAGGGCGTATACAAGAAAGTCACCGTAAAGAATAAGGACGGGAATGATGTTACGGGAGATTTCCGAGGCTGGCACTCGTTTGAAAAGATAAATAATATCGTTGTTGCCGAGGAATTTACAGAAGAGAAACGCTATAATGATATTGCCGCTCATTCAGGAAATCATTTAAGAAACAATAAGATAGCGACATCCTCACATGAGGAAGAATATTGGGTAGATGATGGAATTGTTTGCGGGGAGCAAACCGGTCATTATGAAAAAGAACTTGTAATTGACAGCTGGGGGTATTCGGCTGACATAAACAATAATTGGTTAGGGGCAGATGTCTTTAATTTGCAGTCGCTTGGCGGAACGAATTCCAATCAGGACGGCATAAACGAATTCCGCTGCGTTACAGATGTTAACCTCGTTCAGTGGGCGAATGATAATCTGCTCACAGAGGAAGAGAAGTCGAGCCCGAATAAAGATGAGATACTGTCAAAAAAATTCAGGGCATACTTCTATGACGGATTCAACACGGCAAAGTCTATTGAGGTTCGTGTAGTAAGGGTTTCTCCTTGCTATATAGATGAGACGGTCTCAAACAAGGACCATTCGGCGTTTAAGTTCAATGATATTTTTACATGGACTACCCTCACATCGACAAAACTGGACGGCGACAAGCTTGTATACGAAAATACCATAGAGAGGCTGAGACCGATTTCAGAAGACCGAATGAGGAAACTTTGCGTCATCGCGCTCAAGGCAAAGACTGACAATGTGGACCAACTTTCAAATACGCTCAAGAAATTCTCATGTATCGCACAGTCGTTCGCACCTTACTATAACGATGAGGAAAAGAAATGGCTGCCTGAAAAAGTCAGCACGACGACGAGATATTACAAGCCATCATACAAGGATGAGAGCGGTGTATGGTATCAAGGCGAAGAAATTACAAAACAGCAGTTTGAAGAGGACAGACAGAAAGGCATTAAATCCTTGCGTATGCCTGCGGGGAATGACTATGTTCCGCAGATTGTCGAGAATGTGATACGGACAGCGGAGCATATTGACGACAGGGGAAGATATTATATCCCTGACCAGCTTGACGAGAACGGAGTCCATTACAGTCCTGACGGCACGCTTAAATACTGTAATAACAATGTCGCCTCTATGTTCCTCCTTGCGGGTATAGGACCTCATCTCGGAATCGACGCGCTGGGATATAACCAGAAATTCTATGACGAAAACGGAAATCTGATTGAGGACGGCGCGGGAGACTTCAATATGGTTTCTCTTGCCAAGTGGTACAAGTGGGCCGAGGATGTCACTGATAAATCGACTTATTCTTCGGACGGATCGCACTACGACCATGACGGAAGAAGCGTATTGCACGGCAAGGGTGAATTGGTTCACATGTATTTTGCGGCAAACGCATATATCTATCAGGAGATAATGCTTGAGCAAATGCTCGCAAAGATTGCCGTCGCAGGCCGAGCCGTATATACGAGAGACAGCAAGAACAGGCTTACGGTCGTTATAGATAAAGAAGAGAAATACCCTGTAGCCCTTATAAATCAGCAGAACACGCTCAAATCGACTTATACGATTTCTTTTGCCGACAATCCTTCGGGTATGCAGATTACCTTCCCTGATGAGAACGACGGTTACATTCAGAATCAGATTTACTGTATGGCTGACGGAGAAAGCGCGGACAAGCCGCGGGCGGCGATTGAGCAGTATAAATTTGACTATGTGACGAACAATGTACAGCAGTGGTCTCTCGGACGGTACATGCTCGCGAACAGATTACTGAACAAAGAGGTGGTGACTAAGCAAATCGGAGTCGAGGGAGCGTCTATCGGGCTTGGAAACCTCATACTTTTACAGGACGACACCATGCTTATCGGCACGGATAACGGAGGTCGGATTACCAGACTTATTGAGAATGATACTTCGATATTTGGCTTCGTCATTGACAACGCTTATCATTACACGGGAGAGGAAGAGGCAGTAAAGGATGATGAGGGAAACGCCATTCTTGATGAGAACGGAGAACCCGTCACGAGATGCAGGCAAGGCGTAATCGTAATGCAGCCCGTTGAGTATCAGGCTTCAAGGGTTATCACCCTCAGACTTGCGAAAAAAAACACGAAATTCATCGTTAACGGAGAAACTTGGCAGGCCGTAAAAGGAAACACGAATACTGTCTTGTTTGACACTCCTATTGCCAAAGATAAGAATTCAAGCGACGGAACGGATTATTATGTATACAAGCCGCAAGCCGGAAATATCGTCGGTTTCGGTATTATCGGTCAGATGACGGCCACCTATCGTGTAATCAAGATTAAGCCTGACGCAAAAAGAACATTTGAGCTCACGCTGATGAAATATCAGGAAGACTTGTACAGTTATGGTGCTGAGCTTCCCTCATTCCAAAACAACATGACCGTGCCTGATAGAAGCGATGAGGACGCTTTCGCGCTGTCAAACAATGTCACCGTGGCGGATTTGGTGCGAGCCCTTGCGGAGTCTGCGGAACTGGCACAGGGAAAAATTGACGACACATTCGGATATGCGCCTCCGTCCCCCAATAACCTTACGGCAGATGTCGAGCGGGATTGCATACAGTTCACTTGTACTGTCGATTCTGATAAGGTCAACAATATCGACCATATCACTTATGAGATAACGAAAGCTGACGGCACGATAACCACGATAGACGGCTCTTATTCTACGGAATATTTCTTTGACAGGGCTATGGACGGATACCCGGAGAAAGATGACCTTGCGCTGTGGCAGTTCAGGGCAAAAGCGGTAAGTATTTATCTTGACGCGGAAGGAAACAGGTATGAGAGCGAATGGTCTGATTATATAGGTCTTTCGGCGGCATCACTCCGTAAATATGGGACATGGATTCCGCCAAAACCGACTAATCTCAGTTTTATAGCCGATGAGAACGGGATAACGGCTGCATGGAGCTGTGACCTTACGAATGTTTATGGCTCGGTACAGTTTGAGGTTAAAACATATTATGACGGAATAGCAAGGGTTACGCCATCAGGGCAGCAAGTTGTCCTTGTAAAAACAGCCACATACCAATTCTCAAGAGCCACTGACGGATTCCCGGAAAAACCAGGTACGGCTGGTATGAAAATCGGAACCCTTACCCTGGATAAATATTCTGTCGTTGTCAACGCTGTTAATATAACGAGCGGAAGCCAATCTGAGAGTGACGAAGAGTTTTGTGATTACTCCAAATACAGAACCTGGATTCCCGCTGCCCCAAGCATTTCGTCAAGGGTAAGCAACAGGAACATAACGCTTTATTTCTCTCAGTCAGCAAACTGTTACGGAGTCATACAGTATCTTGTCGGTGTCAGGCGATATGACGACCCCTCTGATATATTTTATGTTCCCGACCTTGAATCAAATCCTTATGCGAGGGAGTCCGCTTATAAATTACAGGTAGACGGAGTTTTTGTAATCGGAAAGGCTGAGAGTGAAAGTCAGTTTACGCAGACGATGCCGCTTGAGACTCAGAACGGTATACAGGGTATGCTTGATGTAGACGAATCCGAAGATGACAACAGGATTTTTGCGGCAAATCTTGATCCGTCTATAAAGGGCTGGTACGACGGAGCTAATTTTTATGAGGATGAAGAGCATACCGTAAGGATTATCCCCTCAGATTCCCGTATGTATTTTGATAACGCAGAGAAAAAATATTACAAATGGAATGGCTCTGATTATATACTTAAAGAAAATTATGGTTCTTTGCTTATACTCGGACTCGGAGGCTATGCCCCTATAGACACGCAGTATCAGTTCGAGGCATATTCTTACAACAAGACCGTAGAAGATTTCTATGACTCATTACTTGATACAAACCACAATTATGACAAGGACACTTACCATAAGGTAAGCGTTGAGGGAACACGAAGGCAATCGACGGCCCTTGCCACAAGCGTTCAGGATGTCCTTAACGGCTCTATCGTGTCCGATAAGGTCGGTGTCGGAGCAATTACGGAGACTAAGATTGAGGATGACGCGATTTCTTCCCCGAAGATTCAGGCAAACGCCGTCATCGCAAGAAACATATATGCGTACAATCTCCTTACGCTCACTGAGGGGGCCCATTCGATTTCAGGCTATGCCTATAACGCCGACACGGATGAAGAGGTCGGGAAAATCCTTGATAAGATAAAGTCAGGAATTGAGAAGTCCAGCCAGCAGCCTCTCATAAACAGGCTTGATGAGATTACGAAGGAAAAGTCTAATAACTATTGGATCGGACTCGATACAGACAGCCCTGAGTTCTATATGGGAAATATGAAGGTAGCTGATAAATGGAGAGACGACGCGAATTACTTTCATTATTACAAAGAAAACGGCGAGACGAACCTTGACATCAAACTCTCAAACTTCATCGTTACGGCCGTCACCTCCACAATCAAAGGCTTCTTCAATGTAAGGAACAAAAAAGGAGCCATAAAATACACTGGCGCGAACTCTTTCTTGCAGGTGAACCCGGAGAGCGAAAATTTCGAGGAAGATACCGTAAAGGGATATTATGACTCCTCTTCTGACAGCTTCTATGAGGACTCGGCTTTTACCAAGGAGATTGAGCCTGACGGCACGGTAGTGTTCATAGATAAAGCCACAGACAAGGCGTACCGATACAACACAAACTCCGAACAGTACATCGAGATTCAGGGCTATAAGGGCGTTACGAATCCTGAGACTATGGTGCTGAGGGGCGACCTTCTCATTGACAGAAAAAACTCTGACGGAACAAACGGAACCCTTACGGTAAGGGGATTGTCAAAACTTTCTGGCGGGCTTCGGGTCGGGGAAGAGGGCGCGCTTGCGGAATCTCATTTCTACGGAAAACTTACGGCTCACGAGGGCTTGCAGGTCGGAAGCGCGGACTCGCCGAAGACAGCCACCGTTTACGGCTCGCTCACAGTCTCCAAAGACCAGAACGGCAACAACGGGCACTTGATAGTAGAAGCTACCTCTACCCTTTTCGGAACTCTCACGGTGGGAACGAGTGACAAGAACAGCAACACCACCCTGAACGGCAAGCTCGCCGTCTCATCCATTGCCACCCTCAATGACGAACTGAAAGTCCCGAACAAGCTGACTACCCTGCACTCACTTGAAGTGACGAACGGAACGACGCTCAAAGGCACCCTCTCGGTCACGGGACTTGCCACGATGAGCGGCGGAATAGAGACGAACACGATTTCGGCAATTAACGAGCAAGTTCTGACAATAGATTCCGCATGTGTAATTAAAGGAACATTAACTTCAACGGAGTTAAAAATTCCTTTAGAGCGTCCAAAAAATCCACAGCCAGGTCATATTTGGATGGAGTAGAATCATGGATATAGAAACTTTAAATACTAATATCAATTCAGCAGATTTGGATGATGTTATATATGCTTTTGGAAACGGAATGTTATTGGTTTTTCGTTATCCTAATAAATATAACTCAGACTACTTAGAGATGTGTAAAAGTACAGATCTTGGACAGACATGGGAATATATTTATATTAGTAAGGATTGGCATTATTCTTTTGTTGGATTTATTGATGACAATTCTGCTATTTTACATTTTAATTATGTACATGGTTCTGGCCATGAGTCTTTAAGAAAAATATCGTCTGATGGCAGCTTATATGAAATAAGTGGATGGCCGCAATATGGCGAGCCTTTGTTATATATTGATGGATATATTTTTGTAAAAAGAACAGGAAGATCTTTTGATTTGTATAAATATAACGATAAAACACTTAGCGTATCTTTTATTACAAAGATAGAGGATTATGAAAATCTAAGATCATGGTCTTTCCTTGGAACAGAAAAAAATGAAATTACAGGACAAAAGTTTGTTTATTTTGTAAAACAAGGATATGGCGAACAATCTTACATATATCAAATAGGGATTCCTGATAATAATAACGATTATATTATTTATAAGCGGCGTATAATGGTTTATGATGGCACCTTTGAGTTTCCTTGTTTCTTTGTAAAAAAAGAGGACTATATTTATTTTTTTTCAAAAAGCTATAGTTGGAGAATACTAAGAGATTCCATGACAAATGAAGATTTGGAGTTTCTTGGAGGTTATGGGGGATGGTATGATTCTTCTGGTCATTTTCATCCTTCAATTATTCAAATACAGGCTATTATATATATTCCTTTTGAGAATCATAGTGGTTTAAACTTTTATGCTATAGTAAATGGCGGTGGTTCCCTTTCTACATTATGCGAATTAACAAATTTTGAAAGAAAGAAGAATATGACATATCGAACAATCGGGAAGGTTGAGGGTACTTATGATACATATTTTTTTGAACATTTAAATAATGGGCACTATATCGTATCCGGCTGGCAGCGCGAACGCACTTTTAAAGACTACAAAAGTCCTCGTATCCTTGCAGGAACGACAGAGACAGATTGTGAAAGTTTTTCATGTTTAAATACTTCCGGCTATCTTCCTAAAATAATTGCAAATTCAAACAAACTTTCGCAATTATTTTATGCCCTAACATCAAATATAACAATACCTTCAAAAATGGTTTTTCTTAATAAAGGAAAAACCGCTTGTTATCCATTAGCATTTAATATAAATAATATATCATTTTTGGAGAATGTGAAAAAAGAATGGAAAGAAATCAGTAAAAATTTATTGTTTTTTTTTGATACAGAAGAAAGACTTCTTTTAACCTCTGATTATGGTGAGACAATTACTTATGATAAAAAACTTATTGTCTATAGCTCGAATCTTTATTATAAATAATTTCTAATTTATAATAGAAAGTGCAAGCATGTCATCAAAGGGCATGTAATTAAAAATTTTCTCAGTCTTCAACACCAAGTCATTTATAGTCAATTCTTCATAGTTATCTCCGTAAAAGGAAGCTTCTTTTTCAGTGTCAAAAAACATAAATTTTAAATATAAATTATTTGAGTTGGAATAAATTTCAAACAATGTAAAATAATATGAATTATAAACATTACCGATATATCTTTGTAAGCTTATATTAGTATCTACATATCCTTTGTCAGAGAAAAAAAATATAAATCCTCTGACAAATCAAAAAGCCTCTGGTCATCATATTGTTGCCACACATATCCAATTAAATCATAATATTCTAAATCCACGGCACACGAACAACAATCTCTTACACCGAATGAAATAAATTTACTATGCGAATCAAAGTATTTGAAATAATCTTCATCTGAAAGGTTATCTATGTGTTTAGCCACATGTGTTCTTAAATTCTCTCTATCATAATCTTCATAGCATAAAGTTTTAACGCCATTTATTGTTGTTAAATATACACCTTTATATTTAGGACTATATTCACGAGTAAGTGAACTTTCATTACTAATATCAGTGCAGGCAGTAAAAACAAATGAGAGTATAACTAAAGGTAACAGAAAATACCGTTTCATAACTGAATTATACTACGCTTCCCGCCTTTTGTAAAACGATTTAAGCCTTATTTTTCCTTGCCGTAAAATCACCTGTATCCGACGAAAACGGAAAGGGAAATTTGATTTTGAAATCAGTTAAATAGATAAACGCATATTTCAGGTCAGCAAACAAGGCTGACATCAGCCGTCTGCTCTCGCTCATAATACTCTCCGAGCGTCAGGAGAAAATCTTCGACATGTATTACATAAAGAAAAAAGACCTCGGCTTTATCGCTGACAAGCTTTGCACAAGCTATTCCGTGGCGAAATCAGAGCTTAATGCCATAAGAAAGAAGATAACTCCCTTTCTCTAGCCAAATTCAAGCTTTTTTCAAGCCAAATTCAAGCCATTTGATTATCAGCTTTATGCTACCCTATCTCTTGTAAGGAGATAAGGAAATGCCACCATATCAGTACGGAAACCCGATGAATGACTTTTACATAAGGCAGGCCCAGCAGCTCGCGCAGAATCAGCCCCAGTTCCAGCAGGCTCCGCACCAGTATCAGCCGCCCTTGCAGTTTCCGCAACCCGCTCCGCAAGCACAGCCTCAGATTGTCGCGAGTATCGTCACGAACATTGACGAGGCAAAGGCCACGAAGGTTGACCCGTATTCAAGGGAATTTAGGAAAGCACTCTTTATCGGGCAGCTGTACATGGCGGCAAAATGCCTCTGTGACGATGATGATGTCGAGGAAGAGCTTGAAGGTGCGAAGAAGTATATGAATGAGTATCTTGATAACGGAGAGTCCGCATACAAGGAAATGGCTCGTGACGAACTGAAACACGCGGGAATCCTTATCAAGGAGCATTACAAGCACGCTGACGCTGACATGAAAGCCACGCTTGAGGAGCACGAGAACGAGCGGCAGGAACTTCTGAAGCGTCTTGAAAAGGAGGAGTAGCTTATGACCGTGACAAAGAAACAGATTGTAAACGGCCTCGTCAAGTTCATTGAGGAAGACCTTATGGCAGATATCGGCGACAGGAACACCAAGTTCGTGCTCGCAATGGCAAAAGACAGCCTTAAGGAAAACCCCGCTTTCGTTGACATCTTCCTTCAGAGTCCGATGGTCTCATCGCTCGTCGTGGAGCAGGACGGAGAATATGACCTCACGCACTTTTCTTCTATATTAAAGAGCGTGTTGTCAGAGTATCAGTCATTCCCTGTGACTATTCCGAAGATACCGCTCTTCTCGCCGACTGAGAAAACGGTAAAGGTGACGGGAGAGGACATCGACAAATTGATGAAGTATATGATACCGACAGAAGTAACGGCTATGTGAAAAAAAGGCGGTTTCTGTTTTTCAGATTCCGCCGATTTTTTTAGATTATTGTTTTTCTTCTAAAAGGGTGTCTAACCACCATGAGGACTTCTCATCCTTAATAGGCTCACCCTTGTCAATTTTTGATTTGATTACGGACTGCTTGCAACGAAAATGCTCCGCCGCTGTAGTGAATGTGTTGAAAATCATCTGATGACCGAAAGTGTCATTTGCGATTATCTTTGTCATTTATTCTCCGAGGAGTCTTTGTCATTCAGGAACTTAAAAGCCCCACCCTTCACAAGCCATGAGACGGCGAAAAATGTAAGCGCACCCATCTCAACCCACCAAGTTTTCGCTGGAAAATGAATAGGTAAAGGCATAAGAATCATCACGGCAATCATACCTACCCCGCATACACAGTACACGATATTCCTTATTTTCTTTTTCTTCGTTTTCTCTCCGTCGTGCTTGGTAAACAGAAACAAGGCGTTAAAAGCGAGCAGAATAAAGAATACCACCGCGCTAGTACAGTGAATTGCGCTAGAAACTTTTGCGGGAACTTGAAAGAATCCTACATAATCAGACGATAGGCTACAGTTGCACGGAAACAGGACTATAAGTATTCCGAATACGCCTGAAATCGTGGTCACATAATTGTCAATCTTCTCATAGCCGTCATAGCACATAAGAACGATTGAAGCAGCCGTTAAAATACCAGCCAAAGCCGGTGAACAATAGTAAGTCGCTGAAATCGAAAGGTCTGACCAGAACCCTTCCGTAAGCCCGCCAGTCAGCTTTCCGTAAAGAAACGCACTGAAAAGACTGAGCCAGGGCAAAAGTCCGCCGAGCAGCCCTGCGTAATTCCTTATCCGTCTTTGCCATACCAACCTGTTATCCATATTTTCCTCCTGTGAAAATATCTGTGATTTTTATTTCTTACGGTTAAACAACCGTGAAAAGATAATAATTTGTCAGTTCCCCGTTTCTCACGGTGTTGCTGTCAACCAAGGTGTCTCCCCACTGTCTGCGGAAATGCGTGTACCTTGTCTTTTGGTTGTACCACCGCTCCACGGTGTACACATTGTCTGAAACTGGCTCAGGCAGCTTCTCCACAATCTCACGCTTCCACTTCTGTCCCGTAAGGTACTCAAGCACCGCCGTGGAATCCTTAACGAAGAATTCATCTCCGATATATCCCTTGCTTCTGCAAGCGAGGTAATCAGCGAGAATGTCAACACGGTATCTTGAGTGGTGTGATTCGTTGTACTCCTCGGCAATCGAGCAGAGGCAAAGAAAAAGACATGAGTAATCGCCGAACTGTTTTATATCGTCAGCCGATTTCAGCATTTTTGTCTGCAAGCCGATGTATTTTTCCCGAAGTTTGTTTGCGTTCATTTCTCATTCTCCTTATCTTACTCGTAAAACTTCTCGTAGATTTCTCGTAATCCGTCATAAAAATCTTCCGTTGATTTGTACCTTATGCGGAATTCTTCAAGCCGCACAATCCATTCAGAAGGAACGGTTACGGTCCCGTCCTTGTTGTCCGTCATTTCCTCTGCAAGCGGGAAGACAGGGAAGGCAATATCGGGAACAGTAACCTTCTCAACCGTTACCACCTGAGTGCTTTGACAGGCCGTTAATAGCGTTAGCGACAGTATCGCCAGTATGCAAAGAATCAATCTTCTCATTCGTCTCTTTCTCCAGTTTTGCTTTAAGATTCAAACCGTCTCTGAGGGCGGAATTTTTCTTTTCCAGTTCCTTGATTGTGTATTCGTACTCTTCGTTTTTCATCTTTGCCAACGACAGCTTTTCAAGAGCCGTCCTCAAAGCAAAAAAAAGAATCATAACTAATAAGACAAGGATAATGATTGTAATTAGTATTGCGTTTCTCATATTTTCTCCTAGTGCGGAAGCTGATTCATAATTTCGGGTGGAGCGTTCAGCCATTTCAGCAGGACGACTATTACGGCAATTATGACAATCCACATAATTTTATCTACGATTCGGTCATACCATTTTGCGAGCATTTTTTCTTTTTTCTGCTCCAATGCTGAAAGTCTGTCATTGACATCTGTTTTCCACTCAGAGATAGACTGCTCAAAGCCTTTTTTCCATTCCTCTGTAGATTCTTTTATTTCCTTTGTGAATTTTTCGATATTCGTGTTAAGGCTGCTGAGATTATTGCTTACGGTGAGGATAAGCGTCTTGTTGTTGTCAATCTGATGCTGCAAATCGTCCCGGATATTGTCCTGGCGTGTCTTAGCATAGTCCATGGCTTTTGCATAGGCTTTTTCGAGTTTTTCGTCGGCCTCAACATCTTTCTGCTTCAGCTCGGCGATGTCCTCTTTTATGGCGGTGCTGGTAGCTTCAATTCTTCCGAGCTGGTTTTGCATTTCAAGCAACACTTCCTTGTTCTCCGTGATTTCCATGAGCTAATCTCCTTTTTCTGAAATTTTTTCTATAAGCCGCTGGAATGTTTTGAAGATTGTGTCGTAAAAAAGCGTTGCACCCGTTACGGCAACCCAGACTTGCAAGGCCTTTAAGGGAAGGTACATGGCGGCTACCGCGACACCCGCCCCGATTACAAGGGTCGCAATCGTCCAGATTTTCTTTCCGCCTTTATTTATGAAATTTTTGATTACTCCGACGGTCCCGACTATCGCGATCATCGTCCAAAGAATAAGCTCTGTCTCCATTTACTTTGCCTCCTCATGTTTGATTCTCTCTTCGAGCCAGTATCTGTAACTCTCCATTGCCTTGACCTGCTCGGCGAGCATACGAAGCCCCTCCGCATCAGAGCCGTAAGGCGGGGCTTCAATGGCTTTGCGAGCCTTTTTGATTTTCCCGCACAGTTCATCTTTTTCTGTAATCATTCGTTTTACGAATTCTTTCATTTATAAAAATCCTCCCATTCCCGTTCCGTTGACGGAACTCCGTTTACATATTCCTTACACTCGGTCTCTGCCGTGTAAGTAAATAAGTCGCGTACAAGGCAGAACCCATACGGTTTATTCTCTTTCTTTCCGCAATCAACCCAGCAAATACAGGTCTCGCAAAGCGTCTTTTTATCCATCTGTCTTTTGCATGTACACCGTAAGCCCCGCCGCCTCGTAGTGTTTCATGCCCTCCTCTATCCGGGAGCGTTTCTCGTGCTCGTAAAGGACAACGAGCCAGCCGCCGGATTTCCCCTGCGTTATGCTCGGTGACGACGCTTTGCCGTCAAGTTCTTTGAGTGCCTTAACGGCTTCTTTCTCACTGTCATAAATTTTCTTGTAGATAATTCTGAACACGGTTTTATGATATGAGAGATAAAAACAGAGCTTAAACAACTTCTTTATTTAAGCCTCATTTTTTGCCGTGCTACCCTATCGGCATGATGAACCCGATATGTGCGAAATGTATCTATCTCACAAGTGAAAAAGAAAAATTCAGAAGATGTCCCGCTATCCCGATTTTTCACCGCGATATGCTCTGCTCGAACAGCGAGAATGCGAGGAAAGACCATGTTGACGGGGTGGCGTATAAGCCGTTTTGCGAGGAAGTGAACCGCCACGGCGAGTGCCTTGTGTATATGCCAAAAGGTCTTGAATCTCCGAAAATCGTGTTTGATGATTTGGATAATGTCGTGCGTATCTGCGGGACAAAGCCTTTTGTGGTCACTTATGATGACGGAGAATTAAATGCAAACCTCCCTGAATCGGGAATATATGACGAGGAAACAAAGGTTTATTCAGAGGAATTCAGTCTTCCTCATACCTGCAAGGTAAACGCCGCTTGCGTTGAGGACGGCGTACTTTCAGAGACAGCTACCCTTTTCTGTGAGATACCCGATACTCCTGAAATCGAGTTTGATAAGGCTACTAACACCGTCATAATCAAGTCTTACAACAAGGTCTACTTCACTACTGACGGAAAGAATGTTACTGAGGATTCTCCTGTTTACACAGGGCCTTTTGTCATTGACCACAATACCACGGTCAAGTGCCGCTCATACGCGAGGGAAGATTTCTCCGAGCAGGTTTCAATGCTCTGCATTTCCATCGAGCCACCTGTTATTGACTTCAACGCTGACTTGAACGAGGTCTCAATTTCCGCTGACGACAAGATTCTCTATTCTACTGACGGAAGCGATATTTACGATGACGCGGCTGAATACGACGGCCCGTTTGTAATTAATAAGAACACTGTCGTAAAGGCAGCCTGTATCGTAGACGGAGAGCTTTCTGAGCAGGTTGAGCTTGAGTGCAAGGTTCCTAATGTTCCTGTCATCACTTACGACCAGACTACCCACAAGGTTACGATTGAAAGTGAGAACGAAGTACGCTACACGACTAACGGAGAAGATGTGAAGAAAAAAGATGTGCTCTACTCTGCCCCATTTTCAATTACCGAGACCTGCACGGTCAAGGCTGTTTCCGTTGTGGGTGACAGGATGAGCGAGCAGGCAGAACTCCTCTGTGTATTCGTTTCTGCCCCAAAGATTACTTTTGACCCTGACACCAATACGGTCTCAATCACAGGCGAGGACAAAATTCTTTATTCAACTGACGGCTCAAAGATTTACGATGACGCTGAGGAATATACGGAGCCGTTTGTCATTATGAAGAATACGACTGTAAAGGCCGCCTGCATTAAGGACGGAGTTCTCTCCGATGAAGTTACCCTCACCTGCAAGGTTCCGAGCGTACCAACCATCACATTTGATTCAAAGACAAAGACTGTCACGATTAAGGGAGAGAATACAATCCTCTACACCACGGACGGAAGCGATGTAAAGAAAAAGGACGCTGAGTATAAGACTGCGTTCAAAATTACTGCTACTACCACGGTCAAGGCAAGGACTATTGTTGATAACAGGTTGTCTGAGCAGGCTGAGTTGGAGTGCGTGATTTAAGCTAATTTTTTTTCTGAACTACTCTGAGTTTCAGCAGATGTAAGCAATCTGCTGAATAAAACATTGGAGTGATGAGAAGCTTTATTAAATTCGGTTTGTAACGGTTCTTTTCCAATGGGGAACTGTGAAGGTGTGCTTGACCGCAAGCCGAATCCAATAAGGCTTTTTGTTTGCTCCGAACAGGAGTAGTTATGACAGAAAATGATTTTTTGCTTCAGGACCGAATAGCAAAAATCAAATCAATCAACGAGCAGGAAAATGTAATAGGTGAAGTTTGGAAAAAATGCGTTGACTATGAAGATTTGTATCTAATTTCAAATAAGGGGCGAATAAAAAGTGTCCCTAGAACCATTGAATTTATAAAATATGGGAAAAAATATAGTCGTAAAGTTTACGAAAGAATTTTGAAACTTAATAAACAATTTAATGGATATTTATCAGTTACAGTTTCTAGTTCTAACTTCCCCAAAGGAAAAAAAGAATTAGTTCATCGTTTAGTTGCAAAAACTTTTATTCCTAATCCAAGTAACTTACCGTGTATAAACCATAAAGATGAATGTAAGTCAAATAATAGTGTAGAAAATTTAGAATGGTGTGATAAAAGTTACAATGCATTATATGGAACATGTCAAGAAAGAGTTAAAAAACACAAAATAAAACCTGTATACATGCTTGATAAATCCACTGAAAAGATTATTAAAAAATTCACATCTATTTCAGACGCTGCTAAAGAAACTGGTGCTCAAATTGCAAATATAAGTGCAGTGGCTCGTGGGCGTGCAAAAACTGCTTGTGGTTATAAATGGAAATATGCAAATAAAGAGGAATAAAAAAGAAATGACAGAAAATGAATTTATATTATCTGACAGAATAGCAAAAATACAAAGCATAAACGCCATATATGGCTTAGAGCATAATGCTTATGTTTCGTTTTCTGGCGGAAAGGATTCTACCGTGCTGCATTACCTTATTGATGAAGCTTTGCCTGGAAATAAAATACCAAGAGTATTTTTTAATACAGGCATTGAATATAAGGCAATTCTTTCTTTTGTAAGGGAAATGGCAGCAAAGGATGAACGCTTTGTCATTTATACTGTCGGTAAGAATATAAGGGAAACTTTACAGGCCGTAGGCTATCCATTTAAGTCAAAGGAACATTCTCAGAAACTCTATGAATGGAAAAGAGGAATACACAGTAAATCTCACCGCAAATATTTTAGGGAAGAAGCAGACGGTTTCTCTCCTTGTCCTAAAGCATTGATGTATCAGATACAGCCGGATTTCAATCTTAATATCTCTCACTTCTGTTGCTATGAGTTCAAAAAGAAGCCAGCGAAAGATTATTCTAAGGAAAGCGGCAGAAAAATCACTATTACGGGAATGATGAAAGCAGAGGGAGGACAGAGAACTACCCTCAACTGCATTGTAACCGATTCAAAAAGCGGAAAAGTAAAAAAGTTTCACCCAATGGCAGTAGTTTCTCAGGAATGGGAAAACTGGTACATATCTCAGAAATCAATAAAGTTATGTGAATTGTATTACCCGCCTTATAGCTTTGAAAGGACAGGTTGTAAGGGCTGCCCTTACAACCTGCATTTACAGGAATACCTTGATACTCTTGAAAAAGCGCTGCCTGCTGAAAGAAAACAGTGTGAATTCATCTGGAAACCTGTTTATGACGAGTACAGACGAATTGGCTACAGATTACGGAAAGAAGATAATCAGCCGTCTTTATTCGGAGGTCAGATATGAGTTACGACCTCAGACACGGCGACTGCTATGAGATTATCCCTACGCTGCCCGACAATTCCATAGACCTTGTAATTTCAGACCCGCCTTATCAGTTCGGAACGATTCACGGCTCCGGTATGTTCAGCGAAAAGAACTATGAGAAATACGGACGGACAAGGAACATCAATATGCTTCACAACTTGGAGAAACTTGATTCAATCGTATTCGAGCCTATAAAGCTCCTTGATATGCTTGAGCCTAAGATGAAGTCCTTCTACGGATATTTCTTCTGTAACAAAATGCTTGTCGCTGATTATATCAGTTGGGCGAAAAGCCGTGGATATACTTTTGACATTCTCACGATGATAAAGAAAAACCCCATACCCGCAAAATCAACACATCATCTTTCTGACATTGAGTACATCGTCCTTATACGCGGCAAAAAGACTTATTGGCAGGGGAAAGGCCTGGAAATGGACGATTACCGCAAGTGGTTTATGACGACCTGCCAGAAGCGTATTCACCCTGCTGAAAAGCCTGTCGAGCTTCTTGAAAGGTTCGTGCGTGTAAGCTGTCCTGAGAACGGTCTTATCTTTGATCCTTTTGCAGGAAGTGGTAGTACAGGAATTGCTTGCCTAAATAATAGGCGTAATTTTATCGGCATTGAAAAGGATGACAATTATTTCGAGCTTGCAAGCAAAAGAATTAAGGACCGTCAGGACGAAATAAACGGAGTGGGAAGTTTGTTCGAGGGGATGTTATGAAAGGTTATAAGAAAGCATTTGATTTTTTAGGATTTTCTGTTGAGGTATGGCTCGTAGATTCCGTACCCAATGGTCACCGAGCTGAAGCACTGGCAGGAGTTGAACCGCACAAACCGAACAGTCCTATCGTTCAGATATGGTTTAAGGGACTTGTAAATCCGACTATGGTAGTCCACGAGTGCTGGCATTTGTATATGGAAATGCTTTCTGCAATGGATAACAAGGCTCATTGGTTTGATGAGTTAAACTCGGAGATATACGCTTATTCATTTCACAGTCTATTCGTTGAAGTTTTGGAGAGTGTTACAGGAATGAAAGAATATCATCGTCTTTGGGACGAAAAAGATAAAATCAAGGAGAAAAAAGAATGACTGAAAAAGTGAAAATTGGTTACATTCGCTTTGGTCCGATTCCAAAAGATGAAAGAAGCCGAATAGGAAACGGAGTCATAGGTGATGAATATAAGTGCGTCGGGAAAGAAAAAGGTGTTTCTGTATGGAATGCAGTTTTGATTAAAGGAAAGTGGTGTCTTGTTGCACCTCATGGAAATTCTTGTACACACGGAGATTTTACTAGTTGTGCTTTTCCCGATGATTGTCTTGGTTGTTGCAAGGAAGACCTAATTTACATTGTTGATGGCGATGAAGTAGGAATCGGTTCAGATGGAGAACCGCTTCTAATAAATGTAAAAATAATTGAACAGCTACCATTTAATTATTTTTCATTCATACAAAAATAAATTACGGAGGATATAATGACAATTAACGGACACAAACTTCCTGATTGCGCAAATGTTCTAGGTCAAGAATATAAGATAATTTACGAATGTGAAGATGAAAATATAAGACTTAAAGATGGGGACGGTTATCTTGAATCTTACGCAAAGGAAATTCACATTGATAAATCTATATTTGAGCAAGATAACAATGACCCACTTCAAATGAAAAATCTTGATATTTATGGTCGTAAAGTTATTCGACATGAAATTATACACGCATTTATTCTTGAAAGCGGGCTTTGGGAATGTTGCAAATGGGCGCAAGATGAAGAACTTACAGATTGGATTGCAAGACAATTTCCGAAGCTTTCGGAATGTTTTAGTAAATTAAAAATTAACCAATAGGAGAAATATATGGTAATTAAAGCAAAAAAGAAGCCTGTTGTGATTGAGTGTATTCAGTTCAACGGAAACTCAAACAAAATGGAAATCGAAAAATGGATGGGGAAAGAATTGAAATGCGAGGTCTTTTCTGACAGTGCCTATGAAGTAGGAATGGGAGCACCAAGTTTTAGTCTTTTTATTCCTACGCTTGAAGGAGAAATGAGCGCAGACCCTTACGACTACATTATTAAAGGTGTAAACGGAGAGTTCTACCCTTGCAAGCCGGACATTTTTGAAAAAACATACGAGGTAGTAAATGATTAAGCAGATTATTCACGATTATATTCATTGCACACAGATGGAATTTCTTTTTAAACATCCATTTGTTGTATTAGGAATAACTGTTGGCATATTTGGAGCAGGTTGCATTGCTCTAATCGTACAAGAGAAAATACGAAACAAGAAAAAGAATGACCCGACAACAGATTGCTGAATCACTAGACCTTCACATCAATTACATCAACTCTGCGTTTGAGGCTGCTATTAAGGAGCACCCTGAGCTTGACATCTATGACTGTGCGAAAAACAACAGAAAAGGAATGGGTGCGGATTATACCTTGGAGCAGGTGCTTCTTGCAATGTCCTATCTCCGTGACGGCAGGGGAATTTCTGAGATTGAGAAGATAATGCTCTCTGAGGATTTCTCAATGCGTCCGCCTGAAAAGGTAAAGGCAATCGGTATAAAGGGCACTGAGGAGTTTATTCGCAAGGTGAAGAATTATCCCAAAAAGAAGTGCTGTTCTACCTGTTCATTCTGCACGAAATCCACGATGAAAAACAGAAAGCCTGTCTTAAAGCCTTACTGCCTCTTATGGGAGCGTTTTCTGCACAGGCTGAACGCAGACCCTTACAACGACTATTGCCGTCAGTGGGAGTATTCGGGCAAAGAGCCGCTTATCTTCTATACCCATAATTCCCCTACCAATGTTGATATTTACGGAAATGTAAAGAATGAAGTAATGGGCTTTGATGTAAGCGAGTTCGGGAAGAAGTCAGACGGTGAAATCCGACTTGTAACTGATGTGGGATTGGGAGAGATTTAGCCTTTTCTCCTAAGCAAATTCACAGGATAGAACTGATGTATTTCTGTTGCGTATTTGCAGTCTTTCACTTGTTTCAGGCTTGCGTACACATCAAGTGAATCAGTAAATCTTTTAAGCTGATAAGTTTCTTTCAATTTTCCCTTATAAAAAATCTGAATGGTAAAAGACTCCCTATTCCACACTACTTCGTAAGATGTTCCTATTTGTTTTGATATTGTTCCGCCAGGCATACGGAGATGTTAGCGGAAGAAAAATTAAAGGCTAATCAGATTCTAGCTTTCCAGTAAAAACATCATTAAACACTTTCGTCAGTGCTTCCATTTGCTCCCTTAACTGTTTTTCCGTCAGTTTCTCTATCTGTTCTTTTGTCGGAAAATGTGATGTGTAAATCTTGTATTCATTTCGGATTTCCCAATATCTTTTCTCAGTCATAAAACCTCTCACTTCCCCTCAGTCCGTTCTTTCTTAGTGTTGCCTTGCAGGTTTCGTAATTTCTGTAATGGGTTAAATGCCAGCTTCCGCAATACTGACATCTGTAACTTCGCTGAGGTATGTTCTTCGGTCTGTGGGAGTTACGGGCTTTCTTTATCCTGCGGATAGTGTCGCTCGCTTCTTTTTGAGAAAAGCATATCTTGTTAGTTACGGAACAGTGTGGTTTATTGGTCATTTTTAATTTCTCTTTTAGTTCTGCATTTTCCTTTTCAAGTCTCATTACTTGTTTTACTTGATAGTCAAATTTATCTGATAAGTCTTGACAAACTTCTTTCAGTTTTGAAATACGCTTTTCTCTTGGCTTTGCTCCTGCAAGATAACCTTCTTTTGAAGCCTTAAAATCAACATCATCATAAAACCTGTTGCTTCCATCATAAGGTACTCTAAAAGCGTGTTTGTCTGCATAATCACCTGCTTCTTTTTCAAGTTCTTCTTTAGTCATTTTTTTCCTCCACAACACAATTTAGCTTCACATTCCTGCGAATGTATTTTCTTTGTTTTACTTTGGAATTTTTCTTGAAGTTGAGATAAAGGTAATGTGCATCTTCTCTAAAACATTCAACACCTCTTACCTCTTCTTGCTTTCCGTCTATTCTATACTGAACTATTACTATCATTTTCTTCCTCCTTTATCATCATACTGACAATCTTTAGCCGGATTATTGTCATTTGAGTTTTGACTTTGATAAAACTTGCACTTGAACGGCGGATATTGAGGGAATATCAATTTACCACCCCCTGTCTTTAATACAACTCTGTATATTCTTTCCCTCTTGCCTCAATCATCTTCATCCATATATTCGCCAGTATTGATAACGAATCCTTCCTGCTCACAATACGGACAAATCATTTTTTTTAGCAACAAACCTACGGGAGATACATTTATCCATCGGTTTTTACAGTTGATACAAATAAGCTCCTCTACTCTGTGAGGAATATTTTCTTCAAACGAAATTACTTCACTCAAAATCCACTCCCGGTGCTTTCGTACCATGCACCACAATGTTTACACTGCCAGCCATGAGTAAACTGGACTAATTGATAGCCACAGACATTACATCTAAAAATCAGCATACTTTCTCCTATATCTCAATGATTTGCTGTGCAATATCCTTGATTTCCTGACAGATATTTCATCTCACAACTCCATCGTATTTAAAAGTTAGGTAGCGAGGAATTTTGAACCAAGCCTTAATCGGTCTGCTTGTACACCACCGTTTTTGCTCAAGATTAGCGTAAGCTGTACCGCCGTCGTCAGCCATTACAGTGATACTAAAGCCACAATGCTCTGGGTCTTCAGGCGGAAAGTCATCAGGATTTAGTTCCATATTATGCCACTCAATGCAATAATGCTCGGCAATATGTCTTAATTTTGCATTTTCGGCGACTAACTTCGCATAAGCCTTTGTGTGTCGTTCATTATCAGCCATCATCGACTGTTTTAGTTCACGATACTGCTTTTTCATTGTCTGTCGATAAGACATCTTGTGAGCAAGTTCTTTTTTGAGAAAATTGATGATTATATCTTTCTCGTTCAACATCTGCTGAAGGTTATACACATCTGTCATATTCTTGCCGTCAATTTCAAGACATATTCCTTTTTGTCCTCGTATAAGCTCCAGTTCGTGCAGAAGTCGTTTGTTTTCTTTTTCAAGCCTTTCAATCACCTTTGAATTGTCAGTATGACTACAGTTGCAGTGATTTTGTCCTGATATGAATGCTTTTCTTAGAAGCCATTCCAATTCATCGTAGCAAGTCCTTGTGTCTACACCTCTTTCGTAATTAAAAAAAACTGTTGCTACATTTACTATTTCATCATCATATTTTGCTTTCCATTCTTCAAAAGTTTTAATTCCCATTATTCTGCCGCCTTAAAATTGTAGATCGGTTTCACAATGTTGATAATATCAACAGAGTTTTTTACATTCTCGATAATCTCAGAAGCTGACTTATATGCCATAGGAGCTTCATCAATGGTTGAGTTATTCACGCAAGTCGTATAAATTCCGTCCATACAATTTTTGAAGTCATCCAATTTAAGGGATTCTTTTGCAGCCTTACGCGACATCAATCGGCCAGCTCCATGAGGAGCGGAGAAGTTCCATTCAGGATTTCCTTTTCCTATACAGATAAGAGAACCGTCACGCATATTCATAGGAATGATAAGCTTTTCGCCTTTTTGGGCAGAAACAGAGCCTTTCCTGAGAATCATATTTTTAGTGTCAATATAGTTGTGAATTGACGAAAACGATTCAATGATTTCATTCTGAGTAATACCAAGACCTTTAATGATAACATCGAGCATTGCTTTTCTGTTGAAAACTGCATATTTCTGGGCAAGCTCCATATCGTGAATGTAGTTGTTGAAATTTTCCCCTTCAACATAAGTAAGTTCGTCAGGACAGTTTTCACCTTTCAGTTTTGAAAGTGTACTTTCAATCTCTTTGTATTTACCCTCAGCCTTTAATTTTGCAATAATCTCTGCACGCTCTTTCGTATGATTGTGCATTTCTTTAATTGCAAGTTTCTGATAGAAATTGCAGATTTCAACGCCAAGGTGTCGAGAACCTGAGTGAACTACGACATAGAAGTTGCCAGACTCATCTTTATCAACTTCGATAAAATGATTTCCTCCGCCAAGAGAGCCTATTGATAAAGGTGCAATCGCTGATACAGGTGCAATGAAATCTTTGTAATTGATTTTGCTTGCAAAAGCGTGTGGTGTTTGTCTGTGATTTTTGCCTGACGGAATCTTTTCGTGAATAAGAGCGTCAAGTTTTGCAAGGTCAATCTTAGTGCAATCAGCTTTTACAACGACAACATCAACGCCGCAGCCAATATCTACTCCGACGAGATTTGGGCAGATTTTATCCTTAATTGTCATTGTCGTACCTATTGTACAGCCTGCTCCTGCGTGAGCATCAGGCATGATGCGTACTTTCAAATCTTTGCACCAAATCTGATTCATCATCTGCAAAATCTGTTTGTAAGCCTCATTTTCCAAGTTGTCCGTATAAACAATAGCACTGTTATATTTTCCTTTTATTTCAATCATAATTTCACCACCTTATATGAGTTCGGGAGCAATTTCTTAAAATGCTTCATTATTTCTGTATTATCTGTTTCCCTTGCCATTCTTCTTATTCTGTCAAGAACCTCTATAAGATTTTTCCATTCTGACATACAGTAGTTTTTCCACTCTTCTGAATCGAAATTTATGTCAAAACAGTCCATTGTTATAGGTGTTGTAAGAAGCAGTTTTCTCTCATATTCTATTTGAGTTTTTGTCATCTTTTTTTTATCACCTCCTCAAATTTTGAAGACCTGTCTGATAAGGGTTTGAAATCAAAATCTGGTAATCGTTCGAAATGAATTATCTTCCCTTCTGATTTTAATCTTATCATATCTTTTATGGCGTCATTGAAATCCATGAATTTGCACGGACAAATATGCCCTTTAGAAATGTTCACGAACTGAAATTCAAACGGGCTGTATTTATTCCTTATCAGCCACACCTCAACGGTGTCTTTTGGTCTTGTTACTGAAAATCTATATATCAGCATACGCTCTCCCTTACATCAGCAAGATGTATCGCATACACAGGCTTGTCTATGTGCAAGTCTGTGTCCTTGCCGTCTACAACCTCAATTTTCTTAATGATTGCATTTAACCTAGTTTTTGGATTATATCCAAGTTGTAGCTTACAAATCATTGGAAATAGAAAAACATCTTTTGTCGCTTCATAATCGTATGAGATAGTGTTAAATGTTAGACTTCCTCCTTCATGCCACAATCTTTTCGTCCAATACGGTTTTACTTCCCGATACTCAATCGTCTTTTCACCGCTCTTGATTTTCTCATACCATTCTTTTTTCAGTGGAAATATCAGCATTGTTTCATTCTTCCCTATATCTCAATAATCTGCTGTGCGATGTCCTTAATCTCTTGACTATGCGTGATAAGCACTGTCAGTCTGGAATTCGCTGCATTGTGTGCCGAAGTTACCATGTTCAGATACTTTGGCCGTAACGCTCCGTCAAGGGAACCGTCTGATTCGTCAATAAGCCGTGTGCGGAAATTGAATCCTGTTCGGTTCATCTGTACGATTGAGAATGCATAGAAAAGGGCCTGCTTTATCCATATACGCTCGCCGGAAGAAACAAGGTCGATTGTCTTTTCGTCATCGTTGTCAGAATCGTACACGAGAATGTTGAAATCCTCGTTTGCTTTGCGGTTTGCCTTTAATTCTGATGTGCTTCCGAAACGGACGGTGAACTTGTTGCCGTAGCTTTCAGAGAGGATTTTGTTGGTAATCTCTGCAATCTCTGGAGCGGATTCACGGAGTTCTATTGCAGGAATGCCATTGTTTGAGAAAGCGTCCTCAATGAAGAGATATGCTGTTATCTTCTCGCTCAGTTCCTTGAGTTCCTTTTTCTTTTCAGTAACAGATTTAAGTTCCTTCCTGTAACGCTCGTTTTCCTTTTCTGCTGACTTTATTGTGGCTGCAAGATCGCTTTTTCTGTTGAGTTCCCTCTGCAACTTATCCTCAGTTTCTTTCAGCTTCTCGGAAACATCTTCTGCCATTTCGGAATCAACGATTGAATCCATTTTGTCCTGCAAATCATCAAGCTCCTTTGAAAGTTTCTGATGTTCCTCAACGGCTTCGTCATAAGAGTATTCCTTATAGACTTCATCAACGCTTTCGATAAAATCTGTACAGGATTGTGATTCAGATTGTAAATCCACAAGGCTGCCTTCAACCTTTGCCTTTTCATCTGCGAGACTGTCTCTTTCTGTTTCAAGTTCCTTTAAGTCTTTGCGTATCTCAATCAAAGCCTTGCTTTCTTTATCAAGTTCTTTTTCAAGGGCTGAAAGTTCATTCTGTGACTTTGTGATATGTGACAGAAGTTCCTGCTTCTTGTGCTCAGAAATAGGCTGTCCGCAAGTCGGGCATACTTCATCAACTTTGACAATCTGAGACTTGCAAAGTTTTATATCCGCTTCAATCTTGCTTATTGAGAGTTTTTTCTCAGATTCTTCTTTGCTTTTCTGCATTACCTTTTCGGTAAGATTGTTTATTCTGCCATTCAAGCCAGCCGACTTGTTCATTAGTTCTTCAATAAGCGGTGCATTTTCTGCTACGGTCTTATTTGCGGAATCAATCTTGTCATAAACGGACATATTGCTTACGGCTTCTTCCAGCTTCTCAAACAGAGGCTTTGTCTCGTCAAACTCTTTCTTGTACTGGTCGTACAGTGCGGAGTTCGCTTCCCTCACGGCTTTTACTTTCTGATATTCAGCGTCCCTTGCTTTAAGCTCCGCAACTTCCTTTTCAAGTGCGGCTACTGAAAATTCCTGCCCTTTAAGTTCATTCTGCCATGAGGTTATGTCCTGCTCGTTCTGTCTGATTATGTCTTCGTAGCGTGAGTATGAATCAATCTCAGCTTCGATTTTTTCAGCAGATTTCTCCACTTCCTTTCTCTCTTCCCTTGCGATTACGGAAACTTCCTTGAGGTGGTCCGTTCCTGCAAGTTTTGAGAGCAGTTCCATACGCTCACCTTTTGTTGTTGAAGAAATATCGGGAGTTCCCTTTGTCTGTTCCTTTGCAAAGAAAGCCGTTCTGAGAAATACATCAATGCTTCCGAATGTGGAATCAACCCACTGCTTATAGGAATCAAGTGAGCCGTCAGTTTCTGGAAGTGAAGTCCAGGTCTCACGGTCTTTTGATGTCTCGACAAAGTAAACGGCTTTCCCTGTCTTTGTTTTTCCGTCTATAAGCATGGAGATTCTGTAGTACAGTCCGGTCTCATCTCTGTAGACAAGAATACGGTGGCTGTCCTTGAGATAAAAGTTCTCTTTAAGAGTTCCCTCGCGGGTAAGCATACAAGGATATGGGTGACAGTTCTCTATAATTGTTGTCTTACCATGTCCGTTAGGACCTATTAGGCACACTACCCCGTCATCATATTTCTCAAAATTCAGCTCAAAATCTTCCTTGTGCTGACCGTCCCTGATTCCGATTGCACCTCTTAATGAGAGCGAGAGAAGTTCAAACGAGTGCTGGGGGTATGCGAGTTTAATGAGAGTGTTATCCTGTATGTCTTGCAGGAGTTCCTTTGTATGCTTTGGAAGTTTAAGGCCTTTTTCCTTAGCGTACTCCGTCATTTTCTCAACGATAGACTTACGCTTTACGACCTCGCTTTTCGGTGCGTTTTCCGTGTCGATTATAGTAGGCTCCAGCTTTACAGAAACGGCATTTGTCTTTGCCTTGATTTCATCCGCAAGCTGCTTGAGATTGAGCGTTTTCTTTTCTTCTTTTGTGCATTGAAAAAGAATCCGAAGATGATTTAATCCAAAGCTATATTTTCCAATAGACTTTAAAGCGTCACCAAGCTGTCCACTTTTATATGTTAAAACATTGTGCTTAATGAAATCTAATGTTTTAAAAGTCGGCAAACCGAAAGAAATTCTCTCAACTCTTGTTTCTCCGTTTTCAATAGCCACGAGGTTATAGCAGCCGTCATGTGTCTCTCCGAAGTCTTTAGGACAGGCGGAGCCGCTGTACCATGCGTTCTTGAATACTTCCTGTGGCTTATGAATATGACCAAGAGCATAGTAGTCAGCATTAAGAGATTGCAGAAGTCCTTTTGGAATAGCAGTCGGGGAAGAAGCTGACACTCCGTTCTGATAGACGGCACCTTTTACTTCGCCGTGGTAGACGACAATAAGAGGAGTTTTTATATCCTGAAAAAGAGGGTCTGATGTCTCTTTCTCTCTATACCCTCTCAAGAAATCTCTTAAACCTTCAATACTACCTTTTATGTTGTCGTTAATTGCTTTATTTGTTTCTTCAACAGAATTTCTTACATAATTGCTTCTTCTTGGTTCTGGAATACAGTAAATCGTCACTTTATCACAAGCCGTTGCTCCTGTAAGTGGGTTTATATATTCTTTTCCAAATTCGGGCGATAAGATTTGTATTGAATCTATTACGGTTGTTCTGTCAGACTGAAAAGCGTCTAATGAACCGTTTGGTTCGTGAGTCGGAGTGCCGTAAATAAAATAAAGATAGGTATGTTTCTCAAGCTCTCTTACAGCTGAGATAATATCAGAGAATCCACTTCCCTTTGTCGCAGTTATAGTTGAATCCCAGAAATCACCTGCAAAGAGAATAAAATCAATGTCACCCCGCTTGCAGCGTTCTATAAGAGTATTGAGAATATGAAGTGTCTGTGGTAAACGCTCTCTTGAAGCGTGAATGTCTGCAATATGAATAAAACGCATTATTTTTTCTCCTCTTTTGTTTTTAAGTCTTTAATATGCTCTTGTTGGTAAAGCATGAAGTTGATTTTCTGTAAGTCTGAAATACCGCCGTTACGAACAAAGCTTTTTAAGAAACCCATTATTGAATACAACTCGAAATCTTGTTCAAACTCCGGCTTATGTTCTTCCATATATTCAAACGCAACTTTCAATTTATCTTCACAGTCGTCTAACATTACGACTAATTTGTGTAAATTGAATCTTTCTTTGTTCATGCAATCTCCTCTCGTGCTCTTGCCCATTCAGCCTGTTTTAGCCAATAGTCGTTATACCGTTCGTGCTCATCAGCTTTCTCTTCAAGCCAATAAATACGGTCACGAAGGATATTTATCTCATACGAAAACTGAGGGTCACAGATGTTTTCAAGTTCCCGAAGCCGGGAGTACAAAGGTTGCAACTGAGAATCACACTCACTCATCAATCTGTACTGCTCCGCTGCGTTTCTTTCTGCTTCTTCAACGGTGCAATCTATTGGCTCAAACAGCATTAGCGTACACTCCATGTATATTTTTCTTTAGTATAATATACTGTCTATATATTGTAAAGGTGAAAAAATATACTATCTGTATATTCTGAGAGAAAAAAAAAATTTATTATTCGAGACCGACATTCACGCTGTCTGACAGTTCTTCCTGAGCCTTATGTTTGGCCCATGCTGACTCAACTTTCTTTATCTGTGTTTTCGCGCCTTTGAGAGAAGTAACAAGCAGGTCACAGTAAGAGTTCAGTTTGTCGGTATCGACTTCGAACTCATCAACCATTTCCTGTATTTTATCAAAAAGTTTGAGTATTCCGTTGTCATGGAAATAATTTCCGATTGGCGTTGATTCTTCTTGTCTGATTAGCACTGTTCTGCCTCTACTTTTTCTGAGATTTGGTAATCGTTTTCGGGATAAAAATATTTGCAAGATAAGCATTTTCTTTTCCGTGGTTTTCCAAAACGGTAAGCACACATCGTACAGTTTATTGACAAATATTTTCTAAACCTGTTTCTTTTTTTATAAGCTTTCATATTTTACCTTTGTCTACTTTAATGGTGGCGAAAAAGGACGCCTGGTAGCAATAGAATTTTGGATTGAAGTACCCCCAGCTAAGCAAAGGGATTCCGACGGCTCTCACGAGACTCGTCTTTCTGTTTCAACGGACGCTCCGAAATGAACCAAAGCGAGTTCAGCCATTCCTTCCACGCCCTCCGCAGACCTAAATTCCTGTCCTTCCGACAGTATTTTTATTGCGTTAAGTTTCAAGTTGATTGCCGCATTTACATCACGGTTATGCTCTGTATGACATACAGGACAAACCCAGTGACGAGTAGAAAGCGTCAAATCCGTTTTCTTATATCCGCAAGTATGGCACAGTTTGGAACTCGGAAAGAACCTGTCGGACTTCACGACCGAACACTCAAATCTGTTTGATTTATCAATCAGTCTAGCTGTGAATGTTCCCCATGAAGTATCAACATAGTTTCTTGCGTTCCTGCTGGCTCTCAGAAGACCTTTGGTTGTCAAATCTTCGATTCCAATCACATTGAAGCTCCTGACAAGCCTGAGCGTTTCTTTCTCAATCCAGTCCTTTCGTGAAGAAGCAATGTGCTGTTCTAAGCGGGCAACTTTTATTCTTGCTTTTTCACGATTCTTAGAACCTTTCCGTTTCCTTTCAAGCCGTCTCTCCAGCTTTCTCAATTGTTTAAGATGAGCCTGCTTCTGCGGGATATATCCAAAATCCCTGCATGTCATGCCGCATGATGAAACATACAAATCAGCAGGAGAGAAGTCTAAACCTATCGCTTGGTTCTCGCTTTTAGATTTAGGCTGTTCTTCTACCTCAAAAAGTATGCTTGCGTAATACTGACCGCTAGGATTCCTGCTTACGGTTATGTTGCGGACCTTATCATCAACATTGAGCCATTTGGGAAGCTCCCGGTTTCTGAACCTGACTTCACCGATTTTAGGAAGCGTTATCCTTCTTGCGTTCCAAAAGAACTTGCAGTTATTGTTGATGTTTATCTCCCTGTATGAGTTCTTCTGTTTCTTTGAATGAAACCTTGGAAACTTTGCAAGACCTTTGAAGAACCTCTGGAACGCTCCCTCTTGGTCTCTCCGTGACTGCTGCAAAGCAACGGAGCTTACCTCTTTCATATACTCATACCGTTGTTTCAATTCTTTTTCGGTAGGTGCCTTGTACGACTTGTATAAAGCGGCTTTCTCCTGTTTGGTAAGTTCCTTATCTTTTATGTTCTCATCATAGAAATCTAATCGTGAAGCAAGCATGGTGTTGTATACCTGACGACAACAGCCAAGCGTCTTGTTTATTAAGACAGCCTGTTCTTGAGTCGGATATATTCTTACTTTTAATGACAAGTGTTTCACAGTTCTATCACCTATATATCACTATTATATCTAATATCTTTTATATGTCAAGGTTATATCTACTTGAAATATCTAAGATATTGATTTATTATTATTCCCATGATTGGAAAAAACAGTACAAAACTCATATTCACATTGCCTAAAACTTTATATTCTCAGTTGAAACAGGAGGCTGAAGAACAGAACAGAAGCATGGCAAATCTCATCGTTGTTATACTGACTGATTACTTCAAGAAGAAAAGGTGATTCATCTTCCTCCTAAAGGAAAGGGGTTTCTCGTCCTTTTTCTCCACCAATAAATGTTGAAACTTCGATAGATGTAAGTCTTGTTTTCCCAAAACGACGACCTACAGACAAGGAAGATATAAGCTTCTCTCTATTTATTCTATTTATCTCGTTTGCACGATACCATGATTTCGGTTTTATATATGCTGTCCAATTCATATTATTTTCTTCTTTTACCTAATGTGAATTTTGCTCCACAGGCAACGCAAATACCATTAAAAGACCCTTTTCTTGATTGTTTTAATGTTCCATTACATTTTACGCACTTCACTTGACTGATTCGATTTTTCATAAATTCATCAATTTGTGAGGAATGATTTTTTCTAGGCTTGCGTTTTATCAATCCTAATTGCATTGCTATTTGTTTATATTCTTTCCCCACCCAGGCGTCACAATCTCCGTCACCTAGCATTTCGCCCAGACGGATAAATTGCGACCATAAGAACTCGTTATCATCAAATGATTTGTTCATAAATTTATTTGACCTTTTCATAAATATAACTTGGACATAATATGTGATTACAAAGACCTTTTTCATCATATAAACAAAAACAATAGTTCTCCCAAGTAAGGTTCCCCTGTACCTCATAACTGCCATCATCATTCGTTACTTTTATTAAATCACCTTCACAGCAAGGTGTTCCATTCTTATCCTGAATATATCCGCCTCTCGTAAGATGAGATTCTATTCCTGGCAGGGAATCAAGAAATGCCATAGCTTTCTTATAATCATCGTTATAGGCTTCGTGCTGTCCGTTCCATGCAGGGTCAATATTGTTTGTCTTGGCGATGTTGATTTGTTTCTTGATCCAATCAACAAGTTCCTTAGTTTCCTGCTTCATTGTCTTGCCTCTCATAAGATTCAATCAATTTATTTATGTACCACACGGACTTTTTAAGCTCTTGTACGACTTCATCTTTCTTACCTGCCCTGCAAAGGTATTTTATTGCGTTACAGTGGAGAAAACCCCTGTACTCTTCTTCCGATACCCATGCTTTAAGTACCTTCACACATTCGTAAGTCGTGTCTCCGCCATATCGTGCAGGATGATTGATAACTTTCTTGTCATCTTCGAATTTAAGTTCATTTGTATATGCTTTCATCTCCTTGCCGAAAACCTCATCTGCGTAAAATGGTGCACACCCAATTTCTTTTAGTCTGTCGTCAATCAATTTCTTATTGTTCATTTTTCTTGCTTCTCCTTATGCTCTTTACTTCCCTATTTTTACGCTTCCACCTGCGTCAACATCACCACCAACAGTCCCGCAAACAACAGAACCGCCTGCATCGACTCTTCCTCCGACATTTCCACAGTGACACGAGCCACCACAATCTATATCTCCCTTAACATTGCCAGTAATATGAACGCTTCCCGCACATTTTATGTTTCTGACATCGCCCGTGATATAGACATCTTTGAACTTTGTGTTTTCATCGCCGACTTTCACTTCTTCGCCGTCAACGAATACTTTTCCGTTTTTGACGGTGATGTTACCGCCCGTAATATTTTCAAAGCAAATACCGTTAATCTGTATCATTTATTCCTCCTTTTACCAATAGATCGAAATTGTCTTATCCATATTGACTTTGTATGAAAAATGCTTGTCGCTGAGTTCCTTGACGACAAGGTTTATCGGAGAGCTGAACCTCGACTCATCAATCTCAATGTCGACTTCCATAAGAATGTCGCTGACTGATATGGTCACTTTCGTGTAGCCACGGTCAGCACCTCTCGCAATTTTAGCTGCGACTCAGTTCATAATCGCCTTGAATCGCGGGGTGTTCTTGATTGTGAGTTTCCTGTAAGATTTTGCGTTTCTCAGTTTCATTTTTACTGCTCCTTCCTGTTCGTTTTCCTCTGCTCGTATTCTTCTTTGGTTATTTCAACCATATTGCCGTCTTTCTCTCCGTAATAGCGGTTGATTTCAACTTTCTTTCCATTGGGAGTAATGCAATACAAAATAGCTTCGGTATTGTAGTCACCGTTATCACCCTCAAACCCCTTTGCAATGAATGATTCCGTGTACACCTTATCCCTGTCTTTTTCAGGATAGTAAGGAAAAGTAATCGGAAAAATCTCGTTTACGATTTTGGAAACAAGACCACTTGAATATCCGTGACCTTTCTCATCAATTCCGACATAGCGGGAATTGTCACCGTATGACACAGAACCATTTTTATTCACAGTTTTGAACAGTGATGAAAGTCTGTTGCACTGGTACACGGTTTCATCACTGTTATCTGAAAAACCCTTAATCTCATTCCAAACATCTTCAGTGTCCTCTATCGGTGTGAGAGGTCTTTCATTCAAAAGCCTTTCAAGAATGTTTCTTGTTATTGCAAAAGAAGCACCACTATGGTCATCTTCCATAAGCGACTTGTATGCTTTCAAGGCACTCTGATAACAGCTGCATCCATAATCAAAATTCTCTCCGTTCCAGTTAGGATTTTCCTTCTTACAGGCAATCTTTACTTCATTCTCAGCCCATTTAGTCATTGACATTTTATTTCCTCCATTCAATCTTTTTCTTTTCTGATAAACCGCAACATTTTGTCTCTGTGCAGTAACTGACTTTCATACATTTAGGAACAAATAGATTTTTAGCAACCTGTTTCCATTCATCGTCAATCTCAGAAAGCTGAACCGAAAGCAAAGTTGCAAACGCCCGCATTTCTTTATAAGCCCTCGTACAAAGTCGCTGGTTCATAAGGTTCTCAATCATTCTAAGGTTAGTCTTCATAACGACCTTAGACATCATTCCGAGAGGCAGTAAATTGGCAGCGTCCTCTTTCTTCATACCTTCCTCGATCAGAAGCTTGTAGTAATGAGCGGCAGATTCCATAGCCTCGTCATAAAGCTTCTTCAAGTCTTCGTTTTCAGTCGGCGTGTAATACGAAAAGTTGTCGTAATCAATGTATCTTGTCGAAGCCTGTAAGCGTGTCGGCCCGCCTGCGATGTGCGTGTACAATTCTCGAACGGCTCTTGCTGACATATCCTCTACGACGAACTCCACAGAGACATACTCAAGTACGCGACCGTGACCGCTCTTTATGCAGTCAATGGCACGCCTGACGTTCTTATCTTTGTCTGAAATGTCTCCGCCCCAACAGATTCCGGCTCTCTCGCCTATCGTCTGGAGCGGATTTTTAGTTGTTCCGTTCAGTATTGTTATTTTCATTTAATCTCCTTTCTGTCTCCATAAATAACAAGGGCAGTCTGTAAATATAAAGCCAAGGCATATATAGCCATCGCACCCGCCATTACTGTGATAAAAGACACAATTTTCTTTTGATTTTTCTATCTTTAAGAAAATTTGACAGCGTCTTTTACCCTTGTATCATTCTTCCATTCTTCAAACAACTTTTCTGCTTTTTCATAAGCACAGTTCGGAACATCCATTTTTGAATCTGGATTTGCTTTGTAATATAAAGCGTGTGCAATTGCTTCTATCATATCAGTCCTGTTAAAGAGATAATAAGTTTTGTTATCTCGCTTAATCTCAAAGCCTTTCACCATTCAATCTCCTTCTCCATAATTACAGCCAATTTATAAGCTAGTTTATAAATCTTTTTACACAATCTCTATGCTTTAGGATTCTTGAATCGCTTATAATCTCCTTCCGCACCAATATCTAAAAAATTCACGAGATCAAATAAGGCTTTCTTTCTTCCTCGTTTTTATTCATATTTATTTAATCTCCTTTGGCGGTATGATTTCTTTCCAAGCATAAGGACAACAAACTTCTTTATGTTCTTGATTAGTCCAACTCAAAAATAATTCTTCATATTTAGCAACATAATAGATACCATTAGAAGAAATACACCACTTGTAATCTTCATCTTTCGGTAAATCTCCGTCTTTCACAAAATGCCATTCATTAGCCTTGTCATAGCCGAACTCTGCACCTTGCTGAAAGGCTTCCTGTATAGTCACATTTATTACGCTTTTTGCATATTCAGAACCATCATTCCTTTTAGCCGCTTCATAATGAGTGTGTAAAAGTTTATACTCTTCTGCTTCTTTCTCAAACATAAATTTACTCCTTAAAAACAACCACCATAAATAGTTTCAAGAATATGTGGGATACTTCTTTTTTTTGTGTATTCTTCATACACTTCTAAAGCTTTTTGAAATTCAATATCCCTTGCTTCTTCTGTTGTAAAAATATCAGAAATATACACGACTTTCTTACCACTCATAACTATAATTTGTTTTCCGCTCATAATTTACTCCTTAATCAAACAGTGTCGGTGAATTATCAACAGATTTTTCTACCTTTACTCCATTCCCGTTCGATTTTTCGCACTACGGCTTCCATTCCTTGAAAAGAAACACTTCCGAGACAGTCAGCCATATATGCAAAAGCAACTATCTGCCCTTTCTCAAAGGCGGTTGCCTTGTCGGCAACTTCACCTTTTATTTCCTCGTATTCGTCAAGGCTCATAAGTATCATTCATACACTCCACAAAGGCTTCCGTCAAGAAATGTGTACATCTCAAACAATCGGTCAAATGTTATCGGCTTTGCTTTAACACCGACCTCGACAAAATTATCACCGAAGCCGACAATCATTCTTCTTCTGCCGTCAACCTTGTGCTTCACCCAAATGTCAACCATCTGCAACGGATTTACTGAATATCCGACTTTTTCATGTTCCCAATAATAAACAAGCTCATTACAACTTTTGAATGGTCGGAATGTTTTTTCTTTTGTTCCATTCCAATGCGAAAGAATCCTTTGAAAGACATTATCAGCAGTAAGGTTTCCCAATACAGAATCATCTTTTTCTTCTTTTTCTGTTAAAAGTCCTCGTATTTCAAGAAGGTCGTTTTGACTTCCATAACTGAATAAATGTTCAATTACAGAACACACACACTTTTCGTCTTTTGGATAGCAAATCTGATAACCATTTCTAAAATCGTTATGCTCTATCCATTTAAACGGAATATGATTTTCTTCAAGCAGCGATTTCAGTTTGAATATTTCGTTATATTTTTCTGACGGTTTTACTCGATACAATTTGGCATCAAAACCTGCAAAATTAGGGTCTGATAAATCACACCATTCATTACCAATTTTATGTTGAATAGTCTTTCCATTTGCATAAGCCTGTATTATCGGCAGCAGTTCTTTTGCTCGTTCTTTAGTCATTCAGCTTTTACTCCTTACATACTTCTGCATATCAAGCACCTTTATCTTGGGGCTGTCCTCATATTCCCAATCCCAAATCATCCAGCAACTGACAATCATTCCCACAGAAACCTTGCCATTCACTTCCGGCTTATCAAAGGCTATCATGCGGTCAAAAGGTAATACCCATTTCAAGTTCTCCCATAAGCCGCCCACATTGCGGTTATGAGCACCGAAGAAGTTCATCTTGCCGATAGAGTAAACATATTTCGCCTGCGATTTTGCTTTCTTCACGAACTCGTCAAAGAGTTTGAAAGGCGGGTTCATAATGATTACATCGTACTCCGTAAGGTCTGCGTACCTTCCGTCCTTATTCTTTTTGAGGAAATCATCGCCGTACATAATGTCCTTTTCAGTGATGTTCGTATAACCGTAACCTCTCAGCACATTGCCGATTGCGTAATATCCACAACAGGGGTCGAATATCCTTAAATTGTCCTTGTCCGCAAACTGTGTGAACAGTCCGCTTTCAAGAAGTTCTTTAACCATACAAGAAGGAGTCGGATAAAAATCTCCCCGTGGTCTCTGAGACTCAGGCTTTCTGTTTGCGTATGCTTTACCTTTAAACATCAGATACACCTCTTTTTATTTCTTCCAGAAGTTTTCTTGGAATGCGAGGGCCACAGTGTAATCCCCAGCGGTAGATTTTCACCCTGTCTTTTCCAATGGCTTCGTACAGCATCTTCTTGTCAATATTTGTTGTCGGAGTTGCAGTAATGAATATTTTCTTAACCTTCCAGTTCGGCTGATGATTGGCAAGATAATCATTCTGTGCAATAAGCTTCACAGGGTCGTCGCAGTCATCCGCAATCAGAATGCCAGGAATATCAGAACCAGGTAAGTAAGCCTTTGCAATATCAAAGGTTGGAAAAAATGTAATTCTGCTATTCTCGTTCTTGATTTGCAAATTCATAACTGAACGCTCTGTAACTCCAATCTGGTATCGAGATTTGTTATACATCCACATTGCCCTTATAGAATTGCCACACAAAACCCCTATTTCTTTATGATTTTCAAAGGCTTTTCTCATAAGTTGAAAGACCGTAAATGTCTTTCCGCTCCTTCTGCGTCCGTATACGATTACGATGGGCTTCCTGCAATGCAGGGCAAACCACTGACAGAGATAGAACTTTGTTTTCTGTCTTTTCACCTTTAATGATTTAAGTCCACTTTCCTTTTTAAATCGTGATTCGATTTCTTTATTAGCTTTCGTTATGGAAATTAAGCAGACAATCTGAAAGAGTGCACAAATAATCTGTATTAAAGCTAGAACAATTCTCATTTATTCCCCTTACAGTATTTTACCCAAATCTCAACGGCTACTTCCCGCCCGTATTTTTCCTGAATGTATTTAAGAGCTTTTATGTCACCGACATCACTCTGCTCTGCCATAATCGCAAACCGCTCAAAGGCTTCGTACTCAAGTTCAGGCATCTGTGCTCCCGATTGTCAGAAGCTCGATGCACTTCACGAGAATGTCAGTCCTTTTCTTATAAAGCGTGTCGAATTCATCAATCTGTTCATTCATTTTTTTTACAAGGAAGCCAGCGAATATGTCGTTTTCCAACTCTTTGTCATGTTCCCGTATCTCGCGAACTTTGCGAAGATTACCGTGAACCGTATCACAGCAATCATTAAGCTTTTGCAAGTCGGCCCTGAGATAAGTGAGAATGAAATCTGCGTCTTTTTGAGTGAGAGTTATGTCCAATCTTATTTTCCCTCAGAAATATCCGTCTACTCACGGAAAACGAGATACCAGTCCTTTAGAAAAATTGCACGAATCCAAAGGCAAAAAAAATCGGTAAACCTTGCCATTTTACGCATGACTGCGAAGTATGTTCCCGAAGGGAATCGAACCCTTATGCCCTGAAAGGCAACTCGAAGAAAACAGTCAGTAAACTTCGCGCCCTGTCTTACCATTCCAGCACGGAAACAATAATCCGCATCGTTTCATTGGCAGAGCGATTTTCATTGACCAGTGCCGCATAGTCCCACCGTTTGACTTGTCAGGGGTCTACATTTGCAGGTTTTAGGTGATTATCCAATGCTTTCTCACCAGTTTTTTTTAACGAGGTTATCAATCCTCAATGGGACATCTTGGACTTGAACCAAGGACCAAAGGATTATGAGTCCTCTGCTCTGACCACTGAGCTAATGTCCCGTAACGCCCGAATCGTGCCACTTCAAGGCGGGGTTTATCGCACTCCTGCGGTCCAAAATTTTGCTTTTTAAAGAGGTGTTTCAATGGCAATCCTTCCGGCACGGGATTGTTTTATTCAAAATCAATATCAAGCTCTTTGTAGCCTTCTGATTCATAAGCATCTTTGTCAAAATCTCTTTCACTAAGGACAGCCGCTACGAGCCCGTCAAGATGCCAGAAATTTTGATTTCTGGCACACTGCTCCCTCGTTCCGAAAAACTTTATGTACCTCTTCCTGAATACTGAGCCTTCGCTGAAAATGAAATACCAGTTCTGTTTCATTTTTCCTCGCAGGGATGTCCGCCCAAGTTTCCCTGAGCGGACTGAAAAAATTCGCCTATAACGGGTGGGGCCATTATGGGTTGAAACGGCAACGCCGTTCTTTTGAGTAACTTCCGTTACTTTATGATATTAATATAAATCATTTTTGTTACTTAATCAAGTAAAAAATAGTAACATTTGTGATTTTTAAGAAATTTTAGTAATATTTGTGCCACAAATGCCGAAAAAATTAGTATGAGAACAGGAAAAGAGCTTATAGAGTATTTGGATTCAACATTAAAAAGTATGGGGAAGCACAGGAACTGGCTTTCAGAACAGGTTGGCATGAGTCATAATGTATGGTCTATGACAAAAACCCGGAACGGTTATCCTTCCGTCACGATACTGGCAAAAGTCGCGGAGCTGCTGGGAATTACCATTGAGGAGTTGCTTGGCATCGAGTGTCCTGAACCACAGAAAAAAGAATATGATGCGGATGTCAGGAAAATGGCGGACATGCTTATGGAAATTCCGCCTGAAATAAGGAAAGGTATCGAAGCAAATATCCTGGTTCTTTATAACATGGAAATCGGAAAAAAAGATACGGATAGAGCAATCGGCTAATACGACGATTTATCACTATCCATTCTGAATAAAAAAATAACGGGCGGTAATGCCGCCCGCACCCCCCCTTTTTTCGCTATACAGGGAAAAAAGCAGATTACTTTCCGCCCCTTCTCCGTGAGTCCAGAAACTTCTTAATGTCACGGCGATAGTAGACATACCCAACCCCCATACGGATTTTAGGAATATCTTTGGGTATGCTCATTCTTGGGTCAATGGAATCAAGCTTGAGATATTCCCTTACTTCCTGCTCTGACATAACTTCGGCACCACCAGCAAGGGATTCGTCTATCTTTCGCTCCAAGTTCAAAAGGTACTGAATCTGGTCACGGATTTCATTCTTCTTTTCAAGCAGGTCTTCTTCCGTGTAATGGAATCCGCCTGTAAAATCTCTCGGCTTCTGCGGCGTATCAAAAGGCTCTTTTACTTCGTCTGACATAAGTTTCCCCTATACGGAAGTGGCGAGTCCCGACCTCGCATTACCCGAAGGTACCCAACTTAGCAGGCTGGTGGTTTTGCCAATTCACCCACACTTCCAAAAAAAAACAGAGAACAGGGAGAATCGAACTCCCTCATAGCGATTTTGCAGACCGCCGCCTTTCCACTTGGCAATGTCCTCTAGGAGTGCCTGTTTTTAGTCGGTGCACACAGACGACATCTGACTTTTTCTAAGCCAGTGAAATAGGTTAATCAAGCTGACTACTTCCCATTCGGGATTTCGCGAGCCAAACCGTTTTACACTGAGTACATCTTGATGAATTTATTGTCCTTCCACCTATTTGTAATCTCAATGATAATCTCCGTGTCAGAAGGTCTGTCCTCGTGCGGATTCAGTCTCCTCTCCTCAGTAACCACATTCGCAATCATCTTGAAGAGTTGCTTCGAGACCTTATCCTCGGCACGGAACAAATCTTCGTCTGACAAATCGACGGAGATACAGTCAGCAAAGGTATCAGTTATCTTTGCCTCAGTCTCCGAGACCTCAGCCTGGTATTTTCTCAGGGCAATCTCAGCCGCCCTCTGAGCTGACATCTCAAGATTATTCCACTTGATTACCACGCTTACCGGGACATTCCATTTCTCGGAGCATTGCTGCGGGGTGAGCCCGTAGCCAATATCTTTCTGAACATTTGCCTGAAGTTCTTTTGTATACCTCAATTTTCCCCTCTGAGATATGAAATGAATTCATCGTTTATACCAGCCAAAGCATCTTTCATTTTCCCGAACTCTTTCTGCAAGTGCTTCGTGTAAAACCACGCCACCCATTTTCCGTTGATATTATCAAGCCTTGCGAATACCAGCTCGGAATTCCGTATCACAAAAGATGTCTCAACGGAAGTGTCCTGAAAGATTCCTAGCCGATTATTTTGTCTCGTCATAGTGCTTGCGGCTTTCCTCTGTTCTACCAAATAGCTTCCCCTCTTATTTAGTAGTCTTAAATTTTTGTATCCTACTGATGCGCTTACTTTTGTTCCATATAACCCCTGCGCAAACGCAGGGGTTAGTGAGTTAGAACGGCATATCTTCGGGAAAACCGTCAGCGGGATTAAATGACTGCTGTGGCTGAGAGTAGCCCTGGGCGGCTCCCTGGTTCGGAGCTTGACCGTCACGTTTTCCACCGACAAGCTGAATATTCTCCGAAACGATTCCGACAGATGAACGGTTCTGTCCGTTCTGGTCTTTCCAGCGGTCTTGCTTGAGATACCCCTGCACGGCAACCTGAGTTCCTTTTCTAAGATAAGTCTTAAGGTTCTCCGCCGTCTTTCCCCAAATTGTCACGTCAAAATATGAGGCCTCGTCCTGCCTCTGGTTATCTTTTTTTACGGAGCGGTTGACCGCTACGCTTATGCGTGCCCGTGCCGTTCCGTTTGCCGTGACCTGATAAGACTTGTCATCAAGGTCTTTTGTAAGCCGTCCGATAATTGTTACGCTGTTCAAGTCTGTCATTTATTCGTCCCTCATAAATTCAGGTTTAGACTCCGCCTCTGGTGCGGATTCATCGCGGATAGATTTTTTAGAGGCTTTTTTCTCCTCTTTAGGCTCTCCCTTTTGTTTTCCTGTCCGCATCACCGTGATTCCGAGCTTCTTGCTCGCTTCTTTGTCGATTTTCATATATCCTCCAATATTTTATTTGCCATAAAAATATTCACACTTCGGATTCTTGTGTTTGCTTGCGCGGGCCATCAACCCCTTTGATTCGAATTCCAACACAAGCTCCCTAGCTTCCTGTTCTTCAAGATTCACCGCCTTGACGATATATCCAACTTGTTTCTCGTCAAAGACCGAGACCTTCCAATAAGTCCTTGCCATCAGTTTATGCCCGTTGAGCCAAAACCATTTTGTCCGCGTTCTGTCTCGGAAAGTTCGTCAACTTGCATGAATTCAAATTGTTTAGCCTTCTGAATTTTCATCTGACAAATACGGTCAAGGTTCTTGATATCAAAGTCTCCATCAGAATCGTTGATAAACTGACACATAACCTCGTTACGGTAGTCCGAGTCGATTGTTCCGATGGCAACATCAACACCTTTTTTTGTCATTCCGCTCCGTGGCCTGATTACAGCCTCATAACCTTGCGGAAGCTCAATACAGAAACCTAGAGCAATCAAAACTCTTGTTTTTTTTGGAATGGTAATAAACGGTACCGCGAGCCTTGCATAACAATCACAACACGCAGCTCCCTCGGTTTTGTACTCAGGCATTTTCCCGCCGTCAATTAGTTTTACCTTAATCTTTTCCATAAAGCCCCTCCGCGATTTTGCCGGTCATTCTGACTGAATCGTTTTTCTTGAGATCTTCAAAAACCTCATCCTTAAGGTAATAGCGGATGTTCCCCATTCGGTGTTCCCTGAGAACTCCTCGCTTAACCCAGCGGCAGACCGTCTGTTTCGTGACTCGGAACAGTTTCATTATGTCCTTTCTTTTTAAAAGTTCTTCCTCTTTTTCCATGTGTTTTTCTTTTACCGATTTGATTTTAGATTACGCTTCTGACACTAATTATAAGTTACTTTTGTTACTTTGTCTATAATTTCAAGTTACTTTTGTGCACAAGAAGAGTAAAAAAGCGTGTTTCCAAATGTGTGACCAAATGAAAATTAACAAAAGTTACCTAAAGTATACGGTATTGAATAAAATAAAGATTGATGTTACAGTATTTATATGCTGTAAAAGCAGATAGTAAAACATTGACCTGCATAGATTTATGGATTTATGCGACGGAGCGAGGCGAAAGACAACGGCTCATTATCTCAGCCTTCCAAGCTGATGACGAGGGTTCGACTCCCTTCTGCCGCTGAAATCCTTGTATTATATAAGGTTGTAATACAAGGATTTTTTTATTGCACGAATCTAGGGGGCAATGTGTTACCAAAATGTTACCACTATGCCCAGATACAAAGAACCTTTCACTATTTTTCCTCGAAAATTAAGGTCGGGGAAGACTGTCTATTATTACAGGACATACTCACCTGACGGGGAACGCACGGTCCCCCGCTCCACTGGCCTCACGAACAAAACTCAGGCAAGAAATTACTGCTCAGAGCTTTATGCCGCAGGAATGCTTTACTGTGGTATCGGAATGAGTTTTGGCGCATACGCAAATAAATTCTTCGACGACGGCGAGGAATGGATGTGCGACAAGATTCAGACAAGTAACGGAAAGGAACAGCCTGTGGCGAAAAGCACATTAAAGGCTTACCGACATAACACTAAAGATGTCCTTATTCCCTATTTCTCGAAAATAAAACTGGCGGATTTAAAACCACGGCACATAAAATCATTCAGGGATAAAATGATTAAGGACGGAAAATCCAACGCAACGATAAACCTTGCCTGTGCCTGCCTTAAAATCATCATCTCTTATGCGATTGCTAATAAACTTATGACTTTCAACCCATTTTCCTCTGTCTCGCAGATGTACACGGACGCAAGGAAAAGGAAGGCGTTCACGCTTGATGAGATGAAGGATATTTTGAAATCAGACTGGGATAGCGCGGAAAGAAGGGCTTTCGTTATTACAGCCGCCGTAACGGGAATGAGAATCAGCGAAATTTGCGCGATAAGGAAAGAGACCCTTCACGAGGATTACATAGATATTAAGGACCAATATCTTAACAACGAGTTCGTTCCCGTAAAAGACGGTGAGCGACGGAAAGTAAGGATTTGCAAGGAGTTGCATACCCTTTTGGCGTGGTGTATCAAGAAGAATGATGGCATGGCGTTTTGTGAGGATAAGGATACATACAGAACCGAATTCTATAGAAAAACAGGGCTTACGCATGAGCAGCGTGTACAGAAAGGGCTTTCATTTCATTCTATAAGACGCTTCGTGAACACATATCTCCTCTCAAAAGGCTTGCCGGAAATAAAAGTAAAATGTGTCCTGGGACACTCTTCGGGAAAAGGCTCCATGACCGAGCGATACGCCAATTTCCAGCCGAGCGATTTTGATGATTTTGCAGAAATTCAGAGGAATTTGATGAGTGAGTTTTACTGACATCACCATATTGAAGTACCCACAGCTAAAGCAGGGGCTTTCTCGCCCATATTTCCATAAAAATCAAAGTATAATTCCTCATCGCTTCCAGCATATACTTCAATTCCGTCAAATGTTTTTGACATTTATTTTAGCTATCCTTTTTATCAAAAACCCTTACCTCTGGCTCATATTCTTCTTCCCATGCACAATGCCTGTTGTCTTTACGGCCTATTGATTTAACGAAATATAAACGGGTTGGAACTTCTGAAAACCTTGATTTTGCTTCTTCCAATGTGTCAGCATAGATACAGCAGAAAGACCAGCCCCCGTCTATGTATTCATAAACGAAAGTGAACATGTATCTAGGACAACTCATATCTTCTTTACATCCTTTACCCAGATTACCGCTCCCTGATGTTTTTCGTAATCGAAAGGAGTGACTTCTCGAACATCTTCGAGACACCAGCCGTAAGGAGTTTTGTATCTTTTCAAAAGCTCCTTAAATATGATGTCTACCTTATGAGCAGCGCGTAAATCTTCCCAAGTCTGTTCATCAAACTTAATAACCTTGCTTATCACGGCTGTTGCCACAACCTTACCTTTTGATTCGATAAGGTAAATTTTCTCGCCAATCTTTTTAGTCTGAGAACCACGAACTTCAATCCTTTTACCGTGAGAAAGTATTCGTTCAAGCCAGTAGGGTTTTATTATCAATCCGTCCATTATTCTGCCTTTTCAGTTTCCAGAGGTTCAGAAATCAAATCTGGTAATCTTATATATTTCAGAATCTTACCTTCTTTTATTTGTTTATCCATATCTCCAATCGCCTGTTCGAAATTCTCAAATACACAAGGACAAACATGACCTTTAGTTATATTTACAAAACGACAACCTGTAGCAAGCCCTTTATTGTTCATTAACCAAACTTCTACAGCGTCTTTTGGTCTGATAACATAGAATCGTATTATTTTCCCCACTTATTTAGTTCTCCTCTTTCGTCATATAAGTTTTCCTTGTTCTTCAAGCCATTTATAATCTCATTAAATTTTTCCCGTGGTGTAAATATACATAACGCCAAGAATAAGAACATAAAATCCTCCCCGTTTTCTTTTATGTTTTTATCTGATATATCCGTTGACAATTCTTTCTGCATTACAACCTCACTTTGGTGCTATATAGTTACCACAACAAGAACAAACACACCTTCCATTTGATGTGATTGTATAAGCGGCATCTTTGTTACAAAACTCACAGTATGTTGTCTGTTCAAACTCTTTCATTGCTAACTTATAACCTCGGCAAAAAGCAAAATACTCGTTTTGCCATATAGGGTTTCTCATTATAGTTTCATAATCGAAAGCACAGTTATATTTGTTTTTAAGATACTCAAAAGCTTTTTGTTCAATTTCTTTTTCGTCCATATTTTAGTTCTCCTTAAACACTTCTTTCTCCATAAGAACCGCTAGTTTATGAAGCCTCTTGTCAATCTGCTTGTAAAGCCTGTATAAAAAGTGCCATATAATCACTTTCAGCACCTAATGTCGTGAAGTTGATTTTATCAAACAGGGTTCTTTTTCTTTCTTCGCCTATCATTTTTTCATCAGTCATTTGCTTTTATCCTCTTTCTCAACTTCAACTTTATAATCCTCTTCCAAATCTCCACTCCAAGGATAAGATACGAATCTACAACCAATACCATAGCACTCGCCTATAGCACCTGCTTAACAATGGTAGCATGGATTGTCTATTTCCACGGTTTCTTTTGTCATTCTGTCTCCTTCAGGAATTGTTTTGCTTCTGCACAGATATTTTCATAAAGTAACATATTAACACTATGCCCAACGGCACAAGGTTTATTCTTTAATTCTATAAATCTTAATAACAAATCTTTCGCTTTGGTGAGTTGTTGCTTTTTTGCTTTCGACTGTTTTTCAAGTTCTGGTGTGAGCAAGTTAATAGCATTAAGCCTTGCTTTCAGCCCTTCACATTGCTTTGCATAATATTTATCATCCCTCCCATTGATAATCGAAATCGCCTTGCTATAGAGATGTTCGGGAATTATGTTTTCCTTTTTATAAATTTTTGATTCACATATCAAAATTTCGATTTCATTTAATTTGCTCTGCTTAGAAAAAGCTTTTTTCTTAAATTCTTCAGTATAAATATTAAACACGGTTTCCTCATTGCCGTTTTTATCGATAAAATTGATATACATTTTTTTTCAACCCCTTTTATCTAAAAAATATCGTAATCCTGTTTTTCGTCAGTTAAAGCTAAATCAGCAAGCGATTCAGTTGTCAAATTATCCTTGACAGCTTCTTTTTCAGAGGAATCAATCTCTTCAAACTTTTTCTTTACCGTAAACGGATAAAGTTCTCCAGCCTTATCGTAAGCAGCCTTAACTCTTGGAATTAAATGTGGATAAATAGATAAGAGCCGTTCCCAACCGTGTCTATGCTGAACCTCAATATGTTCGTAATGCGTCATACGAAGGAAATTCCAGACACAATTTCTTAAATCAGGTCTCTTAGATTTTGTTATTATATGACAAACTTCCAATGTACCGTCATTTATTCCGCTCGCCATTGATACATTGTTCCGTTCACACCATTCATCAATGGAAAGTAGATTTCCATCAGAATCGTAATCGCAGGGATTTCCTTCCCCTACAGAAGTCTCCCTTTTAAATTCTTGGAACAAATCTTTGACCTCAATTTGTTGTCTATCGTCTAAATCACAGTTTTCAATGATAAGAGCCATTATGTTTGTAATAAACTGTGCGGCCTGCATTTTGCTCATTTTGGAAAGATGAACAGGTACTTCTCTTTCTGGGTGCAACAAGTCCGGCTCCCTATCCGCGTAATCCCACAAAAGAGACTCATACATTTTTTGATTTTCCTCACTGTTTGGTTTTCGGTCATAATTGCATTGAAAAAGAATTGAGCATAATGCAAAAACGGTCTTCACTTGGTCGTAAGTTTTGTTTCCCTTCGCTTTGTTTATCGTCACCGTTACGTACTGATTCTGAGCACCTTCACAAAAAGTGTTCAGAATAGACCGTTCAGAAGGAGTTGCAGGGAGTAAAAGAAAAGAGCCGTTTTCAAACTTGTGAGGTACAGCACGAATAACAATCTTACTCATTCACAACTCCTTCTGGTACAGTTATGTTTTTATATTTTAAGAAAGCATCCAGCTGCCAATCTTTAGAATGTTCATAAGTATAATCATAAATTAAATCTGGAGGGTAATTTAAAATTTCACCCCATTTTATAGTTATTTTGCCAACACCTTTATAATATATTTTTCTTGAATTTCTTTTGTTATATCCTTGTTCTATCAATGTTATCCAGCAACAGTTTTTAGGCTCATAATTACCGTTTACATCAATCCTTTCTATGCTTAAATTATTTTTATAGCCATTTTCTAAAGCCCACTTTTTAAATGTTGGAAAATCGTTTTTCCATTCGTCGCACACCGAGATGCCTCTTTCACCATAATCCTTAAAACTTCTGTTCTTGGCACGATAACATCTATCTTTCATTCCGCACCAGATATTATATAATTGCAACACTGCCCTTATAGATATTTTATTCATTTAACATGATGATAATATATTTATTGTATATTGTAAATATCATTTGTATATTATTTTTATATTAAATTGACAAAAACTATATAAATCCTGTATATTATGGGTATGGAAAAAAGACCAGTACAGCTTTATGTCGGAACTTATGACACGATTAACAAGCATAAGGGCGAGAAGAATATCGCGACATTCATTGATGATGCCGTGAATTATTATATTATGTCAGACGGAAATCAGAGCGAGCTGAAAAAGATAAACGAGCGTTTAGCTGTAATCAGCGAAAGGCAGGACACCATACTTGGCTTGAACTGCGAGGTTCTCCGTCAGGCCGGAATCCTAAACGGGAACGGTGAGATTGATTTTTTGAAGAAAAAAGGTTAACCAAGAACATCTTCCGGGAACAGCCGTTTGTAGCACTCAACACAGATGTGTTTTGTAATATGGCTTGACCCGGTAGACTTCAACCCTTTGACGCATCCGGCAATATGCTTGCTCATAACGGTGAACTCCCTGTAAGCATAATTCCTGCACAAATCGCATTTCTTGCCGCGTTTGTTTTCCCTTACCTCGAAATCCTCTGCTGGTGATTCTTGAATCTTTTTTATTGCTTCTTCTTTTGTCATTTTCCCTCCTAACCACGACTAAAACCCCGCTGCTTTTAATCGTGGTTTCAATATTCGTACAGCAGCTACATGGCGTTGCTGTATACGAGCTTTGGAACACCCTTCTATATCTGCTATCTCTTGGAAAGACATATTTAACATGTAATACATATACAATGTCCTTCGGAAAGCCCTCTTTAATTTCAATACATGCTTTCGTATCAGCATTTTATCTACCAACTCCTGCGATGTTTCACCAATGGACGGATTGAATTTGGCATCTCCGTCTTCATAGGTCACATCTAAAGATGTTGTATTGAAGTTAATTTTTCGCTTCTGCATACCGGCTGCTACTGCTACTGTATTTAACTTAGAATAAACACGACGAAATGCGTATGACGACCACTTATATTTAGGATTATAAGTCTTCAAGGCTTCCCATATTCCTAGCAAACAGTATTGGTATATTTCCTCTTCCTCCGATACTTAGAGGAAGTACGGATATAACTTCTTACAGAAGAATTTAGCTAAAGGTATCTGCTCTTCAAATGTCATCTTAATTCTCCCATTCATAGTCCGGTATATCATACCAAGCTATCGGATTTACTGTCTCATACGACAAATCAGATACCCACTCTCTATTAGTAAAGTCATAGTGCATCGGAGTTTTAGCTGTACCAAATACTTGGATTGAACACCGAGGTAACATAGGGTCAGCAGGGGGCAAGTCATTAGAATTTTTAGTCAGGTCATGCCATTTGATTGTCTCATGCAGTTCCGAACATTTCATAAACCCCGCAACAAAAAGGTCTATAAAATCACTCAGGATACCTTCTGTAAGTATTACAAAACCTGCTCTTTTGGTGCAACCATTTATGTACTCCCTTGCTAATTCTTTAATTTCTTCATCTGTCATCTTTAGCACTCCTTATCATGTTAAACTTTCCACACTTCGAACATCTCATGGATACTCTCCTAAGTGTATTATTATAACTTATTGCACCACATTTAGTACACTTAAACGCAAACTTATTCATTCTCTCACCTCGCTATTTAAGAAATAGCTCTGCTTCTTCTACAAGCTTTTTAGACCATAAAAACTTGACTTTTCTTGTTTTGAACTTCATTTGTTACCTCCAAAATATATGTTAAAGTTTCTTAGAATTCTTGCTTTCTCTCGTTCAACTTCTCTTTCAAATTCTTTTGTTTCTCTTTCAAATTCTTCATCTTCAGCTTGTTTCTGTCTATAGTCATTTTCTTCCTCATCATCATCTGAGTAATTATGTACACAATCACTGCATACTGTGAACTGATACCCATTCTTATTAACTGTGTAGTTGCCTGTTCTGCCACAGTCACAGCACGGCTTTAATCCGAAATAAGATGTAATTGTCATTTTCCTATCTCCTTCTCTTTCAATAAGTTCAATATCTTTTCTTTACAAGATAATTTCTTTTGTTCTTCAGTTTCATTTGGAAAATTACATATACGAAGGTAACATGGACAGTAGCAACATGCATAGACATTAGTTGAGTCCGCAGTTCTCTCTGTTCTACCATGCCCTGTATAAAACTCAATGAGCTCTAACAAGTATTTATCATTTACTTCCATTATTCACTCCTCTGTTTTCGATTCTTTCTAAAAGTTCTGCTACTACATCAATCAGGACTTCATCATCAGTCCTGTCATATCTCGTATATTTCAATACGAGTTCTCTTGCTTCATCTTTAATCTGACTCTTTTCCAATTTCAACTCCGCAAGGTTTACCGTCCAAGAAGATATTATCATAAAACAATACATTCATAGTTTTCACATAACCGTTCACCATGACTGTATTGGCAGTAAAGTCAGTTATTAGTGAAGTCCACTCACCATCTTTTCTCTTTACCCATATTAAAGGCTCTTCGTAACTACGGTCTATTCTGTGTGAGTTGTAATTATCCAACCACCAGTCAATCAACTCTTCCGTATCTTTGAAAGGACGATATTTTGAAACCTCAAACTCCATAGTCCTATTCCTCCTTTAAGAATTGCTCTGCTTCTGCACAAAGTTCATACCACAAGTCTGTATATTCTTGGGGGTGTTCGGGGTCATACTCAGCCCTATTATTTACAAACTCCGAAAACTTTTTAATTATTTCTTTTGCTTTAGCAAGCTTATCCCTTGTAACCTTGTGTTTATGCACTTCATCCGCAAGTAATCCCTGCAATCTTCCTATTTCATCTCTGCACCTCTGTAATTCAGATGCAAACTTTACATTTTCCTTGCAAATAATCTCAAAACCCTGCTGCGACACAGGGTCTTTAAGTGCCATGCTGATTCTGCTTTTCATTTCGTCTTTAGTCATTTTCTGTCTCCCTTTCTCTTGTCAAGGACTCTATAACAGATGCCTTACTGCAGGTTTCTGCAATTATTTCCTGAGGGCAGGTGCTGGGAGGGCAGAACATAGAAAGATAGGCTAAAGCCTCTTGCATTGTAGTGAACAATCTTGATTGCTTTCCTTCGAATTGTATCTCTGTTAAGTATCCGCCTTCGCACGAATGATAAATTATCTTAGGCATTTCTCCACCTCGCTATTTTAAGAATTGCTCAGCTTGTTCTAAATCAGATACACGGTCATATTCTACAGAATACAGACAACTCAACAAGTCTCTGATTATCTCTTTTGCTTTGGTGAGTTGTTTCTGTGCTTTTACCGCAGCCTTAAAAGGCTTTCTACTTGTGCATTTATGTCGCCAATCAAAAGAACTATCTTTCCAATAATCTCTTGCCTTTTCTGCACCTTCTAATTTTTCTTTTAGTTCTGCATTTTCCTTTTCAAGGATTTCTACTCTATTTATCGCCTTATCGCACTCCTTTGATTGTTGCCGTAGTTTTCTATCTTGCGTTTTTATAAACCGTTCAAGTTCTGCAATCTTCTCAATCTTGCTATAGCCGAACTCTGCACCTTGTTGCCAAACCTTACTTACATTGTCATACAATGACGGAGAGTATTCATTATACCACCATTCTTCTGCTTCTTTCTCAAACATAATTTACCTCTCTGATTCAGGCAAATCCTGAAGGTTATGATTTCCGTCAAGAAAATCTTTCTTTTTTATCACAAAAAGATAAATCGTCATTTATTCACTCTCCTTTGGTGGTACAATTTCTTTCCAAGCACAAACTTGATTATTAAGATAATTTTCCCAACCTGTGTTACTGTGATAGCAGTCGATTACTATTTCATCTGATATAAGACAAACTAATACTTCATCTGTATCAAAAGGTAAATCTCCGTCTTTCACATAGTGTCATTCATTAGCCTTGTTATAGCCGAACTCTGCACCGTCTTTGAAAGCTTGTTCTCTTGCTTTTCTGTCTGTGTCCCACCCTTTCACATCGTCATACATACAAGATTCATAGTTTGTTATTCCGTATTCTTCTGCTTCTTTCTCAAACATAGTTACTCCTTAATCTTTTTATCTGAAATTGCTTTCTGCTTGAAATAATCAAACGGAAGTTCCTTCACAGTTTTTACATCTTTAAGTAATGGCTCATTATCTGCACCATATCCAACTTCAATACCTGTTACAACATAAATCTTTTTATTAAGGTCACAACCACAACAATTGTCGGGGTCATAAGATTGTGAAAAATCTCCACTTGTATACCTTGTCGGATGTGGGGCAACAAGTTGGTATAAATTTGTATCAAAATTATAAACACAATCCCAGACAGATACACCTTTTTCATAGCCTACAACTTCATAACCATCACCGACACATCCATTTCCTATCTTACTTCTTTCATCCTTGGGTATCTCACCAAAACGAATGTACTCTTTCATTTGCTTATTACATAATTCATAGATACTTCTTAATTTATGCTGATAAGGTAAATCAGAATTAAGTAGCCTATCAATTACATCTAATGTCATTTACTTCTCCTTCGTTGAGGGTTACTGTTCCACCCACAAGCCAGCCTTTTAATTAAGGCTCAATATTTTCTCACCGCCAAAAGCGTTTTTCGTCAGCTCGATTAGTTCTTTCATTCCGCTGTCTCCATACAAATCTGTCTGATTCGTTCTTGGGAATATCCAAAAACTCTTGCGATAGATGCGTTTGTGAAAATCTTGCTAAGTTCTCTAATCATATCTTGTGCAAGACCGTTTCTTTTTATACTATGCTTGCACCCATTATCCTTGTACCCTACTTTTGGTTTTCTAGACAGATACTTGATATTGTTTTTCCTACAATAAAGAAGCACAGATGTATAAGCTATGTTAAAATATCTCGCTGTTTCACATAGCGAGTGTTCTTTTGCATATTCTTCAAATCCTTCTGGTATATCATATTTATTTTTGCGCTTAGGAATTGGTCGGATTCCAACTTTATGACAAAAATTGTTCAATGTATTATAATCAACATTGAACTTTTCCATGATTTCTTCTCTAGTGTGAGTTTTGATGTATTCATCGTTTCCGTAAAGAACATTCTGCTTTGAAGTTTTATAAGTTCTCATTTTCCCAAGTCCTCCGTGTCCATTTTTAGCGTTGCGTGCCAGTTATAAAAAGCATACGCCTGCATTATTTCGTCATGCTTCTCAACTTTGGCTTCCAAGCTCTTTATCTGTGTTTTCAAATCATTATTCTGAGCAATGACCGAAAACATCATGACACAAAACAAGATTGCTGAAGCACAGCAGCCACAAATTACTCCTCCCCAGTAACCCATGGCTTCTCACCTTTCAATAAGCGAACTATAATCTCCGCGGCTTCACGTCTTTCATCGGCTTCAATCGCGTGAATTACCTGAATAAACAGATTTGTTTTGAACATAGATGCACAACCACACTTATCACCTGTGCAACGACCATATTTATAAATAGGACACTTCTGACAGCCGTTATACTTTGTAGAGATGTCTTCACGACTTGGTAAATCTTCTCTATAATCTTGTCGTACATACTGACAAAACCAACAGTCATTCTTCCAATCCAAGTCATGCTTGCAACAGAAATCCTTCTTATAAAGATTTACAGAGTCGGGGTCTCGCTGTGCGATTTCCTCCCACATTTGAATGGCTAATCTTCTTTCTTTTGTCATGTTTTACTCCTTAAATACTAAAATGAGCGAACTCTATATCGCCTTTTGAATAGGCAACCATGCTGGTCTCCAGCTTGTCGCAAAGCTGTGATATATACATATTATTTTCACAGGCTTTATTCTCTGCGCGTATTTCACATACAGCGGCTTCCCATTTTGCCAGGAAATGTCTAAGATTATCTGGCATGACTTAGTCCTCCAGTCTCTTAATGCTTTTCAAATCGTCGTCCCCAATCCAACCAGACCAATTGAGATAGATACGACAGTCTGTATTTCTTTTACTGATAGCCGTTACAAGCTGTTCGATGTCAGCATATTCAACTTTATCTCCAAGCTTGAAGTCTCTCCAAGATATGCCTTCTTTTTTAGGTGCAATCTTAACAGGTTTAGTGAGCGAGTAGTTTTCAGGGGAGCAACTGAATGTCAAATTACCAATGTCCTTATTACTTTTCCAATTTCCATCTATATCACTAAACCATACTTCCTTTCCCTCCGCCTGAGCTTTCTTGAACTCTTTGTAAGGGTCGTCGTGCTTGGCAATAAGATAAGCGAGCTCAAAACGCGGCATATCAGTAAATGGAGAGACGTTTAATTCAGAGTTTAATTCAAGGCTAAATCGATACTGAATAGATTCATCTAAGATACGCTCTATAGTCCAGGCAGTATGTGTCTGCTTAAGTTCTGCCAATGTATCTGCCACGAATACCACATCACCCGGTTCCAACTCATCTGCATTTAATGCAGTGTATACTTTTGACTTGTCGAATTCCATAATTACCTCACAGGCATTTATTCTTATCAAGGAAAGCGTAAAGTGAGCCAGTCAGCTTCCGCTTCTCTTCTTCTGTCAGCTCGATTCTCAGTGACGAATCGTTGCCGTTAAGCTCTACCTCTATGTCACAGCCAGGCAGAATCTCCCTTATGTATTCCGCCGTCTTGACCACAACAAGCTCCTGCAAGCAACCGTACTCGTTGCCCTCAATCATTACTTTCTCGTGCCTGAGAAGTTTCCGAATCTCAGGGCTTCGCTTTGCCGTGTGCTTGATGAAAGCATACCTGCCTGTGTCAAGAAATTTTTGTATCAAATCTTCCGTTGTCATTGTGTTTCTCCGTGAAACTCTTGCACCATTGCCAGCCCTCGCAGATGTGATTGTATTTTTCGCAGGTTTTATTCTCTGCAATCCATAAGCTGCAAGCCCTACAGTGTCCGTTCCTTATTGTGCAATCCTCTTTTTCCCTGTAAAAAGGGTTGATGTCATTAAATCCCATTTTTATCCTCTAATTATTCTTTAACAAGCTGGTAATAACTGTCGGGAAATCCCTTTTTTAAGACTTGCCATGTATTATTAAAACCGATTCCATTCCAAATCCGCGTAAAAACCAGTCCGCACAATTTGAATGAATCATGTCCATCAGCTCTCGCTTTATGAATCAGCCTTTTTACGCATTTTTCCGGCAGTATATTTTTTTGTATCAGCATGTTCCCTCTCCAATAATCACGGCTTTTATCTTGTCATAAGCATATTTAACACCACGCTCAAACCATTCTTCCGCAATCTTTTTATTCTCATTTTTCTTCGCTATCGGAATCTGTTTTCCGTCGTGCACTTTTTCCCAAAGCTCAGAAAAAGCCTGATGTTTTTCCGTCACCTCTTCACCTCCTTTGTCTCTTCTGTCGGCGGATTCGGGTCAACCTCGAACATCGCGTAGCGCGGAAAAAAGTTAAGGTATACCGTTCCGCAGGCAAAGTTCCTGTTCTTCTCGACTTTCAGTTTTGTCGGAATAAGGAACTCAGAAGCGTCTTTCTGTCTTTCCCTTTCAAGAATCATTACTATGTCAGCGTCCTGGGCCATAGCGTCAGCATTTGCGATAGTTCCTAATCCGCCGTCCTTACCTTCAGCCTCTCGGTTCTGCTGAACAAGGACTATGAATGGAATCTTCAATTCTTTCTGCAAGTTCTGAAGGCGCTTTGAAATCTCAGCGAGCATTTCCCATTTGGCACGGAATCCGTCAATGTAAAGGAAGCTCATCTGGTCTATGAATACAGCTCCAATTTGCTGAGAAATAACTTGACCACGGATCATAGAAATAATGGTGTCAATATTTCTTTCAGTCGGAAACGCAAACTCCATGTTCTTGTTGTCGTAGAGACGAGCGAAACAGTTATTAAGTGAGCCATACTCAGATTCAGTCATAAATCCGCTCCTAAGCTTTCGTCCATCAAGTTTAGACTCATTCATAATCGTTCGTTCCATGATTGAGGTCTCAGTCATCTCAAATTCAATAAACAGAATCTTGCGCTTAAGTGAAAACTTGTTTGCAAGCTGCAATGCAAGAGCTGTTTTACCGAGTGAAGGACGAGCCGAGATAAACGCATATTCATCAGGAAATCCGCCGCCAAAAAGCTCATCAAGAGTCTCAAGTCCCGTAGGAATTCCGAATGGTATGGTACGGTTGTTTATCCTCTCATTAAGTTTGTCGAGATATGCCGGAATCATGTCAGCATAAGCAAGGATATGTGGCTGAACATTGTTATTGAGCACTGCATTAAGCTCGGAGAGAGTTTCCTGTATCTTCTGATTTGCGTTCTCAGGACGAATCTCAGCCGATTTCGCGAGCACAATTTGATTATAGTTTCGTGCTATAAAAGTATTACGAATCTTGTCAGCGTAAAACTTCCAGTTACTTGCAGTCGCCGTAGCATTAAGAATCTCCCCCTTGTATTGAGCAGGAATCTCCTTGAACTCAGTCATAAGCAAGAGCTCGTCAACCTTCATGCCCTTTGCAAAAAACTCTGTAATCTGTGAGAAGCACTTCGCAGAGAGCGGATTGTAGAATGTTGTCGCCTTAAGAGCTGAATTTACTTCCGGGATAATCTTGTTGTTAAGTATCATCTGGCAGAGAAGGATCTTCTCGCTCTCGTTATCACAAAATGTTTGCATTGTCGCCTCTCCTGTCCCTTCCTTTAAGTTCAATAATTTTTGTATCCTGTCTCAGCCTTGAGATAGCGTCGTTCGGAAGGTACATCTCAAAACTCTCTCCTCTTCGCTCTTCAGGAAGGTTTCTCGCTTTTTCCCTGTTGCTTATAAGCATCAAGGGAATCCCTCTTGAATGGGCCTTGTCTATGAGGTATGAGAGCCAGTTAAGCTCTGCCTCACTTCCCTTTGTCCGTCCTATCTCGTCAATCGCTATGAACGGATAAGAAAGTATATCATTAAGCACATCAAGCTCTGTTCCCTGCCTGTTATTGAACATGGCCCTTATTCTTGCCCCAAGTTCGAACATCGTGATTCGGATTCCCTCAAGCTCCCTCGCAAGAGCACAGGCAATCATTGTCTTGCCCGTACCGAAGTTTCCGAGCAGGACGAGCTTCTTGATTTTCCCCTCAAGCAGTTCCTTCGCCGCCTGTAAAGCCTGTTTTTCGTCATCTCTCTCAGCCTTGTAGTCGTCAAGGGTTACATCAAGGAACTCCTCTTCGATACCACGCTTTGAGAGCAGGTATCGTTCGTGAAGTGCGGTCTCTTGTGCAGCCCATTTTTTTTTCTGTTCGTCGGCAGCCTTATCTTTTGCAGTATGCTCGGCAAGGCATTTAGGACAGCCCAACGAGAAGTTTTTCCACAGGACTCCGACTTCTTTGTTTTCATAGTCGCCGTGTATCTTACAGTGATATATCATACTGCCTCCTTCGGGCCTATGAGCTGACTGAAAATCCCCATAAGAACCTGCTTGATAATTGCATTGCCCGCTTGTTTGTACAGTTGAGTTTGACTGACAATAGCAGAAGCTTTATCAAAATCAGAATCACAGTATCCCATAAGTCTCCAACACTCTCTTGCCGTAAGTTTTCGTATTCGGTACTGACAACCTCGTTCAAGAACGAGGTTGTCCTTCTGAACGGTTGTCAAAGTGTTCGTGCAGTTAGTATCGTTCAGCTCCAATCTCTGCTCATTATTCTCACCCCGACCTCTCATTGCTACTATCTGCTTGTCTTTTTCCAACTTTTCAACACCTCCGAATGAACCGCAATTCTTCCAGCCTAATCCGCCGTTGCGGTTAAGGTCTATCACTTTTAATCCCTCTCTCTCGGCTCTTATAGTCGGAGCGACTTCCTCGTAAACTCTTGCAGGTCTGTTAGCATAAAAGTCTTCAATGATTTTTGGCTGTATGTTTCCGCCACCACAAGTTGGGATTGTGGGACACAATCCCAACTTGTCATAAACACGGTTAGCACTCTCGAATGTATGGTCTATCGTGTTATCCATTTTTCCGATAATTTTTACTTCTGCCATTTCTCAACCACCTTGAAAGGTTCTTTGTATAAACTTGCATATTCTGTAGGGCAAAGCCCGTTTTTGTCATACACCATATTGCTCTGATGCTTGCCAGTCCCTTTCTTAATGAAACCCAACGGTCTCACATACGCCGCTACCTTCTTTTTGCCTATTACTGATTCCCCTGTCTCTTGCGGAGATACAGTTTGCGACCGAGATTTCTCTAGGTCTCTTGACACATAAGTCGATGGTGCGTATTGTTCTCTGTTCTCTGTTCTCTGTTCTCTGTTCTCTGTTGGTAATACTCCGCTCTCAATCAGCTCCCTAATCAGCTTGTCAGCCTTTTCCGACTTGATGTAATATTTCTCATCTATAGATTCTTCAAGATAATCTTTCATAACGGTCTTGAGTTCCTGTGGTTTCGGAAACTCATAGTCAACGAATCCATCAGACAGAATTGAAACCATAAAACATCTGTTTCTGCTCTGTGGAATTCCGTAGTCCTTCCCGTTAAGGTCTTTTATGAAATTCTTATAACCAAGAGACTTAAGGAAGTCACACCAAAGGTTGAAATCTTGAATAAATTTCTTTGCGTGGACTTGGGTGACATTCTCCATAAGCAGGACTTGCGGAAGGTCGTCTTTAGGCAACTCTTTAAGAATTCGCTCCACTTCCCATAAAAGCCCCGACCTTGTGGACTTACCTTCTTCCCAGTCTTTCCTGCTCATTCCGGCTTGTTTACCTGCCACGGAAAGCGACTGACAAGGGAATGAGTATGTGACCAGATATGTGTACTTGTCTTTCTCGGTTATTCCCAAGTCAGAACCGTGCACGTCACGGATGTCAGTTACCTTGAAGTCAGTTCCGTGGATTGCGTTGTAGCTTGCCACTGCGTACTTGTCGAACTCCACGAGCCTGTAATGCTCGAAATCAGCCCCGATGTCTCTCAGAGCCATTGCCTGACTGCCGATACCACCGAAAAGCTCTATGAGGCGGATTCTGTTCGTAATCTTGTATTTCGGGAACTCAAAAAGCTCGTTCATAAATATCTCCTAGAAGAAAAGGTGGTTCTCGTCAAACTGCCGTGGTTGCTGGTAAGAACGAGGTGATAAAGATTGTTTGTTAAAACTGTTCGGATAATAATTCGGTGCAACCAAAAGTCTCGGAGCAATGTTTGTATGAAAAATGGTTGTTAGGATATATCCCGACCTTCGGCAGAAATCGTCATCAAAAGAGTTCGTGAGAATCTTCAAGACAGACTCAAGACCGTATTTCGCAATGTTTTGGTTAATCGTTGCACCGAAAGATTGCCATTGTTTCTGAGAGAATTTCTGTGCTGTGATAACCTTTTGTTCAACAAGTGTGTTGTAGTTTTTTAAATACAAGTCTTTTACTTGCTTAAATTCTGAGGTCTCTTTTTCTTCTGTGGCTCCGCCACAATGAGATTTAGAATTTCTTTTTCGTTTCGGAAGAGATTCTGAATCAGACGGAATTTTTTCGCTCGGTGAGAAAGGCTCGTAATGAGATTTAGAATTTTCTTCTTGCAGCAAGGAATCGTTGTCAGAGGATTCGCTTGGTTGCAGAGAAGAAGATTTGTTATTAGTACTTGGTAATAAGTCTTTAGTATTATCAGTATTTAGTAGTATCGGATTTTCCGTTAACGGATTTCCAGTAACGGTTTTCCGTTTATGGTTATCCGTTACTGGTTCTTTATCAGAACATTCTTTTTTACCTCTCTGTTTTCTGACAATTTTAGTCTCTCCCTGTGATACTTCATACACTTTATAAACCTTCTTACCGAACTGTCCTTTATCACCTTTAATTTCTTCAACGACGATATAACCTTTCTCAACAAGCTCGTCAAAGGCTTTAAGAACGGCATCACGACCGTTTGAGAAATGAGATACAAGTTCTTCTTTGTGAATTTCCCAGTCATTAGGAAGGGTCATAAGATAAGCGAATAAGCCCATCGCCTGCATTGAGATTGTATTGTCCTTAAAGCAAGCGTTATAAACGATTGTGAAGTCTTTGGTCTTGTCTTTAAGACGGATAATATATTCTTGGTTTTCCATGATTTTTTAACCTCGTCAACCTCGTCATTAGGTGACGAGGTTGTAATTTTTTTTATGCTACTGATTTCGTTTTCTTTTCAAGCCATACAAGACCTTTTGCTGTGACATAGATTCTTGTATAAGTGAACTCTTCACCATTTCGAGGATAATTCTCAGTCTTAACGAAGAAGTATCCAGAGTTTATATACTCTTGCTTTGGAAGATTTATTCCGTTGTCGTAGAAAAAGATTCCCATACCTCTCATAAGAGCGAAGAAGTTCTTTTCTCCGTAACCAAGAATCTTTGCGACTTCTTTTACAGTTTTTTCGCCTTTTGCGTCAGCAAGCCGTTGTAAAGATTCTTCCGCAAGTTCCGCTCGCTGTCTAAGCTCATCGTTCCTTCGTTGAAGAATCATCATTGCGTTTGCGATTGTTTGATTTTCTTCAAGTTCTGTTGTGATGTTATCAATTTGTCTGTTCACAAGGTTATGATGTTTTTGCACTTCCTGTTTGATAAGCGTTGCTTGTTTTTCATTAAAAGCATAACCACCCTGGCGATTCGTTTTAACTTCGCCCAGTACCGGTCGGAGTTTAATCACGGTTCTTTTAATTGAGCTTTCACCAACATTTAATGTCTCCGAAAGCTCTTTTGTTGTTACTGTCTTTTCTGACTTATCAAATAAACTCAGTTCGTTTCCACCCATATACGAAACTTCCTCCAAAAAGAAAAGCCGACTGGCTTTTCCGTAACAAAAAACCAATCGGCTTTCACTCTTCCTCAAGAGGTGACTGCCCAATGCAATCAGAAAAGGTTACGGGCTTTTCTCATTACACTGTGTTCCAACAATACATCTAAGAAAAAAGACGCTTAAATCTTTCCCAAAAATGTCGTCGCTAAGCTCTCCGATAAAAGACTTCTACGACAAAATCTTTTATATGCAGGTTAAAGAACCTAGCGATAACATTTCTAATTGGTAATGTAACCAACTTTATATTTATTATACGGTTATATTACCATTTAATCAATATAAATTTTAGTTAAGTTACCAATTTTTTATTCCGATAATGTTTATATGAACGATTTCTATGAGCGAGTTAAGACGCTTGCAAAATCACAGAATAAGAATCTCAGAGAGCTTATTGAATCGTGCGGTATGAATTACGATTCTTACAACTCATATAAACGCTACGGCAATCTTCCAAGAGCGAATGAGGCCGTAGCCATTGCAGACGCTCTTGGAACCACCGTGGAGTATCTTGTCACAGGCAAAGACCCGCAGGACAAGAAAGAGGTGATAAAGGAATATCTCACGACGCTTCTGGAATCTCTCTGAAACCGCACTCACAGTCGGGCTTATCAATACCTGGAGCGGACAGAGCTATGAGATACTGAATAGCCTTGTCCTTATCCATGAAGTCACGCCAGTGTGTGATTTCTTTTATGTACTTGATGTGGATTCCAAGACGAGCGAAGAGAGAGTAAACACGCTCCTCGTAATCCTCGAAGTCAGCGAGCTCTTCTTCTGGAAGCTCGTCCTTCTCTCTCTCAAGGTTACGGATATGCTCGTCTACAATATCCATTAACAAAGGCCAATCATTCTTTGTCATAAACACCCCCTTATACTTTCTTCCGAACAATCTTTACCACACGCTTCTTAGGCATGAACCCACGGACAGTCTCAACTAAGTCCGTAACGGGAAAGTCCTTCGTCACTCCGTCAAAATCCTTCCCCACGCAGAAACAAGAGACCATACCTGTCTTGTAGTCGAACGAGAGCCTTAACCTGAATGTCTCGGTCTTGAGTATGCAGGTCGTAAGCTGTGACTTAATCTGCTCCTCGGTGAACTCGAAGACAACGCTTCGGAATTGCTTAAACTCCGTCACAACCTTTTTCAATTCGTCCGTAAACGGCTTCATAGGCCAGTTAATCCTTGCCCGTTTGATTTCCGGGTACTGAGCAAGGTTCGGGTCAGCTTTATCCAAAGCATGGCGTAAAGCCTCTTTCATTCTTTTGATTGACACACTCTTTACATCTTCACTCATATACTTTCCCTGGCCTCCATGACAGTCAGTTCTGACATAAGCTTTCTGTAAATGTCTCGCATGGTGACATTTCCCTCTGATTCGTACTTGTCTGCACAGAGCAGACAGAATTCATATTTAGTCATAATTGGCATTAAAAACCTCCGTGTTTTTTATTTGCAATATTTGTCAATGAATGCGAATAGCTCGCCGGTAAGTTTCCGTTTTTCATCGTCATTTAATGTTAAAATAAGAGTTGAATCATTCCCGTCAAGGATTACCTCTATGTCGCAATTCGGTAAAATTGTGCGGATATATTCAGCAGTTTTAACCACAACCAATTCTTGCAAATAGGTGTATTCAGTACCTTCAATTATTACTGCCTCATGGCGCAGAAGTTTCCTTATTTCGGGACTTCTTTTTGCCGTATAAACCTTGAAAGCATGTCTACCCTCTGCAAAAAATCTTTCAATAATTTCTTCTGTTGTCATGCGACAACCTCTTGAGAATCTTCGATGTTAGCCAGATTTTCCCGAAGATATTCAAAGAACTTTTCTATTGTGTTGTATGTGAAATCCGTAGGATTGTGGTTCTCTATGAGGTCAACCAAATCTTTGTAATCACCCATACCAAGAAGCTCGGCAGGTGTCTCTTCCCACTCGCTCTCATAGGTCTTCTTTCCGTCAGTCACGCTTCCCTTGCATATAACCTTGTAGCCCTTGTCTACATTGCACTCGGCAAGATGTTTGAACTGAATCGTGACATCAGCAATGGCCACCGTATTCTCGACTTCCTGTTTTACAGTAATTGTCCTTGAATACTCGCCGTAAGCTGAAAAAGAATCCTTATCGGTAGCGTCAAGAAGCAGTGACTTGCAGGCTTCAGTAACCATATCAATCACCCGCTTAGGGAAGTTCTCGAACTCCCACATCAGGTCTCTTTCTGGGTAAGGTTTTGTTCCTACCATAAACACCCCCTTATCAATAATTTCGATTTAATATGAGATTGTCTGAAAAATCAGACACTTAATAAAAAGCCCCCGTTAATACGACCTACAAAGGTTCAGATTTTTATTGCGGGCCGTACAAACGAGGGCTCTTATGTCCTAAATCATCTTCATCCCGCCCAAGTCCACATCGAAGTCCGGGATAGGATTCTCAGCCGAGTACCAAAGGTGCAGACAGTATTTTGCGAAGTTCACATAATGTTCCTCTGACGGAAACACCATTATTGATTTCTTGTCAGTACCGATAAAGTCCTTTCTTACGAGCTGAATGTCCTTGTAATCGGGAATCCTGCTCTTTCTGCTGAAAGACACATGAAGCCATTCCATGCCGTTATACTTTGTCGGAGAAACTATTACATGGAGTCCGTTGAAGTCGTATGAGCGGATATACTCGTCAGCGTCCTTGGCGAGAATGTTGTATATGCTCACCTTTGTCGACTTCCAGTAGCTCGGAAGTTTCGGGAAGAACTGGGCTTCTGAGATTTTTACCCGCTCCACATTACCGCCTTTTGCTCCGAGAGAAGCGTTGCCGTCAATTCCCATTTGCTTACGCATAAGCTCGATTCCTTTTTCTTCTTGCTCTTTAGTCAGTTGTTTCATATAAACTCCTTTCCGAATGTATCAAAGTCGATCCATTCTTCTTTCATCAGATTGCCGATAGCGGAAACACGGTCTCCTAATTTTGCGTTTTTAATTCTTATGTATTTGCCCTCAAGCTCTTCCCAGGTATCAACACCTACAACTTCAAGAATCCGCATTATCAAATTCATTCCGTAAGCAGTGCCTACTCTTTTATTTTTCTCTTTGTCATACTGATCCATAGCCCAGCCACCAAGAGCAATACCGCCTCCGCCTTGAATGTCGAGGACAAGCGTAAAATCAAATATGCCGTTGCTTATGAAGCCGAGTTTTGTTGATTTTATCTGTGCGTT
>Ga0326512_10000073_pt1 | contig 81106 bp, 71 predicted proteins | sample 1_2617_0518_D_FD_203652 | JGI IMG/M metagenome (GOLD analysis project Ga0326512, IMG submission 203652) | Bovine rumen microbial communities from UC Davis, California, United States - 1_2617_0518 | ecosystem: Host-associated > Mammals > Digestive system > Stomach > Rumen | place: USA...
CGATGATGTGGATTGAGTTACGCTCCGTGAAGATGTACTCTGACATCTTAGGGTTCCAACGACGTGTCTGGTGACCGAAGTGTACGCCTGCTTCAAGAAGCTGCTTCATTAAAATAACTGGCATAAAATAATCCTCCTGTTCTTTCTTCCGCATACATCAGGTAATATTCAGCTCAAATTGGCCACAGTCGGAATGTATGCGTGATTTTTATGCTCGTGTATTCTAACAAATAGCCCCTGCATACGCAAGGGCTAAAATTATATTTATTATATATATAACGCAAAAATCACTTTCTCTTGTAGTGTCTTACCGTAAATTCAACACCTTTAGCGCTCATAACAGGAGGTTCCTCCTCTTCAAGTTCCCAGGAAGGATCTTCATCAAGATTCGGGAACCAGCAGTCTGCTTCAAATTCAGCCCTGATACTTGTGATTATCGCCTTGTCGCAAAGCTCAATGAGTGAATTATAAAGCGATGCACCGCCGATCAGATACACCTCGTCAGAGGTAAGCGCAAGGAAATCCTCCAGTTCGTCAACAGAATGGAGAACCATTGCGCCTTCCTTCTCATAGTCGAAACTTCTGGACATAATAATGTTTACTCTGTCAGGCAGAAGTCTCTGACCGGGGAATGTCTCAAGAGTCTTTCTTCCATATACGACCGTATGGCCTGCTGTGTATTTTTTGAATACACCTTTCTGATCTTCCGGCAAAGATATAAGAAGATGTCCCTGATTACCGATTGCCCAATTCTTATCAACTGCTGAGATTGCTATCATGTTCATCACCCCTCAAATAATTCTGCAAAATATCCTGACGGAGAAACAGGCTCGCCCGCCTGTATAAGATGTGTCGCATCACCGAAAACCTGTACTCTGAAACTTGCTTCTCCGGGAATACGCTCTTCTGAACCCAATACGGTAATAGATGTCGGCTGCATCATCATTCCCTGCCAGATAGAAGGAGCTGCAACTCCGATCAGATGACCGACAAGTAAAGCCGTAACTCCAAAGTGACAGAAGAATACGATATTGTCATCGTTATGCTCTATAACATCGTAAAAGCCTTTATCGTTTCTTTTGTATCCATGCTTTAAAAGCAGACTGTCAAAGCCTTCATAGACTTCCTGAGCGTGCTTTGCAATATCTCCAGACTTCATTATTTCCGTATCTGCCCACAGATTCTTATCGTGGAGATCATCCCTGTGGTTGAAGTCTCTCGGATAGAAATCCCAGGCTATAGTCCACTGTTGTTCCTGCTCATCCCAGATCCTGTAATAGAATTCCTTGAGCCAGTCACATGTAACAGCTTCCCTGCCGGTTTTCTTTAAAGATACTGAACAGGTATCCTGAGCTCTGCCCAGAGGAGAACAATATATCTGCTTTATATCCCACCCGGCGACACGATCTGCAAGTATCTCCGCTTCGCGCCAACCCTTTTCTGTAAGTGAATCCTTCTCGTAATCGGGATCACCGTGTCTTATAAATATTAACTTCATTTACTTCCTGCCGGTATCAGACTGCTACCGGAATACCCTTGATCTTGGGTCCGGCTTCATAACCCTCAAGTCTGATGTTGTCTGTTGTGAACTGATAGAAATCTGTAATATCCTCATCAAGCACGAGCTTCGGAGCAGGATATTTAGGCATCTCGATAAGTTCTTTAACGATATCGACATGTCTGTCATAGATATGCGCATCAGCTATAACATGAACAAATTCGCCGACTTCAAGCCCGGAGCATCTTGCAAACAGATGAACAAGAACAGCATACTGGCAAACATTCCAGGCATTGGCAACGAGCATATCGTTACTTCTCTGATTGAGAATAGCATTGAGCTTGTTGCCTGTAACGTTAAATGTCATTGAATATGCACAGGGATAAAGATGCATCTCTGAAAGATCCTGATGCACATAGATATTAGTCATGATCCTTCTTGAAGAAGGGTTATTCTTAAGGTCGTAAAGAACGCGGTCAACCTGGTCAAACTCGCCTTCCTTATACTTATGCTTAACGCCGAGCTGGTAACCGTATGCCTTACCGATTGAACCTGTCTCATCCGCCCATGCATCCCAGATATGTGAATTAAGATCATGAACATTATTGGACTTCTTTTGCCAGATCCATAAAAGTTCATCTACGGCAGCCTTGAAATTGATCCAGCGCTGTGTAAACATCGGGAATTCTTCTGCCAGGTTATAACGGTTAACGATCGCAAAAGCCTTATAGGTATATGCCGGAGCACCGTCATCAGCCCAATGGGGCCTTACCTTATCGTTGATGGTCGAGTAACCTGAATTAAGGATAGTTCTTATGTTCTCATCGAAAATATCATCTGCCCGGCTCATAGAAGTCACCGCCTTTATAGTAATGGTTCGATTATAGCATAAATACCCGAAGCCAAATGCGGATATCTTCCGGTTGATTTACAGGCTCTAATAACCTTTAAGGTTTCATCATTCCGGAAAACGAAGGTGATATCTCCCTTACAGAATACAAACACCAGACATATTAAAGTAAAATACCTTACAGATAAAAAAAGGGGCTTTCCGGTTAAGGAAAACCCCTTTTAAGCATTGGTCGGAGTGACGGGACTTGAACCCACGACCTCTTGCTCCCTAAGCAAGCACTCTAGCCACCTGAGCTACACCCCGATGATCACGCCCTGTTAAAGAAAAATTTTGGTCGGAGTGGCGGGACTTGAACCCACGGCCTCCTGCTCCCGAAGCAGGCACTCTACCACCTGAGCCACACCCCGATGGAGTATTCTTCTAACAAGCCTATAAATTTTATAACAACAATCAAAAATATGCAAGTCATTTTATTCTTTATTTAAAAAGAAAAAACCGCGTCCGTAAAGAACGCGGTTTAAAAGTCATGATGCGCTTAAAATCAAGCTTCGTCTGTTGTCTCAGGAGCTTCCTCAGCAGCAGGCTCTTCGTCTGTCTCAGGATCGATAGGAGCAACTTCCTTGATTGAGATAGAGATTCTTCTCTCTTCTGGTTCGATCTTAATAACCTTAGCCTGAACAACCTGACCTATGGAAAGAACATCCTCAGGCTTCTCAAGTCTCTTGGAAGAGATCTGAGATACATGGCAGAGAGCATCGAGATCGGGTTCGAGCTGAACGAAAGCACCGAACTTTGTGAGACGGACAACTGTACCCTGAACGATGCAGCCTACAGGCATTCTCTCTTCAATGTTGTAGTAAGGATCATCCTCGAGCTTCTTGTAGCCCAATGAGATCTTCTTTGTCTCTTTATCGAAAGACTTAACATAAACGTCTACTTCTTCGCCAACCTTCAAAACATCAGCAGGCTTAGCGTTGCGGCTCCAAGAGAGCTCGGAAACATGAACGAGTCCGTCAACACCGCCGATATCGATGAATGCACCGAAATCAACAAGACTTCTTACAACACCCTTATAGTGCTTGCCTTCCTCGATATTGTCCCAGATCTCTGCAGACTTCTTGCGGCGCTCTTCAGAAACGATGATTCTGTGGCTTCCGGAAATTCTGAGACGGCCCTTCTCTGTATCGAACTTTGTAACTAGGATCTCGAGTGTCTGGCCGACATAAGACTCAAGGTCCTTAACCTCGCCTGTCTTGATCTGTGTTCTGTGGATATAGATATCAACGCCCTTGTAAGAACCGATTACACCGTCCTTAACTGTGCGTGTGATCTTAACTTCGATAGGAGTCTTGTTCTTGTAAGCTTCCTCGATCTCGGCTCTGCCCTTCTCGGACTCTACATCATTCTTGGAAAGGATGATTTCCTTGCCCTGATCGGAGTTCTTAATGCTTCTGACCTTAACGGTAACTTCTGTGTGCTCGGCAATAGCCTTGTCAAGATCGAAGTCAGGATCCGAATCAAACTCCTTACGTGAAATTCTTCCTTCGGACTTGTCGTGTACGTCTACATAAACATAGTCGTCATCAGCAGATGTAATTGTGCCCTTAACAACAGCACCTCTTCTTACCTGCGCAATTAAATCGACAGCATTGGCAAACTCTGTGTCAAAGCCCTGATTTGTGATCTTCTCTTCTTCGTTCATTTGTTGAACAACCTCCAAAATAATAGCTTCCGGTGTAGATGCACCCGCTGTGATACCAACATTATCAGCTGGAAGAATCTTCCCTTCCGAGATGAGACCTCTAACCTCTGTGCCGGAATTCACAAGGAATGTTCTTGCACAACGACCTTTGCAGATGTCCAAAAGCTTAGTGGTGTTCGAACTGTGAGCAGAACCGATGACTATCATCGAATCTGATTTCTCAGAGAGCGAAGCGGCTTCCTTTTGCCTACTTTCAGTCGTAATACATATTGTATCAAAAACATTATATTTTTCAATTTTATTTTTAACTGTTTGACAGATTTTTTTAAATGTTTCGCTCGAAAATGTTGTTTGCGAAATCAAAATTGCGCTTTCAACGGGAAAATCAAGGCTTTCAAGATCCTCCGGAGCCTTGATAACTGCACATTTTACTCCGGTCCCCTCAGCTTCTCCGAGAATTCCTGTTACCTCAGGATGCCCCTTGGTTCCTGCAATGATAATATTCATTCCCTTTTGGGCATTCTCTCTTACGATCTTATGGATCTTGGAAACAAAAGGACATGTCATATCCCTTATCTCACAGTCCTTAGACTTCAGGATCTCCAATTCATCCGGAGTAACGCCGTGGGCTCTTACTATTACGATCGAACCTTCAGGGCATTCTTCAGCTTTTTCGATTATCTCAAAGCCGCCTTCAATAAGTCTGTCAACGACATACCTGTTATGTACTATCTCGCCAAGCATAACCAGTCTTCTTCCGTCAGAACGCTCAGTTACGGCATTTTGAGCTGCCGTTACAGCATTCTTGACTCCGAAGCAGAAACCTGATGACTTGGCTATAGTGATATTCATTATTTATCTTCTTCGTCCAGTTGGCTGATAAGGAACTCTCTGGTTCCGTCGATATCAAATTTGCCTGTATCAATAACAACAGCTTCCGGAACCTGGATCAAAGGTGATGCGGCTCTGGTGGAGTCCTGCTCATCTCTATACTTAATATCTCTCAACACTTCTTCATATGTCTGTGAATGATCACCGGCCGCTTCGAGTTCGGCAAGTCTTCTTTCGGCTCTTACTTCAGGAGCACATAAAACGAAGAATTTATATTTAGCATCAGGAAGAACGACAGATGCTATATCTCTGCCGTCAAGGACAAATGTCTGATTCTTGGCTATCTCACGCTGGAGAGAAACCATTGCTGTTCTTACAAAAGGAAGAGCTGAGATATCAGACGCGGCAATAGATGTCTGAGGTGTTCTGAGTTCTCCCGTTACATCCTCGCCGTCAAGTATCATGTGCTGGACACCGTCAATGAACTTCACTTCGATCTTAACTTCGTCCATCATCTTCTTAACAGCATCTGAATCCTTGGGATCAATACCTTTCTTGATCGAAGCTACAGCGCAGGTCCTGTACATTGCACCTGTATCAAGATACATAATACCGAGTTCTTTTGCGACTCCTTTTGCAAGTGTGCTCTTGCCTGAGCCTGAAGGTCCGTCAATAGCAATCTGATAAATTCCCATAGTGATTCTCCTTTATAAAATATCACCGTCTTCGGTGTTTCTGTCTCTTCCGGTCTCATACACACGGTACTGTGACCATAACGTTTCAAGTGATTCAAGTGATGACTGAATATGTTCTTTTCTATGCATTCCCAAAGATACGAGCAATGCATTGATCAGGGATAACGGTGCAGTGAGCGAATCGACAAAAGATGCCATAGAAGACTTTGCGAAAAGCTTTATATCAGCATATTCCGTCATAGCCGTATCATCCTTATCCGTAATGGCAATAATGGTCGCTCCCTTTTTCTTTGCATATCCCATGGAGTTGATAGTTCTTGCAGAGTATCGGGGGAATGAAATGCCGATCATGACATCGCCTTTGCCTATAGGCATGATCTGCTCGAAAAGCTCATTAGTACATGTACTTCTGACCAATACAACATCGTCAAACAGCAAAGTCATATAAAAGTGCATGAACTCTGATAAAGGCGCTGATGCCCTGATTCCCATGATATATATCTTACGTGCACCGAGAATGGAATTGACAGCACTTTCGAATTCTTTCTCATCAATGGAGTTAAGTGATTCGCGGAGATTAGAAATATCCTGCGCAACCACTGATTTCAATGCTTCACTGTCACTTTCGAATTTCTCGGTAAGACCGAGTCTCTGTACGGAGGTAAGCTTGGATTTAAGATCTTCCTGCAAAGCTTTTTGAAACTCGGGGTAACCTTCAAACCCTAGTTCAGTCGTAAATCTTACAACCGTGGATTCGGATACGCCTACTTCCTCGCCAAGCTTTGCGGCAGTCATGTAAGCTGCTTTGTCATAGGACTCAAGGATAAAATTTGCAATGGCCCTGTGACCTTTGCTCATGTTAGAAACAGCATTCTCTATTAACTCAAGCGTTCCCGTCATCTGACCCATCCTCTTCCCCTTCGTCTTCCTTTTTGGGGCTCATAAGACTCTCTATTGAGATCTGCTTATCCTCACCGCCGGCAGCTTCCTTAAGAGAATCTTCCATATCCCTGATAGTCTGATAGCTCATGAGTTCGAGCGGAGGTAGATCCCTTACTGACTCGATACCGAATTCCGTAAGGAACTTCTTAGAAGTCCTAAACAAAGACGGTCTTCCCGGAGCATCAAGATTACCTGCTTCCTCGATCCAGCCCCTGTCCAAAAGTCTGGAAATGATGGAGTCCGATGAAACACCGCGTACTAGCTCAACCTGAGCTCTTGTGCATGGCTGATTATAAGCGATAACTGCCAGTGTCTCATAAGAGGCCTGTGAAAGAGGCGGAGTCTGTCTCGGACCGAACATTCTGTCAAGTATCTTCTTTTGGGAAGGTCTTGTCATGATCGCATAGGAATCTTCTGTCCTTCTGATCTCAAGTCCGCTCCATGGATTTGAAGAATATCTGTCAACCAAAGACTTCATTGCCTCGCTGACTGCATTCTTGGAGCAATTCAGGATATCTGCCAGTTTATCAATAGAGACAGGGTCTCCTGATATAAACAATATAGATTCTATTGCGGCCGGCAATTCCTGCGCAGTTACTTTAAAATCATCTTCCATATCAGACCTTCTTCTCCTCTATTGATATCTCTCCGAAGTTTCTGTCCTGCTCAACATTTATCTTATTATCTCTTACGAGTTCAAGAACGGCCAGAAAGCTTACCACCTTGTCCATTTTATCGGCTTTCTTGCCGAAAAGACTGCTCAAAAGGATCTTACCCTTGCCTGTTATGCTGCGCCAGATCGTCTTGATCCTCTCTTTAACTGACATCTTGTCTTTTCTCAGGATGTGCTTGATCTTAGCTGAAATGTCCGTAAAACGGCTTTCATTACGCTCGTTGATCGTGGCAACGGCATCATTGAACTCTTCTATCGAGAAAGCCTGCTCGGCGGGCGCAATGGTGATGCCCAACGATTTGGCCGTAGAAGCATAGCGGAATCTGGCACCGTCATACTTCTCTCTTCTTTCCTTAAGATCAGTTGCAAAAACACGGCATCTTTTATATCTCATAAGCGAGATAACAAGTTCTTCTCTTGGATCTGCGGCATCATCGCCGGAACCCAGAGCCGCTTGCATACCGGGAAGCATCATTCTGGATTTTATAGATACGAGTGTCGCACCCATAACAAGAAAGTCTGATGCCAGTTCCATGTCAAATTCCTTCATTGATTCGATATAGTCCATATACTGGGCTGTAATCGTACTGATCGGAATATCGTAGATATCCACATCATTCTTTTCGATAAGATGCAGGAGCAGATCCAACGGACCTTCAAATTGTCTTAATTTGATCTCCGGCTTTACCGCTTGCTCGAGCATAAGATCAGAGCCCCATCATTTGAAGAAGCATATAAAAAGGCATAGAAATAATACTTATTAACCACTCGAAAGGAATCTGTATTATCCCGATAACATAACTAAGTACTGACACTCTTGTAACCATTCCGAGCAGGAATACAACCCAGATGATATAAGGTGAAAACTGCTGAAATTTTCTGTATCCGTTGGTCTGTCTGACCCTGTAAGGCAAAAGCTCTTCCAAAACATGGAATCCGTCCAATGGTGGTATCGGCAACAGATTGAACGCCAGAAGCATCATCGAGAATGCATAAGTATAGTTGAAAGCATCGGCAAGAGCTTTGAATACCATCTCTCCGCCGGTTCCCGAGAACTTAATGGTAAGGGAACCGAAAAGAATGCTAATGATAGATGAAAGCAGTGCCAGTACAAAATTGCCTGTGACACCTGCAAGATGGACCATGATATTCATTCCGCGCTGACTCTTGAATCTGTGAAGATTCCTGGGGTTATACATAACAGGTTTACCCCATCCGAAGCCGGCGATCAGAATAAGGATCGTTCCGACAGGATCAACGTGCGCAATAGGGTTTAACGTAAGTCTTCCCATATTTCTCGGAGTAGGGTCACCAAGCCATACTGCAACGGCAGCATGCATGAACTCATGGATAGAGAATGCAAGCGTCATTGCAAACAGGAAGATGATTATGTAATAAAAAATCTCCTGCGCCGATAATCCCTGTCTGAACAGATCTACAATCATAAATTACCTCAAGCCTTTACAACAGAGAACGTGATCTTCTCGCCGTTGACATTCCACTCCTTGGAATTGTCGCCAGTACCATTGGATATCTCGACTGCAAGTACTTCTGAAGCAAGATAATCCTTCTTCTTTTCGATTACTTCAGCGAGCTTATCGTTGCCGGAATACTTAAGAACAATACGGTCTGTTACTGTAAGTCCCTCAGTCTCCTTACGGTGAGTCTGGATCTTGGAGATCATCTCTCTTACAAGACCGTCTTCAATAAGTTCATCGGTAAGTACCGTAGAGATGGAAACAGTAAGATTTCCGGAAGTCTGTGTTGAGAAACCTTCAGGCTGCGTTGTCTCGATGAGGAAGTCTTCTTCCGTCATCTCATACTCTTCACCGTTAACTGTGATCTTAACAGAACCGGCCTTCAAAGCAGCATATGTCTCCTTACCGGGGAGATTGGCAATTACTTCCTTTGCATCATTTAAGTTCTTTCCGAACTTCTTACCGCAGGTTCTGAGCTGAGGCTTGAAAGAATAATCAACCAGAGTTGAAGCATCAGCTAATACTTCCATCTTGCGGATATTAAGCTCATCCAAAACGATCGGCTTATACTCATCGTCAAGACCAAGTTCAGATACTACATAGATCTCAGACAAAGGCTGACGGTTCTTGATAGAAGCTGATTCACGGCAGCTATGACCCAGAGTAACGATCTGCTGAACGAGTTCCATCTCTTCTTCAAGCTTGGAATCGATAAGGCTCTCATCAGCTACCGGATACTTTGCAAGGTGAACTGATATAGGAGCATTCTTATCAACTGAACATACGATATTCTGATAGATCTCTTCTGTCATGAAAGGAACGAAAGGTGCGCAGAGTCTTGTGAGATTATCAAGGACTGTGAAAAGTGTCATATAAGCATTGACCTTATCCTGAGTCTCTTCAGCACCCCAGTATCTGTCACGGCAGCGTCTTACATACCAGTTGGAAAGCTCTTCAGTGAAGTCCTGAATGAGTCTTGCAGACTGGGATATGTCGTAATTATCCATCTTCTCGTTGACGGTCTTGATAAGAGTGTTAAGTCTTGAGAGGACCCATCTGTCCATAGCACCAAGAGTAGCCTTATCAAGTGTATGCTTTGTAGGATCGAAGTTATCGATATCAGCGTACATAACATAGAACGCATATGTATTCCAGAATGTACCGATAAACTTCTTGATACCGTCGTTAACAGCTTCCTTGGAGAATCTGGAAGGAAGCCAGGGCTGATTTGCAGTATAGAAATACCATCTTGCAGCATCAGCACCCTGAGAATCAAGGACATCCCAGGGATCAACAACATTACCTAAGTGCTTACTCATCTTGATACCGTCCTTATCCTGAACGATACCCATAACGATACAGTTCTCGAAAGGTGCCCTTCCGAAAAGAACTGTTGATATTGCGATAAGTGAATAGAACCATCCTCTTGTCTGGTCGATACCCTCGGAGATGAACTGGCAGGGATAATGGGAATCAAAGAATTCCTTATTCTCGAAAGGATAGTGATACTGTGCAAAAGGCATTGAACCTGAGTCAAACCAGCAGTCGATAACCTCAGTAACTCTCTTCATCTTTCCGCCGCACTTGGGGCACTTGATGTGGACGTTATCAACATAAGGTTTATGAAGCTCAATGTTTTCCGGGCAGTCGTCACTCATTGACTTCAGTTCTTCGATTGAACCGATGCAGTGTCTGTGGCCACACTCACACTCCCATACCGGAAGAGGTGTACCCCAGTAACGCTCACGCGAGATACCCCAGTCGATTACATTTCTTAAGAAGTCACCCATACGGCCGTCTCTGATAGTCTCAGGCATCCAGTTGACCATATTGTTGGACTTCAGAAGCTCGTCTCTCTTCTTGCTCATTGCGATGAACCATGTTGATCTTGCGAAATAGATCAAAGGTGTGTCGCATCTCCAGCAGAACGGATACTCGTGCTCGAACTTGGGGGCTGAGAAAAGGAGTGATCTTGAATCGAGATCCTTCAAAACCTCAGGATCAGCATCCTTAACGAACTTGCCTGCGAAAGGTGTCTCTTCTGTGAGATTACCCCTTGTATCAACAAACTGAACCATAGGAAGATCATTATCTCTTCCTACTCTTGCGTCGTCTTCACCGAAAGCAGGGGCGATATGAACGATACCTGTACCATCTTCCATCGTTACATATTCATCGCATACTGTGTAGTGAGCCTTTTTCTTCTGCTTAGCAGCTTCATCTGCAGCGCCCTGATAAAGAGCAACATAAGATCTGCCTGCAAGATCGGAGCCCTTATAGGATTCGAGGATCTCATAAGCCTTCTCACCGTCTTTTGCAAGTGAGCCAAGAACGGAATCGAGCAAAGCAGTTGCCATGTAATAGGTATAACCGTCGCAGGCCTTTACCTTGGAATACTCATCGTTAGGGTTAAGGCACAAAGCAACGTTTGAAGGGAGTGTCCAAGGTGTTGTTGTCCATGCAAGGAAGTAAGCATCCTCATCAACACACTTGAATCTTACGACAGCGGATCTCTCCTTTACTGTCTTATATCCCTGTGCAACTTCGTGTGAAGAAAGGGCTGTACCGCATCTCGGGCAGTAAGGGACGATCTTGTGTCCCTTATAGATGAGACCCTGATCCCACATCTGCTTCAATGCCCACCACTCAGACTCGATGTAGTTATTGTCGTATGTGACATACGGATTATCCATATCAGCCCAGAAGCCGACACGGTCACTCATGTGTTCCCACTGATCCTTATATGTCCAGACGGATTCCTTACACTTCTTGATGAAAGGCTCAACACCATAACTTTCGATCTGAGGCTTGCCGTTAATACCCAAAGCCTTCTCAACCTCAAGCTCTACAGGAAGTCCGTGTGTATCCCAGCCTGCCTTAAAGACGATAGTCTCGCCTTTCATTGCATGATATCTCGGGATAACATCCTTAATGACTCTTGTCTTAATATGACCGATATGAGGCTTGCCGTTTGCTGTCGGAGGGCCGTCATAGAGAGTAAAAGTCGGAGCACCGTCCGCTTTGGGAGCTATGCTCTTCCTGTAAATGTCATTCTTCTTCCAGAAATCGAGAACCTGTTTCTCTCTGTCTACGAAATTAAGGTCTTTTGAAACTTTGTTGTACATAACCGCTTCACCTTTATATATAATTTTGCAAGTTAAAATTATATATATTAAGGGGCTTCAAAGTCAAGCAAACAGACTCCACGGATAACCTGACGGAACAGGCGCTTCAAAAGTTACAGATTCACGTTTTACCGGGTGTTCGAAAGACAGTTTATACGCTTCAAGTGCTATATCTTTACATTTTCTGTCCGCATCTCCGTATTTGCGGTCACCTACAAGCGGATATCCGTTATATGCCATCTGGGCTCTTATCTGATGAGACCTTCCGGTTCCTAGCCTGACTTCGACCAGAGTTACGCCTTCTTTTGAAACAATAGCGCGATAATCCAGGTAGGCTTCCTTGTATCCGGGCTTAGGATCACCTGTCACTGTGACGATATTCCGTTCTTCATCCTTACATATATAGTTCACGAGTCTTCCCGAACCCTCAATAACGCCGTTTACAACACAACGGTATATCTTCTCTACTTTTCTGGATCTGATCTGCTCGGATAATCTTGATGCGGCTTTGCTCGTGCGTGCGAAAACCATTACACCGGATACCGGCCTGTCTAGTCTGTGGACAAGGCCAAGATATACTTCACCGGGCTTTGAATACTCTTCCTTGATATAAGCCTTGAGGATTGTCAGCATATCAGGACTGTTGCTGCCGTCACTTTGGGACAGTACACCCGAAGGCTTGATCGCAACAATTATATGATTGTCCTCATAAAGGACTTTTACGCCGTTTACGATCTCTTTCACTTTGCAGTCCATCTGGCAGTCTGGCCGCAAGGAAGAGATGCATCCATTTTAGATACAGGAAGCATAAGTTCTTCTGCATCCACCCTGCCGCCCGGAATTGCCAGATTCAGTATCTGACCTGATGCCTGGGCAGTTATTCCTGTGGCATATGAACTTGCAATAAAGAACAGCGGATCATCTGAAATCAAGTTTGCGCACAACTTAACAAGGTCATAAAAAGAATCCTCTAACTTCCAAAGCTCGCCTGAAGGTCCTCTTCCATATGACGGAGGATCCATGATAATTCCGTCATATTTGCGGCCGCGTCGAATCTCACGCTCAACAAACTTCTTGCAGTCTTCGGCAATAAACCTGACATAGCGGTCTTCAAGACCTGATTCTTTGATATTCTCCTTGGCACGGGCGATCATTCCCTTTGACGCATCAACATGGACAACTTCATCAGCACCGTGAGCAGCACTTGCCAATGTCTGTGCTCCCGTATAAGCGAAAAGATTCAGTATCCTGACATCTTTTTTGCCTGATGACTTTGCCTTTTCGATAAGATCACCGCAAAAATCCCAATTGGATGCCTGTTCGGGGAAAAGTCCGGTATGTTTAAAAGATGTAGGTTCAATGATGAAAGTGAGCTTTTTGCCCAGAGAATCGTAATCAATCTTCCAGGTTGAAGGAAAACTCTTAAGCTTTGTCCAGGCACCGCCGCCTTTATCACTTCTGGTGTAATAAGCATGCGGCTTATCCAGATCATCCATTGAGACCTCATGACCGTCTTTTATGACCGGCCAGACAGCCTGGGGATCAGGACGTCTTAAGACTACATCTCCCCAACGCTCGTATTTTTCTCCGCCGCCGCAATAAAGCAGCTCATAATCTTTCCAGTTATTAGATATAAACATATTACCTGACCGTCATTATACTTGTTGAACTTACAAATTCGCCTTCAAAAAACAACTCGACATAATAATCGCCCGGTTCAAAGGTTCCCAAGCCTTCAAGTCCGGCACTGAAATCAGCTTCAGCAGTTACATTATTCTTCAGGGTGACTGTCTTTGTAAACAGGATCTCATTATCTTTACAAAGATTGGCTACAAAACTGCATGTTAACGGCGTGTTGAAATAGAAGACTCCTTTAAGTGCAAATGCATCTTCGGATGAAATATCCGAATAATCAACCGGATTATCATCCACAGCATCATACCAGACTGAATAGATATAAGCATTCAGGACATAGTTAATATCAATATCCTGAGTATCGTCAGGCTCATGATACGTTCCCGTGGGAACAATTGTCTCATTTGTTGTCCAGGAAGCAGAAGGCTCTGTTGACCCACCTTCCTGCTTTTTACTGTCAGAGTTATAGGTTCTTCCTGAATCGTCATGAGCTCCTGACCCCGGAGTCATATTGCATGACGGCAGCAATAAAAGGATCGACAGCGACAAGATCACTGCCGTAAATCTCCTTATACAGTCTGACACTCTTTGAACCACTATATACCTCTTAACAATTGAACTGATTAATTATATCAGGCTTATTACTCCAGGACATCTTCACTGGACTCTTCTACAACGATGCATGCTGCAGTAAAGACTATATGCTTCTTTGCCTTATCGCCATATACGACTAGTCCGTAAAAACCCGGTTTGAATTCGTCAGCTGAGTAATCCAGATCATAGCAGGACTGGTCATCATAAAGTGACGGCTTACATGAGCCCTGATATACCGGTCCGCTCTCATTTATCCCTTCAAAATCAGATTCTTCACTAAAGTAATACTCATAATAAAGTTCGGAATCATTATCGCTGCTTACAGCAAGGGAGAATCCCAAGACCTTAGTATTTGAGGCAAAAGCGCTCTTACCTACTGATGTTCCGTCATAATCCCACCAGCCTGAATTATATACAAAGGTATCACCCATAAGATCACTGTCTTTAAACTCATATACAAGGTTTGAAAGATAATAATCCTCCTTATGATCATCAAATTCAAAAGTCTCTTTCTCGACATCCTCATTCACGACCGTACATGTAAATGAAGCAAGATCTTTCGAATGTTCATCGAAAACCATGAAAGTATATTCACCGGCCAAAAGGAATCCGTCTTCACTTAATCCTTTTTCTCCTGCCATCTCGGAATTAAAATCGAGTCTTATGCTGTTTTCCTCCAGCGTTATGACATCTGAGGTAAAAAGAACGTCTTTTTCCATGGCAACCGTATAAACAATCCCTGGTACTCCGATATAAGAGAAAAGCGACTCGTCAAAGTTAAGCCTGATGCCTATCTCTTTTGTGTTGGTATATATGCCTTTGGGAGCTAAAACAAAACTACCGTCCAAATAATAATCCGACAGCATTCCCGGCATTATTCCATGGTCGACGGTATTAAAAGCATATACAGCATCTATAACGTCTTTAGGATTTACGATCCTGGGCGTTTCCCCGTTAAGATCGACCGTAACACTTACAGTAATGATATTCTCGGGAGCAGATGCAATTGCTGTCTTAAATTCAGGAACAGTAACAGCTGACTTAACAGCTTCGGAAGTATAATCAGCCTGGCCCCAGGATAAAAAAACAGTAGCGGTCTTAGCCTTATAATCGTAGACCGGATCCTGGACATTATATCTGGTTGTAGCTTTTACCGCCTCAGAAAATGCGGTTTCTTCGGAATTAAACCCGGACGGGCTAATTATCTCCTTAAGTTCATCCAAATCTGTTTCAGAACCATCAAAATATGTAATTAGTCTCTCTGCATCACCATTTTTTACATCATTGCAGAACTCATCACAGATCGCTCTTGCAGCATCTGTCTGCCTGGCATTGCATCCGCAAAGTGAGAATAGTACAGACAGCACAAGCAATGACGTAATAAAAGCTCTTGTAAGTCTTTTCATCAAAATACCATATCCTACATTTAAGTGGCGCCCTCTTGATGAAGGCGCCACCTTATTTTGACTTATTATATCAGAACTGTTTCAGCACAATTAGGCAACATTGCAGAAACCGTACATAAGAACATTGGTTGTTCCAGCCTGATAGATAACGAACATATAGAATCCGGGAGCAGCATTTCCGCCTACATAATAGTCGATATCATAGAATGTACCGTTAGAATATGTAGTAGGAGAAATCGTTGTTGAATAAACAGGATTATTAAGTGCTTCACCGATAGAATCTCTGTCTTCCTTATCTGTGTAGTAGAAGCTGTAATCTACAGACATAGTACAGTCAGGTGATACTTCCAAAGAGAAAGCAATAGTCTGAACATCGGTTGAGTATGTTGCATCACCGGTTCTGTAACCATCATAGTCGAACCATTTTGCGTTGATTACATAACTTCTGAAGGTTAAATCGTTAAAAGCATAATACTCGTCTTCACCGGGTAATGTATCACCGGTTCTGCCACTGCCTGTTGTCGGAGGAGTAAGAACGGTCTTTTCAACAGATACAGTCTGGCTGTCAACCAACTCGTCTCCGTTAGGTCCTTTATAATAAAGCTCGATTGTATAGCTGCCACTCTCAAATGCATCTGTATAACCTACATCTGATACCTCAACACGGCATTCGATATTTGTAGAAGAACCGAAATCAATATCAGGGCTGTAGTATATTGCATTTCCATCCTTTGAAAGAACGAAATATACATACTCACCACGATCAGTATAGTCAAATACAGCAGAATCGAAGAAATAATCATACTCGATGATCGATGTATCGATATAAGCATCATTTGCTGTGAGCCAGAACTGGCTGATATCACGGTCGATCATATCTCTGATCATGTCAGCATTTAACGAAAGAACGATTTCCTTAAATCTGTAATCATAAAGCTTATTGAACTTCTTGCTTCCGACATTATCAGGAATCCACTCTTTGTCTTCCTTAACAAATTCAGCAGTAAACTTAACTTCTGTTGTCTTTGCCTTCTTAACTGCAGATACAAGATCATCTATATTTGTATAATCGTCCTGCAAAACCTTATCATAATCAGCAATAGTAAATGTGATATCTACAGAAGCCTCACCCTTATTAACGGAAACTGACTCTTCGTCGATCTCATATTCAATAGTGCTTTCGACTGCCTTATAGAAAGCAAGTTCATCATCAGTACAGCCTTCACCGGACAAAAGTGCAGTTAAAGCCGTAGCTTCATCGCTCTTCTTATCAAGTGTTGAATTCTTAATGAGATTAGAAGCATCTGCAGAAGCCATATCAGAAGCTAAAGTATCTGCAGCTTCAATAACAGCTTTTTTACCGCCGCCAAAATCAAGACATCCGGTAAATCCGAGCAGGATAGCTCCTGTCATAGCAACAGAAACGACCTTTTTAAATGAATTTCTAAACATTAAATCTACCCTCCCTCATCTAGGTATTTAAATAATTTTATATTTAAACTTATAAAAACACAACAAATTTGATAATTTAATTTGATTTTGCAAATCAGATTGTACAATCAACATAAAGAATAATATAATAAGTACATATAAGTGGGGGTAGCAAAAATGGCAGTAGCACCTAATATTCTTATCTGTGATGACGACCCGGTCGTACACGAATCTTTAGGCTTATACCTTGATAACGATAACTTTACTCATTCCGATGCTTATGACGGCAAGGAGTCTCTTGAAATGGCTCAGGCTACTAAACCTGATCTTATTCTTCTTGATGTCATGATGCCTGAAATGAGCGGACTTGATGTATGCCGTGAGATCAGAAAGACCATGGCAACTCCTATCATCATGCTTACTGCAAAAGGTGAAGAGATCGATAAGATCGTAGGTCTTGAGCTTGGTGCTGACGACTATATCGTTAAACCTTTTTCTCCCCGTGAAGTAATTGCCCGTGTTAAGGCGGTTCTGCGCCGCTTCGGTGACACTCCCAAGCCTTCTTCTGTTCTTTCATTTGACGGTCTTGAGATCAATCTTAACAATTATTCTGTAAAATCAAATGGCGAAGGTGTTCCCTGCACGCCTAAGGAAGTTGAGATTCTTTATCTTCTTGCATCTCATCCTGGTCAGGTCTTCGGCCGTGATCAGATATTGGAATCCGTTTGGGGAGTCGATTATAACGGTGATTCCAGAACTGTAGATACACACATTAAGAGGATCAGACAGAAGATCACTTACGACAATGCACCCTGGTCCATTCAAACCATATACGGTATCGGATACAAATTCGAGGTCTTATAAATGTTCCAAAGTACGCTTCTTAAGCGAACAATGACCCTTGTCGTTTTGTCACTTCTGGCATCTGCCCTGCTTGCGACAATTGCCTTTATTGTTGCCGGAAGAAGTGCAACCTTATCACTCGGCATTGAAAAATCGATGACCCAGGACATCAGATTTAAAGAAATCTTCACCTCTCATCCTGAATATTTCGAAGATGTTGATTTCAGACTGTTCTTCTTTGACTCGAGCTATGCAACCGGCCACGACTACTATCTTGTAAATCAGGAAGGCTATATTATCAATTCCACAAGCATTGAACACCGGAGTATATCTGCTCAGGATACTTCCAGTATCGTGCCTATTCTGAATGCACTTGAATATGATGATATTGGCGGTGTCGGCTGTTATATTATCGAAAATTTCAACATTGAGAATGTAATCATAATTTCACGCATTCCATTGACAATTAATGATAAGCCTTACGATTTATATTCTCTGTCATATTTGAGCGGCTATAACGATCTTATCGTCAAATATCTGAATATTCTCCTTCTTTCAACTCTTATGGCTGCTTGCGCCATGCTCGTACCTGCTTATGCCTTTGTAAGCCGCATGGTACTTCCTCTTCAAAAGATCAATGAAGTCGCAATGGAGTATGGTAAAGGCAATTTCAGTATCCGCGCTGATGAATCCCATAAGGGCGAGATCGGTGAACTTGGTCAGTCATTTAACTTTCTGGCAGACAGACTCTCCAAATCTATCAGTGATCTTACTGCCGAACGTAACCAGTTACAGGATATCTTTGATGTTATTTCTGACGGTATCGTCGTTGTCGACAAAAATTCCGTTCCTGTTACTACAAACAAAGCCATACACAAGCTTTTCGAACGTGCCGAGAAGAACAACATGTTCACTGAAAGGCTTCAGCTCATTCCTTTCGATGATGTATGGAACGACTTTGAAGACTGTATTGCTACAGGCGAAACAAAGACCAGACAGATCGACAACCGCGATTACGCATACCAGTGTACGATTATTCCGAAATACGATTCATCTGACAGCACACAGGTAATCGGCGCCACCGGATTCTTCCGTGATATCTTCGAGGAACAGAAGAACGAAAGATTCCGTCAGGATTATGTTGCCAATATATCCCACGAACTCCGCACACCGCTTCAGACACTCAGAGGTCTCATCGAGCCTCTATCTGACGGCATGGTAAAGAAAGAAGCTGACCGTCAGCGTTACTATCAGATCATCCTAAACGAGACGATGAGACTTTCACGTCTTATCGATGACATGTTAGAGCTCTCCAAGCTCCAGTCAAGAACACTCGCATTCAAAACATTCCCCTTCAATCTTAATACGCTTATATCCAGTATTGAGATCAGGTTTAAGCCTATTATGAAGGACGCCGGCATCAAGTTCTCTGTTCAGAACAACTATGGCGAACTCCCTACAGTTATGGGTAACCCTGACCGTGTTGAGCAGATCCTTGTTATCTTACTGGATAATGCAAAGAAATATACACCGGCGGGAAAAAGCATTACTATTCTTACCGATTACATTGAAACAGAAAAGAAAGTATATATTTCCGTAGCCGATACAGGTCAGGGAATCCACGAATACGATATCGGTCACATCTTTGACAGATTCTTTAAAGCAGACCGTGCACGCGGTAAAAAGGGTTCCGGACTTGGTCTCTCAATTGCCAAAGAGCTTCTTACTTACATGGGTGAAACGATCACTGTTAACAGTAAGTATGAAGAAGGTTCAACATTTACATTTACTCTGACAAAAGCAGAGGTTCCGGATGCCTGGGACTGAACCTGAACTTATAAGACTGAATAAGTACATTGCTTCATCCGGTTATTGCTCAAGACGTGAAGCTGATACCCTTATCGAAAACGGTAAGGTCATGATCAACGGTGAAGCTGCTATTCAGGGAAGCAAAGTAAAGCCCGGTGATATAGTTGAAGTAAACGGAACAAGAGTTACACCTGAAGACGATATGGTCTACATTGCCTTCAACAAACCTCTCGGTGTAACATGTACAACCGACAGACGTGATCCTTCCAATATAATCGATTTTATTGGATACGAAGAACGAATCTTCCCTGTCGGACGTTTGGACAAGAACTCTTCTGGTCTGATCCTCCTTACTAATGACGGTTCAATAGTAAATAAACTGCTCCGTGCCGAGAATGCACATGAGAAAGAATATGTTGTCACGGTAAACAGACCATTCGACAATAACTTCATAACGCAGATGGAATCAGGTGTACCTGTCTTAGGTCAGCTGACACTCCCCTGCAAACTCAAACAGGTTAACGGTAAAACCTTTACTATAATACTTCACCAGGGGCTTAACCGTCAGATCAGACGAATGTGCGAGTATCTCGGTTATAAAGTTACTAAGCTTAAGAGGATCCGCTTTATGAATATAAGACTCGGTAATCTTGAATCCGGTAAGTGGCGTTATCTTACAGCTTCTGAAAAGAAAGAATTACTCAAAGACATATAAAAAGCCGGCATTATCTGCCGGCATTATTAATTTAGTAAAATCCAAAACCGAATTATTCTTCGTCAGACTTATCTTCTTCAGAAGCTTCTTCAGACTTAGCGGCTTCCTCTGCCTCTCTTGCAGCCTGTTCTTCAGCTCTCTTGGCTGCTTCAGCCTCTTCATCAGCCTTCTTCTCAGCTTTTGCTTCCTCAACGAGAGCATCAAGATCTGTTGAACCGGTATCCTTGCCTTCGCCGTCCTTCTCATAATAGAACTTGACTTTATCCTTGCTGTTACGGGCACCATAAGCTTCAGCAATAGCAAAGCACTCTTCGCGAAGTTGCTTGAAATCATCTACAGATTCAAGATCAGATGAAGATGTCTGATAGCAGGCATCTTCAAATACATCATCAAGTACAAGATAGAATGTTGCATCTTTCTTGAAATTCTTGTCAATAAGAGCTTCTGCCTGATCAGGCGCACCGTCTCTGCCGTCAAAGTTCTCGAAAGGAATTGCAATCTTGCTGTATCTGTATCTGAGAACAACATTCTTCTCATTATAGTCAACAGCTACACGGAACTTTGCGATAAGGAAAGACTGAGCAAATACAAGAAGACTGATAACACTGCTCAGACAGCCTACTACAAGCAACGCAATCTTAAGCATATTATCCGTAACCTTGAGCAATCCGATAAAGATCAGGAACACGCCCAAAATGAAGAATATAACAGAAAGGATTCTGTTGCGTGTGATCTTCGAAGGATTTGCAGGATAACAATGTACCCCTTCCTTAGGAAGCTTTTCAATTAGTTCTTTGTTCTCGAGTTCATTAGGCATAATAACCCCTCCTTCATTATTTGCTCAAAACCTCTATCCTGTCTGAAAGATTAGCATACATTTCTTCATATTTTGCAAGCTTAGCTCTCTCCTGCTCAACAACAGCCGCAGGAGCCTTGCTAACAAACGATTCATTGGAAAGCTTGCCGTTAAGACGCTTGATCTCACCGTCAAGTCTTGTCTTTTCCTTATCAAGTCTTTCAAGTTCTTTTGCTATATCGATAAGATCTTCCAAAGGAATATAGATCTCTCCTCCGCCGAATACTGCAGTAACGGCAGTAGAAGGAATTCCTTCCTTTGACTGTCTGGTCTCAAGGCTGCTTACAGATGCGAGTCTTTCAAGGAAGCCCTCTCCGTCAGTAAACATCTTTGCGATCTTATCTGAAGCTGTAACTACAATGATGTGAGCCTTGCGTGAAGGAGCAACATCCATATTCTTACGGACAGCGCGTATACCTCTGATCGCATCGATCATAGTATTCATCATCTCTGCATCTTCACTGCTTGCCAATACTTTGTCAGCTTCAGGCCAGTCAGAGATCATAATCGACTCAGCCTTATCAGAGATTACAAGATTGGAATAAACTTCTTCAGTAATGAAAGGCATGAAAGGATGCAGGAGCTTCATAGCTTCACTCAATACATAGTTGAGAAGATAGATTGCATTGTTTCTTGTCTTGCATTCCTTATCATAAAGTCTGCTCTTTGTGATCTCGATATACCAGTCACAGAAGTTATCCCAAAGGAAGTCAACGATCTTGCTCAAAGCAACACCAAACTCATAGTTATCAAGATTTGTGGTAGCTTCATTGATAAGATTATGAAGTTCGGTAAGGATCCACTTATCCTCAGTGGTAAAGAGCGATTCATCGACCATATCAGGTGTGAAGTCATCATCCGTATTCATGACAACGAATCGCATGGCATTCCAGATCTTGTTGGAAAGATTACGTCCCATAAGGATCTTATCTTCCTGGAATCTCTGGTCATTTCCCGGAGCATTACCTGTAACAAGAGCAAATCGCAATGCATCACAGCCGTTCTGCTCAATAACTTCAAGAGGATCGATTCCGTTGCCAAGAGACTTACTCATCTTACGGCCCTGAGAGTCTCTTACGAGGCCATGAATAAGGACATCACGGAAAGGAACATCATCCATATGTGCAAGACCAGCAACGATCATTCTGGAAACCCAGAATGTGATGATGTCATAACCCGTAACGAGAGTATCTGTAGGATAGAATTTTGCAAGATCTTCAGTCTTCTCAGGCCAGCCGAGTGTTGAGAATGGCCAAAGTGCTGATGAGAACCATGTATCGAGAGTATCAGGATCCTGACGCATCTCCTTACCGCACTTAGGACAAGTGCAGGAAGATTCCTTTGTAACGACTAACTCGCCACAGTCATCACAGTAGAATGCAGGGATTCTGTGACCCCACCAGAGCTGTCTGGAAATACACCAGTCTCTGATGTCCTCCATCCAGTTGAAATAGTTCTTGGAAAATCTGTCAGGTACGAATCTGATGGAGCCATTTCTGACAGCCTCGATGGCAGGCTTTGCGAGTTCTTCCATCTTAACGAACCACTGGAGTGATACACGGGGTTCGATCGTTGTGCCGCATCTGTAGCATGTACCAACATTATGAGAATAGTCTTCGATCTCTGTAAGGAATCCGCCCTCTTCGAGATCCTTAACGATAGCTTCTCTGGCTTCGTATCTGTCCATGCCGGCATACTTCGGATAATCTTCAGTGATCTTTGCATCTTCTGTAAGAACTGTGATTACCTCAAGACCGTGACGCTGACCTACTTCGAAGTCGTTAGGGTCATGCGCAGGAGTGATCTTTACGGCACCGGTACCGAATTCGATATCAACATAATCATCCGCGATAACAGGGATCTTACGGCCGACAAGAGGCAGAATAAGCATCTTGCCAACAACATCCTTATATCTCTCGTCCTTAGGGTTAACAGCAACAGCTGTATCGCCAAGGAGAGTCTCAGGTCTTGTAGTAGCAAGATCGATATATCCTGAACCGTCTTCAAAAGGATATCTCAGATGCCAGAAATGACCGGCCTGATCAGCATAGTCAACTTCCGCATTGGAGATAGATGTAAGGCAATGTGGGCACCAGTTGATGATTCTCTCACCTCTGTAGATCAGGCCCTGATTGTAGTACTTAACGAATACTTCCTTTACGGCTTCGGAGCAGCCTTCGTCCATAGTGAAGCGCTCGTGTGACCAGTCGCAGGAAGATCCTATCTTCTTAAGCTGCTCAACGATCCTTCCGCCGTACTGTTCCTTCCATGCCCAAGCTCTTTCAAGGAACTTGTCACGTCCGAGATCATCCTTTGTGAGACCTTCCTCACGCATGGTTGCAACGATCCTGGCCTCTGTAGCGATTGAAGCATGGTCAGTACCGGGTACCCATAAAGTCTCGTAGCCTGACATTCTCTTATATCTTGTGAGGGTATCCTGCAATGTATTATCCAAAGCATGACCCATGTGAAGCTGGCCTGTAATGTTCGGCGGAGGCATCACGATAGAGAACTTCTTTCCCTTCTTGCCCGCCTTGGGCTTAAAATAGCCGCTGTTTGTCCACTTCTCATAAAGCCTGCTCTCGGCTTCATTCGGATCAAAAGCTTTACTGATCGAATCAATTCTTGCCATAACTAAATCTGATATCCTCTCTTACTTCTTTATCATTGAGAGCGCACCGTAGAGGATGGAATCATCTCCTAAAGCCGCTTTCTTGAAATCAACTGTTTCTCTGATCGAAGGCATGCAGTATCTGTCAACTTCTGACAGGATCTTCTCAAGGAAGATATCACCTACTGCCTCGATAACACCGCCGCCATATACAACAACATCAGGGCTGAATGTATTAACAAGGTTTCCGGATGCTATTGCCAGGTAATGGCATGCACGGTTAACTGCTTCAATAGCAACACTGTCACCTTCAGCCAAAGCATTTTTAAGCGCCTTGGACTTAAACACACCGCCTTCCACGGCTTCAGCCATAGAAGTCTTTCTACCTCTGGAGACCTGCTGCCTGATATAAGCAGACATACCCTGCTTGCTCGAAAATGCCTCAAGGCATCCTCTCTGTCCGCAGTTGCACAAAGGGCCCTCAGGATCAAGGATCATGTGACCGTATTCTGCAGCCTTGAACTGATTGCCCGTGAAAAGTTCACCGTTAAGTATGAGGCCGCCGCCCATACCGGTACCAACAAATAATCCGACAACATTCTTATAGCCCTTGGCAGCGCCGTACTTATATTCACCAAGCACGCCGACATTAACATCGTTTCCGATATAAAAAGGACATCCAAATTCCTTTTCGATAGGTTTCTTTATGTTGTAATTTCTCCAAGGAAGGTTGGGCGAGAAAAGAACAACTCCGGTCTCCTGGTTGATAACTCCGGGAGCTCCTGCAGAGATGGCATGGATCTTATCAGCCTTGATTCCTGAAGCATCAATAAGCTCTTTGACCACGTTAATAATGAGCTGTTCGATGTTATCAGATGAATCTCCGCCTGACTTTGTCTTCTTTTTGAGTCTGAAAACAATCTCTTTCTTGGAATTGAAAACAACACCAAGAACTTTGGTTCCACCGATATCCAGACAAATGTTATAAGATTCTGCCATAGCCTTTACCCTCCTTTATCAATCTGTTCGTATAATTAGATCAGCTTACGCCCAAAGCTGCACCGTTAGCAGCATTTGCTTCACCATAGTTCTTCTCGGAAGTGCCGTTCTTGTAAATGAGAACCGGCTGCTTTCCTTCGACGATGCACTCTTTCTTGATGATGCATTCCTTAACATCTTTCTCGGAAGGAATGTTGTACATAACATCTCTCATTGCTTCTTCGATGATGGATCTTAATCCTCTTGCACCTGTATTCTGCTCGATAGCTCTGTCAGCTATAGCTCTGATAGCATCTTCTTCAAAAACAAGTTCAACATCGTCCATCTTGAGCATCTTCTTGTACTGCTTGATGATTGCATTCCTGGGTTCTGTAAGAACTCTTACAAGAGCATCGGCATCAAGCTTATCAAGAGCTACAGTAACAGGAAGACGGCCGATGAACTCAGGAATAAGACCGAACTTCATAAGGTCATCAGGCTTAACATCGTGGAAATAGAAACCGCTGTTTCTGTCCTTCTTGGACTGAACTTCAGCACCGAAACCATACTGCTTCTGCTCTACTCTCTGTGCGATTATCTCATCGAGACCGTCAAAAGCACCGCCTACGATGAAAAGGATATTAGTCGTATCGATCTTGATGCACTCTTCATTAGGATGCTTTCTGCCGCCCTTAGGAGGTACATTTGCAACGGTACTCTCAAGGATCTTAAGCAGTGCCTGCTGAACACCCTCACCTGATACATCACGTGTGATCGAGACATTCTCGGACTTCTTTGTGATCTTATCGATCTCATCGATATATACGATACCTGTCTGAGCTCTCTCAATATCATAATCAGCAGCGATGATGAGCTTTAAAAGGATATTCTCGACATCTTCGCCAACGTAACCTGCCTGAGTAAGGCTTGTCGCATCAGCTACTGCAAAAGGAACATTGAGGATCCTTGCAAGTGTCTGAGCCAAAAGAGTCTTACCTGAGCCAGTAGGTCCGAGCAAAAGGATATTGCTCTTGGAGATCTCAGTATCGTCAGCCGGAAGATCCGAATAAACTCTCTTGTAATGATTATAGACGGCAACAGAAAGTGCGATCTTAGCATCATCCTGACCTATAACATAAGAATCAAGCTTCTCCTTGATCTCATGAGGGGTGACAAGCTTCTTAGGCTTGATAGAACGCATCTTGCGCTTTTTATTTACTTTCTCTTCTTCGGCAACGATGCCATATGCGGTCCTGATACAATCAATGCAGATATAGCAGTTAACACCTGAGAAAAGTCTTGGAACTTCATACTCGGACTTACCGCAGAAAGAACAGCTCAAGACCTCTCTTGAGTCACCGCCGTAATTGCCATTCTTAGAATTAGCCATCAACAATCTCCTAAAAAACGATATTTTTAGTCATGATATTTTATCACTACCTGTCATTTTAACAAATAATAAAAATATAAATATTTCAAAATGGTGATAAATTAGGCTCAAATATAAGAATAAAGCGTTAAATGGCCGCAGAATCGAGTATTACGGTAAAAGGCCCGTCATTTATAAGGCTCACCTGCATATCTGCACCGAAAACACCTGTACCGAGAGCTTTTACCTGTGGCCTTATGGAATCAGCGATATAGTTATAGATCTCTTCCGCTCTTTGAGGGCCCATGCTGTCAGTAAATGAAGGCCTGTTGCCGTGTTTACAGTCAGCATAAAGAGTAAACTGTGAAACCAGCAAGATCTCACCGTCAATATCGGAAATGCTTAAATTGGTCTTTCCGTTACTGTCAGAGAAAATGCGCATCTTGAGAAGCTTGGCAATCATCTTATCTGCTACCGTCTCATCATCTTCTTTACCGATACCGCACAAAACCAGCATACCGGGGCCAATAGAAGACTTTCTTACGCCTTCTATATCAACTGCCGCTTCTTTAACAACCTGAATACAAAATCTCATGATCAGAACTCCGCATCAGACTGATAGCTTTCAAGCATATACCAGGATCCGTTTGACTCGAATACAATATAGATAAAATCAGAAGCCATGCTCTCCTGACCATTGCTGAAAAACACCTTTACCTTTTGTATCTGGATAAGACCAACTGAGGAATAATCAAGTCCGGTGATCATGCAGATGCTTGCTCTCATCCCTGCCTCGTCAAAACCGTTTTCCATCGTGTAATCTTTGTGCCCGGCTGAAGCAGTTCCTAAAACAGTCGAATTTATATTCATAACACTTCTGTATTGATCATAAAGGTCTGAATTCGAAGCTCTGCCAAGCTTATCGAGAAATCCTTCCGGATAACACTTTTCAAACATAGCCCTATTATCAGTAAACAACGATTCGATATAAGCACGGGCAACGTATTGGCCATCCGTATTGACCTGCTCCATCGTAACCGGTGCCTCAGGACCTATTTCCTGAGAAGGTTTACTGCAGCCGGCAAAAGAGAAAACCGAAAAAACCATTAACATGATAACAGCAAGAACTTTACGCATATTACTTCTCCTGATCCGTCATCTTCTTCACATAATCAAGATACTCGGAAACTTTGCGTTCATAACCGATATCTGTTGGCTCATAGTATTTCTTCCCAAGCGTTTTGTCTGTCATATATTGCTGTCTGGTGATATGGCCCGGGAAATCATGCGGATACTTATATCCAACGCTGTATCCGAGATCTTCCATTCCCTTGGCAGGAGCATTTCTAAGGTGCATCGGAACAACACCGGTATCAGTATTATTCACATCATTCATAGCACTTCCGATAGCCAGATATGCCGCATTGGACTTAGGTGAAGTGGCAACCATGATTGCAGCTTCAGCCAACGGAATCCTGGCTTCAGGCATACCTACTGCCCTTGCGCATTCATATGCTGAAACAGCAACGAGCAAAGCATTGGGATTCGCCATTCCGACATCTTCTGCGGCGCATATCATGATCCTTCTGGCCAGGAATTCAATATCTTCACCGGCAGCAAGCGCCCTGGCAAGATATAAAACAGCAGCATCAGGATCAGATCCTCTCATGGACTTGATCATAGCGCTTATGTTGTCGTAGTGATATTCACCATCTTTATCGAAAAGGACTGTCTTGGTCTGGATACACTCCTTCATGACTTCATCCGTAATTACGATCGAACCGTCAGATGAAGGCGGAGTGGTAATAACTGCCAGTTCAATGCTGTTTAAAGCCGATCTTGCATCGCCGTTGGATGTCTCAGCAATCTTGACCAAAGTCTCATCAGAAACACGGACATCCATCGTACCGAAGCCTCTGTCATTATTACTGAGAGCATTTCTGAGAATCTTAACGATATCCTTTGCTTCCAGCGGTTTTAACTGGCATACAGTGGATCTGGATACCAAAGCCTTATTGACTTCAAAGAACGGGTTCTCTGTCGTAGCACCGATCAGGATAACCGTACCGTCTTCAACATAAGGCAGAAGAGCATCCTGCTGGAGCTTATTGAACCTGTGGATCTCATCGATGAAAAGGACCGTCTTCCTTCCTTCCGAAAGAAGCGGATTGGATGCATCGGATACAACCTTCTTAATGTCTGAAACGCCTGCCGTAACAGCATTAAGCTGCTCGAATCTGGAACTGGTGGAGTTGGCGATAACGCGCGCAAGTGCAGTCTTACCTACTCCGGGCGGCCCGAACAAAATGATCGAAGACAGTCTGTCTGCCTCGATCATTCGTCTGAGCATCTTACCTTTGCCGATAATATGCTCCTGCCCCGCATACTCATCAAGAGTCATCGGAGACATTCTGTAAGCAAGCGGTTTGTTATCTTCCATATTAGAGACTTCGAGTATCAGCTAAAAAGCGGATCAAACGATATCAGGATATACAGGATACTTATCTGTAAGAACCTTAACTCTCTTGATAGACTCTTCCTTCTTGTTATCGTAATCGAAGATGCAGTCAGCAATGATGTTTGCAACTTCAACGAAATCCTCTTCCTTGAAACCTCTTGTTGTAGCAGCAGGAGTACCGATACGTACACCGGATGTAACGGTCGGCTTCTCGGGATCGAAAGGAATTGTATTCTTGTTTGCAGTGATATTTACATCATCAAGACGCTCCTGGAGCATAGCACCTGTAACACCTGTGCCTCTCAGATCGATAAGCATAAGGTGATTGTCTGTACCTCCGGAAACAAGGTTAACGCCTCTGCTTAAGAGAGCCTCGCTCATTGCCTTTGCATTCTTTACGATCTGCTCAGCATATGCTCTGAACTCAGGTGAAAGAGCTTCCTTGAAAGCAACTGCCTTAGCAGCGATGATATGCATGAGAGGACCACCCTGCTGTCCGGGGAATACTGCGGAATTGATCTTCTTGGCGTATTCCTCCTTACACATGATGATACCGCCACGGGGTCCTCTCAATGTCTTGTGAGTTGTTGTTGTAACGAAATCAGCATACGGAACCGGATTGGGGTGAAGTCCTGCAGCAACAAGTCCTGCAATGTGAGCCATATCTACGAAGAGATAAGCGCCAACTTCATCAGCAATCTCTCTGAACTTCTTGAAATCAATGATCCTGGGGTATGCTGAAGCACCTGCAACGATTACCTTAGGCTTGCACTCAAGCGCCTTTGCTCTGATTGCATCGTAATCGAGCATCTGTGTCTTCTCATCTACCTGGTAGAACTCGGAATGATATGTTCTGCCGGATACGTTGATCTTCATACCGTGTGTTAAGTGACCGCCGTGTGAGAGGTCAAGTCCGAGGATAGTATCACCGGGTTCAAGGATAGCAAAGTAAACTGCAGTATTTGCCTGAGCACCGGAATGGGGCTGTACATTAACATGCTCTGCGCCGAAAAGCTGCTTAGCTCTGTCGATAGCGAGCTGCTCTACGATATCCACATACTCGCATCCGCCGTAATAACGCTTTCCCGGGTAACCCTCAGCGTACTTATTTGTGAGAGGTGATCCTGCAGCTTCAAGAACTGCCTCAGATACCATGTTCTCGGATGCGATAAGCTCGATCTTGTTTCTCTGACGTCCGATCTCCTGCATTATTGCGGAATAGACTTCAGAATCCTCAGCCTTAATGTGGTCGTACATATATAATCCTCCTGATGGGGTAATAATCAACGCGTAATATTTTATTATAAGGGTCAAGTTCAATCAAGCCGAAAAAGGATATAAAGAAGTATATTTCGTGCATAGATTTTATCTATGTTTTCGCTTGGTTTTTCGGTAAAAAATCACCTGAGGGACTTCAGATCTTGTAGATCTCGTCAGCAGAAGGAGCCGGCATGGGTCTTATGACACCATCAAGACCAATTGTCCTGGCGCCTTCAGAGGCATCAGTGAACTCTCCGATGACAGTAGCTCTTATGCCCTGTTCTTCCAAAGCCTTAATGACCTTGTCAGGTTCAGACGAAGCTATCATAAGCGCACCTGAAGAAATGAGCCTGAACGGATCAAGTCCCAAAGCATCGCAAATTGCCTTTGAACAGTCAGTAAAAGGGACCAGTCTCTGGTCAAGCGTAACACCAACCTTCGAAAAGTCAGCCATCTCAAAAGCAGCGCCCTCTACGCCGCCTTCGGTGACATCGTGCATAAGGTTAACGCAGGATCTCGCAAATCCGTCTTCGCGCAAAGAACCGTCTGACATTGCCAAAGGTCCTAAAACAGTTCCTTCCTTTACTACCGAGATCAATTCACCATAGGTTTTGGCTTCCCTTATAACTTCGGGAGATACTTTGCCTTCCAGCTTATCTGAATGCTCATTGGCAGCAATAAAGCTTCCTTCGATTGCTCCTGTCTTGGTGATAATGAGTTTATCTCCGGGAAGAGCATGTCCTAACGGTACAGGACTTCCCTTCTCAACAACACCGAAAGCCGTGGATATCACTACAAATCTGTTAACACAGTCAGATACTTCCGTATGGCCGCCGACAATATCAACACCAAGCCTGCCGGCTTCACGGCTTGCCTGATCAACAATGGAACTTATCTCTTCTTCCGTCGCATTAGGCGGAGCAATTATAACAATGAGGATTCCTGTCGGCTGTACTCCGCATGCCGCTATATCATTACATGAAACATGAATGGCAAGAGTTCCGGACTCACTGCCGCCAGCCGTGATCGGATCGGAAGATGTGACAAGAAGATTCTCACCTGTCTTAAGCCAGGCGCAGTCTGCACCTATTCCGGCACCGGAAAGCGTTTTACTGGATAACTGAGGCAGTCTTGATAAGACAAGAGATTCCAACTGCTCGTCTGTAAGTTTACCTATTCTCAAATCTGCCTCCTAAGCCCCGTTCAGATATCAGAACGGATCAATAACTATATCTTCTGTTCCGAGAACACCTGCTTCAACCAGTGTCTCGATATCAAGGTCTTTTTCTGCTTCGATTATATCCTCGGGATGAGGGTGTGTCTTCGGGTGTTTTGCAACAAAAACAGTACAGCAGTCTTCGTAAGGAAGTATAGAAGTCTCAAAAGCACCGATATTTCTGGAAATATCGCAAGTAGCCTGTTTGTCTATGCCGATAAGAGGTCTTAAGATCGGCATCTTTACAACTTCATTGGTAGCTGCAATGGCTTCCATAGTCTGAGATGCAACCTGTCCTAAGCTCTCACCTGTAATCAGGCATTTGCAGTCATTCTTAATCGCAAGTCTTTCTGCGATCTGGAGCATGATGCGGCGCATAGTAACAGTCAGCATATCCTGAGGTGAATGCTTGTAAAGATCGAGCTGTATCTGAGTGAAATTGACTACATGAAGAGTCATACGGCCTGAAAAGCCGGATACGATCTTTGCAAGATCGATTACTTTTTGCTTTGCAAGATCACTTGTATAAGGATACGAATGGAAATATACAGCATCCAGAGGCATACCTCTTGAAGCCATCATGAAGCCGGCTACAGGGCTGTCGATACCGCCTGACAAAAGAAGCATTCCCTTCGCACAGGAACCGACCGGTAAACCTCTGTGTGCCATCATCTTGCCTGAATAAACATAATTGGACTCACGGATCTCAACATTCAGGATGAAATCAGGATTCTTTACATTAACCGAAAGGTTCTTGAAGTTTTCAAGGATCTGATAGCCCAGTTCTTCACAGATCTCAGGAGAAGTCATCGGGAAAGTCTTGTTTCCGCGCTTGCTCTCGACCTTAAAGGTCTTATACTCAGGGTGGTTCTCAAGAAGTTCTCTTACACAGATAAAAGCATTCTCCTTGATAGATTCAAAGTCGCCTTCAAACTTTCTGGCAAGGCTTACAGATACAATACCGAAGACCTGACATACTGCCTTCATAATATCTTCAGCTGCTGTCATAGACTGGAAATTCGGGTTATCTTCATCTTTGGGTTCGATCCAGATCCTGCTCTGGCTCTGATAGATCTTGAGATTTCCGAACTTTTTAAGTCTGTACTTAAGATTGCTCTTAAGCTGAATCTCAAATGAACCTCTGTTAAGTCCTTTAAGGGTTACCTCGCCCATTCTTGCCAAAAGGACATTTGCCATATCTGTATCCTCACTTCACCAGAAATTGATCGTAAATATCGTCTACGCGCTGTATAAACTCTTTAGCCTCGTCCATTGTATTATACCTGGAGAAGCTGAGTCTTACAGCATTTGCGGCTGTCTTGCGGTCCACACCCATCTCAAGCAGCACATAAGATACCTTCTTCTGCTTGGCAGAGCATGCAGAAACCGTGGAAACATATATATCGTAGATCTCAAGACAATGAAGCATTGTCTCGGATTCAAAACCTTCGAATGATACATTCAGAACATAAGGAAGAGCATCATCAGGTGAAAGGATCTTAGCACCTCTTTGAGCTAATTCCTTACGAAGATAAATGTTTATCTCTTGAATCTTTTTACGCGACTCATCTATCTCACCCGACACTTCCTTCAATGCCTCAAGGAAAGCCCCCGCAAGAACCGGACTCTGTGTTCCAGAACGCATTCCGTCCTGCTGTCCGCCGCCGAGGATCAGGGGATCGATACGTACTCCTTTGCGGATATAAAGGACACCGTTTCCTTTGATCGAATGGATCTTATGGCCGGAGAAAGAACACATGTCAGCACCTATAGAAGACAGATTGACCGGCATCTTTCCCAACGCCTGAACGCAGTCAAGATAGATTGCCGTTGAAGGTGATATTTTCTTTACCGTCTTGAAAAGCTCTTCTGCCGGAAGTACTGATCCGGTCTCATTATTAACAAGCGTAAAGCATGCAAGAGCAACTCCGCCTTTATTGAGTTCTTCTTCAAGGCTCTCTATTAAAGGTTTTCCGTCGATACCGACCTTGACATATCTGATCTCATAACCGAGTTTTGACAGATAATCCAGGCACTCCAAAGTAGCCTTGTGCTCAGTTTTTGTGGAGATAACAGCATTTCCCGCTCTCTTATTACGGCTCATATAACCTTTGATAGCGGTATTGGCACTCTCAGTAGCGCATGACGTGAAGAAGATCTCTTCGGATCTGGCTCCGAGAAGATCAGCTGTCTCCTTCCTTATCCCTTCGTAAAGGTCGATAGCCTTATTCCCGAGCTTATGAAGAGCTCCGGGGTTGGCTGACAAAGAATCGGAAGTAAGCTCCTGGAGCTTTGCTCTGACTCCTTCAGATACAAAGGTGGTTGCACTGTTATCGAAATAGATCATGATTTGTCTCCTGCCAAAATAACGTAAGTATTATATATTAGCGGAGATTGAACGCAACAACTAAAAATCACCAATTTTTATAGGGACATTTGCCTTTCTTTGTAGCGGCTCTTATCTCAACGTAGCATCCGCAGGCAAGACATGTACCCTGATTGATCTTCTCACACGAGCTGCACACGGCAAGTCTTTGGGATAGGATCTCATCAGAAACAAGCTCTTCCGGCGGAAGAGCTTTGATTCCCTGAACTATTATCTTTTCATAGTCTTCTTTGCTGAAGTCCTTAAGAAGACAGCGTGTGCAGATCTTCGGCATCTCAGATCTCAACTTCGATATGCATTACACTTGAAGCAGGGATCCTGAAACTGATCTTGTCATCTTCAAAGCTGATCTCATTAAAAGATCTGGTCTCAACAACATCAGGATTATCGAATGTGTTGTGATCGTCCATCTTGCCTCCGACGATCTCAGCCTTAACGGACTTAATGCTGTTACCCATAAGAGTGCTGTTGATATCATAGGAATCTGAGCATGAAAGATTGCCCAGAGTAATATGGATCTTTCCGTCCTTGTCCTTTGATACTGACTCATGGAGATTGGGAACCATGTATTCATCTTCAAGACCGATCTTTTCAGCATTTACAGAACTCTCGATCAGTGTGCCGTCCTGATGGCAGCTGTACATCTTGAACACATGATATGTAGGCGTCTTGATCATCTTATCGCCTTCTGTGAGGATAACTGCCTGAAGGACATTGACAAGCTGGGCAATATTAGCCATCTTTACACGTTTACAGTGCTTGTTGAAGATGTTGAGGTTGATAGCCGCGATGAGAGCATCCCTTATTGTATTCTGCTGATAGAGGAATCCGGGATTGGTTCCTTCCTCAACGTCATACCATGTGCCCCACTCGTCAACCATGAGACCGATCCTGCAGTCAGGGTCATATCTGTCCATAATTGCAGAATGCTTCTCAATGTATTCTTCCATGTTGAAAGTCTTGGCAAGAGTCATATACCACTCTTTGCTGTTAAATCCGGTAGCACTTCCCTTATGATCCCAATCGTAAGGCAGAGTGTAGTAATGGAGTGTGAGTCCATCCATATATCCGAAATTCTGAGGGAATGTGCCCTGCTGTCTGAAGCACTCGTGAAGGAGTATCTCTGTCCAGTTATAGTCCTTATCGGAAGGACCTACGGCAAGTTTTTTGATCTTTTTATTCTGGTCGTAGTTCTTTACGAATGTCTGATACTGCTTGTAAAGATTCGCATAATACTCGGGAACCATGTTGCCGCCGCATCCCCATGTTTCATTGCCGACAGCGAAATAATCAACAGTCCAGGGCTTCTCCCTGCCGTTGGCTCTTCTTAAGTCTGCCATGGGAGATACTCCGTCAAAGGTCATGTATTCGACCCATTCGCTCATCTCTCTTACAGTTCCGCTTCCGACATTGCCGTTAACGTATGTCTTGCAGCCGAGCTGCTCTGCAAGTTCCATGAATTCATGGGTACCAAAGCTGTTGTCTTCTGTTACTCCGCCCCAGTTTGTATTAACGATCTTCTTTCTCTCTTCCTTGGGGCCAATACCGTCCTTCCAGTGATATTCATCAGCAAAGCATCCGCCCGGCCAACGGAGAACCGGTATCTTCATCTCCTTAAGAGCCTGAACAACATCATTTCGCATACCGTTGGTATTGGGAATCGGTGAATTCTCACCTACATAAATGCCTTCATATATACATCTGCCGAGATGTTCGGAAAAATGTCCCTGGATCTCAGGATTAATATGGCCTAGTTCTTTATCTGTGTTGATGAAAAGATTGTACATAGGGGACCTCTCTATTTCAGAATAAGATTTAGTATATCTTTTTTATTTAGTGGATAATACCCTTCAATCGTCACATATTTACCCGACAAATTTATAATCCTTCAAAAATAATAATACCCTTCGTTCTGCATATAAAATGAACGAAGGGTATCCGGTTCTGGTGCAGATGGCGGGACTTGAACCCGCACGAGATTGCTCCCACTAGCACCTGAAGCTAGCGCGTCTGCCAATTCCACCACATCTGCGTGCGGGTTAAATTTTATATCAAGGGCTGATTTTTTTCAACAATGCATAAGTATTGTCCCCTTAATTAAATATCTGTTGGGTTATAATCAGCTTATGAACAAGATAAATGTCTCCGTTACAGAACTGGCTTCCTATATATCGCGCCGCGGCAATCTTGCCGGCGGTTCATACGGCTCTGTATCCGGAGTTGAAGGCACCAAACTTCACCAAAGGGTTTTCGCAGACCTGAAGAAAGCCTACGGCGATATTGTCGTGACCGAAGAACCCCTGGTTTACGACTACATATCCGAATCAGGCCTTTGCCTTTCAGTAAACGGCAGATTCGATGCCATGATGCTGACACCAAAAAAGGCTCCAAAGATCTTCGAGATAAAGTCATTCAACTCGACCAAGGAGAGCTTTGATGCACTTGTAAGGCCGGAACATGTTACCCAGCTAAAGCTGTATGGAGCTATGTATCTTCTGACAAATTCAGAAGTTCTGGATATCAGTCTTACTTTAAGATATGTGTCAGTTACCACCCTTGATTCCTACGAGAATACCTATACGATGTCATTTGAGGAAGCGAATGCTTTCTGGGAAGACACCTGCGCCGAATACTGCATATTTGCCAAGACTCTGATGGATTATCAGAACAGTCTGAGAGATTCGGCTTCTCAGATCAGATTCCCCTTCGACACAATAAGGCCGGGGCAGAAAGAATTCATGAAGAAGGCACTCCTTGCACTGAATTCAGGCGAGGCTTTCTTCGTTGAAGCACCAACAGGAATAGGCAAGACTGTATCTGTCCTCTACCCTGCCATCAAAGGACTTGTCAAAAACAGGTACGACCAGATCTTCTATCTTACAGCTAAGGAAGCAACCAGAGGTGTGGCCGAATCGACTTTGAACCAGATGCGCAAATCCGGACTCATAATCAGGTCGATAACTTTAAGATCGAAGGAAAAGATGTGTCCGTTCGGCACCGAGTGTGATGCCAAATTCTGCCCTCTTGCCAAAGATTACTACGGCAAGCTGAAGGATGCCTTGGCTGAGTCCCTGCTCTTAGATGAAGTCACGCCTGAGAAGATCACCGAGATCGCACTGAAACACGGCATCTGCCCTCACGAATTCATGATAGACACAATGCATTACTGTACTGTTGTTATCGGTGACTATAACCATATCTTCAGTCCGAGAGTAGCAATGATATCTAAAGAACCCGGCAATCAGAGAGTCGCCGTTCTTGTTGATGAGGCGCACAACATGATCGACAGAGGCAGAGAGATGTTCTCGGCTTCTTTCTCATTAAGCCTTATCGAAGAGATGATAAATGACTTCAAAGGCATAAACACCAAGGTGGAGACGATGCTCCATCAGCTCAGGAACTATTTCGTCAATATCGGTACTTGTTTTGAATCTTTAGGATCGTGCTTCAAACTCCTCGAACAGGCAGATGAGAATAAAGTGCTCATGACTGAGAACTGGGAAGCCATGAGACAGCCTCCAAGACAGCTTTATGCGAAGATGTGGTTTACGATAAGGAATCTGTCTCCTCTGCTCGATAATCTCGAACAGGGACAGACCAGAAAGACAGCCGTCAGATTCTTCTTTGAAGCCAGGTATTTCCTGACAGTACTTGAGCATTACTTTGACAATGCATACATTACAGCTGCGTCAAGAAGCAACGGCGATATCACATTAACACTCAATTGTCTCGATTGTGCCAAAAAACTTGATTACATCATCAAGGACAGATTATCAGTTATATTCTTCTCAGCTACGTTTACGCCTTACGAATACTACAGAAACTGTCTTGTGGGACCGGATTGTGATTACTCCTCATTCTTAAGGCTCCCTTCACCTTTCCCGCCGGAAAATCTTGAGATCATGATCGACTCGGATATCTCAACAACATATAAGAACAGGTCGCTTACAATGGATGATCTTGTAATGAAGATATCCGACTGCTTCAGCGGAAGATCCGGAAATCATATGGTCTTTTTCCCGTCTTTCGAATACATGAATCAGATAATGCCCAAAATAGAAAGCGAGCTTAAAGCCAGAGGCATAACAAATTTCAAGATCATCTCACAGGTCTCTGAGATGACGAACACCGAGAAGGAAGAATTTCTCAAAAGCTTCAGCGAACCTTTTAACGGACTTTTGATTGGAGCAGCTGTTCTAGGCGGCCATTTCGGGGAAGGTATAGATCTTACGGGCGACAAACTTACAGGCGTTGTTATAGTTGGTGTCGGGCTTCCAAAGATCACTCCCGAAAGGCAGATATTAAGCAATTACTACTCGGAAAAATTTGGAGACGGATTCTCTTTTGCATACAGATTCCCCGGCTGGCAGAAGGTTCTTCAGGCAGTAGGAAGAGTTATCAGGACAGAGACAGATACGGGCTTTGCGCTCCTGATAGACGAGAGACTCGCAAAGCCCGAATATATAATGCTCTTTCCTGATCACTGGAAGATCTGAACTGTTGTTTCCGAAGGTTCTGATCCCAGAACGATCTGATCTTTTGCGCCCTTTATCTCATATGTACCCTTCGTACCTGTGACCTTAACTAAGCCGTTACTGTCAGTACGGATGATCTCTTCTCTTGTCCACCACTCGCCTTTTGAAAGACTCTTAAGCTTTTCGTAAGCGGGTTTTACACGGTTGTCTCTTGTGATAAGACCGCTCGGTGCATTGAGCCAGGCACCATCTGCAAAATCCCATCCAGTAATAGCCTTAACATTGGGATCTGCAAATAGGATCCTGTACATCTCTTCCCATTCTTTAGCCTGTCTGATCTCGCCTTCTTCTGTTGTAGGCCACTCATCGACCTGCCAGTCATTTAGATCTTCAATATATGCAGGCATGATCTCACCTGAGATAAGTGTATTCTCGGTAAAATGGATTGGAAGTCCGAATCTGCCGAAACGCTTTAATACATCTCTGAGCTTTTCTTCTCCCCAGTACCCCTGATGCTGATGGGACTGGATACCGATGGCGGAGATTTCCACGCCGGCATCGAGCAACTCCTCAATTAGCTTCTCGTAATTAGGTGAAGTATTAAAGTCATTAATAAGGAATGTTCCGTTGGGATTTGCAGCTTTTGCGGTAGCGAAAACCTGTTTTACGAGTTCTACTCTTCCATACCTGTTGCATATCCTGGTAACAGCATTATCGTACTTGTCGAAGACAGGCATGATAACGACTTCGTTTATAACATCCCAGATATCAATAGTGCTTTTAAATGCAGTTACTTCGCGGTTGATCCTTTCGAGCTGCTTATCCATTATAACTTCATCTGAATACTTCATAAGCCATTCAGCACAGACAGTATGCCAGCATAAAGGATGACCTTTGATAGTAACGTTGTTGGCAATCAGCTTATCTGCTGCGGTCTTGAGTTCATCATAATGAGGATGACCTTCTTCAGGTTCATATCTCCCCCAGTAAAAAGGAAGTGTTCCGTAATTCATCAGGGCAAGCCACTTCTGCTGTCTGTCAGGATCAGCCGGCCGGAATTCATATTCAAGGAAATCAAACGCCCCGCATCCGAAAAGAAATTCGTGTGATTTCTGATTAAGTACCAGTTCCTTGTCTCTTAACGGATCGCCGTTCTTATCGACTGCTCTTACAAGGCACTCCCCTATGCGGTGTGAAGGTGTAGTTGATAGATTCATAGAACAATTCCTTTCTTGTGAAGGTTTAAGTGTTCTGATTATAGATTATCTAAAACAGCAAGCATGTCATATATCTTTTCAAAATGTACTGAAAGATAGTCCGTTGTAAAATCTTTTAATTCTTTTTCGGTCTTTTTGTCCGCAGAAGACGTAAATAACCGTTTGAGATCACATTCCGCAAAATAGTTCAGCGCACGGACAGACGGCTCTTCCAGTAGTCTGTCAAAAGCCCTGTTGCTGTTGGAGGCGCTGTTAACACCTCCGGCAATATTAATCAGGAATCTATCGGGCTTTCCGCCTGAAGCTTTATAGCTCGGATTGGATAGATCGTATAGAACAGTAAATCCTGCAATTGTAAGAAGTCTCCAGTTGAATGCCGAGTATATAAGAAGATATTTTTCTTTGTTATTGGCGAGCATATAAAATGCATAAACAGCAAGTTCGTAAGCTTCTTTTGCATTCTCGCTTTGCAGTGTGCAGTCATCAAGACAGGATGCTATATGAGCTGCAACAGTCATCTGTTCAAGGCTTTCCATGATCTTGGAATTGCTCTCGATTATCGTTGCATCTTTAAGATAGTAGTAACCGTGTGAAACACTGACAACAAAATCACAGAGCATATACGGCATTGAGACAAACCCCAAAGAACTTCCGGGTTTTGCAACACCTTTGGCGCAGATAGTGATAAGACCCCTGTCGGAAGTCAGAACAGATAAAAGTCTGTCCTTTTCCTTATAATCATTGGATTTGATTATTATGCCGCGGCAGTTAAAAGGATCCATTATTCATCAGTATCTTTGTTAAGTCCGGTCTCGTTTAAGATCGCATCATTATTCTGCCAGTCTGTTCTTACCTTTACATAAAGGTCAAGGAACACTTTGCAGTCGAGCATCTTCTCGATGCTCCTTCTTGCGGCAGTACCAATACGCTTTATCATCTGACCGTCTTTGCCTATAATGATTCCCTTATGAGAATCCCTGCTGCAGATAATGTCTGCTTTAATAACAACGATAGAACGGTCATCACCGTCAGTGATCTCTCCTTCGTCATTCTTTTCGCGGAACTCATTGATAATTACGGCAGTACCGTGAGGAATCTCCTGATCAGTATAATGAAGTACCTGTTCGCGGATAAGCTCAGCTGCGATAACGCGCTCTGTCTGGTCGGTCATGTATTCACTGTCGTAGAGTCTGGGACCTGCCGGAAGCATCCCGGTTATAACGGATAAAAGAAGATCCACATTCTTACCTGTCTTTGCGCTAACGGGAACTACATCTGCAAAATCATATAATTCAGAATATTTCTGTGTTAGCGGCAGGAGCTTCTCCTGACCGGCTTCATCATATTTATTGATGACAAGGATCACCTTCTTGTCACTTTCCTTAAGAAGAGACATCAGTTTCTTCTCGACAGCTCCAGGCTCAGGAAATCTGCCGTCTGCTATAAGCACGACGCAGTCAGCTCCCAACGCAGCTTTATAAGACCTGTCGACCATGAACTCACCCATCTTGGAAGTAGGCTTATGAATACCGGGAGTATCAGTGAATATGATCTGTGTATCTTCCGTATTGTAAATGGTCCTGATATTTGTTCTTGTTGTCTGGGGCTTATGGGATACGATTGCGATCTTCATGCCCGTAATGTAATTCAAAAGTGTTGATTTGCCTACATTCGGACGTCCAAGCAAAGCAACCGTACCGCAGTGTTCACAGGGAGTCCCGGCAGGAATAAGACCTTCAACCTGAGTATTGTCCCTGTGGTTATCAAGCTCATAAATGTCTTTTATCTCGTCGTCAAAGGCAAGGCCGATATCTCTCATGAGTCTCTTCTGCTTATCGATCATGATCTTCTCATCTGTGGGATCGATGTGGTCATAGCCCAGCAGATGAAGTAGCGAGTGACCAATAAGGAACATTGCTTCTCTTTCAAATGAATGGCCATAACTCTCAGCCTGAGCTTCGCAAGCAAAAGGATTTATCATGATATCGCCGAAGCAGAGCACCTGATTGCCGTCATCATCATATTCAAAATCACCGCTTGAAGGAATGGACTCAAACTCGCCTTCCCTAAGCTCAAGAAGCGGAAAAGAAAGGCAGTCTGTCTCTTTATCTATATTTCTTTGTTCGGAATTAACCTCACGGATCCTATCGGGAGTTACAAAAGTAATCTCCGCATAAGCATCCTTAAGAGCTCTTGTTACTCTGGGAGAAGTATATTCTCCGCTCATGACAGCTTCGGAAAGCCTTACGATATATTCATCAAGGCCTGCTAATTTCTCTTCAGGAAAGTTCTCAGAATCGTATGATATGTTGATAATCATTCAGGGTATTTGATCCTTTCGTGGAATACACCGGCATATACCTGCTTGAAAGCAATAACGATATTCTCGATATCGTCAAAAGACAGTCCGGAATTGATAAGCTGGTCCTGATCGATCTTATCCTTTATAAGTACTCTGATAAGCTTCTCGGCACTCTCGACATCAGTTGTCTTTGTTGATCTGATAGCTGCTTCACATGTATCGGCGATCATGACAACTGCAGATTCTCTTGATGAAGGAATGTGTCCCCTGTATCTGAAGTTGTTGACATCCGGCGGTTCAAGTCCTCTTGCCTTTGCATCTTCTACTGCTTTCCTGTAGAAATACGAAGGATATGTCGTACCATGATGCTCGTCGATGATCTTGATGATAGCATTAGGCAGTCTTTCCTTCTTGGCAAGCTTAACGCCGTCTTCCGGATGTTTGGTAATTATCGCTACACTCTCCATAACAGTAAGACTGTCATGAGGATTTACTCCTCCGTGCTGATTCTCGGTGAAGTATTCGGGATTCTCAAGTTTACCGATATCATGATAGTATGCGGCAACCTTACAAAGGAGTGAATCGGCACCGATTGCTTCGGCAGCAGAGTCTGCAAGATTTGCAACCATCATCGAATGGGAGTGTGTTCCTGATGCCTCAAGGAAGAGTCTCTTCAGGAGCTGCTGTCCGGGCTGGCTTAAAGCGATGAGCTTAACCGGAGATGCCGCATTGGAAACGAGTTCAAAGATAGGCGAAAGTCCGATTGCAGCAACAAGCGAAGCGATCGTACTGATGAATGTGAATACCAGAGAATTAAGATACTCTGTCCTGGCGTTACCGATAAGGAAGTTGTATGCAAAACTCGTGGTAATGGTTCCGATCGTCGGGAAAAAGATCAATGCCGCATTGTTGATGATCCTATCCGTTCTGCCGGCAAAGATAGCGCAAAGGATTATTCCGACAAGGTTAATGAAAAGAACTTCCGGGTCAAATCCGTACATCGGCCAAACAAACAGAAGATTTGCAACAGAGAGAATTATTCCGTTCTGTGTACCCAGATAAGTGGAGCAGACCGCAGTAAAGAATATCACTATGCAGAGCATGGTAGATAATGATGACAGATATACCGAAGCACCTATAGTAGTCAGGAATGTAATGATCAAAAGATAGAATACTGGTGTTTCCACCTTAAGCTTCTTACGCTCGATGTTCAGATAAACAACAGCACATGCAGCAATGATAATTACATACAAGGCAACTCTTAAAAAGATGACTATGTTAAACGAGGTATCTCTTATAAGCTCGAGTTCAACAAGATTGCTGTAAACATGTTCATCAACGATCGATCCTGCCTCAACGAGCTTGGTACCTTTCTCTATCATTACAGGCTCATTGATAACAGCGATATACGCGTTATTTGCCGAGTCAGCAGTAGCCTTTTCGTCATAAACGGTATTAGGTTCAAGTATGGCCGTCAGAACAACAGTCATCGCATCCGCATATTTAGAATAAGAAGGACTTGATTCACTGAAATTGTTGATCTGTTCAGATATCTTTACCGGAAGGACAGCATCGCTGACATCTCCCAACATAATAAGTTCGGCAATGGATGTAGTCTTTTCTCTGATATACGTAAATGTCGTATTACTCATACTCGCATCAAAGAATACGACTATATCATCAGGTGCGATCTCCACTCCCAATGTCTGCTCAACATTTACGGACAGCTGATAAGCAGCTTCAGATGGTTTTAAAGGAGTCTGATTTGTTCTGGACTGAACATTTTTTCTTACCTGTTCAGTCAGGTCAAAGAAGTCATCTACATGGTCAATGCAATCCTGTGATTGCTTATCTGACCTTACGAAAACATCTTCACAGGTATCCCTGGCAACGATAGCTCTTCTTTGTGTCTCATATGTATCGGCAAAGGTTCTTGGTGCATATATATCCTGATTGGCAATTGAGCCGACTTCATAGTCATAGCTGACCGGAAGCGAGCCGTAGAAGACCATGATTATTATCGTTACCGCTGATAAAGCGAGTGTTATTATCTGATGGATCTTTGGTTTTGCAGACTTGGTACTACTCATATATCACCTCTGCTTAGCATTCTCATAAGCTCTTACGATCCTGGCGACCAGGCTGTTTCTGACGATATCGGTATCATTGAGACTCACGATCTTTATTCCCTCAACGCCGTTTAAAACATTTATGGCATCCTTAAGGCCGTTCTCGACGCCCTTAGGCAGATCGATCTGTGTAAAATCTCCGCATACACATGCCCTGCAATTAACACCTAATCTGGTAAGAAACATCTTCATCTGTTCCGGAGTGGTATTCTGTGCCTCATCGAGAAGAACGAAACAATCATCAAGATTTCTTCCTCTCATAAATGCAAGAGGTGATACTTCAATGACACCCTTATCGTAATACCGCTCAAACATCTCCTGTCCCAGCAAAGCAGAGAGTGCATCGTAGATCGGGCGCATATAAGGGTTGACCTTTTCTTCTATATCACCGGGCAGGAATCCCAAACGTTCACCAGCCTCAATAGCAGGCCTCGTGAGGATGATCCTTGAAACTTCCCTGCTCTTCAAAGCCTTAACGGCCATGGCTACTCCCAGGAATGTCTTGCCGGTTCCTGCAGGACCACAGCAGATTACGAGTTCGGATTGTTTAAGAGAATCAACATAAAGTCTCTGCCCCAATGTTCTGGGCTTAACAGCTCTCCCGGAAGGTGTCATATAGAAAACTTCATCTGATGTTTTAAGAAATTCTTCGAGTCTTCCGTCTTTGGCAATACTCATGATGTACTGAATATCAGTTTCGTCTATCTCAGTGTCATTTGAAAGCTTATCGAGTGCAATAAATGCATCTTTCGCATTAAGAACATCATTTGTATCTCCGGAAATAATATATCCTTTGCCGTCATGCTCGACAGAGACACCAAAAAAGGCAGCAACTTTCGTTGCGTAAACACCCGCCGTCCTGGCTGAATTTGTAAGCTGTTCGATTCTTTCTTCCAAATGAGATCTCCTATAAAAGAATTATTATGCTAATTAAAGATATCGTCAACAATCAGCCCTTAAAACTGTTTATGACGGACTTATAGTAATCCGGAAGATCACATTCGAAATGCATTGTCTCTCCGGTGCGCGGATGAACAAAAGTGATCGCCTGACTGTGAAGAGCCTGGCCTGATAATCCGTAATTCTTTCTGCGTGGTGCATATACCGGATCTCCTACAACGGGATGTCCGATGTATGCCATATGAACTCTGATCTGATGCGTTCTTCCCGTCTCGAGCACAAGCTTAAGGTCAGTGATCTCACCGAATCTTTCAAGCACCTCGAAATGTGTTATTGCATGTTTGCCGTCTTTATTGACAGCCATTTTGCGGCGGTCATTGGCAGAACGGCCGATAGGAGCATCAACCATGCCCTTGTCTTCTTTGACAAAACCATAGACCAAAGCTCTGTATTCTCTTACTATCTCGTGTCTGGAGAGCATATCCGCCAGTTTTAAATGCGTGAAATTATTCTTGCAGGCAAGCATCAGACCCGATGTATCCTTATCGATCCTGTGGACTATCCCCGGTCTTACGACACCGTTAATGTCAGACAGTTCATCTTTGCAGTGAGCAAGCAAAGCATTTACAAGCGTGCCCTCTCTGTGTCCGGCAGCCGGATGAACGACCATACCCTGAGGTTTGTTGATAACAAGAAGATCGGAATCCTCGTAAACTATATCAAGAGGAATGTCCTGAGCAACGAACGTCTCATCGTCAACGGGCGCAGGGATATCAGCTTCAACAACATCACCTGCGGCAAGTTTAGTACCCGCTTTTGTTACGGCTTTGCCGTTTACAGTAACCTTGCCGTCGTCTATCAGCTTCTTATAAAACGATCTGGAATACGTTGTATCAAAAGCTTCGGTAACAAAGCTGTCAAGCCTTACCCCGTCCTTGTCACAAGCTCTTGAATCAATCGGCATTTTGTTTTTCCTTCTTCTTGAAAAGAACATTCCAGAACTTTTCGAAATACTTAGCACCGAAGATAATAATGCAGATCAGAAGAACCGTTCCCAGCACTGCGCATATATCAGCAAAGTTAAAGATCGGGAAAGTATGTTCTCCGAAATCAAATCTCAGAAAATCGACAACATATCTTAAACGGACTCTGTCGATAAGATTACCGACGGCACCAGAACTCAAAAGGCAGAAAGCCAAAGCTATCAGCTTCATATTCTTCCTGGAAGCAACGATCATCAGAATAAAGATAAGCACTCCCAGAACAACTGATACGCCTGACAGGAAATAGATTCCCCAGGGCTTATCCGCAAACAAAGAGAATGCACTTCCCGTATTCTCAGCATAATGCAACGAGAAGAAACCTTCTATCAGCACAATCTGTCCCAAAGGCTTAACTTGATTTACAACGAGAAGCTTAATAAGCTGGTCTGCCGTAACCAGAAAAATAAACAAAAATGAAAAGAGAACGCTTAAATCTCTGCCAGCTGCCGCTCTCTTAGTAAAACCATAATCTTCACTCATATTCACAGAACCGTTTGATCTCGGTACACCTTCCATTTTTATCTGTCTCAAAAATAATACCACATACAAAGCCCGGACCATCGGCAGGTTCATACTTGGCAGGAAGCTTATAAGCAAGCCTTCTGATAGATGTCTCAATAGACATGCCAAGGATCGACTCCTTTGCGCCGCTCATTCCGCAATCGGTTATATAACCGGTGCCCTGAGGCAGGATAGTCTCATCTGCAGTCTGAACATGTGTATGGGTTCCTGCAACAGCGGATACTCTGCCGTCGAGATAGTAGCCCATAGCACACTTCTCGGAAGTGGCATCGCAATGGAAATCCAGAAAGATCGAAGTACAGCCTTCAACATTCTTAAGCCGGTCAACGATCCTATCAGCACACACAAAAGGGTTATCGGGAAGCACATTGGCATAGACCTGACCCAAAAGATTGAATACGCCGATCTTCTCGCCGTTCTTCTCAAATGTGCAGAAATCGTTTCCGGGCCATGAAGGGCTGAAATTGGCGGGTCTTGCCACATTACCGATCTTGGAGATCTGACTGATGAATTCCCTGTTGGAGAATGTGTGATTGCCCATCGTGAAAAGATCTGCTCCGGAATTTTCGAGTTCTCTCAGGATGTTGATCGAAGCACCAAGTCCGTGAACGCTGTTCTCGGCATTGACTATACAGCAGTCAATGGAATTACACTTGAGAAAACCGGGAATTACTGTGCGGAAAGCACGGCGCCCTGCCAGGCCGACTATATCACCGACAAAGCAAACTCTCACAGACAATACCCCCAAATTCTTTTTATTCTTTCAAAGTATAGCAAATAAAACCATTTCGTTAAAGATTTAAGAAAATTCAGCTCTCTGCTCTCATTTCAGAACCGGCCAAACACAAACGATTGGACAGACATGCAAACAAAAAGGACCCCAAGCCGTTATGGCTTAAGGTCCTTGATTTGTTTTGATCGATGATACTAACGTGTTAAATAAATATATATAAAATGCGATAAATAATTATTTAGCAACGTCAGTTGCCCTCGTTTCTCTGATGACATTTACTTTGATCTGTCCGGGATAATCGAGTTCATCCTCAATCTTCTTGCAGATATCACGGGCTTTAAGAGTCATCTCATCATCTGATACCTTATCAGGTGATACGATTACACGAATCTCTCTGCCTGCCTGAATGGCGAAGCTCTTCTCTACACCCTCAAAGCTTGTGGCAATCTCCTCAAGCTTCTCGATCCTCTTGATGTAGGTCTCGAGATTCTCTCTTCTTGCTCCCGGTCTTGCTGCTGAGATAGCATCAGCTGCCGCAACTAATACAGCCTCTGCCGACTGAGGCTCAACATCACCATGATGCGCCTCAATGCAGTTGATGACAGCGGGACTTTCATGATACTTCTTCGCTATATCGACACCGAGCTGGATATGTGTTCCTTCCTGCTCGAAATCCACTGCCTTACCTATATCATGCAAAAGGCCGCCGCGCCTTGCAAGATTACTGTCAAGTCCGAGTTCGTCCGCCATCATTGCAGCTATCCAAGAAACCTCGATAGAATGCTGCAGTACGTTCTGTCCGTACGATGTGCGGTAATGAAGACGGCCAAGAAGTTTGATAACTTCCGGATGCAGATTCATAACACCTGTATCAAATGCTGCCTTCTCACCCTCAGCCTTGATAGTCTGATTGAGTTCCTTCCTTGCCTTACCGGCCATCTCTTCGATTCTGGCCGGATGGATTCTTCCGTCTGCAACAAGTCTTTCAATTGTAAGTCTTGCGATCTCTCTTCTGATAGGATCGAAAGATGAAAGAACGATTGCTTCCGGAGTATCGTCGATAATAAGATCGACTCCCGTGATCGTCTCGATTGCTCTGATATTACGTCCTTCACGACCGATGATTCTACCCTTCATCTCATCGTTAGGAAGATTTACAACCGATACTGTGACCTCAGAGACGTAGTCGGATGCATAACGCTGAATGGCATTAACGATAATGTCTTTTGCAACCTTATCGGCATCCTGCTTTGTTTTCTCTTCCATCTGCTTGAGCATTAAGGCCATATCGTGAGTATATTCACGCTTTGCTTCATCAAGCACTAAGCTTCTGGCATCTGCAATCGTAAGTCCTGATACCTTCTCAAGTTCAGTCTTCTTACGCTGCTCGTAATCCTTGGCCCTGGCCTCGAGTTCAGCAATATTCTGCTGACGCTTCTCGATTTCCTCCAGCTTGCGTTCACAATTAGCTTCAATACGATTGATATTTTCTTCTTTCTGCTCGAGCTTATTGCGCTCTTTTGCAAGTTCCTGCTTTTTCTCTCTTGCCTCACGCTCTAATTCAGAACGGACACGGGATACTTCTTCTTTCGCCTGCAAAAGCAAATCACGCTTGTTGTTCTCTGCTTCCTTCTGTGCATTTGCAAGAAGTACATTGCTTTCCTCCTTCGATTTGGCAATATCCTCCTCAAGCCTCTTTTGTTCACCGGAAAGACCGGATTTAAAATAAGCTGCTGTTAATAAAATACCCAGAATAAGACCAACAACGCCCGCGATTATTACATACAATAATGATACCTGTGGCACGTTGGTACTCACCTCCAAAGTTTATTTAGTTGTCAAAGATCGTTAAGAATGGCTCTGACAAGCCATTGAATATTGTAGAAATAAAACACCTTTCTGTCAATAATTTGTTAGAATGTACCAATGAAGATAGATTATTTTGTAGAAAATGAATATAACGGCTGCGAAATACAGCAGATCATGAGACGTGAATTCAAAATGAGCAACACCTGGATCAAAAGGGTAAAGCTCTACGGAACGGTTGATCTCAATGGAGTTCACGCAAGAGTCATTGACCGTGTTAAGACCGGTGACAGACTCTATTTTGAATTTGAGGATAACTCTGCAAAACTTAACCCGCCTTCAAATGTCGGCATCCTTTACGAGAATGAATACTATGCAGTGATCAACAAGCCGGCCGGAATGGTCACCCACCCTTCCCACAATCACCTTGACGATTCGCTTCTTACCGTACTTTCAGATACAACTCTTCACCCGGTCATGCGCCTGGACAGAGAGACATCCGGGCTTCTCATAGTTGCAAAAGACGGATATGCGCATAACAAGCTTGCTACAACTGAAATTAATAAACGGTATAAAGCACTTTGCTACGGAAGATTCGATCCTTCTGACGGAACGATGGCATTCCCTATCGCAAGACGCCCCGGGTCAGTCATGATCAGAGACTGCGTACCTGACGGCAAACCTTCGGTCACACACTATAAAACAATCGAATACTTTGAGAACGCCGGCATTTCACTGATCGAATTCAAACTTGAGACCGGACGGTGCCATCAGATAAGGACCCATTGCTGTCATGTCGGTCACCCGCTTCTTGGTGACGGCTTATACGGACCGCTCTCAGATGACAATCCCAACGAAGCACTAAAAGAGCTCGCTTCAATATACGATGAAAAGATCGGAAGAGTCGCGCTTCATGCTTACAAGATCGAATATAAAGATCCATTTGACCTTGAAGATAAAGTTTTTGAAGCAGAAATCCCACAAGATATGCAAAGAGTGATATCGTCATGTTAGAATACTCAAAGAAATAAGGCACTTGCCTATATGGAGAGGGAAAGATAGTGGATAACAATAATAATCAGCCTGCTTATATGTATCAGCCGCCTTACCAGCCACAGACCCAGTATGTTCAGGGCAATAATGCTACGCTTGGAATCCAGCAGGCTGATCTTTATACTCCTGCAGAACAGTCTGAGAGAAGAAAGAAAGCTAATATCCTTTGTATCATATCCCTGGTCTGCCATTTTGCACCTGAAGTCCTTGCCGGTATATTCTCCGGAATCACCGAAAGCATCGACGATCTGTCATCCAACAGTTCATTTGAACCGCTCACTTATGTTTCATCAATGATCGTTTTCGCAACCTATGTCGCTTCATGGGTATTGATGATCATTGCCAGAGTTAAGTATAAGGAAAGCAAGTTCGCCAAGGTTCTCATGTGGGTTTATATCGGTATTCTTGCCGCAGGCGTCATTGCTATAATACTTGTAATCGCTATGTGCGCTTACATGCTTAAGGACTGTCACGGTTTCTGATCTTAATGCAGATAATCATTCCCGAGTTTTCCAGGTCGCCTTATGCCTTGATCGTAATGCTCTCAGTTGCGATCGGTTACGCGGCAGCTATATTCCGCATGCGGAAATCCGGAGTTAATAAGCAGACAATCTTCTATACCAGCCTTCTTTCTTTCGTCTGTACAATGGCAGGTTCTTTTATGCTTGCCTTTAAGATAACGTCTGAAGGTATCGGTATTGGATTCTCAGGTTTAGGCGCTGCTGTCGGCATGGTAACCGGAGTGATGATCTCAGGAATCATCATCAGAGACAAACCCGATATCGTCATGACTTCATTTGTCGTGTCTGCACCTCTGATGTATGGACTTGCAAAGATCGGATGCTTTCTTGCCGGATGCTGTCACGGAAAAGAATACTACGGTCCATTCGCAGTAGTTTACAGCAACGAACATGCAGGATCCTACTTTCCCATACAGCTTGTTGATATGGTCATATTCATTCTGCTCCATGTTTTCGCCTTGCTAATTACAAATAAGATGAAGAACAAAGTCCGTTCCATCTACATCATCTTAGGAGTAACAATACCTATCAGATTTGCGCTTGAATACACCCGCTACTATCACGACGGATCACTCATAGCATCAGGACAGGTTACCGTACTTATCGCAGGCGTGCTTGCGTTACTTATGATATTTATCTGGAAGAAAGTTCTGAAGATCTCTTATAACTGATAAGTTCAGGTCTTTAATGAATTGATGAGGTCTTCTGCAAGTCTCAAAGAAGAAGCAGAATCGCTGCCTGACAACAATCTTGATACTTCGCTGACCTTGCTCCTGCCATCCAGAACTGTGCAAACGGTTTCAGTATTTCCTGATACGACAGTCTTTGTGAGCACGAAGCCTCTGTCTGAAGCAGCGGCAATCTGTGCCGTATGGGTAACGCACAATACCTGATGGGCCGAAGCTATTGCTTTGAGTTTATTGGCAATTGCAAGAGATGCCTTACCTGATACACCCGTATCGATCTCATCGAAAATAAGAGTCGGGATAAGGTCAACCCGGCTTAAGACATTCTTTACGGCAAGCATTATCCTTGATGCTTCACCGCCTGATACTATCGCTGACAGTGCTCTTACTTCCTGACCCGGGTTAGCGCTGAACCTGAAGGAAATGTCATCAATACCCGACAAAGAGAAAAACTTTGACTTCTCTCTTCTGATGAAGCTGACCTCAAATACCGCATCGGGCATCTCCAGATCAGCCAGTTCTTTGGTGATGGCCTTTTCAAGTTTCTTCGCATAATCCTTACGCATTGAAGAAAGATTCTCTGCAATATCAAGGAGTTCCTTCTCCTTAACATTTCTCTGTTTCTTCAGATCCTGAAGGATGTCTTTGTTCTTCTCGATAGCATCAAGTTCGATCTTAGAATCAGCCGCAAATCTGTTGATATCAGTAATCGAAGCACCATACTTTGCTTTAAGCTCATATAAAAGTCCGATACGCTGCTCGGTGCGTTCCTTAAGACCTTCATCGTAATTCCTGTCGGACAATACTTTATCGACATCAGATGCCAAGGCATCAAGATCCAAAGCAATGGCATTAGCGCGTTCTGCAATATCTTTAAGACTTTCATCATTCTGCGAAGCCTTAAGCAGCTCCCTTCCTGCCTGATTTACAGACTGAACCGGACTCTGATAAGAGTCTTCTGCATTAAGAAGATCAGCCGCATTTTTAAGACTCTCGAAAAGAACTTCATTCTGTGAAAGTCTTTTCTTCGTATCGTGAAGTTCTTCCTCCTCGCCGTCTTTGAAACCTGCTTCTTCAATCTCATTAACTGCAAATTCAAGGTATTCACGGCGGCGTTCAAGATAATCGGGCGATGATGAGATCTCCTTTATCCTGAGGACAAGATCCTTGAACTCCTGAAGTTTCTTTACATAATCACTGTGAAGATCAACGCACTTGCTTCCGGAGAACCTGTCCAGAAGCTTTACATGTGTTGATTCATCGAAGATCGCCTGTGTATCGTGCTGACCGTGAATATCTACGAGCATTGAAGAAATCTGTTTCAGAACAGCATTTGTAACTCCTGTTCCGTTGACTCTTGCAACCGATTTACCGCTGTCATAGACAGTCCTGCTGATGATCAGCATTCCGTCATCATCTTCTATACCGTTGTCTTCAATTATCTTTTTGAAATCGGAATCATTCAAATCCGAACAGTCAAATACAGCTTCCGCAAAAGCCGATGGACTTCCCGTTCGGATAAGATTTCTTGATGCTTTCGCGCCCAGGATAAGACCTATGGCATCAACAATAAGGCTCTTGCCGGCACCGGTCTCACCGCTAATAACGTTAAGACCTTTTCCGGGTTCGAACACAATATTGCTTATAACCGCAAAATCTCTGATTTCAAGTCTTACAAGCATTGATATCAGCCTTTTTCCATCATGTCAGAGATAGTGATGGCAAATGCCTTTGCATCTTCAATGCCGGGACATGCCGCAAAGATCGTATCATCGCCTGCAATAGTTCCCGTGCATTCATCAAGGTGCATGGAATCAAGAGCTGATGCAGCAGCCTGAGCCATTCCGGGCAAAGTCTTGATAACGATGATATTCATAGCCTGACTTACTGAGATAATACTGTTTGAAAATACTGCCAGGAGTCTTCCGGGTGCCGTATCGCCTGTTCTGTCGAGAACACAGTATTTGGTAGCTCTGTTAGGAAGCGTGATCTTGATGATACCGAGTTCCTTGATATCACGCGATATCGTAGCCTGGGTTGCCTCAAAACCTGCCTGATTGACCTTGGCAGTAAGATCTTCCTGTGTCGAAATATCATTATCTCTAATGAGCGCAAGTATCTTTTCCTGTCTTGAATTCTTAGCGGTTTTCATAGAAGTAACCTCTCTGTACTATCTTCTTTCTGACATTGCTGAAGAAACTGTCCTTCTTGAGACAGATTGTCTTAAGGACTTTCCCGTATCTTCTGATAACAACAGAATCGTAGCTTTCGAGATCAATAAAATCTCTTCCGTCAGGACAGATCAGGGGTGCAGTCTCAATCTCTTCCAGACTGATCTTTATCTCACTTTCCGGTGTAGCTACATATGTATAACCATTCAAAGTGTGTGAGCAGATCGGAGTAACGATTATGTCCTTCATATTGGGCATAAGGATAGGTCCGCCTGCTGATAAAGAATAAGCGGAAGATCCGGTCGCTGTGGAAACAACCAGGCCGTCTCCCCTGAATCTCTCGATTATCTGTCCGTCAATTGAAAGGACAAGCGTTGTAATATGCGGTTTAGCTCCTCTTACGATAATGACATCGTTAAGACAGACACTTGATCCTTTTAGCTCTCCGTCCTTATTAAAGACTTCACACTGGAGCTGGGTTCTGTCGATCGTATCGTAACTGCCTGAAACAAGCTGGGAAAGATCCTTCTCAAGATCATCTAAAGTTATCTCATTGAGAAAACCGATGGATCCCAGATTAATACCGATAAACTCTGTATCTAGCTCCCTGTATTTTGCAACTTTTGAAAGGAATGTACCGTCTCCGCCGATAGAGATAACAGCTTTAAGATCTGTTTTTGTAAAGTCAGCGAAAACAATTCCCGGAATTTCCTTCAGCTTCGGACACTCTTCATCCATACCCGGTTCAAAGACCGGTGTTGCACCAAGATCTGCAAGTATCTTTGCGGTCTTTATAGCGGTCACGTATCCGGTATCTCTTGAACCATTGGAACAGATTCCGTAATTCATGAAGAATATCCTCCTGATTAAAGCTTTATATATTTAATCACTTTGCTGAATAAAAATACAGAAGCAAATGAAAATTAAGATAATGCAGCTTTTATCGAGGAAGCTACTGTCTCACCGTCAAGGCCGCAGTATTTAAGCTGTTCTTTCTGAGACATTGCCCTGACGATAGGATTTCTTACACCAAACACCGTGACATCACTTTCAAATCCGAGTATCTGAAGTTCACGTTCGAGAGCTTCTCCGAAACCTCCGCTGATGATTCCTTCTTCAAGGCTGAATACATACTTGGTACCGACAAGAAGATCCCAAATCTCTTTAGCCGGAATGGGCTTTATCATTGAAATATTGATATGCTTACCCATTATTCCCTGCTCTTTCAGGATCTCTGTCGCTTTATCTGCCTCTTCGGATATCTTGCCTGTAGAAACAATTGCAAAATCATTGCCGTAATCACAGACAACATGAGGAAGAACACAATCGGCGGGATCTTCGTATAACGGACCGTCAGCTTCAAAAGGAGATGCGCCTCTGGGATATCTTACCGCAACAGGACCCTTCACATTTTCGATAGCGTACTTAAGGCATCTCTTAAGATCCGTATAATCTCTTGGAGAGAACACAGTCATATTCACCATCGAGTTCAGATAAGAAATATCGAGAAGTCCGTGATGTGTATGACCGTCATTTCCTACAAAACCTGATCTGTCGATTGCAAATACAACATGACTGTTCATGAAACAGCAGTCAGTGATCATCTCATCATATGCTCTTTGAAGGAATGAAGAATAGATTGCAACTACAGGTATAAATCCGGAAACTGCAAGTCCGCCCGCCATAGTTACGCTGTGTTCTTCCGCAATACCGCAGTCGAAGAATCTCGAAGGGAACTTCATCTGGAAGTTATCAAGTCCTGTTCCGAGAGTCATGGCAGCCGAGATGGCAACGATCTTCGTATTCTTTATCGCAAGTTCGGTAATGGTATTCGCAAATACAGTTGTATAACTGATTTTACCGGTTGTGACACCCGTCTCAAGATCAAACGGACCGACACCGTGATAATCGGACGGATTATCTTCTGCAAGTTTATATCCCTTACCCTTCTTGGTAAGAACATGAATAAGCACCGGACCTCTGATCTCTTTTGCAGCCTCAAGTGCTTTGATAAGATCATCCATATTGTGTCCGTCAACAGGTCCATAGTAATTGAGTCCGAGATCTTCAAACATGGAAGGCTTTTTGCGGTACAAAAGGAATCTGAAGAAATCCTTGATCGCAAGGATTATCTTAATAAGACCTCTTCCGATGAATCCGAGTTTGCGGAGGAAAGACTCTGTAGTCTGTTTTGCGGAGATATATCCTGTCGAGATTCTGAGCTTGCTTAAATACTTGGAAAGACCTCCGACATTCTTATCGATACTCATCTCGTTATCATTCAGGATGATTATCATCTTTGTCTTGCTGTGGCCAAGATCATTGATAGCCTCATACGCAAGACCTCCGGTCAGTGCACCGTCACCGATCACAGCGACGACATCGAACTTCTTTGATTCAAGGTCTCTTGCTCTGGCAATACCAATCGCAGCAGAGATCGAAGTAGAACTGTGGCCCGTATCAAATGCATCATAAGGTGACTCATTGATTCTCGGGAACCCGGAGATTCCGTCCTTCTGTCTTAATGTGTTGAATCTGTCGAATCTTCCTGTAAGAAGTTTATATGAATAAGACTGATGTCCTACATCGAAAACGATCTTGTCCTGCTTATAGTCAAAGACGGAAAGCATGGCAACCGTCAGTTCGACTGCACCGAGATTACTGGCAAGGTGTCCGCCATTAGCCGAAACAGTTTTCAGTATCTTATCCCGTAATTCGGAACACAGCTCAACACGCTCTTCAGGTTTCATTGCCTTAAGAGTGTCCGGTGTGAGTTCCTTTCCGAGATACTTATAATCCATTACCTGTCCCTGTTAATAAGAAAGTCCGTTAGTGTTTCATAGTTATCTGTATTAAAGCCCTGTTCCTTAAATCTGTTAAGGATAACCTTAATACATTTCACTTCTTCTTCCAACCTTTTCGTTGCACCCAAAAGGCCAAGGTGTGTAACGAATGTTGCCTTTGAATCCCTTTCGTCTTTACCGGTGCTTTTCCCCAATATCTCACTATTGGATGTTACGTCAAGGATGTCATCTTTTATCTGGAAAGCAAGTCCGATATGGGAAGCAAGCTTTCTGAGATCTTTTGCAGTCTCATCAGCTGCGCTTTCTTTTCTTGTCATCTCTTTTGAAAGATAGTACGGAGTAACAACAGCTGCCTCTATAAACGCGCCAGTCTTCTTCTCCTGAAGTTCCTTAAGAAGAGTTAACGATATCTCCTTATCTTCAGACGCTATATCAATGCTCTGTCCTCCGAGCATACCCCTGATTCCGGCATTCTCCGCCATTGCAGAAGCAGCATAGATATACCCTGGCTTTGACTCACATATCAAGAACATCCTCTCCATTGCCTTATTGAGCAACAGATCTCCTGCCAGGACCGCAATACCTTCACCATAGACCATATGACAGGTAGGCTTTCCGCGTCGGAGTTCATCATTATCCAATGCGGGAAGATCATCATGGATAAGTGAATATGTATGGAGCATCTCAAGGGTTGCGGCAAAATACTTTACGTCATCATCCTTTTCGATGCCGAGCATCGATGATGTGAGATGCATCATCAGAGGTCTTAATCTCTTACCGCCGGCCAAAAGGCTGTATAAAGCAGCCTTAACAGTCACATCTTCACTTTCTCTTCTGTCGAAGATGCTGTTAAGTTCAGGTAATATCCACTCCTCGGTCTTTTGAATCAGAGTGTTAATATCATCTCTTTCCATCATTAAACTCCGGTCTCGCTTATATTAAGCGGATCTGTAGTGCCGTTGGCTTTGTTGACGGCCTCTATCCTTGCAGTGACTTCATTGAGCTTATTCTCGCAGATAGCAACAAGCTCTACACCGCGCTCGTAAAGCTGTAATGACTCATCAAGAGTAGCCTTGCCTTCGGAAAGCTTGCTTACAGTCTGGCGAAGCTCAGCCATGCAGGCCTCATAAGTCATCTCATTATCTTTAGAATCAGGCATTGTAATTTCCTCCGTCATCTTAATTCGAAATATCTTTTATCTCACTGAGCAAAGTACCGTCAGACAGTACGATGCTGACATTGTCGCCCTTTTTAACTGACATTACAGTTTCGATGGCTTTGCCTTCGTTATCACAAACATAAGAATAGCCTCTCTTCAGGACATTACCCGGATTTAAAGCATCAAGTCTTACCTTGATCTCATTAACATCCGATGCCGCCTGCTTAACTGCACTTCCGGACAAGGCATCAAGCTTAGTCTTCAGTTCACTTACAACAGCTTTCTGTTCCATCGCATAATATGCGGGAGAATGAAGAGCCTTGTGATTCTTATATACATCCAGAGCCTTTCGTCTGGAATCTATAAACTGATTGATTGAAATATCAAGGTTCAATGCAAGGTTATCTATCTCCTTGCTCTGATCGTCATAAGAAGCAATGACCATCTCGCCTGCAGCAGTAGGCGTAGCCGCACGGACATCAGCAATATAGTCTATGATCGTATAATCAGGCTCATGGCCTATCGCCGAAATAACCGGTATCTCACTTGCATATACAGCTCTTGCGATACCTTCATCATTGAAACAGAACAGATCTTCAAAAGAGCCTCCTCCGCGTGCAACGATTATTACATCAACATTTTTCGTATCGTTGAAATACCTGATTCCGCTGATTACCTCAGGCGGACATTCCTCGCCCTGAACGCTGGCGGGATAGAGAAGAATATCGTGATGAGGATTCCTTTTCCTGATCGTGTTAACAATATCGGCAATGACCTTTCCAGAGCTTGAAGTAACTACTCCGATCCTTCTTGGCAGTATAGGAATAGGCTTCTTGTGCGCACTGTCGAAAAGGCCTTCATCCTGAAGTTTCTTGAACAGCTTGTTGAACTGCTCGTGCAGATCTCCTGCACCCTTTTCTTCGATTTTGGTTGCGATTATCTGAAGCTTGCCGTTCGGTCCGTAAAAATCCAGACCGCCATATACCTTGACCTTCATGCCGACTTCGGGCTCGATCTTAAGCTGTGACCTTGCTCTTGAAAAGATCACACAGTTAATAAGGCTTTGATCGTCTTTAATGGAAAAATAAGCATGATCTCTTGAAGACACCGTATATTGTGATATCTCACCGACAACTGAAAACTCGGCAAGATAAGGATTATCAGCCAAAGATTGTTTTATATAGCCGTTAAGACGGCTTACACTATCAAAGTCGAACATGAGTTCAGATACTCTTCTCGAAATTGCTCAATACGCCGTTGATGTAAGATGATGAATTATCTGTTCCGTACTTCTTGGCAAGCTTGACTGCTTCGTTAATGGAAACAGATGTAGGGATCTCCTCAACTGTGAGTATCTCATATACCGCAATCTCAAGGATAATGCGGTCAGTCTGCGGAAGACGCTCAAGCTTCCACTTCTTGAGGAAAGGAACAAACTTCTCATCAAGCTCATCCCTGCTGTTAATGACACCGTATACAACATCAAGAAAATACGCTTCATTCTCAGGATCTTCAGCAAGTTCAGGATGATTCTCCTTGAATATATCAATCTGTTCACTGATAGGTGAATTTCTGAAACCTATCTGGAACAGAAGTTGCATTGCTTGCTCACGTGTTTCGATTCTACTCATCTGAACCTCCCCGGAGGCAAAATCCTGTCAAGGAATTTCTTGAATTTGCTCGTATCGGAAAAGAGGAACGAACCTACAAAGAAGCCTACCGCCGTCATTAATAAGATAAACATGGTCTTAAAGAACCCGAATATGCAAAGAAGCAGTCCGATTATAAAAAACAGAACGGCAAAGATAACACCAGCTTTGGTGTTACGGAGTTTCTCGAAAAGCTTTGATAAAAACCTTTCCATCCTTACCTGCTCTCAACTCTTGTCTGAGCCTGCTCAACCTTGGAGACTCTGACAATTACCTGTTCGACTGCAATACCGGTATATCTTTCGATATCCTTCTTAACCTTCTCCTGAACCTTTGCCATTGAAGAAGGGATCTCAACATTTGAATAGAGCTCGCAGGATACAGTTACCTTCAATGCCTGATTCTTGGCAGGAGCAACATGGCATCTTGCACTCTTGATACCGACCTGTGCAGACTTTGCTGCATTAAGTGCGATACTCTCGATTGCATCAGGTCCGATATCAACCGTACCGATATCAGTCTTTCTGAGTCTTGTACGGTTGAGTCTTCCTGATGTGATTATGTTCATTATTGATACTATCGACGTAATGAATAAAAGCATGAGAACGCCGAGATAGATATATCTGCTTACAGGGCCCGTAACAATAGATGACAAAGGTGAAAGAATATCCGCAAAGATACCGTCATCAACAAGCGCATATAACAGTACGACCGAAATAACTGCTATAACAACGGAATAAATGAACATCAATGCTCTTATAAATGAATTCATGACACCTCCTCAACCCCGCAAACATAAACGTCGACACTCTCTACCGTAAGTCCGGTAAAGCGCTCGACGTCTTTTTTTACCTTTTCCTGAATCATCCAGGCAATCTCGGGAATGATCATACCGTACTTAACAACAGGATATACGGTAATGGACACTGAGCCTTCTTCGGCATCACCGAAAACAACTCTTACCCCTTTGCCTTCATGTACTACACCCGCTTTTTCCTTAAGCGCAACCGCGAAGGACGGAACCAATGACAAAACACCATCTATCTGGAGCGCTGCTTCAGATGCGTATTGGGCAACGAAACCCTGTGTCATCGATCGATCGCCTTTTATGGATTCGATGTTAGTATTGTCTTCCATATCGGTTCCTTGAATGATCTAACTTTAAAGGTGCGGATTAAACAACTGCCGCAGGCGAATACAATTCGCCAACGGCAGATAAAATAAACTGAATTAAGCTCTTTCTAAGTATTCGCCTGTTCTTGTGTCAACCTTGATCTTCTCACCCTGGTTAACGAAGAGAGGTACCTTAACAACTGCACCAGTCTCAAGAGTAGCATACTTGGAAGCGTTGTTTGCTGTATCACCCTTTACACCGGGCTCACACTCTGTGATCTCGAGGATAACTGTGATAGGAAGCTCAACCTGGAAGATATCTCCCTTGTAGGAAACAACCTTGCATACCATCTCCTCTTTGAGGAACTTGATACCGTCACCGATCTTATCCTGGTGAATAGGTGTCTGCTCATATGTCTCCTGATCCATGAAGTAGTAGAGGTCACCGTCAGAATAGATATACTGCATATCCTGTCTTGTAAGCTGAGCCTGCTCAAACTTCTCGTTAGGGTTAAAGGATCTTTCAACTACTGATCCTGTCTTTACATTCTTATACTTTGTTCTTACGAAAGCTGCTCCCTTACCAGGCTTAACGTGCTGGAATTCTACGACCTGATATACCTGGTCGTCCATCTCAAAACACAGACCGTTTCTGAAGTCTCCTGCGCTAATCATAAATATTTCTCCTTTTTTAATAAATAAGCGTTTAACTGACTAATTTTACTTGAAAGACTCATTCTATGCAAGTATTCAAATTATGCTTGTTCTGATGTCAGAATTTGCCTATAAATCTTACTAATTTTTCGAAAGGCCTTTTAAGCATTACATACCAGATCTCGGGTTTGTGGAGCTTCTCGACCATAAAAGTCCTGACCCCTGCCCTGTTGCCTGCAATAACATCCGTAAAGACCTGATCACCCACCATTACGCATTTGTCAGGTGTGGTCTTCATGAGTTCTATAGCCCTGAAGATCCCTGACGTACCGGGCTTGTTGGCATAAGTCACCACCGGTATATTAAGCATTTCAGCGATCTTTGCAGATCTTCCTGACTTGGCATTTGATACGAGACAGCATCTGATACCCTTCTCCTCGATCATCTTCACGCATTCATAGCTGTATTCTTCCGGTTCTGTCGCATGGTCAGGTCCCAGTGTATTGTCAAAATCAAGGAGCGCTGTGGTTATCCCGTTCGAAAAGAACTCGTCCCAGGGCATCCGGACAAGGTTCTCATATACTTTCTCGGGTTTCATGGCTTTGAAGATGTTCAAATATCCGCTCCTGTTATGGTAACCGTGTAATTATCACATACCGTGTATTGATAAGCATCAAAATAATTATAATATTATATTTTCGCGCTTGTGATATTATATTAGGGCTAAATGACAAGTCAAGGAGCACTAAAACTATGAAAGTTACTAAATTCGGCGGATCATCTCTTGCCAATGCATTCCAGATACAGAAGGTCTGCAACATTCTTCTTGCAGACGAAGATCGTAAGATCATGGTCGTTTCCGCACCCGGTAAGCGCACCAAGGACGACACTAAGGTAACTGACCTTCTTATCGCAGTTGCCAAAGCAAGACTCGCAGGAGAATCCTACGACAAGGAAGTTCAGGCTGTTCTTGCCCGTTACGAAGAGATTGCTGATGAGCTCAATATCGAAAAGGTTCTTCCTGACATCGAGGAAAGACTCCTTAATATCGTTAAATCAGACTACACAGAAGATATCGCATACCTTGATTCCGTCAAGGCTATGGGCGAAGACTGCTGCGCAAGACTTGTCGCTTACTATCTCACATCTACAGGCCACCCTGCAAAATACTGCAACCCTGAAGAATGCGGTCTTTACTTGGAGCATGACAAAGCCGGCAAGGCAGTTATCCTTTCTGAGACATACGATAACCTTGCAAAACTCAAGGATGAGAAAGATGTAATTCTTGTATTCCCAGGATTCTACGGCGTATCCAAGACAGGCAAGATCATCACATTCTCTAGAGGCGGTTCAGATATCACCGGTTCTATTCTCGCAGCATCAGTCGGAGCTGATGTTTATGAGAACTGGACAGACGTTGACAATGTTTTCGCTGTTAACCCTAATCTTGTTAAAAACCCCTTCCCTATAACCGAGATTACTTACGACGAAATGAGAGAGCTTTCTTACGCAGGCTTCACTGTCCTTCACGAAGAGGCTATCTATCCTGTATTTGCCAGAGGTATTCCTCTCAACATCAAGAATACGAACAACCCTTCTGCTAAGGGAACAATGATCGTATCCAAGCGCTCCCACTATGATTCACTCGTAACAGGTATTGCCGGTGATAAGGGTTTCTGCACTGTTACAGTCAGCAAGTACATGATGAACCGTCAGGTAGGCTTCCTCGCCCAGCTTCTCAAGATATTCTCTGATGAGGCAATCTCAATCGACCATATCCCTTCCGGAATCGATACAGTTACCATAGTTCTCCGCAAGAAGTACTTCACACCCGAGAAGGAGGAGATCATCGTTAAGAGGATCAAGGATGAACTCGGTGCTGACGTCAGCGTTGATCACGATCTTGCAATCGTAATGATCGTTGGTGAAGCTATGGCAAATTCCGTAGGTATCATGGCAAGAGCAGCCAGCGCCCTCTCCAATGCAGGTATCAATCTCCGCATCGTTAACCAGGGTGCTTCAGAGATCTCCATGATGTTCGGTGTATCAGAATCCTACTGCTCTTATGCTGTAAGAGTTCTCTACAAAGAACTGTTCCGTTATTGATTATTAGTTAACTAACCACCGCCCGCTAAGCTATCAGGTAAGCTTGGCGGGCTTTTTGTTTTGCTTAATTAGATATCAAATCATTTTCTTCATCCATCGAATTAATGAATCAAAGTGGAGTAAACCGCCAAAACCTATAAATCTAAGGTATTAACGGTATGCAAAAATGGAATCCATTTCAAAATACCGTCAAAAGCAGAAAATCGCATATACATACGGTATTAACTTCCCGAACTGAGATTACACAATACCGTTAAAATCTATAGAATCTAAAATCTGACGGTAATCGCAATATACAATAACAATAATACATGCCGTTAAAACACCGAGAAAAAATGTTTTGACGGTATTTTAGTTTTAAAGAATAATTCTAACAACCGTTAAAAGTCGCGAATCTTATGTTTTCACGGTAAAAAAACAAAACCGGGCAGATGCCCGGTTTTATAAGTTTACTATTTTATACTGCGCCGCCGTCTCCACCAGCGTTACCACCATCACCGGCACCGCCGCCTTCGCCGGCACCGCCGCCTTCACCGGAGCCGCTGCCTTCACCGGAGCCGCCACCTTCGCCGGAGCCGCCACCTTCGCCAGAGCCGCCACCTTCGCCGGAGCCGCCACCTTCGCCGGAACCGCCGCCTTCGCCGGAGCCACCGCCTTCACCGGAGCCACCACCATTATTAGGATCAGATGTAGGTTCAGTAGGAGTCTCAGATGACTCTGTAGGTGTAGGTGAAGCTATAGTCTCACTTTCAGGAGGTTCTGTAGTTGATTCGCTTGTCTCCTCAGCTGTAGTTGTAGTAGCCTGTGTGCTGCTTCCGCCGCCGTTGTTTACTCTGTCAGTCTGAACAGCTGTTGTTTCAATTGTTCTAGTTGATTCAGTAACAGCTGCTGTCGGACTAGGTGTAGGGTCGCCTGTCAAAGCAGGAGTAGGATCGTTCAACGTAGGATCCTTATCAAGAAGCTGAGCCGTAAGAATATATCCTGTTACATTATTGGCAGTAATTACTTTGGAGAATGTATCATCAACTTTTTCCTGAAGTGTAACTACATCACCACGTCTTAACTGCGCAATAACAGTACCGTCAAGTGAAGCGGTCGAATAGACAGGAACTCCGTCACTTGCTGCATAAAGAACTGAGCCTGCAACATTTGCATTTACGAGTGAAGTAGTTGCTTCAGTAAAGTTAATAAGATTCTTCATGTTGAAGATCATGAAGGTTACACCGAAGCCCAAGAGTATGCAAACAATGAAAATAACAATGGGAATGATAATTGTCTTCGCTCTTTCTTTCTTCTCATTTATAATCGGCTCCTCTTCAGAATCAGAGATTCCGTTTCCGGCAGCACCGGGAACAAAATTGATCGTATCAGAAGAATCAGCTTCCGAATCAAAATTAGAGAAAGCATCAGCCTTTGCTTTAGAGGCTTTGCCCGGTCTCGATGCTACCTGCGAATCAGATTTGAGATTACTGTTAATGACAGCATCACCGGGAAGAAGGAATGTTGACTCGACCTTGATATCGATGAGAGTAAGACCTGCTTTAAGACCATAGCTTACAGCTGCATTGATTATCTCTTTTGACTTAACTTCTGTAGATAAAGGTTTGGCAATGATAGAATTACGCATCTGGGAAGGAAGCTTTCTTGAAAGTCCTACACCCATAAGGAACAACTCGTCGTCATCCTGAAGCTTCAAGTGAACCTTCTTGTCTGCATTGACAGGTCCTTCCTGGGGCATCTTACCGAGATACTGGGTAAGATTCATGTTCTCGGGATGAGTAAGTTCCTCTGATGCCTGAATAGCACCCATCTGAACATATCTGTGAGCAACAGTCTGCTCTTCTGTAAGGAGCATGATACGGTTGTTTCTAAACAGTACAGCCTTCGTGATACCGACATGGATAACACGGAGAATGTCGCCTTCAATGACGAACATGGACATTGATGTCTTAAACTGTGTTCCTTTATTGGCTGCGAAGTTGCAGACCTTAACATTGAGAGTGTTGATTACCTGATTTGCAAATCCGTCAAAATCAAGAACTGCCTGATTTGAGCAAGCTGCAGCAATCTTTTCAAGTTCTGCATTGAGTTCCAGGTTCAGTACTGCAGAAAGATTGTCCGGTCCGATTGTCGAGAAGATTGCACAGATCTGAATCGGTGAAGTCGATCTTGCAGTTCTTAAAAACTCATTCGGAAAATCTTCGATCTTACGTGAAAGCGTAAGGAAAAAGACATTCTCCTGAGGTTCTCCCTGAACCAGGTTTGTTTCTGCAATACAAGTTGCTACTGTCTTACTCATCGTTATTCACCCCAAATATAGTCGTTTATTCTTTGTTTTTGTTCGTCAAAATCTACCAACATCATCCAAGGATCGTTCTGAATTGTGTAAGTTCCATCCTCAGGAAATCTGTATTCTTCTCTATTATCTAAACATGCAAAACAATTCAATGCCACACGCATTATATCAGCAGTATTCATATTTGTCTCGAAAACTCCCGCAGAATCATTGAGAAGCTGAAGTTTTTGACCATATGACATACCGTTTACTTTAGTCATCATCGCAGTAGCAACTGTCCTTTGCCTTGAAGCTCTGACGAAATCAGAATCCAGGTATCTGATTCTAGACCATGCCACTGCCTGGTGTCCGTCCAGAGTCTGAACGCCGCCTTGAGTAAGATGAGGAGAATTCTCACCGTCAAGAGCATTGATTTCATCCAAATAACCGTTCAAATAAGAGACCTCTTCCGGCTTAATCTCAATCTCGACACCGCCAACAAGGTCAATCATGTCAGAAGCACTGCCAAAGTCAAACATAATAAAACGCTGAATATCCAAATCAAATATAACATTGATAGTATTGATCATCTCTCCGACACCGCCATAATGATAAGCGGAGTTAAGCTTGTTTAATCTGGTTCCAAGCGTATCCTCTGTATCACCAATATAAACAGCGGTATCTCTCATGAGAGAAATAATCTTTAAGGTATCATTTTTCTTATTAATTGAAAGGATCATCATACAGTCCGTACGGCAGGCATAATCATCAGTGCCTCTGGCATCGATACCGAAGACAAGAATATTCTCAATATTGGGATCTTTCTGCTTAACCTCAATGATAGGATGCGAAGGATCATAGAAAAGCCTGGTGTGGCCGCCATTACTCCAGGAAGAAGTAACATCCCCACCAGTCGTACTGCCACCTTCGGACAAATCCAGAGTCGTATAATCTTCCTTGTTTACGACAGGCACTGATACAAATGTACCGCCGAAAATATATATCCAGTAAAGACAGAAACCGACGGCAAGGCCGAGAACGGCTGCCAGGATTCTGACGAAATATGATGCTGCCTTAGACTTCTTGCGGGGGGTATTCCCTACAGCGTCATGGCCTTTCTTACTCATTTCTGTTAATTATCTCCACTTATAATACTTTTCAAAAGACATTAAATTATATCATCAACATTAAGCAAGCCAAACGAATAAGAATAAAAGAAAACTGTGGCAAATAGCCGTCTTTTGTATATTTTGTATAAGTAAAATTGTTTGGTTTTCAAAGTAAAAGGGCTGCGATAAATACCGCAGCCCTTAGTTATTTCAATGAATAAAGTCTACTATCAGATGCAGCCCTGAGCGATCATAGCATCAGAAACCTTCAAGAGACCTGCAATGTTAGCGCCGACAACATAGTTGTTCTCGCAGCCGACTTCTGTAGCTGTCTTATCAACTGTGTGGAAGATGTTCTCCATGATGCCCTTGAGCTTAGCGTCAACTTCATCGAATGTCCAGGAAAGACGAGCGCTGTTCTGGCACATTTCAAGACCGGATGTAGCAACACCGCCGGCATTGGAAGCCTTACCGGGTGTGAAGAATACATTGTTATCCTGGAAGTACTTAGTAGCGTCGAGTGTTGTAGGCATGTTTGCACCCTCACCTACTACCTTTACGCCGTTAGCAACGAGTGTCTTAGCAGAATCGAGATTAAGCTCGTTCTGTGTAGCGCAAGGAAGAGCGATGTCACAAGGAATTGTCCAGATACCCTTAGAACCGTTCTCATCAGCTGTGTACTTAGCAGAAGGTACTCTGTCAGCATACTCGCTGATTCTGCCTCTCTTAACTTCCTTGATATCCTTAACGATATCAAGTTTGATGCCCTCAGGATCATATACATATCCGTTGGAGTCAGAAAGTGCAACAACTTTAGCACCGAGCTGCTGAGCCTTCTCTGTAGCATAGATAGCAACGTTACCTGAACCGGAGATAACAACTGTCTTACCCTCGAAAGATGTGTTCATCTTCTCACGGAGAAGGGCATTTACGAAGTAGCAGAGACCATAACCTGTAGCCTCTGTTCTTGCGAGTGAACCGCCGAATGAGAGCTTCTTACCTGTAAGAACACCGGAGAACTCATTAACGATCTTCTTGTACTGACCGAACATGAAACCGATCTCTCTTGCACCTGTACCGATGTCACCTGCAGGAACATCACAGTCAGGTCCGATATGTCTGTAAAGCTCACGCATGAAGCTCTGGCAGAAAGCCATAACTTCGTTGTCAGACTTACCCTTAGGATCGAAGTCTGAACCACCCTTAGCGCCGCCCATAGGAAGGCCTGTGAGGGAGTTCTTGAAAATTTGCTCGAAGCCGAGGAACTTAAGGATACTGATATTTACTGAAGGATGGAGTCTGATACCGCCCTTGTAAGGTCCGATAGCGCTGTTGAACTGGATTCTGTAACCACGGTTAACCTGAATTCTGCCATTGTCATCGATCCAAGCAACTCTAAAGATTATCTGACGCTCAGGCTCTACGATTCTCTCAAGAACCTGCTTCTCGATAAGCTCAGGGTGTACCGGAAGAGCCGGTGCGATAGAGTTAAGGAATTCATATACTGCCTGGTGAAATTCAGGCTCATTAGCATTCCTTGCCATAACCTTCTGCATGAGACCGTTAAGATACTCATTCTCAATCTTGTAATCCATAAGATTTCCACCTTTCTTCTGCCCGATTCGATTTTGCAAGTTGCACGGGCTAAAAATTCATTTTGTAGACTGAAAGCTTAGGTTCACAAACCTAGTTTAAACCAATCGTTAAGTATAGTATTACAACGCTTTGCCAATTTCAATAGGCAATTAAAAAATGAAAGTTCGCAAATGCGAACTTTCATTTTGAAAAGGACGATGAAATTTTATGATCTGAAAATCAGATTGTTTCCGATGGCTCCGTATAAACGATTGCAGAGCTTGCCGTTGTCCTGTCTTCAAAAGGATCGTTCTCGACCACTTCATCAAAAGAATCAATACCGAATATCTGGGCCATCTCGCCGTAGTTAACAAGGCCCATAACTCTGTCAACAGCAATGAATAATATAAGAAGGAAGATAAGAATAAGTAATCCTCTTCTTATTATCATCATGCGTCTTTCAGCATTGAACTTCTCATCAACTCTTTTCTTTGTTGTATATCCGACAACGACATATACACGGCTTATGTCAGTTCTCTTAGGTCTGTTACGGTATTCCTTTATCTTGCGCTTAACAAAATTAACAAACCTTGAAGGAAGTCCCTTAATGAGTCTGACAGTGGCACGATAAGAGCAGCCCAGAAAATCTGTAAGGGCATTACTCTTATTGTTGTTTATCCGGATGTTATCTGTGCTTCTGTCTTCCATATAAATATCCAAAATATATACTTATGAAAGCGATTATAACATTTTTTCCGGAATGAAGAAGTGGCATTATTTAGCCGGCTCCCCGCCTTTGCCATTATTCTTGTCATCGCTTTTTCCCGGATAATACATGCTTGTCAGCATGTTGATCGCAAAGGACTTAAGCCTGTAGAATGTTGCCCTGCTGATGAAATTGATCTTAATGATCTCATTCGGCTCCAATTTCTTATAGTAATAGAGATAGAGGATCTTCGAAAAAGGAAGGCCTAAAGACAGCATTCTCTTCAAAAGCACGGCTGCCCTTCTCCTTTTGATTATGCATTCAACATACTGTTCCTCCATAGCTTCTATGAACTCATCGAAACCGGTTGAAAAATCAATCATTACATCATTCATATCACCTGTACCTTTAGGTTCAAAGACAGTATCCGTTATCTGACACGGTGCATAGAATCCGGCGTAAATATCCATGAGACTTAGTTTTCTGTCATCATGAGCCTTCTCGATCTCCTTAAACAGACGTTCCTCTATATCCGGAACATAAGCAAGATCTTCTTTGAGATGATTAAGTCTTGCAATAATGATGGCTCTGGCTTCTTCAAAAGAAGAGACTTTTCCAATGTCATCATAATCAAACCTGTAATTTCTGTTACCATTGTCGTGATCATTCATTGTAAATACTCTCCATAATAATTTTTTCATTTTTCATATAAACTCTCCTTAATGCATACAATCCTTGAATCAGTAACAAAGTGAACAATTGTTTGACACAATACAAATAAATGATATTATTGTATTAGAAAATATGTTTGGAGGATCAACTATGCAGTCCGGCGATAACAAAACAATTGAGCGCGTTTATACATACATTTGCAATTACATCGAAAAGAATCAAATTTCACCATCTGTACGCGATATTTGTTCCGGTGTCGGACTCAAGTCTACTTCCTCTGTACACACTTATCTAAAACAGCTCGACAGCCTGGGACGAATTGAATACAGACCCGGACTCAGAAGAGCAATCGTTATCAAACAAGCGTCAGCTGATACTGAACAGGAAGGTTCTCTCCCTGCTTCCGTTTCAGAAATCTCGGATTATCGCAGAATTCCTGTTGTCGGTAAGATTACCGCAGGAATTCCGATCCTTGCCTATGAAAACTATAGCGACTCCTTTTTAGTAGGAAAATCCATTATCGGCGATTCCGATGCCTTTATGCTTAAAGTCAGCGGTAACAGTATGATCAACGCTCATATCCTTGACGGTGATCTCATCATTGTCCGCAAGCAGAATTATTGTGATGAAGGCGATATCATCGCTGCTCTGATCGATGATGAAGCTACTGTCAAACGCTTTGGCAAAAAGAATGGGATTCCATACCTGTTCCCAGAGAATGATGCTTATTCACCAATCCCTTTCAATAAGGAAGGCTGCAGAATTCTTGGCAAGGTAGTAGGTTTACATAGATATTCAATTGATTAACTACCTCCTTTCGTTCTGCTTTATATCGATCGATACTTATAATTATGATTGCGAAAATACGATTTTCAAGAAAAATCGTACGTTCTGTGATAAGTTGAGACTGGTATTGAAATTTTCTTTATTGTATCAATTTGATTTGACCAAGAACAGTACATATTCTAATTGTTTACCGAATCGGCATACATTGTTCTAAAACTTTTAATGCATTATTTTCCGGCGTATCAGGGCTGATACATGTAACATCTCCGCCCATGTTTCTAAACCAGGTTAACTGTCTCTTGGCATAATGCCTTGTTCCGATCCTGATCCTGTCAGCAGCCTGTTCCAATGTCTCTTCACCTTCAAGGTATTTGAGCATCTCTTTATATCCTATCGCCTGCCAGCAGGTTGAGGTTCTGTCAACTCCTGAATCTAAAAGCATTTTCGCTTCTTCAATAAGTCCGTTATCGATCATCACACCGACACGTCTGTTGATCCGGTCGTATAGCTCTTCCCTGTTCCAGTCGATCATGAACACCTTAAAAGGATATTCCGGTCCTTTGATTTTGGACTTCCTGTTTTTCTCGCTGAATGTAATTCCCAAAGCTTTGTAAACGGCAAGAGCTCTGATAACTCTTCTTGTGTTATTGGGATGAATGGATCCGGCAGCTTCAGGATCCACTTCCTCAAGTCTTTTATAAAGACCGTCAATTCCGTTTTTCACGAATTCTTCTTCAAGTTCTTTGGTAGCTTTGGTCTCGGCGTCTTCATCACCGTTTCCGTAATCAAGTCCGTAAAGAAGTGATGAAATATACTGTCCGGTGCCGCCGCAAACAACAGGCAGCTTTCCTCTTTGAAGTATATCCCTGATGACCGGTATCGCCGTGCTTACATAATCGTATACCGAAAAATCTGTCCCGGGCTCAACGATATCCGTTAGATAGTGCGGAATACCGCCTATTTCTTCCTTGCTGTCTTTGGCTGTTCCGATATCAAGACCTTTATAGATCTGCATTGAATCAGCGCAAACGAGTTCACCGTCTGCAATCCGGCAGATCTCCAGTGCAAGAGCGCTTTTGCCGCTTGCAGTAGGACCGGCAATGACCGGAATATAAGAATACTTTTCGAATATGGGAAATGACTTATCCATCAGACAATTCTCTTAAAGTTCTTCTCGTAGTCCTTCTTAGAAACCGTGAAAAAAGTCGGCCTTCCATGCGCACAGTGGTACGGATCTTTAAGTTTCGAAAGTGCTTCAATGAGTTTCATCGCTTCCTGTTGAGTAAGCTTGTCACCTGCCCTGACTGCAGCTTTACATGCCGTAGTCTGAATAAGTTGATACCAGATATCGGATTTGGAAGGAACTTCCCTCTTAAGATCCGTAAGGATCGCACCGAATACTTCAGACTGCTTACCGGCTTTACCGAGAGGAACGGTTCTTACTGCAATCTGTCTGTCGCCTAACAGTTCAAGTTCGAAGCCGTTTTCCTTGAACCGTTCGATATTATCTTCAACAAAGCTGTAGTCTTCCCACGACAAAGTAAGGATCTGAGGAGTCAGAACCTGCTCGACTGCAGGCGAAGTTCCGGGCTTTTTCTTAACCATGAATTCCTCATAAAGGACTCTTTCATGTGCTGCGTGCTGGTCAACGATAAAGCAGATATCCTCATTCTGAAGAATTATGTATGTCGAAAAGATAATGCCGACAAAATCAGCCGCTGCAAGTCTGTCGATATCTGTAAGTACCCTATTCTCAGGTTTATCTTCGATTATTGCAGGAGAAGGCTCTGTCGTTACAGAAACCGGCGGCAATTCAGTACTGTCAGTTAACGGTTCAGCTGAACCCGGCTTTTCATCAGGCTCTTCCTTAAGGGCATCCATATCCGGCTTGAATTCAGATAAGATCTTCAAGAGCTTATTTGCAGCAGCGGGATCTCCCTGATTCTGATTGCCGAGTTTATGTGAAACCGATGCCGCAGAAGGCTTTGCAGCTTCTTTAGAAGATGAAGAGGAAAAATCATATCTGAGCTGCGTGCCTGAATCAGCATTCTCTTCTTCCTTTGATGCAATTCCGTTAAACAGTGCACCTGCTCCGCCGTTCTTATTAAGTGCGTCTTTTATTCCATGATAAACAAGTCTGAAGATGTCCCCGTCATTGCTGAATTTTACTTCGCTCTTCTGGGGATGGACATTGACATCAACTGTTCCGGGCTCACAGTAGATCATGAGAAAACAGATCGGGAATTTATTCTTCATTACGGCATTCTTATACGCCTCATCTATAGCAGCTGAGACAGTCTTGCTGTGAATAAGCCTTCCGTTAACGAAAACGACCTGAAGACCTCTGTTGCCTCTGACAAAAGAAGTAACTCCGGTAAAGCCTTCGATCCTTCCGCCTTCATACTTGAAGTTTACCGGTACCAGCGCTTTGGCAGTCTCTTTACCGTAAACAGCATAAACGGCATCAAGAGCAGAGCCGTTACCAGGTGTGGTAAACAGAGTGGAACCGTCTTTTATTAACTTTATCGAGATCTCAGGTGCGATTACGGCAAGCTTTTCAATAAGGCCTGTAATATACATACCTTCGGTGGAATCTTTTTTGAGAAACTTGTATCTTGCAGGCAGATTCTTGAAAAGATTTCTCACCTCTACCGTCGTTCCTGTCTGAGAAGGACAATCGGAAACTTCTTTGAGCGAACCGTCTTCATAAACAACTTTCGTTCCGGTCTTGCCACCTTTGAGACAAGTGGTCAATGTGACATCAGAACAGGCAGCAATCGATGCAAGGGCTTCTCCTCTAAATCCCATTGTTGATAAAGAATATATCTCTTCAATAGAATGAAGCTTGGATGTTGCATGGATAAGAAAAGCCTTTTCGGCATCTTCCCTGTCCATTCCGCAACCGTCATCCGTAACTCTGATAAGCGATATTCCGCCGCCCGCAAATTCAACAGTCAGTCTGGCTGCGCCACTGTCGATGGCATTATCGACAAGCTCTTTTACAACGGATACCGGACGCTCAATTACCTCGCCGGCTTTAATCGCATTGGCGGTCTTTGTATCTAAGATATTAATCCTGCCCAACGTCTTCCTCCGAACACTTCTGCTTCAATTCATAGAGTATATTCATGGCTTCGATAGGCGTTAACCTTGTAGGATCAAGTTCTCTTAATGTCTGACGGATCTTATCTTCCTTGCGGTAAACGACATTGTCAGGATTAAAGAAAGATTCCTGTCCGGGCATAACATCCTTAGAGAGTTCCTCATCATTTCCAAGAGTCTCACGGTTGCCTTTAACCTTGAACTTGCCTATTCTTTCAAGTTCTGAAAGGATCGCTCTTGACCTGAGGAGAACATCTGACGGAAGTCCTGCAAGTCTTGCGACTTCAATACCGTAGCTGTCAGATGTACCGCCGTCGGATATCTTATGCAGGAAAGTAACGCTGTCGCCATCTTCCTTTACTTCAACATGGTTGTTGAACACACCGCGGTTAAGGCGCTCAAGCTGATTGAGCTCGTGATAGTGAGTTGCAAAGATCGTTCTGCTGTAAAGGATATTAGGATCTATTATGTATTCGATAACTGCCCACGCAATTGACAGGCCGTCATAAGTACTTGTACCTCTTCCGACCTCATCGAGCAAAAGAAGGCTCTTTCTGGTCGCATTCTTGAGAATATAAGACACTTCCCTCATCTCGACCATGAATGTGGATTGTCCCGTTGAGATATCGTCAGATGCACCAATCCTGGTGAAGATATGATCAACAAGTCCGATATCCGCACTCGTTGCGGGGACAAAGGATCCAATCTGTGCCATCAGGACAATAAGCGCTGTCTGTCTCATAAATGTTGACTTACCGGCCATATTCGGACCAGTCAGGACCATGAGTCTCTTCTCGTCGTTCATAGTGATATCGTTTGGTACAAATGTCTCGTGTGATGATCTCATCATCTGCTCGACAACAGGATGCCTTCCGCCCTTTATATTTATGATCTCGGAATCATCAACGACCGGTTTTACATAGTTCTCAACTTCTGCAAGCTCCGCAAGAGAAGTGATTACATCTGTCTGAGCAACAGAACGCGCAGTATCAAAAAGCTTCTGCGATACAGAAGAGACCTTTTCGCGGATCTCAGTGAAAAGCTCATACTCAAGAGCGATCCTCCTGGATGAAGCTGATACGATCTTATCTTCCAGCTCCTTGATCTGCGGTGTAATGTATCGCTCGTTATTAACAAGAGTCTGCTTTCTAACATACTCTTCAGGCACCTTGTCAGACTGGCTTCTGGGAATGTCGATGAAGTAGCCGAAGACTTTGTTGTAACCGATCTTCAAAGTCTTGATACCGGTTCTCTTGCGCTCGTTATTCTCGAGCTGAAGGATGTACTCCTTAGCGTTCTTGGCAAGATCGTAAAGTTCATCACATTCGGCATTATAGCCGCGCTTAATGATATCCCCGTCTTTTACCGTAACGGGAGCATCCTCGTTGATGGAATTTTCAAGGAGCTCACAAATATCGGTGAGCGGATCCATAGACATCTTTATCTCTTTGAACATGCCCTTGGAAAACTCTTCAAGGCCCTGCTTTACAAAAGGGATCTTACGAAGCGAATTCCTGAGGGACAAAAGATCCCTGGCATTACAAGTACCGAGAGACACTTTACCTGCAAGACGCTCAATATCGTAAAGACCGGAAAGGCCTTCGATTATCTGCTGACGTGCCATATACTTCTCTTTGGCTTCTTCAACAGCATCAAGTCTCCTGTTGATCTGCTTGACCGAAATAAGCGGTTCTTCAACCCATTTTCTGAGAAGTCTTGCGCCCATAGAAGTCTTAGTCCTGTCTATTGCCCAGAGCAAAGATCCTCTCTTCTGCTTTGTCCTTATAGTCGATGTAAGTTCGAGTCCGGTACGTGTAGCAATATCAAGCTCCATCGTATCGGATATCTTGTAGCACCTAACCGCATCAAGATAAGCCACTTTATCTGTCTGTGTCTCTTCTGCATACAGGATCAGTGCGGAACATGCGCAGAACATCATCTCAGGATTGCTGAACAGCTTTGCATCCTGAACTGCCGTTCCGCTGTTCTTGAAAAGCGTTTCGGAAAAGTCCCTGTCATTTCTTCTGGTAAGAGCGATATCGGTTCCGGTCCTTATGGCAGACATCTCAGGAGTACCGTCAAATCCGGAATTATAGATGATTTCCGACGGTGAGTACTTGCCGATAAGGTTGATCAGGTGTTCGCCGTTATCAGTCAGAGTAAGCTGAGTCGCTTCAAAGTCACCGGTCGAAATATCGGCACACGCAACACCGAACTGCGAACCGACACAATAGATGCTCATGAGGAAGTTGTTCTTACGGTCTTCAAGGCCGCCGGATTCAGTAATAGTTCCGGGTGTCAGGATCTTTATTATCCCTCTTTTTACAAGACCCGTGGCAACGGAAGGATCTTCAAGCTGCTCGCATATGGCAACCTTGTAGCCTGCCTGAACGAGTCTGTTCGCATATGTTGAATAAGCGTGAAAAGGAATACCGCACATAGGCGCTCTGTATCCGGAACCGCAGTCTCGTCTCGTAAGCGCAAGTTCAAGGACTTTGGCACCCTTGACCGCATCATCGAAAAACATTTCGTAGAAGTCGCCTAATCTGTAGAAAAGGAATGAATCCTCACATTTGGACTTCATCTCGGCATAATGCTGCATCATAGGAGAAAGCTCTTCAGGCTTGAGGTCTGAAAGCTTCATTGGAAACTGGCCGGCGGCTTTTACGTTATTCTCATCAAAACCGTTGTCTGTCACGCTTTATTCTCCCTTCAGGCTGACGAGCACGCCGTCAACGGAATATGGTCTTGCGCGGTCTATCCTGACTTCGCAGAGCCTGCCTTCAAGCATATCCTGACCCGGATCTATACCGAGCTCTTCCGGGATAGTGAAATTAACAAGATGATTCGTAATAGTCCTTCCGCTGAAAGTCATGTCGCCGGCTTTGCTTATGCCTTCAATAAGGACTTCCATGGTCTTCCCGACAAGTTTCGAATTGGATTCTTCGGCATAACGGTTGGTATATTCCGTAAGTCTTCCGAAACGTTCGGTAACAACATCCTGAGGGATCTGGTTATCAAAAGCAGCCGCTTTTGTTCCGGGCCTTGCAGAATACTGGAAAGTAAATGCCGCATCGAACTTAGCCTTATCAACAGCGATAAGAGTCTGTTCAAAATCCTCTTCGGTCTCACCCGGGAAACCGACGATGATATCAGTTGTGAGAGATCCGCCTTCCACCTTTTGTCTGAATTTGTCTGCAATCTCTAAGAATCTTGCAATCGTGTAAGGACGGTTCATGTCTTTAAGGACCTTATCGGAACCTGACTGCATCGCAAGGTGGAGATGCTTTTCGACATTGGGTCTTGTGGCCATTATCTCGATTACCTCATCAGAGAGATCCTTCGGATGTGAAGACATAAATCTCACTCTGGAGAATTCCTTGAAATCAGATGCTGCCCTAAGGATATCGGCAAATGTCCTGCCGCCTTCTCCCTTATAAGAATTGACATTCTGGCCCAGGAGCATTACTTCCTTGTAGCCTTTGGCTGCGAGATCTGCGAGCTCTCTTACGATCTCGTCAAAGTCTCTGGATCTCTCCCTACCCCTTGCATAAGGCACGATGCAGTAAGAACAGAAGTTGTTGCATCCGTACATGATAGGTACGAGAGCTCTGAACTTTCTTTTTCTGTCGATCGGGAAAAAGCTGTCTTCCGCAATATAGTCATCGGCAGCAATATTGACCAGCTGCTTTTTAGCTCTTATAGAATCCCTGAGCAACACCGGGAATCTGTGGATCTGCTGGGGATCGAAAACAAGGTCTACATAAGGATAGGACTTTTTGATCCTGGCAACATTTTCGGGAACCTTCATCATGCAGCCGCAAACGGCGATGATCACATCCCGGTCACTTTTCTTTAATGCCTTGAAAACGCCAAGATTACCGAACAAGTGTCTGTCGGCATTCTCTCTTATGGAACATGTATTAAAAACGATAACATCCGCATCATCAAGTTCGCCGCCATCTGATGCCTTAAGTCCCATGGAAGAGAGCATCCCGGAGAGTTTCTCGGAATCCGATTCATTGAGCTGGCATCCGTAGGTCAGAACATTGTATGTCAACGCCCTGCCTTTACGGGCACACAAAGAAGAAAAATACTCATTAAGCTCTGATACGGCTGAGTCGAAATCGAGCTTATCCTTATCTGTTGTCTTTACTATTGCCATTTAATGCCTCATTTCATAACCTTGCTAATTATACAGTAAATCGCCTTTTATTTTTAATTAAAATTACACTATCGCGTTTTTATTTGTTTTTCTCTCAAAACAATATAAAATGTATGGGTCAAATTATCGATTACGGGAGCTTATATGAGGACATTTGGCAAAAAGTTACTGACCGGCATAACCGCATTTATAATGACACTCACGACTTTGTGGGCTTTTGCAGGCGTTTTTGTATCCGCTGACGATGATGTTCCGGCAGATAATCCCGACGACGGTATTGTTACAGCCTCAGAGCGCAAGACCGATCTGCTGAGAGAGGTTCATGAAGATGCACCGGAAGTCTCAGCCGCCTCATATATCCTTTACGATGCAACGAGCGGTGCTATCCTTTTGGGCAACAACTACGATGTTCAGAAAGAGCCCGCTTCCATGACCAAGGTAATGACAGTCCTTCTCGCTTTGGAGAAGCTTGATCAGAATGAGATCGTTACTATAACAGAAGATATCGCTGAAGCTATGGACGAGATCACGGAAGACTACGTAAAGCTCGGCCTTCAGGAAGGCGAAGAGATCAGCGTCCAGGATCTTGTCTATGCCGCAGTTCTTAAATCCGCTAACGATGCAAGCCTTGCACTCGGCATGTATATGGCCGGATCCGAAGCAAGCTTCTGCGAGATGATGAACGCCAAAGCATCAGAGATTGGCTGTACAAACACCCACTTCTCTTCAGCTTACGGTCTTTCAACACCGGATAACGTTACAACACCTTATGATATGGCACTGATCCTCAACGAGGCTGTCACGAATACTAATTACTCAGAGATCGCCAAGACTCTCAACTATACTATCAGCGCTACCAATAAATACAGCAGCGAAAGAGAGCTTTCAAACAGCAACAGATTCGTTAACACTACCCAGTACGGTTACGAATACTATGCCGGCGGTAAGACCGGTTTTACCAATTCAGCAGGATACACACTCTGTGCTGCAGCAAAAAAGAACAACAGAACGCTCATAGGCTGTGTTTTCAATGCCGATGATCCGGATATCAGATACTACGATCTTCTCAGGCTTTTCGAATACGGATATTCCACATTTGCCACCGTTGAGATAACAGAGAACGAATTCACACCTCTTGTCGAAGAAGCAAAGGGACAGATCAATGACCTGCTCTCCGACACCAACCTTTATATCTCTGAACAGAGAGTTGTCCTGGATCAGTACATCACTACAACATCCGCAAGAGCCCAGCTCGGAAGCACCAACAGGATCGACCTTTCAGATACGGTTATCGATACTCAGGCCGAAGAACAGACTCTTGAGATTCCGCTTTGTAAAGTTTACTCCGACAAAACATACCTTATCGGAACACTTGTTATCAAGATACAGAAAAAAGCCGGTGTCGTTGAAGTCAATCCGGAGAAGATCACCAATCTTACAAGCGTAAGAAGTCTTCTGGTTACATTTGCCGTATTGTCCGGACTTATCCTTCTGCTCGTAATAGTACTGCTTATATTCCGCGCACGCATAATCAAGCGCAGAAGAGATGAAGTTACAAAACGTCCTAATATGCTCTGATAATCAGGATCCGGGATTATTGCACTCGCTGCAGATCCCGTAGAAAACAGTACGCTTGGGATCAAGCAAAAAACCATGCTCCTCTGAAACATGCGCGAAAAAGGCATTTATCTCCTCGCAGCTCAAATGAATGAGCCTGCCGCACTTTTCGCATTTCATGTGATAGCACTTTCCGTGGCTGCAATGCTCAGTACCGATGTATTCGTAACATGCAGGAGACTTTTCATCAATGATGTACTTGTTGACAAGGCCGTCAGTAGTCAGACGGTCAAGACGCCTGTAGATAGTAGCCTGTCCGATATTGATGCCCTGTGATCTGAAATGATCTGATATCTCCTGGCTCGTAAAATGGGATCCCTGATTATCCTTAAGATAATTCAGGATTTCACATGACTGCTTGGTATTATAAGAACCGCTTTTTGTTCTTCCCATTAAAAGCCTCCGGGCATCAATTTGAAAACAGTTATCATTTTATAATGTTATCTTTCAAAGTCAATAAAACAAAACACACCCGGAATTGACCATGTAAATTAAACGTCTATATCTCGGCTCGCTTAAATAAATAGAATTCATCACCTGAATAATAAGGATCCTTTTCTACTGCGATTAATTCATATCCATCAAAGACATTGCTTTCATCATCTAAAACATTATAGTTACAATTGTTAGAGGTAATTATAAAGTTATAGTTATTCTCTGAAATATAAGTTTTTTGCTGTTCCACAATATCCTGATCATGAACAAGAACAGCATAATACCTTATTGAAGGATCGGTTTCTGCGCAGGTATAAAACCCATAATCCAATAATCCAAAACAGATAAATGAATTATCTTCTGAGTTGTTGATGATCCGCGCAAAAACATATGACGGATACTTCTCTTTCGGAATACCATAATACGCTTTATTTTTTATATATGGAAAAGAATAAAAACATGCCAACACTACAGAAACAAATAAACCGACAATCCTGTACATAATTTTTCTATCAGAAACAAGCTTCGAAATGAAAGTGTTTACAGGCAAAGCACCTATGATAGCAAACGAAGTTAGAACAAAAGGATAGTACACTACACTGCCGTTTCCTAATAAAGCTACATAAAAACTAAACACAAAAGCTGTCGCAAAGAAAGAGAAGATCTTTTTGTTGTAACAGAATAAAAACACAAAACCAATAACAATCATAATCAACAACTGACTGTTATCACTCAGATATTCAGGAAGCGCTAAAAACGGATTAATCAACGCATCAAACAATGATCCACGTTCCGAAGACACATGATATTTGAAAATATTTAAACCGAAGTAATAATATATCAAATCATTTAAAGCACCTCTGAATAAATAGTACAAAACAACGGGTAAGGAAACAGTAACAAAACCAGATAGCACACCTGAAACAGCCAAGAAAAATTGTTTTATCCTTTTTCTTTTAATTTAATAAACGGAAAAGAACAATGCAATTCCAAAAACCGCACCACACATGCTGTACTTGATCCAAAAGATAACGCCGGAAAGAAGGCCGATAATAAACACTTTACTGAAACTAATACAATCTTCTTTAAGAATGATCAGACCCAAATATAAAATTGCAGCTAAAAAAACTATGCCATATTCTTCAGCAGTATTGCCGCAATCAAAAGATGAGCTGCCATATAACAGAGCAACCACAGCACCTGAAATAACAGGATTTACAGATTGTTTCTTATCAACAAACAACAATTGTATTTTTGTTGAAACAATAAGGAATAAATAGCAAAAAACAATTTCAACGATCCACATTCCGGTAAAGCTATACGGTGTAATAAATGCACCTACTGCGAAGATCAAGTACATAAAAACGCCTTTTAGTTCAACAAGATCAGAATAGAGCAGCTTTCCATGAATAATTCCGCGGGCCGCAGTAAAAATACAATTCGAATCGCATTCCCAATTAATAGCTACCAATGGAGAAGCAGAGGAAGCAAAAGTAATAATAACAACAGAAAAAAGCATGAAAACAATATGATCTGAAAGACTGATCTTTTTAGTTGATAGATTTATTCTTTCATTCGTATTTGTATAGGAATGAACTATAACCGGCAGCAAAGGAGTTGCTATTACACTCAAAGCAAGACCTGCAAGAGAAACAACTACGGGATTTATAATCTCAGACCATCTCATGATAAAAACAAATAAAATGATCAGATTAACAGAGAATGCAGCTAAGGCAGATTTAAAATCTATGTTTTCGGAATGATCAAACCACTTATTCTTAATGGAACATATAACTAATGCAATGACAACTACAGAAAAACTGAGCAATGCCAAAACAGAAGCAGGACAAAGAAGTATCGAAAACGCAAAAAATGAAATATATATGCCAGTTTTTTTTAACTCCATAAAGTTACACCATAGAAATATTTACAATCATTGTATTATAAAAACACAAACAAAAGCACATTACAGAAAATAATCTGAAGAATAGATTACTACAAAATCAGGATAAGGTGGCCATTTATACGCATAAGTTGCACTGAATCGGCAGACAATATCCAAAGAGAATACGAGCGTGAATAATCATCTTGAACAATCCGGTGTTTATTTTTGCTCTGAAAATATTGAGTTGGCTATTTACCAGCTTGTGACTGATATTTATAAATCTCCGAAATGAATATATCATATCGGCTCTTTAAGGGCACTAGCCTTATGCCTCTACCTGATATAATTCAGGCTGCTTTTATCTTGATTATC